>Ga0187892_10005421_pt1 | contig 20060 bp, 17 predicted proteins | sample MA1701073metaG_FD_139345 | JGI IMG/M metagenome (GOLD analysis project Ga0187892, IMG submission 139345) | Bio-ooze microbial communities from a basaltic lava cave in the Kipuka Kanohina Cave System on the Island of Hawaii, USA - MA170107-3 metaG ...
AAAGAGAGATGTTTATCGCGACTACAAAGCTCGCAAGAGCTCAGACCTTTCCCGTCAGGAGTTTTTCTCCCGTTTTGCTGATGGTCTCCATGGGGCCGCTCTGGCTTGGTTGCTGGGTCACGATTACTTCATACCGAATGTTGCATTGGCTACCGTCCCGGAAGAAGCTCGGAAAGTGTACGACCTTAAGCCACGAGCGCCGCATTTCCGTCCCAGAGCGAAGTCCGTGATCCATCTTTTCATGAATGGAGGACCCAGCCATCTTGATTTGCTTGATCCCAAGCCAAGCTTGACCGAGTTCCATGGGGCTGCGGCACCGCGGGACATCGTCAGCGAGATTGAATTTGCCAATGAAATAGGAAGTCTGCTGCCTTCCCCCTTCAGATTTGCCAAACATGGAAAGTCCGGTATCGAGCTTTCCGAACTTCTTCCCCACTTGGCAAAATGCGTGGATGACATCTGTCTGATTCGATCGATGTACGGGGAACACTTCAACCACGAACCATCTCTCTACCTGATGCATAGCGGGCGGACACTGCCTGGTCGTCCCTCGCTGGGTTCATGGGTAACCTATGCTTTGGGCAGTGAGAATCAGAATCTGCCCGCGTATGTCGTCTTGGATGATCCTAAGGGCCTCCCTATTAATGGAATCCAAAACTGGCAATCGGGCTGGCTTCCTCCTGTATACCAGGGCACGCGTTTTCGCTCCGAAGGACCACCGCTACTGAACATGAAACCCAGACAGTCCCTGCCTAATCCTTTGGTCGAAGCTCAGCGTGCGTTGCTCCGGCGCCTGGATGAGGCCCACAGGAAAGAACGGCCAGGTAACCCTGATTTAGAGGCGCGTATCGCGAACTATGAGCTGGCTGCTCGCATGCAAATCGCAGCCACTGATTCGTTGGATATCTCCAGGGAAAGTGAACACACCCGCGAGATGTACGGTCTAGACGACGAGATCACTGCTTCATACGGGAAACGCTGTCTAATGGCGAGGCGATTAGTGGAGCGCGGCGTCCGTTTCATTCAGATCTACATGAAGGGGCAAGTATGGGACGCACACGCTGATCTCGAGAAGAGCTTACGCTTCACTTGTGGAGCGACGGATAGACCTATTGCTGCCCTTCTAAAGGACCTCAGGGAGCGGGGCTTGCTGGACAGCACCCTGGTCATTTGGTGTGGTGAGTTTGGGCGAATGCCTGTATCTCAAGTGAAGCCTGAGAAGGAGAATGCTGGTCGGGATCACAACCCACGCGGCTTCAGTGTTTGGATGGCTGGAGGGGGCATGAAGCGGGGCGTTGTGTACGGCAAGACCGACGATCTGGGCTTCAAAGCCGTGGAGAACCCAGTAAGCGTACATGACTTTCATTCCACCATGCTTCATTGTCTGGGATTGAACCATCGTGACTTGATCTACCCACGCCATGGATTGAATGAACGACTGACCGATCAATTTCCGGCTCGAGTTATCTCTGAAATCCTGGCCTAGAACAACGGTGTCATTGAGTCAAGGCGACAGAGGTCCTCCTCGAATGTCCAAAAGGAACCAAGAGAACCGAGAGAGAACACTCATGAATAGCCAGTCCCTCCAAGGCAATTCCGTTTCGCGCAGGCTACTTCTTAAAGGCTCGACAGCTTCCGTGTTGACATCATCTGTTGCGGCTTGGCTAAGTAATGTCCCCTATGTGCATCCTGGAGGCAGTGACCTGGTAAAAGTAGGGCTGGTTGGCTGCGGAGCCCGCGGCACTGGAGCCGCCGAACAAGTGGTGAGAGCGGCTCCCAATGTACAGCTTGTGGCCATGGGAGATACATTCGAGGACCGACTGCACGAGAGCCGGGAGAAGCTCCTTCAACAGCACAGGGGAAAGATTCAGGTTTCCAGGGATCGCTGTTTCATTGGGTTTGATGCCTACCAGAAGGTCATTGATAGTGACATCAACTACGTGATCCTCGCGACCCCGCCAGGCTTTCGGCCGCTGCATCTGAAGGCAGCAGTGGAGTCTGGTAAACACATCTTTGCCGAAAAACCAGTAGCAGTGGACGGACCTGGCATTCGCATGTGCTTGACCCTCTATGAGCAAGCCAAGAGTAAGGCCCTAGGCATCGCTGTGGGTACACAACGCCGTCATCAGCGGGGGTATGTCGAGACAGTCCAGCGAATTCGCGACGGGACCATTGGACCTATTTTGGCCGCTCGTTGCTACTGGAATGGTGGGGGCGTGTGGAAGAAGGATCGCCAACCGGGCTGGACTGATATGGAGTACCAGTTACGTAATTGGTACTACTTTACATGGCTTTCGGGCGATCATATCGTCGAGCAACATATACATAATTTAGATGTCGTCAACTGGGCTTTGCGGTCTCATCCACTCCGTGCTGTTGGCATCGGAGGGCGCCAGGTACGTACAGGCTCAGAATATGGCCACATTTATGACCACTTTGCCATTGACTATGAATACGAAACCGGTGTCCATGTCATGAGCATGTGCCGCCAGATCAATGGCTGTGACAACGATGTTTCTGAAGTGCTGGTCGGAACCAAGGGCACGTGTCATGTCAACCAGTACAGGATTGCCGGAGAGAAGGACTGGCGCTTCTCTACCAAGGACAACGATGCCTATGTGCAAGAGCATGTTGACTTAATTGAGAGCATCCGGGATGGTCGGCCTATCAATGAACTGAAGCATGGCGCCGAAAGCAGCTTGACGGCCATCATGGGTCGCATGGCGGCCTACACGGGAAAGACTGTAACGTGGGAACAGGCTCTGAACTCTCAAGCAAACCTGATGCCTCCTGAATTGACTTGGGGCGCGATGCCATTTCCTCAAGTGGCTATGCCCGGCCAGACTGGATTGGTCTAGAGAGGAGGCACAACCGACTCTTGTACTGTCAGCGTACAAGCAAGTTAAACCAAGACTCCTGAGATCCTATAGAATTAGACACTCGGCGGAGGGGCAAAGGGTGGACGACGAAGGAAACGCGCACAACCCGAAAATTCAAGGCTTACGAGTATCCTACTCCCTAGTGTGTAGTCCGTCTGTACCGATCCGGCGAAGGCAAGACGACTCGCAACTGACAAGCATTTACAACTATTTGCCAGGACCTGATCCGGCCCTCGACTGAAGCCCACGATCAAAGCAAATGAGCATTGAGATGCTGCGCATGAGTTGTGCCAGCCGTCTTGTTTTCCAAGCCAGCGTCATATGAGTTGGATCACATCTCTACTGCTACCGCCACTATCATTATGGGACACGGCTGATCCAAGATGAGTATAGGCAGCTCAGGTCAGGAGAAACGTGGGCGGTTGCGCCCATGAACCTAAAACGTCCACAAAACCTAAAGCCTCTATTTCGTATGAGAGCAAGAGCGGAAACTTCTTCACGTCTGCCGGGCGTTACCCTGATGACCGTCGTGAGCTTGGTGTTTTCCTTCAGCGTTATGACCTACTTCGTCCGCACGATCCTTTCTATCGCGGGTCCGTCCATTATGAAAGAGTTTAACTTGTCTGAGACAGAAATGGGTACTGTTTATTCGGCATTTCTGCTCAGCTATGCCCTCTTCATGCTTCCTGGCGGATGTCTGACCGATCTCTGGGGACCAAAGATCGCATTAACCTTTGTGGCGGTCGGTTCAGGAGTACTTACTTCGCTAACGGGATTTGCCGCCAGACCTGGCCTGGGTGCCCTACTAGGCGTGGTCCCCTCCCTGTTATTGGTTCGGTTTCTGCTGGGCGTGTGCACAGCTCCCATCTACCCTGCTTGCGCCAGAATCAATGCCGACTGGATACCAGCTAAGTATCGTGGGCAAGTGCAAGGGCTCATTGTATCTGGTGCAGGATTAGGCGGCGCGGTTTCTCCGGTCGTGTTCTCGTCGATGATGTCGCGATACGGTTGGCGGTATTCCTTTCTCTTTGCAGGTATGGCGAGCGTAGCACTGGGCATGATCTGGTGCATTTATATGAGGAATAGGCTCCGTCATCCGACGGATAATAATCAGTCGTTTCGCTTGATGAAAGCCGAGAATAAGCCAGCTCAATGGTCTCTATTATTGAGAAACCGGAACATAGTTCTCCTTGCCCTCGGGTTTATGGCATTAGACTATTTTGAATACATTTTCTTTTATTGGACTTACTACTATTTGAGCGAAATTCGGCATGTCGAGGTGGTACAAAGTGCCCTATATACAACCCTTCCGTTCACGGCCTGGACCCTGATGACTCCTGTCGGAGGCTGGGCTTCCGATCGGATGGTAGCATGGCTGGGGAGTGTAGGACTTCGAATCATGGTCATTGGCGGGTTGAGTCTCAGTGCAATCTTGCTTCTTGCGGGCGCGCATGTCCAGAGTGTACTAGTGACTGTCGCAATGATGTCACTGGCATTGGGTCTTGCCGCCAGTGCCGACGTATGCTTCTGGACGGCTACAATCAACATTGCTGGTCGGCAATCTGGTACAGCCTGCGGAATCTTGAACACCGGGGGGAACATAGGTGGACTCGTTGCGCCTGTCCTCACTCCTTGGATCGCAGGCAAAGCAGGTTGGAGTTATGGTCTCGGTTTTGGAAGTCTCATGGCGCTTGCAGGCGCGGTGCTTTGGCTGTTTATTGATCCGAGTCGGAGGGTGGGCTTGGAATCTGGTTCCGAAGAAACAGCACAGTGCCGTGCAGGAGTGGGCCAATAAACGTATTCACGAGGCAGGTCCGTGATATCAGCGTGAAATTCCTTGTCGCCGTCCGCTGGGTAATCGCGCGCAAAGATCGCCCCTAAGTTTCTGACACGACTGGTTAGTGGCAACCAATGCTCACCCATTACCCCATTGTTGGAGCGATGGAACCCACGGTTACGAAATTCCTAAGAAACCGGACCCTGAGGTTATGCCTAGTTGCGCTTTCACTTAGCCGGCTCAGTTCAAGTCAAGACCTGGGGCTACACCTGGAGCGCGCCCGCGCCGCCCTGGAAAGACATGACTTCGCCACAGCCGAAAGGGAATATCGTGTGATCTTGCCGATGCTAGCCCGATCAGCAGAGATTCACAGTAATCTCGGAGTTGTGCTTCACCTACAGGGGAAATACGATCTAGCGGAAGCGCAGTTTCGGCGGGCAATTGAACTCAACCCCAAGCTTTTCGTTCCTAACTATTTTTTAGGCATTCAACTATTTAAGACGTACCGTTATGAGCAGGCAAAAAGTGTTTTGGAAACAGCTGCTGCGATAGACCCTGCCGAGAAAAGTACTCAGTCATGGTTGGCTGCCACGTATATTGCACTCGGTGATCATCACAGAGCTATCGGTTTGTGGCGTAACATGCTTAGACGCGACGCAAAAGACCTCGATGCACTCTACTCAATTGGGAAAACTTACATCGAGCTTATGAAGCGCTCGGTCGAGAGCCTCTCAGCTGTCTCAGATAGTCCATATAGGACTCTCGTCTTGCTCGAGGTCGAAGACCGTGGAAGCGAATGGAATGACTTCGTGAAGCAGCGACTGACAGAGCTAGTGCGCCTCAATCCTGCTATGCCTGGATTACGATTGGAGCTAGGCAAGCTTGTGCTCGCAGCAGGCGACCTAGAGGAGGCACGAAGGCTATTTAGCGAGGAGCTAACTGTGGATGGATGGAGTTATCAAGCGCGTTACGGATTGGCGCAGATTGGGCTCAAGTTGCGAGATTTCCAGGCTTTCAGTGACGAGTTGAAGCAAGCAGTCAGCACACGGCCAGAGTATTTTTGCCCAGCACCACAATTATACGTGGGGTTCTCTTCGCTCAATCTCGAGGAAGGATTCCGAAATACAGACTCATCTTTGGCAAGGGAGTTCTTGGCGTTACAGTTAGGTCGCGAGAACACTTTTTGCACACAATTGGCCGCTCATCAACAAGAGCTTGCACGGGCGGTTCCTTTAAGAAAAAGTGATATCCGGGCTTTATTCCGGGAGAAGCGATATGAAGCTGTTATTTCATTTTTAGGTAACGATGCGAAATATGTCCCGACAAAACCCTCTAACTCGTTATTGCTTGCATCCGCTTATTTCGAAACGGGCAATATTGAGGCGGCGGTGAAAGTAGCTTCATGCCTGGATCGCATACCAGGTCTTGAAGACACTGCTTCGTATTTGTTGTGCAGGGCTTATCACAGGCTTGCTCTGCAGTCGTTGGCTGAAATCCGGCGGATCGCTCCAGACTCTGCCCTAGCTCACCAGTTAATGGGGGAGACCCTTGTAGTTAAGAAGAACTACAAGGGTGCAATTGCAGAATTTAGGACTGCGCTTAAGCAGAATCCGAACGATGCCGAACTATTCTTCCAGTTAGGGCTAGCGCATTACTACTTGATGGAGTTTTCTGAGGCGTTCGAGGCGTTCGAGAAGAGCCTTGGATTAGATCCATTCAATGCTGAGGCTCACTATTATATCGGCGAGGGACTCGTTTACCTAGGTCAATCGGAGAAGGCGATTCCGTCTTTCAAGAGGACATTGGTACTCAATCCTTCTCTCTCAAAGGCGCATGCCGAATTAGGAAAAGCGTACCTGCACATTGGTATGCTGCGGGAGGCGGCAAAAGAGCTCGAGCTAGCCTCTGGCACAGATGTACGCGGTGACTTGCATCACATGTTGTTTGTAGTCTACACCAAGTTAGGGCGGCAGACAGAGGCTACAGCTGCACTGGAAGCTTCTAAAAGGTTAAGAGAACGGAAGATCTCCGATGACGCGAGGCGTCTAAGGTTGTCTGCGCGTTGAAGCTATAGTTGAAGTGCGAGGTCCGTGGGAAGTTTCGAAGAACAGAGCTCCTTGAGCTATCGCACAGCTGAATCAAATTAAGTGCGCTGGAATGCATATGGGATGCTGACTCCATCAGAGGGAGGGAGAGAATGATGCGCAATGATTTATATGGCGCCGTCTTAAAAGGGGTTTCTCGGTGCGAGCCTAATTTAAAAAGGCCCAGCGGAGCAGCAGGCAACGTTCGTCTGCAACAGTGGTTCGCCGGACGTATCAACACTGTCGAATTGTGCTTTCGCCAAATCCGCGGAAAAGGTAAATGGTTCGGACGTGGAGTTAGCGTGAGCATTCTTTGGATGACTTGTGTGCGACTGGCCGATCACGAGAGGACAGAAAGGCGAATACAGGATCCAAATTGGTGTTTATGGGTCTGGTCTGGGTCCGATTAGGTACTACCCCATGCTAAATTGTTTTATATTAGAAAAGCTCATTCAAAGGATCTTTCGCTCCGGTCTCCTGTAGCCCGTCGGCAAGCTCAGATTGTTGCCCCTCGAGGAGTCCGCCGCAGGTCCGCTCGAGCTCATGAGACCAATGGCGTGGAAAACCAAAGATTTGCGTGAAAGAACTGTGGAGCTGACTTAATCAGGAAACGTTTTGCCCCAAAGAATAAGCTTACAAGGCTCATCGCTGTAGGGAAAACGGGATGAACGTAGACGGGTCAGAAGGTACGCTGCATCGAAAAGCCCTTGCTGAGAGACGGAATTTCTCAAAGTCACACGACTGTCTCCAGCGTGCTCGAAAACACTTGGCTTTGGGGGTCAGCAGTAGTTTCCGGGCAAAGGCGCAGCCTTTCCCACTTTATGTCAAGCAGGGCAAGGGCGCCTGGTTCTGGGACATAGACGGCAATCGGTTTCTCGATCACTGCTTGGCCTGGGGCCCTCTGATCCTGGGACATTGCCACGCGGCCATCAATGAAGCAATTCGCGCCCAGCTGAATCGGGGATATATTTACGGGGCACAGTGTGAGTTGGAGTTTCAGGTCGCGGAAAGGATTTGCGAACTGGTTCCCTGTGCCCAGCGCGTTCTGTTTGCAAACACTGGCACCGAGGCCGTGCAGGGCGCCTTGCGGTTGGCACGCGCGCGCACAGGAAGACCAAAGATCGTCAAGTTCGAAGGGCACTACCACGGATCGGGCGACAATGTTTTCGTCAGTTACCACCCGGCCCTTGAAAGAGCTGGACATCTCCCTGCGCCGGATGCGGTTCCCGAGGGTCACGGCCAGCTGGCTTCAGCGTACGGCGATACCGTTGTGTTGCCTTGGAATGACGCGTCGCTCCTTGAGCGATACCTGGACCAGCACGGAGGTGAGGTCGCCGGCGTCATCATGGAGCCTATTCTTTGCAACAGCGGTTGTCTTTTCCCAAAGCCAGGCTACCTCGAAGTGGTGCGGTGTTTAACCGAGCGCCACTCCGTCGCCCTGATCTTTGACGAAGTGATAACTGGTTTTCGCGTGGCTCTGGGTGGAGCCCAGGCCCTACTTGGAGTAACACCCGACCTTGCCATCTTTGGGAAGGCAATCGCCGGGGGTTTCCCATTGAGTGTCATCGCCGGAAAGAGCCAACTGATCGAGGAAGTGGACAACGGAAGAGTCATCCATGCGGGGACCTTCAATGGGAACCCTGTTGTCCTCTCCGCGGCTCTTGTTACACTCGATACACTGGCGCAAGAGAACGGAGCGGCACTAAAGCGGGCCGCCAGCTACGGCGAAAAGGTGATGGGCCAGCTGCGGCAGCTGGCCCCCGAAAACGGCGTCCCTCTGCGCGTCCATGGGCATGGGGCGGTATTTCGCCCAGTCATTGGCGGGCCGGCATCGATCTCACACTACCGCGAGTTTGCGTCCAGTGACGCAAAGGCCATGCAGCAATTCGTGATTGAGCTCTTTCGTCAGGGTATTTACAGCGTTCCGGACGGCCGCTGGTATGTCTCGGTGGCTCATGGCCAAGCTGAGCTGTCTTTCTTGCAGGAAGCGCTCGTTAGAGCCTTCTGCCGTTTCTCAAAGAATTATCATTCCGGAGGGAAATAGGGAAATGAAGTTACAGGATGTAGTCGGCTTGTTTATACGCAAGATGCTGCTGCGCGTTCGGACCCGAGCGGAAGCGGCGAGGCTGGTGCCGGACTGGCGAGTCCGCTGAAACCGAAAAGTGCCCACCGGCCCATCGCGTCTTGTTCTAGCGTCGTCGAGCCGGAGCTCAAACGTACGATTATGGCCGATGATCGCGGCGGCCGTGCCCCGGTGAGTCTCTCCTCTGAAAGCTCGGGGCACGACCGAAGGAGCATTACAAGTTAGCAAACACCGCCAAGGCCGCCGTGGCGGTCTTCATCCGATAGCTCGAGGTGCAGAGATCCTGCTTTAGGAGGTTGGACCGAGCAAGCGTATGGCATCAGTGGCAGAGTCTGACCTTGGAACCTTCTTTGCGGTTCTAATAGTCTCCTCTTGGCCGTGCTAGTTGACCATTTGGTCCGGAGAGGTTCAGTTACTGCAGAGGCTCGGGCATTCCGAGCGCGCCTGAGGACCTCTCTTGCTGAGCGGAGAATGCTGGAACGGAGATCGTCAACTCGGTTTTTCAACACAAAACGCGACCGCTTCCCTGCCGTTTGTTGTGAGTCACTCTGGAATGGCTCAAAATTCAAAAGCAAGTTTTTCCCGCTTTTAGTCAGGTATCAATAGTGGGAGATTACAGCAGTTAGAAGTGCGATTCAGGAGCTTCGTCATTCGATCTCGTTGAGAAGCCGTGTAGTCACGATCTGAGAAAGGGGCTGCTCCTTCGTCCTAGGACGGAATCAATACCTTTCCTTAACAGCTTGCGCCATGCCACTTATACGGGGAAACAAGTTACGTCGCGTTTGGCTAGAAGCCAAGCTGGTTGGTTTGTCCTTTCTCTGCTTTGGTCTTGAAATTCATGCAGGAGAAAAAACAGAAGCTCACTCTGGCGCTCTCCGCAGCCGCGAAGGAGTCTTGCTAATGCGCGCGGGAAAGCTCCGCGAGGCAGAGGAAAAATTTCGTGCTGCAATCAGACTGGAGCCGAGCTTTGCGGATGCTCATATCAATTTGGGAACTGTTCTCCTGAAGACCGGTGCCTTGGAGGAGTGCTTAATGGAATTTCACATTGCAGCTGGACTCCAGCCCCTCGATCCGAGAGCCCGGCTTGGCCTGGGATCAATTTATCGACGAAAGGGAGCTTTAGCAGATGCCCTCCGCGAATACAGGGCTGCCGTACGGCTCGAACCAGGAAACGGAGAGGCACACAACGGAGTCGGGCTGATACTCCAAGAGATGGGCGACTATAGCGGAGCTCTTGAAGCAATGCGACAGGCCGTTGAGCTTGATCCTCAATCACCCCGATTCCATAGTAACTTGGGGGCGATACTGGCGCAAGCCGGCAACCGGAAGGAGGCCATCGGCCACTTCTTCCAGGCACTAGCGCTAGACCGCGCTTATTGCGAGGCGTATGCCAACCTTGGACTCAGTCTTCAGGACGAAGGTAACCTAATCGAAGCCGTCCGGCAATTCTACAAAGCGATACAATGTGAGCCTAGCAACGCCCAAACCTATTACAGCTTAGGCCAAGCGCTGAAAGAGATGGGGGACCTCGACGACGCCGCCTCCCAGTTTCGGAAGGCTACCGAGCTAGACCCGAACTACAGCCAAGCCTACTACAATTTGGGGCTCGTGTTGTCAAAGAAGGGGGATTCTGCCGGTGCCCGAGCTGCACTCAGCAGGCATGCCTCCCTTGAGAGGGCTCTAAGAGCCAATACGGATAAGGCGCATGTAAATCGTGGGATTAGTCTCGCACAGGCGGGTGAGATCGAGGCAGCGATCGCGGAATTTGAGGCGGCCTTGAAACTTAACTCTCATTGTGCTGAGGCTTTCTACAATCTAGGCTTGGTTACGCTAAGAAATAGAGATTTAGTCAGGTCGATTACATACTTCCAGCGAACCTTGAGCGCTAATCCAGATTTTTTGGAGGCCCGCATAGGCTTAGGTGTTGCATTACGGTACAAGGGAGACTGGCAAGGAGCCAAAAGGGAATTTCAGGCGCTCTTGGCACTCTCCCCCGGCTATGCGCCCGCGCATTTCAATCTAGGCCTGATTCTGGCCGAGGAAAATGATCTTGGCCGTGCTATCGACGCATTTCAAACGGCGATCCGCCTGAAATCTGATTATGCGGAGGCGTACTACGCTCTTAGTATGGCCTTAAGAAAAAAAGGCGATTTGAAATCATCGGAAGAGGCCTTCCGCTCGGCGCAGCGACTGAATCCTCACCTCAGGCCGGATTCGAACTAGTGCTGTGTAACAGTGAAAGTCGTACCGGGTGACGTAAATGAGCCGTATCGTTACAGGACCACGTAGACTGGGCAAAACAGCAGTACGAAAATTCCGGCGGGGTTCAGACCGGAACGGGTTTCTTCTCTTTGTGGGGTGTCCTCCAGCGGGTTTCCTTTTCTGGGGCTCACTTGAGGGAAAGAAGTAACAAAAGGCAGAGGCTGCGGCTCTGCAGCGCGGTATCGCCGCTGGAATCGGGGCTCGATCGCGGGTTCAACCATTGACGAAAGGCATGTTTCCTATGTGGGCAAGCACGATCTGTAGAGGATTGAGGTTAGCCTTAGGCTACGGTGTTATCCTTGGAGTAGCATCTGCCCAACCTCCTGAGACTCCAGGCGATAAGACTCAAGCTGTATATCTGGAGAATACGTTCTTTATCGTCGAAGTCAAACAGCCCCATGGCTTGATTTCTCGCATTTTCGACAAAGTAAGCAAGATCGAGCTGATTACAGACCTCAGACTAGCCGACAACTTCCGACTGCTGATACCCTTGCCAGACTTTGAAGGCAACTACATACTCGGCAAAGAACAGGAGTCTGACTTCGTTCGATCAGAAGCCAGATGGCCTAAAGCTTTCCTGGAAGGGGCCTCTCACCAATGCCAAGAACCAGTATGACGTTGAAGTAACCATCCTTCTGAACTTTGTAAAGGAGGCACTGGAGATCGACATAGCGATTGACAACCGGACGCCATGGGAAATCGCAGAAGTCTGGTATCCCATTCTGGGAGGTCACCGGATTGGGGGAACGCTGGCGCACGCAGGAGATGATCAACCAGGCTGGTTGGTCCACGGAAACGCAGGTATTCCGACACTTTCCCTCCCCTTGAGGTGGCGCACTCGGAATTCCAACGGCCGAAGTGTTCTGGTCATACTGGATGGATATTTACAACACAAAGCAGAACCGGGGCGTTTATTTCGCGGTCATGACACTGTTGGGCGCTACAAAGTCTTCCGCTTTGAACTGCATCCAGGTATTGCGAATCGCAATGGAGATAACTGGCCCAGGCCAGAGCAGATCAATCCACAATTGCCGACTGGGCTGTTGGCGCATTAGGCCTCTTTCCTTACATCAACTCCGGCACAAGCTTCCAGGGCCCTAGGGTGACCATCCAGTTTCACGCTGGAGATTGGCACGAAGGTGCCCGGCTCGATCGCGATTGGTTTACCTCCAGTTTTAGCCTGGCTGATATCAGCAAGAACTGGATGTACCAGGAGTGGCCTTTCAAGACAATATGTTTCTTCTTCCGGAAGGAAACGTCATGTGGAAGTTCAGCGACATCCCCCGGTGGGCACGAGGTGCCCTCAAGTACAGTGTGAAATCTGTTCTTATCAGCGGTTGGAACGTCGGAGGGGACCTGGTCCTCTGGCATCATCCCACCCGCAACCGGGTCGGCTATTTCGGAGCGGTTCGGCTGCACGACGGCAAATCGATCTACCAGCGGGAGGAGCAAACTCTTGACAAGGAAACGTACTTCCATTACTCCTGCGTCTGAGGTGCTGCTATCGCCGCACGGGACGACGTGTGGTGGTAATCGTCGAGAATGCTTCCTACCACCGTGCTCGGCTTCATCAGGGCTGGAGGTATGTGTTCTGGCGTGATTTCCACTGCCGCCCTCCAGTCCCGAACTCAATCCCATCGAATCTGGAAGCTGACGCGAAGAGAATGTTTGCACAACAAATACTTCTCCCATCGGGATCAAGTCATCGGGAGCGTCGAAATGCATTTCGCTCTTTGGAGCAGGGATACATTCAACTTTGCCCCAATTATGCGCAATCACTTAAGACGCCGTGTTTAGTTGCTTTGAGCTTACCATAGCAGTCGAACATTAATTTGCTTCGGAAGTGTTCCAGGGAGGGCTCACAATGGATCCTGCGAAAAGACGAATATTATAAGTGAGGAATCAGAGAAGGGTAAGCACGGAAGGGCGCGCTTGTAGACCATGGCATTGTTTACTTCCGAGGCAACGCTCTGAGCGAGGACAATTCTTTTGGAAGAGATACTTCAGCGGAGGCTATGAATGACACTAGGGTTGATGGCTAAAGACTGTGAGATTCGCATTGACTATGACAAGTTGAGGAAGGACCGTCTGCGAAAGACGAAGCAGCAGATGAAGAAAGAGGGAATAGCCACTCTGCTGTGCTTTGATCAGGATTGGATACGCTACATCACTAGCACCAAAGTCAACGACTGGGCGAATAATAAGCTGCTTCGGAGCGCGCTCGTCACCGTGGATAAGGAACCAATCCTTTACGAATTGGGGAGCGCCATCGCGGCCAAGAAAGTGCTTTGCCCCTGGATTGCGGAGCGAATGTATCCCTCGATCGGGACTTGGCGTGGCGCGTTTCCGACGAATGTTGTAATGGAGAACGCAAAGAAATTTGCCCTGATAATTAAAAGCCATCTGCGGGAACTAGGCGTTGCGAATGAGCCGATAGGCCTCGATATCGCTGAAATTCCGATTCTGCGGGCGCTCGAAGCGGAGGGTATCACCGTCGTGGATGGTCAACAGACTCTCCTGAACGCCTCCAAAATCAAGACGCCGGAAGAAATCGAACTGATCGAGACTTCGATAGCGATCGTGGAAGCCGCATTTTGGGAAGTCGTCAACACCGCCAAGCCGGGTGTTCGCGAATTGGACATTGCAGCCATGATGCGGGACGTCATGTATCGATATGGCGCTGAGGAAATGCAGAACATCAATGTGATTTCTGGAAACCGATCGCACCCGCATCCTCATGATTTCTCGGATCGGATGCTCCGAATGGGGGACATGCTCTTTATCGACGTGGTGAGCGTGTTCAACGGGTACAAGACCTGCTACTACCAGACGTTCTGCATTGGCAAGCCCTCGCAAAAACAGCTTGATGTGTACAAGAGGTGCTACGATTGGTTGTTTGACGCCATCAACATGGTAAAACCAGGCGTCAGCACCGCGGAAGTCGCTGCAGTTTGGCCCGGGGCGAAGGAGCTGGGGCTTTCTAGCGAAGCCGAAGCGTTTGCGCTACAAGTTGGGCACGGAATCGGCATTACGCACTGGGGAAAACCGGTCACCAGTCGGTTCTTTTCTTTCGAGCACCCGGAGACTTACGAGGAAGGTATGGTCATGGCGTTCGAGACTTACTGCGGTCAAGGAAATGATGGGGCGCGAATCGAGGAACAGTTTGTCGTGACGAAAGACGGCGTCAGGATGTTGAGCAAGTTCCCGTCGAAAGAACTGATTTCTTGCCCTTGCGTGGGTTCGCTTCTTCCGTAATTCAATTGTGGAAAGACGCCATACTGGCGCGAACGTCGCTTGGTTGACGAGGATTCCTCCGGGTTGAAGTTAGTATGCGTCGTACTTGCGGATCGACAAGAGTCAGGGAGGCTAGGTGATACCAATTAAGATTCCGGACGTCGGAGCAACCGTTGACAAGGTGATCCTTGTCCGATGGCTCGTCGAAGAAGGCGCCGAAATCGTTCGAGGGCAGAATATAGCCGAGCTTGAAACCGACAAAGCCGTATTCACTCTCGAGTCGGTTGCGGCAGGCGTGTTGCTAAAGAAGTACGCGACTGCAGGCGACGAGGTTTCCACTGGTGACATCATTGCCTACGTTGGAAACTTAACGGAGGCCATCCCAGAGGCTGTCAACACAGAGGCTAACGTCCTAGGGACGAAGTCATCAGCGCAAACAGCACCATCCCACGAGATTTCAAGACCTCGCGTCACGCCTATGCTTCGGAACTTTGCCAAGCAAAAAGGCGTGGATATCGACACAATAGTCGGCACGGGAATCGATGGAACCATTACCAGACAAGACATCATCGCTGCGGCCGAGCAGCTCGGCTCCGATCATTAGTGTCGTCTTCGTAGAGCCGAGATCCTGAAGGTTGCGGTGTCAGTGCGGTCATGACTTTGAAACAAACCTATTCTAAAGCGACTTTGCTGGGATTCTATCGAGACATGCTGCTCATCCGCATTTTGGAAGAGCGCATTGGATACCTCTTCCTGGAAGGTGCCATTTCGGGCACTCTCCATCAGTCGTTGGGCCAAGAAGCGGTGGCAGTAGGAGTATGCTCCGCCTTGAACAAGGATGATGTCATTACCAGCGGGCATCGCCCGCACGGCCACGCTGTCGCGAAAGGAGTGGACTTGACCGCTTTCATGTTGGAACTCCTTGGCAAGACCGGTGGATGCTGTGGCGGCAAAGGCGGATCCATGCACGTTGGCGACCTCTCCGTGGGCATGATTCCGTCGATTGCGATTGTCGGAGCGAACGTTCCTGTCGCGACCGGCGCCGCTCTGACGTTCAAGCTGAAAAGAGAATCCCGAGTTGCTGTGTGCTTCACCGGTGATGGAGGAGTTGGTGAAGGTGCCTTTCATGAAGCCGTGAATATTGCCGCAGTATGGAACCTGCCGGTGATTTATGTCATCGAAAATAATCGATACGCCGCATCGACGCACTATTCCAAAAACTCGAAACTCAAGCACCTGTCCGATTTGGCGGCCGCTTATGCGATTCCTGGCGTGTCGATTGATGGAAACGACGTCCTGAAGGTTTACGAAACCGCCAGCGACGTGATCGACCGCGCCCGCAACGGAGGCGGCCCAACGATCCTGGAGGCAATGACCTATCGGCTAACCGGGCACAACCGGCGTGATCCATGCAACTACATGCCGAAAGCTGAGCGCGAACGAGCCGAGGTAAATGACCCCGTCAAACGCCTCGAGGACTACCTCGTTTCCCACGGTCACCTCGGCCCGGGTGACGTCCAGCAGACGAAGGCAGAAATCGAGAAGCGCGTAGAGCAGTCAGTTCAAACGGCAATGGCTGCGGAGAACCCTGTTCCAGAGGAAGCACTAAAACATGTCTATGCTTGAGAGGAATAACCGTTGAATAAGCTCTCCATTTCACAGGCCTTGCGGGAAGGGCTCGCCGAGGAGATGTCGAGGGATCCGAACGTCTTCTGCATGGGCGAGGACATTAGCATCCCTGGCGGCTGGGGCGGGGTGTTTACTGTGACTTTGGGGTTGGAGGAAGAACATCGCAACCAACTGCTGGACACACCCATCTCGGAACTCGGGTATTTCGGTGTTGCCGTGGGTGCGGCGATCATGGGCATGCGCCCGGTGGTCGACGTTCAGTACGGCGACTTTCTTTTCTTGGCCATGGACCAGATCGTCAATCAAGCCGCCAAGATGTATTACATGTCTGGCGGGAAGACTAAGGTGCCTATTGTGATCCGCACCCCGGTGGGGGCCACGGGACGCGGAGCCCAACACGCCCAGAATCTTGAGCGGTTTTTCATAGGAGTACCTGGCCTGAAGGTCGTCTGCCCTGCCACCGCCTACGACGCCAAGGGACTCTTGAAGTCGGCGATACGCGACGACAATCCAGTGATGATGTTTGAGCACAAATTGCTGTACGGGTCCAAAGGACTAGGCCAGGCCACGGGTGCGGTGGATGCCTCGAATGAGATCCCTGCGGAAGACTACACAATTCCAATTGGCAAAGGAGTTGTCCGGCGACAAGGGTCCCATGTGACGATCATTGCCACGCTCCTGATGATGCATGTGGCGATGAACGCCGCAGAGGAGTTGGAAGCGGAGGGTGTGAGCGTAGAAGTCATTGACCCACGTTCTCTCAGTCCGTTCGACTGGGATCTTGTTGAAGAGTCCGTGAGGAAGACGACACGAGCTGTCATCGTCGAAGAAGGCCCCCAAACGGGCGGATGGAGCGCGGAAATTGCGGCCTCGCTGGGATCGAAGATGAGCGATTATCTCACAGCGCCCGTGGCTCGTGTCGCTTCGCCTGATATTCCCGTGCCGTTTTCTCCGATAATGGAGAGCTACTATCGTCCTGATCGAGAAGACATCAAGCGTGCGGTGTTGGGTCTGATCGACTAACGTTGGCATGTGCTTGCAGGAAGAGCTTGAGGAGATAAACCATGAATGTTGAACCTCAGCGCGAAGTGGCTGGGAAAATAGCGATTGTTACGGGCGCGGGTCGCGGTTTGGGCAAGGGCACTGCTGAAGCGCTGGCTGCAGCGGGGATTCATGTTGTTGTGTCCGATATTCTCCCGCAAGTCAAGGAGACCTTCGCTGGCATCAAAAGCAAACATCCCGATAACAAGGGATACGCTGAAACCACCGACGTGTCCGATGAAAACCAGGTTAGACAACTCGTAGAGGGGGTGATAAATAGGCTGGGTCGGCTCGACATCATGGTGAACAATGCGGCAATGCATTTGCACGAAGGCTTGGTCGCTGACCTGCCAAAGGAGACGGTTGACAGTATCTTCGGAGTTAATTTTTACGGAGTGTTCTTCGGATGCAAGTACGCTGCGCGGCAAATGAGGAAGCAGCGAAGTGGCAGCATCATCAACCTTGGATCTTATGGCGGAAAGGTAGGCTTCCCCGGGTATTCGGCCTATTGTGCGTCGAAAGGGGCTGTCCATACGCTTACGATCGCGCTGGCTCGCGAGATGGCACCTTACAAGGTGAACGTGAACGCGATTTGCCCCGGCTTGGCAGCCAGCGACATGCATTGGAGCTTCATGAAGGCCGAAGCAAAAGATCGTGGAATCACGTTCGAAGAGCTTCAGCAGGAGGAACTGAGGACGATTCCGCTCGGACGATACGGCGAAGGACGTGACTCGGCGGGGGCGATCCTTTGGCTAGCTTCGGAGTCAGGATCGTACGTCACTGGGCAGCTCATTAATATCAACGGTGGTCTTTACTTCGCCTGAACCACGTGAAGAAGAGTGCCTGTATCCAGGAGACACTGCGTCAGAGGCAACACACTGGGCCTAAGAGCGAAGCACTGTGAGATTCGCATTGACTAGAACAAGTTGGTGAAGGGATCGCCTTTGGTGGCTACCGACATCGGCGATTCTACCCCTTGGTCTCGATGGTACGTTCACCAGCTCTCGAGAATGTGATGCCGACTCTCTATTCAGCGGGGCGCTCGGGGCTTCGTGTCGTCGCGCGAAAGCGGTGTTTTACATTCAGCGCATGTCGGATGGCTTGCCGCCGTTGCATGGAGTACGTCGTGCGAGTAAGACAACAAGGGTTTCGCGTGACCGACTCGATTGTGTCTCTCATCTGAAAAGCTATCAACGACAATTTCAGTGCTGCGTTGACCCAACTTGGCTAACTTGCAGCAAATCCCTCTCGAAACGGGCCGAAAGAATCACGTCGGCGGGACTGGTGACATCTATTGAAAGACATAGATGATTCCATGGTGGAGGCGGACACACTCGATTTCATTTTTCTTTGGAGGAATTTGGGTCTCCTGGATCCGTTCTTTAGGTTTCAAAGAGCTTCGGCTCTCCCACAGTCGGTAGAGCAATTGAACTCGTGTTCTGAAACCAAACAGGGCGTGACATTAAGGCCGGACTGGAGGGTTAAACATACGTTTCACCCGAAAAGCGATTTCCTATCGTTGACTTTCAGTAATAGCCGGAGAGAAACCCTCGGATGAACGACGCCCCCTATGCCCATATCGGAGTCCTCGTGCACAACATCCAGGAGGCGATTGAGCGGTACTCCCGGCTTGGCCTGACGTTCATGGAGCCCCACACGGTCGAGGTTGGTCATCTCGCCGATGAAGACGGGCAAATAAAGCAGATCGAGCTGCGTATCGCCTTTTCACAGGAAGGCCCGCCCCATTGGGAGCTTCTTCAGGCTGTTGGCGACGGTATTTACGGGCCTCACCACGTCGGGACGCTGCACCATGTCGCCGTGCTCGCAGGCAACCCCATCGCACGTCGCGAGGGCCTCGTCCGCCAGGGGTTTCGGGAGGTCGCGGCCCAGTAGCGCGGACGGAACCCTTATCGTCTCCTACCTCGATCCAGCCGATTTGGATGGGATCCGCATCGAGCTTCTCGACGCGACCGTACAGGACGCCATCAACGCCTGGATCGCGGGCAAGCATGCGCTCCCCTAAGATTCACAACAACACGACGGGAGGAGGAGAGCGAAAGGAATTTTATGGGTAATGGGCAATTTGAAAATTCCATCAGCCTCCCGATCGAACGTCACGTCGCCTTTGGGCAATAAGGACACTCGCGGGTTATGAAGAACCTCAGCCGACGATTCTATCTCACCCTCAATGGCAGCCGCTAGGCCGCGATGAATGGACTCGCATCGCAAGCAGGGGACCAAGGCAATGCTCGCAGCTTTGTCGAGCGGTCTGGTGTCACTGCCGCGCAATCCAAGGAGATTCTGGAGAACGATTTCGTGCGCCTGGACGTAGACTCGCGGAACTTCGTTTCATTAATCAACCAGCGGAACGGGCGAAAATTACATTTCGCATCCTCAGCTTGGTTGGGGCTTTCGCCTTGTTTACTGGGGCGGCGAGCAACTGTCAACTACACTTCTACGGCCACTTTGAACGTGTAACCGAGTCTTCTCTGCAGTCGCTGCCTCAGACAACTCGCTTGGGAAAAAGGCGAACAACAGATCGAAGTTACTTGCCCCCTAGCTGCAGAGCCATTAGGGACACCCTCATGAGTTCTCGACTATCTCACCTATCTAAATAAAATAGAAGAACTCAGAACGCGCCCGCTTTTTTTTCATTAACACTTTTCTGTTTGCAGCACTCTTTATAAGTGAGGGGCAAAAAAGACAACCCAGCCTGGCGACACGACAACATATCAGCCAACCCGCTCACGCCAGGTTCGCCCCCCAAATCGCCTGTTTCCAGACCGTAAAGAAGATCAATTTAGAAGGAGTATCCACATGGAGACATTCCAGCAAGTCATGTACTGGTTCCTCGCCGCTCTGTTGGCGGCTGCGCTTGTGATCACGGCGCTCTTCATCAAGAAACGAAAATCCGAGGACTAGCCTCCGACTCACGACCGGCTCATCAGGAAAGGAGATGGTATGAATGTTTGAAGCAGCGCAGTGGTAGGCTCCAGAGTGAGAACTCTGGGGTAGACAGGTCACAGGCTGTTCATGTTTCTGAGGCGGAAACGACCTCGTAAAGGAGATTA
>Ga0187892_10005422_pt1 | contig 20059 bp, 15 predicted proteins | sample MA1701073metaG_FD_139345 | JGI IMG/M metagenome (GOLD analysis project Ga0187892, IMG submission 139345) | Bio-ooze microbial communities from a basaltic lava cave in the Kipuka Kanohina Cave System on the Island of Hawaii, USA - MA170107-3 metaG ...
CATCAGGCGCCCGAGCGCGAGGTGCCGGAGGTCCTGCGCCCCCGTGGTCATCGGGAGGTCGTCCATCTCGGTGGTGGGCGGGTGGATGGACAGCGGAATGAAGGTCAGGAACCCGCCCGTCTCGTCCTGCAGCTCGCGGAGCTGGACCAGGTGGTCCACCTTCTCCTCGACGGTCTCGAGGTGGCCGTAGAGCATGGTCGCGTTGCTCCGGAGCCCCATTCCGTGGGCGGTCCGGGCGATGTCCTGCCACTGCCGGCGGCCGATCTTGAGCGGGAAGATCTCCTGCCGCACGCGGTCGCTGAACACTTCCGCGCCCCCGCCGGGCAGCGACCCGAGCCCCGCCTCCTTCAGGTCCGCGAGCACCTCGGCGATCTCCTTCCGGGCCACGCGGGCGATCTCCACGAGCTCCACCATCGTGAAGGCCTTCACGTGCAGCTCGGGCCGCTCCTCCTTCACCGCCCGCACGAGGTCCAGGTAGTACTGATATGGCAGCTTCGGGTTGATCCCGGCCACCATGTGCACCTCGCGGATCGGGAGGTGGCGGTACTGCCGGAGCTTGGCCCGCACGTCCTGGATGCTCATGGTGTAGGCGCGCGGGTCCCCGGGAAGCGCGTAGAAGGCGCAGAAGCGGCAGAGCTTGTTGCAGACGTTGGTGTAGTTGATGTGGAGGTTGCGGTTGAAGTAGGCCCGGCGCCCGTTGAGGCGCTCGCGCACCACGTTCGCCAGCGCGCCCACCGCGGTGAGGTCCGGGTTCCGGAACAGCCGGACGCCGTCGTCGAAGGTGAGCCTCGCGCCGGCGGCGATGCGCTCGGCGACGTCCATGAGTCCGGCGCGGGTGGCGAGGCGGCGCACATGGGGCTGCATACGTCGGGGTTCCTCGGATTCTCGAAGGTCGGCGCCCGGGGCCCGCTCGGGCCCCGGTTCCTCGCAGGACCGGCCGGGATTGTATACGCGGCGCGATCCGGCGCATGGGGGGCGCTCCCTCGGTAGCGGCCGTGGTAAATGTAGGGGTCTCAGGTCCGGGGTTCAAGCGAGGCGGCGTCCGGGTTCGATCCGTAGATTCATTGGAGTTCGATAGATAGGTTCGTGGTGATCGAACGGGACCTCCCGGCGCTCGGCGCGCGCGCCTTCGACCTCGTGGTCGTGGGGGGTGGCATCGTCGGCGTCGGGGTCGCCCGGGAAGCGACGCTGCGCGGGCTCTCGGTCGCCCTCCTCGAGCGCGGGGACTTCGCGTCCGGCACGTCCAGCCGCACCTCGAAGCTGATCCACGGCGGCATCCGCTACCTCGAGACGGGCCACCTCGGCCTGGTCCGCGAGTCTTGCCGGGAGCGCACCACGCTGCTCTCGATCGCGCCGCACCTCGTGCGCCCGCTCCCCTTCATCCTGCCGATCTACCGTGGGGACCGCTGGGGGCCGCTCCTCCTCCGGCTCGGGCTCCTGCTCTACGACCAGTTCGCGGGGTCGTCGCCGCTGCCGCGCCACCGCATGCTGGGCGTGCGCGAGGCGCTCCTCTACGAGCCGGGCCTGAGGCGCGACGGGCTCCGCGGCGCGGCCCTGTTCTTCGACGCGGCCATGGACGACGCGCGCCTCTGTCTCGAGGTCGCGCTGGCGGCGGCCGAGCGGGGCGCCGCAGTGGCGAACTACGTCGAGGTCCATGCGCTGGGTCGCGAGGGGAATCACGCGGTGGTCGAGGCGGAGGACCGCCTGCAGGGCACGCCGCTCCGGGTGCGGGGCTCGATGATCGTGAACGCGGCCGGCCCGTGGATCGACCGCCAGCCGTGGATGCCCCGCGGCCGTCGCGCCCGGCGGGTGCGCCCGACGCGCGGCTCGCACCTCCTCTTCCCGGGCGGGGACCGCGACCACGGTCTCGTGCTCCGCGCCGAAACGGACGGACGGGTCTACTTCGTGCTCCCCTGGCAGAGGCACACGCTGGTCGGGACGACGGACCGGGACTACGACCAGGACCCGGGCACCGTCGGGTGCGACCTCGAGGACGCGCAGTACCTGCTGCGTGAGGTGCGCCGCGCGGTCCCCGGCGGCGGCTTCCGCGCCGACACGGTGCAGGCGGCCTTCGCCGGGGTGCGGCCGCTCCTGCGCCCGCTCCGGGAGATGGAGGCGGAGGAGCACGCACGCGCGCCCCGGGCCACGGCGCTCCCGGGGAGCGTCAGCCGGGGGCACGGGATCTTCATCGAGCGTGGGGGCGTGCTCACGGTCCTCGGCGGGAAGTACACGACCTTCCGGCGCACGGCGGCGGAGGTGGTGGAGCTGGCCGGGGAGGTCCTGGGGAAGAGCCGGGACGAGCTGTTCCGCCGCGGGCGGGGGACCTCGGCGCTGTCGCCGCTCCCCGGCGCCGAGACCCGCGACTTCGACGCGTTCGCGCGAAAGGAGACGGACCGGCTCGTCCGGGAGCTGGGCTTGGCCCGGCCGGAGGCGCGGCGCCTCGTGGAGGCGTACGGCACGCGCGCCGCCCGCGTGGTGGCGCGGATGCACGAGGAGCCTGCGTCCCGCCAGCCGCTCTGCCCGCACCACCCGGTCACCCGCGCGGAGGTGGCGCACGCGGTCGAGGCGGAGATGGCGCGGACGCTCTCCGACGTGCTGCGGCGCCGGACCGGCCTGGCCTTCTCCTCCTGCGGCGGCCTGGACGCCGCGGCGGCGGCGGCCGAGGTGATGGGCGCGCGTCTGGGCTGGAGCGCCGAGGAGCGGGAGCGGCAGGTGCAGGCCTGGAGCGAGGAGCTGGCCCAGTACCGCGCCGAGCTCGCGCCGGTGGCCGTGGTCGGGGGGTAGTCCCGGAGATTGGGGGGCGTGCCCCCGGCCGGGTACGGGTACACTCCTCCCGGTCGCAGTCGATCGTGGGCCGACCCTCAGACAAAGGAGGCACGAACGTATGCCGCGTGGCCGCCCCTCATACGGATTCCAGAAACGTCAGCGCGAGATCCAGAAGCAGCAGAAGAGGCAGGCCAAGGAGGCCAAGCGCCAGGAGCGGAAGAACCAGAAGGCGGGGGGGCCCGAGGGCGCGCCTCCGGCCGAGGGGACGCCGGTCGAGGAGACCCCGGGCGCGCCCGAGCAGTCCCCCGAAGGCTCCGACCCCGAAGCGGGCGGCGAGGACCGGCAGCAGGGCTGAGCCGGCGGGCTCGCGCCAGCAGGGGCTGTCCCGGCTCCGCCGAGCGGACTACACTCCCCCGTGCTCTGTCTCCCTCCCGAGTGGGAGGTTCCATGGCCACCTCGAGTCCGTTCGCGCTCCCCTTCCGTTTCCGCTCCTCCTGCCTCGCTGCCGTTCTCCTCTGCGTTCCGGCAGGTTCTGCCGCGGGTCAGAGCTCGTACCCGGACCTCGTGATGACCTGGTACGACTACGTCCAGTACCCGACCATGAACGGGCTGGACCTGGTTCGCATCGCGGACTACTTCCCCCAGCCACCCGGACCGGTGTTCCCCAGTCCGTTGTTGATGAGGCTCCGCTGGTCGAGCTGGGGGATCCCGGGCAAGCCGGCGATCGACGTGGACAACGACTCCATCTTGCTGCCGTGGTCCGACGGTCATGGAAGCGTCCTCTACCGGGTCGCTCCTTCGCTCGCGATCACGAGCGTCTACGGGAACGCGATCTCCGACGTGCTCGTCGCGCCCTCTGGAGGCTACCTCTTCGGCGTCGCGGGAGGCCTGGCACGGATCCGCCGTGACGGAAGCGGGTTCCAGATGCTCATGACGACGCCTTTCCCGCCGAGGAATCTGGGAATCGATCAGGACTCCGGGGACATGATCTGCCTGGGGTATGGCCGACTCTGCCGCCTCGGGCTGACCGGAGGCACGATCACAACGCTGGCCGCCCTGAACTCACGCGGTGACTACTGGGTAGACGTGGACTACGACCATGTGACGGGCGACTACCTGGCAGCCACGTCCGTTCTTGGGGGCTCGCTGTCCGGGCAATTGATGCGGATTCCCCGACAGGGAGGGACTCCGGTCACGGAGACCCGGATCGGAGGCGCCTCGGGCTGGCTCAGGGTGGCCCAGGACGGCAGCGTCTACTCAGCATCCTGGTTGTTCGCCCGGCTGACCCGCGATGGCGCGGGTGGTTGGACCACTCGGGTCCTGGACTCGTTCGTCACCCCTCCAGGCTGGCACCTCGGTTCCGGCTACCAGGGGATTGCCTTGCGCCACAGCCGCACTCTGGCCGGCGAGGGGACCTACAGCCCGGGCTCCTCGTACTCCCTGCTGGTGAGCTTCCTCGGAGAGGGCGGATCGCTCTACCAGGGCGCGGCCTCGCTCTCGATCCGGCCGGGGATCCGGCTGGGCTCGCATTGGCTGCCGCTGAATCCGGACGCCGTGTTCCTCGCGTCTCTGACCCTGCCGCAGGTGTTCACCAACTTCACCGGGACGCTGACTGGCGCGGGTCGCGCTACGGCGACCTTCAACATCCCGCCTTTCGAGGCGCTCCGCGGCCTCCGGGTCTTCTTCGCCTTCGTCACGCTGGGGGCAGGAGGCGTCCGGAGCGTGTCCAACCTCCTCGGGGTCACCATCGGCGCCGACTTGTGATCGGGGCGGATCAGGCCCTCCCGCGGTCGGAATGGCGGGCGTTCCACTCCTTGAAGGCCCGGGCGACCTCCGGATTCCGGAACTCGAACAGCGACCGCGTGATCCGGAACCGGATCGACCTCGCGACGCTCCCGGAAGATCGAGGGGAGCCACAAGGACCACTCGTAGCGCCCGGGCTGCGTCACCTTCCAGACCAGCAACGTCTCGGGCGAGGGCGCGCCGCAAGCCACGCAGAGGGGAGGGAACTGGGGAAAGCGGTTGTCGCGGAGGAGCACCTGATGAAGCGGCCGCCGGATCACCCGCCCACCCCCGCGCGGCGATACGCCTCCAGCACGACGTCCAGTTCGCGCTCCGGCGCGTGCGCGAGTCCCACGTGGGTGCGCGCGTTCGCGCCGATCCGCGCGCGGAGCGCCCGGTCGCCCGCCAGCCGCCGCGCCTTCGCCTCGAAGTCGCGCTCGCCCGCGTAGAGCACGCCGGTCGATTCCTCCCACCGCTCTGGAACGAACCGCACCAGCGCCCGGTTCCCGGGCACGTCCGACGCGAGCACCGCGCGCGACGCCGCCATCGCCTCGAGCACCGCGTTCGAGGCGCCCTCCGAGCGCGAGGTGTTGAGCACCACGCCCGCCCGCCGGTACTCGTCCACCATCGCCTCGCGCGGCACCACGCCGCCGTCCTCCGCGAAGGGCCACCGCCCGGGCGTGAACTGCGCGCGCAGCCCGGGCTCGAGCACCGGCCCCAGATAGCGGAGCCGGAGCGCGACCCCCGCAGCGACCAGGCGGCCCAGCGGCTCCAGCGCGAACAGGTTGTCCTTCACCCGCCGCCACCCGCCGACGTGCAGGAACCGCACCGGCCCCTCCAAAGGCTCCGGCCCCGGATCGGACGGCAGCTCCACGCCGCGCGGCGCGACGACCCACGCCGCGCGCACGCCCTCGGGCGGCGCGCCCGGCGGCGCCAGCACCGCCGCCGCGTCCTCGAGCACCGCCACCACGTCCGCCCGCCGCGCCGGGTCGGGCAGGTCCTCGCTCAGGTCCGTCCCCGTCACCGAGACCACGTAGGGAACCCCCCGCTCGCGCGCCCGCCGCCGCACCGCCACGCCCGTCTTGAACGCGTGGAGCGCGTGGAAGAGATCGATGCCCTCCGGCGGCGCTTCCCCCGGCCCGACCGCGAAGACCTCCCACCCGCGCCCGCGGAGCCCGCGCGCGATCCGCTCGAGCGTCGTGTTGTTCCCGCCGGGGAGCGCGGGCGGATACGGCGTGAACAGCGCGACGCGGCTCACGCGAGATCGCCGAAGCTCGAGAGCTGAACGTCCTCGGCGCGCACCCAATCGAGGAGCCGCCGGTCGCAGAGCGCCGCGACCTCGGCCGCCCGCTCCGGCCGCGCCGAGAACGGAACCGAGCCCGGGTCGGTCGCGCCCGGATGCGTCATGACCTCGACCGTGCCGTGCTCCCCCGCGAGGACCCCGACGAGGTCGGCGGATCCGTAGCCCTCCGGCAGGTCCGGGCCCACGAAACGGTCCACGTGGCGGAACCGCCGGCCCCAGATCGCACCCACGCGCGCCGAGAGCCGGCCGAGCCCCTCCTCGAGGTCGGCGTAGAGGTCCTCGGGGAGCCGCCCCGGCCGCGGCATCGGCCGCCGGACCCACGTCCCCGCGCCGATCGCGGCCGCAACCGCCTCGGCCACGCCCGGGAAGAGGTGCACGTGGTTGTGCCCGTCCAGGTGCGTCGGCTCTCCCGCGAGCCGCCGGAGCGCCTCCCACTGCGCCTCGATCTCGCGCCCCGCCTCGCGGAGATCGAGCGCGCCCGCGCGGGCCCGCCGCCACAGCTCGCGCTTCCCGTGGAACCGCCCGTCCGCGCCCGCCAGCGTGCGGTGGCCCGCGACCAGCGGCGTGCCCTCGGTGAGGTTCAGGTGCAGCCCTAGGCCCAGCGCGCCCGCCGCCTCGCGCGCCAGCGCGGCCGCGGCCGGGAACCCCACGAGCACGGACGCGCTCCGCACCACGCCCCTCCGGGCCGCCTCGAGGATGCCGCGGTTGCGCGCCGGGTCGATCCCCGCGTCGTCGGCGTTCACCACGAGGATCACGGCACCCTCATCCCATGACGCCGGGCCGCGCTCCGGAGGATCGCGCGCAGCAGCGCGGGCGCGTCGAGCCCGGCCCGCTCCCCGGCGCGCCGGAGCTCGGTGCGCGGTTCGAAGCTCGGCCGCACGTTCGCGTCGAGGAAGCGCGGGACGCCGTCGGCGGGGAGCCGCAGGTCGAAGCGCGCGTAGTCGCGGAGGCGGAGCGCGGCGAAGGCGCGCGCGACGTCGGCCCGCACGCGCCGCTCCACGGCGGCGGGGAGCCGCGCGGCGCGGAGCGGCGCGGCGCGCCCGGCCCGCCACTTCCGCTCCTCCGTGTGCAGCTCCCCCGGCGCCAGCACGACCTCGATCAGCGGGAGCACGCGCGCGCGCCCGCCGTTCCCGATCACCGAGGCCGCCAGCTCGACCCCCTCGACCAGCTCCTCCACCAGCACCGGACCCTTGCGCAGCCAGCGCGCGCCCGCCGCCCGCAGCCCGCGCCGGTCGCGGACGAGCCGCGTCCCGCGGCTCCCGTGCTCGAACGGACGCTTGACCACGGCGGGGAGCGGGACCCCGGCGAGGTCCCTCGCGGCCTCGACGACCCGCCCGCGCGGAACCGCGAGCCGGGCGCGCTGGAGCCGGCGCCGGAGCGCGACCTTGTCGTCGGCCGTCTCGGCGGCCGCGGCCCCGGCGCCGACCAGGCGGCCGCCCCACGCCTCGATGACGTGGCGCACGATGGGCCGGAGCGACGCCCGGCCGAGGAAGGTGTCGGTGTGGTCCAGCACGAGGTCCGCCGCGCGGATCCGGTCGCGCGCGAGCAGCAGGCCCTCGACCGGCCAGGCGCCGACCTCGAGGCCCAGCGCGCGGGCGGCGCGCAGGAGGTGGACGTGGCAGCGGCAGGGCGAGCGCCGCGTGTGCAGGACCAGGACCCTCATGGGTCGGCATCGCAGGTGCGCGAGCCCTTGAAGAGGTGGCCGGGAAAGCTCCCGTGCGGCGCGTGCCGCTCGTGGGCCGCCCGTGCCGCGGCCACCGCCCCGGGGGTCAGCGCCGCGCACGCCGCGCGGTAGGCGGCGACGATCGCGCGCACGGCCTCGGGCGGCTGATGCGCGAGGTCCAGCCGCACCGCGTCCACGGACGGGGCGAGGTCCGGGAGCGCGGGCGCGCCGACCAGCTCGCGCGCCTCGTAGAGCGTGGTCAGGTCTCCGGGCCCGGCCTCGAAGCGGTAGGCGTGCCCGTGCTCGCTCACGGCCAGGAGCCGCTCGCGCGGGCCGAGGCCGTACGGCTGGCGCGTCAGCATGCTGTAGACTGCGCCGCCCACCACGACCTCGACCTGGAGAGCCGGGTCCGTCCGGGCGGCGACGTGGGCGGCGGCCCGCGCGTCCAGCTCCAGGCTCAGCGTGACCCGTCCGACTCCGAGCGCCGCGAGCACCGCGGCGGTGCGGTGGTTCGTGACGTTCAGGTGGAGGTCGGCGGCGACCGGACAGCCGCGGCGCGCGGCGCCCGCGATCTGTCCCAGGTGCGCGGCCACGAACCCGGCGTCGCCCGCCCGCGCGAGGATCGCGTCCAGCCGGCGCTCGTCCTCCCGCGGGTCGTGCACGACCGGCGGGAGCCGGAACCACGGCGCGGGCACGACCTGGTCGAGCTCCGCGGAATCGACGCCTTCGAGGATCACGCGCGCGGCGCCCGCCTCGCGCGCGGCCGCTGCGGCGGCCAGGCTTCCGACGCAGACGGCGAGCGCGGGCGGCTGCGTCCGCGGTCCGCGGACCGGCGCGTCGGCCCGTGCCGCGCGGCGTGGCCGGGCGCTCGAGGCGGCTTCGAGCGCCGACACGAGCGCCCGGCGGAGCGAGTGGAGCGCCGGGAACCCGAGGAACACGCCGGGCGCGAGCCCGGCGGCGTCGAGCGTCTCGAGGCGCCAGGGGCTCCCGCCCAGGCGGCCCAGGTGCTCGCGGAGCGTCTCCGGACCGAGCGTGCGGCTCCGGGCCGGCTCGAGCGCGACCGCCGTCTCCGCCTCCGCGGTGCGCCCGTCGGCCGTGCGGGCGCGGGCCCGGAGCGGGGCGCCGGCTGCGCCCGAGACCTCGATCGCGAGCGGGAGCGCGGGCGCCTCCAGCTCGACGCCGGCCACGAGCGCGCGCACGCGGGCGTCCAGCTCGGGATCGTCGTTGAGGTGGCAGGGGAGCCCGATCGGGAGCGGCGGGGGCGGCCGTCGCCGCCCGCTCGCGCCCTTCCGGTGACGCTTCCCGGTCGCCTCCGCCCCGAAGCGCACGCGGGCGGTGCGGCCGTCCGGCTCCACGGCCAGCACGCGGAAGCCGCCGCGGAAGCGGTCGTGCGCGTAGCGGTAGCCCTGGCCGGAGCGCAGCGCATGGCCGGGGCGCGGCTCGAGCACGAGCACCGCGGCGCGCCGGTCGGCCGCGATGACCACGACGTCCGGCTCCCCCTCGAGCGTGCGCTTGTCGCCGCGCATGGTCGCATCCACGTCCGCCGCGAGATAGCCGTTGGTGAAGCCGCGCGAGTAGACGCGGCCGGCCGCCTGCTCCGCCTCCGCCGCGGAGAAGGGCCGCCCGGCCTCCCACGCGTCGAGCGCCCTGCGGTAGAGCCGCGTGACCTCGCCGACGTAGTCGGGCCCCTTGAGCCGCCCCTCGATCTTGAACGAGGCGACGCCCGCGTCGGCCAGCGCCGCCACGGCGTCGAAGGCGGCGAGGTCCTTCATGCTGATGAGCTGGAACGCACTCCGTCGCTCGAAGCGCGGGAGCGGTGCGGGGACGGGGCCGGCCGGCGCCTTCGCCTCGGTGTAGTCGAACCGGCAGTTCTGCGCGCAGATGCCCCGGTTCGCGCTGCGCCGGCCCGCGAAGTTGGACATCAGGCACTGGCCCGAGTAGGCGAAGCAGAGCGCGCCGTGGACGAACACCTCGACGCCCGCGCCGAGCGGGCGGAGCCGTTCGACCGCGCGCCGCACCTCGTCGAGCGAGCACTCGCGCGCCAGGATCACGCGTTCGAGCCCGAGGCGCTCGACCGCGGCGGCGGCCTGCTCCTCCTGGTGGAGCGACATCTGGGTGGACCCATGGAGCGGGAGGCGCGGGAGCTCGGCGCGGAGCGCGGCGGCGAGCCCGAGGTCCTGCACGATCGCGGCGTCCGCCCCGGCCGCGGCGGCTTCCGCGGCCAGGTCGAGGGCCGGCCCGAGCTCGTCCTCGTGGAGGAGCGTGTTCAGCGTGACGTAGAGCCGCGCGCGCCGCTCGTGCGCGGCGGCGGCGCACGCCTCGAGCGTGATCCCGCGGAAGCGCTCGGCCCGGCCGCGGGCGTTGAAGCGCTGGAGCCCGAGGTAGACCGCGTCCGCGCCGGAGGCGAGCGCGGCCCGGAGGGCGAGCGGATCGCCGGCGGGGGCGAGCAGCTCGGGACGGCGGCGGTTCACGGGCGGAGTGTATCCCGCCCGGGCAGCAGGATGGCGTCCGTCCCCGAGGGTGGGGATCGGAAGACCCTTCGGCCCTTGCGGAGTTCCCCTGCTCGTTGGCTACCGGGCCGGCGCGGATGAGGCCTTTCGTTCCAGCTCCCGGACGATCTCCTGGAAGCCGGCCCGCCCGCGGATGGCGTTGAAGTTCTGGCTCGACTTGAGCTCAGCGACGTTGTGGAAACCCTGGGCGACGGCGACGCAGACCAGCTCGATCGCGCGGCGGGCCAGGGACTCCACGGCCTGGCCCCGTTCCTCTGCGGGAAGCTCCTCGTCCTTTTCGATGAGGCCCATGCAAGCGACCGGGATGCGGGACGCGAACAAGACGGCCACCGCATCGGGATTGCCGGTTCGCAAGGAATCCTCCGCACAGCGCACGGCCGCTGCCGGCTCTCGGAGCTCACAGTGCAGGACGGCCAGGTATTGATAGTTGCCTTGCAGAGCCTGGAGAGCACGGGGTCGCGCGGGTTGGCCTGGTAGAGCGGCCATAGCAGGTCGTTCGCGCGCTCAAACAGAGTCAGCGCTTCCGGGTAGCCAACGAGGGTGAACCGCACGCGAGCCAGGTGACGGAGAACGGTCGCGAGGTCGCGGCGGTGCTCCGGTCCCAGGGTGGCCAGTTGCTCGGCCTCGGACACGGCCTTGCGAAGAAGCCTTTCAGCCTCGTCGTAGCTCTTGAGTTCCTGGAGGCTGCCGGCCACGGACCTGCGCGCAGCGATCAGGTCGACCAGATCCCCGTCTCCCGGGGGAAACGGGCGGTCAGTCCTTCCAGGAGCTGCATGGCCTCTCGCGCCGGATCCAGCGCATCCTGCGATCCGGTTTCCGTGAGGCACAAGCTCAGGAGAGTCCAGGAGCTTGGCCAGGCCGAAGTCCAGCACCTTGAGGTTCCCGCGGGAATCCACGAGGACGTTCGAGGGCTTGAGGTCGCGGTGGATCACGCCGCACTCGTGGGCGTAGCTCACCGCGTCGCAGACCTTCCGGAACAGGGCGAAGCGCTCCGCCGGCCGGAGCCGCAGCGCCGCGGCGTGGCGCGTGATCTCGCGGGCGCCTTCCTGCGGCAACGGCTGGACCCTGACCAAGCTGGAGGACGATCGGCTGCACTTCTATGCGCTACCGACCATCTCTCTGTCATCCCCTCCGATCGCGATCACGAGCGGCGTCTGGCACCAGATCGCGGCCCGGAGGAACGGCACCCTGTTCCAGGTGCTCTACGACGGGCAGGTGGTCGTGCAGGGATTCGGCTTCGACCCAATCCCCGAATCACCCTCGGGCCATCTCATCGGCAAGCGCAACCCCTCCGACGGCCGCAACTTCGCGGTCGACGGCCGGATCGATCAGGTCACCACCTGGTCCTGCGCGCTGTCGGACGCCGAACTGGCCGCTCACGTGCCGCTCCCGGTCCCGGTCGCGGACGCCGGACCCGATCAGTCGGTTCCCGAGGGCACGCCGGTCGTCACCCTGCAGGGATCGGCGAGCGTCGTCCCCTGCAGCCAGCCGCGCTTCACCTGGACCCAGGGGACCCGGACCGGGCTCCCTGACGTATGCCTGGACCCAGCTCACGGGCCCGACGGTCGTCCTCACGGTCCTGGACGCCGTCGCCTCCTTCACGGCTCCCCAGGTCAGCGTCGGCGGCGAGACCCTGACCTTCCGCGTGACGGCACGCATCCACTTTGCCGGCCCAACACCAACGTCGATGTGCCGGTCCGCGAGCTGGACAAGCTCCTCGCGATCACGGCGAGCCGCGGCTCGTTGGGGCCGAGCGACCTCGTTTTCGTTGCTCGGCAGTCGCACCTTTCAGATCGGGACCACGGGCCTGAACGTCTACTGGTTCGCGCCCGACAACGGCCTCCTGCTCGAAGCCACGTGGAATGACGGAGCCGGCAGCTTCCAGGTGAACCAGGTCGTGCCGGCCCCTCGCGCGGCTTCTGCCGGCCTCCTACCAATCGGAGCCAGCGTGTCGCCGGTTCTGGGTACCACGAATCCCCATGAGCTGGTGGTCGGCATGGGGTACGGCTCCCCCCATTGCCGACCCACCTCGCGAGGATCGCAGCGGGGAACGGCGTGCCGGACGTGCCGGTGATGGACCTGTCGATCTTCCATTCCCTCCAGGAAATCGGCAATCCGTATGCCCACGCGACGGATCCCTACGTGTTCTCTGGTGAGGTTCAGCTCTGGCGGCCGGGGGTACCCGGCGCCACCTCCGAGTGGACCCGGGAGCAGTTCGCGAGCTACGTCTTCCCGGCGGGATCGTCGCTTGCCCTGCTCTACATCGATGCCCTGGCCATCGATCCGGCCTTCGTTGGCGACGATCCCACCTTCTTCGACATGTTCTGGTCGGACAGGCTGGACCGGCCGACCGCAAACGACGGCGGCTACCTCGATGGCGATGTGGTCCGCTACCGTCGCGACGGCACGAAGGAGGTCCTGATCGACGAGGCGACCGTCAGGTCGGTCCTGGGGATCGCCCCCGGATTCCCGATCAATACGGAGGACCTCGCGATCCTGCCGAACGGGGACCTGCTCGTGACCCTCGAGGGCGAGGGCGATACTCCTGCCAACCCGAACTTCGGCGGGAACCGGATCCTGGTCGGCGACGTGGTGGTGATCCCGGCCGCGCGCGCGCCGAATTCGGGCTATTGGGCCTATCGCCCGGCGGAGCTGGGCGCCTTCATCGCCAACGCGGCGGGACCGTGGTCCAGCCCCATCCTCAGGATCAACGGGATCGAGATCGATCCCAACGGGAACGGCGCGCGCCCCAACCCGCACCTGCCCGCCACGACCCGGCCCGACATGATCTTCCAGGCAGACTACACGGACTTCGCCTCGGGTTCCGGTTCGGTCCGCAACCACATCTTCAGCACGCGCGCGAACGGTCCGGGCAACGGCGCGATCGTTCGGGACGCCCGCACGTTCGGCTACGGCTGTTCGCCCAATGCGGGCTTGCCGGTCGTCGCGCTCGCCGTGCCGCGGCAGAGCCCCGCGACGAACGCGCCCGTGACGGACGCCTATGCGAACGCGACCGGGCCCACGACCTAGGCGGTGGCGGACTCGAACGGGCTGGCCGTGCTTCGCCTCGACCTCCCGCTTCCGATCGGCGGCGTCACCTTCTACATCCAGGTCGCCTCCATCAACGACGGCCGGCTCGGGACGCTGACTCGCATCAGGCTGCCCTGAGGCCGGGTTCACCCAAGACTTCGCCACTGTGGAAATGGTGCCACTCTTCATTCCGCGGCGGAAATGAAGAGTGGCACTTTCAGGAGGGCGTTGCCCGGCGACGTGGTGGTGATCCCGGCCGGCTCGGCACGCTCACCCGCGTGACGGTGTTCTGACAGCCCGCTGGGCGGCCCGGTCGCGTCGGCGGCGGAAGCGCTCCGCGAGCGGGTGCACGCGCCGGAGCCAGCCGCGCCGCGCGCCCCAGCGCGGCCCGAGCCAGCTCCGGAGGAAGCGGAGGCGCTCGGTCCGGGTGAAGCGGCCGGGCGCGTCGCGGTCGAGGTGCGCGAGGTCGCGGGCGATCCCCGCGCGGAGCCATGGGCCGCGCCGCGGGCCGCCGAGCGGGCAGTCGAGGAAGAAGACCCTCCAGCCGTCCTCGTCGCGGCGCGCCAGCACGTCCTGCCAGCGGAGCGAGCGGTGGCAGAAGCCCGCGCGGTGCATCGCGGCGGTCGCGCCCGCGAGCGCGTCGATCAGCCCGCGCGCGTCGGCGGGCCGGCCGCCGGCGCAGAGCGTGCGGAGGTCGTGAGCGCCGGGGACCTCGCGGGTGAGGAGCAGCGTGTCGCGGAGCGCCGGCCCAGACCGCCGCTCGCCGAAGGCGAGCGGGTCGGCCGCGGGCAGGCTGCGCGCCGCCAGCCAACGCAGGTTCCGCCACTCGCGCTTGAGCGGCGAGGCGAACAGCCCGAAGCGGATCGACGGTCGGGGGAATCGATACCGCTTGAGCCACCCGTGCGCGCCGTCGCCGAGCGGGACCCGGTGGAGGAGCCGCCACGGCCGGTTCTGCGAGTGCCGTTCGCCGCCCTCGAGGTCGAAGAGCGCCTCGTAGCGGTCGAGGCCGAGCGCCGCGAGGAGCGCCCGCGCGGCCGGCGCGATCTCGAGCATGGCGGGCATTCTCCGCGGGCGCGTCGCGGGGGGAAGGGTGCCCAGTTGGGAGCTGGCTTCGCGAACGACCTAGGCTTCGCGTGCCCAGTCTTCGAGCGGGAAGGGCAGGACCTTCTGGATCGCTTCAAAATGCGTGCGGTTGTGCGTAACCAGGACGAGTCCTCGAGTGATGGCGATGCCAGCCTGGAGGATGTCCAGATTGCCCGAGTCTCCGAGGGGAGTTCCAGTGGAAAGGAGCCGAGCCTTGATGAGCGAGAACAGGTCCCAGACCGGAGCGCCTACGTCGGCAAAACCCAGAAGGCCCGAGAAACGCCGAACGGTCTCCACCGTGATCTTCCCGGACTTCTTTCGAAGGGCCAGCGTCATGAGCTCGGCATGGGTGATCCGGGAAAGGAGGAGGTTCTCGTAACCTGCAGCCTGAAACTGGCCGAGGAGCATGAACTTCCCGGGAAGGTAGTACGAGGCGATATCCGTGTCGAGGAGATAGGGATCTCAAGAAGTTCGGATGTCGCGGCGGGAGTCGTAGATTCCCTGCAGGTCCTCGTCCATGCCCGGCTCGTCGCCCCACGCTCCGAACAGCCTGGTCATTTCCTGGGATCGCCACCGATCTGCCTCTCCAGGTGCGGAAATGCGCCGGTTGACGCGCGCGGCTTCGAGAAGTTCTTCGGCCGTGCTCCGGGCCGTTGCGCACGCTCGGCTCAATCGCCCCGGATTGACGGGTCCTTGAACTTCCCCATCCAAGAAGGCGCACACCGCGGTGAAGCAGAAGTCCATCGCTGCTGACGATTGGAGGATCCAAGAAGGCTTCCACATCAGGTTGGGGACGTTCTGAATCTGGTCGCCCAGTTCATGCATGAGATCCCGATAGGTCGCCCAGCCTTGCTTCAGGGCACACTCGTCGTCGGGCGGGAGCTTTCCCGGAGGAACCTGCTCGACCTCCGACATCCTCTCTATCAGGTTCTGTGGTGTGGAACGACGAAGCAGGAGTTCAGCGATCCTCTTCCGTGGGTCGGTGAAGGCCGACACGGCCGCCGCAAGAACGACTTCTGGATCTCCCCCTGATCCGCATAGGAATGGTCGGATGACCTGGTCCAGCACGTGTTCCATCAACTGCTGGAACTCTTCTGCCTCAGCAGAAGGTAGTCGCCGTCCCAATTCCTGGGCGACCCTTCGCGTGACAATCGGCGCTTCAGCGATCACTGAACCTCCCTGACAGGCTGACGGCCAAGAGTATACCTTCAGGCATCCGTGCAGGCGGCGGCGGGCATTCTCCGCGGGCGCGTCGCGGGGGGAAGGGCTACACTCGCCCCGCGCCATGTCCCAGAAGACCGAAGCCTGCGCCGGCCCGCCCGGGCACGCGGCGCTCAAGTTCCCCTTCTACGCGCCCGAGACGGTGCGCCGGGGCGAGGTCCGCCCCTCGCGCATGGGCCGCAAGCGCGCCGCGGTGCTGATCGCCGTCCACGTCGCGGCCTTCCTCCACATCCTCCACTGGAAGCTCGCCGGCCGGACGCTCTCGCCCATGGAGCCGAGCGAGGCCTTCTTCACGCTCGCAGAGGGCGCGATCAACGCCGGCGCGATCCTGTTCCTGCTTTCGCTCATCGCCACGATGGTGCTCGGGCGCTGGTTCTGCGGATGGGCCTGCCACCTCGTGGCCCTCCAGGACCTCTGCGCCTGGCTCCTCAAGAAGATCGGCATCCGCCCGCGGCCGCTCCGCTCGCGCGCGCTGGTCTTCGTCCCGCTGCTCGCCGGCCTCTACATGTTCGGCTACCCGCTGGTGAAACGCTGGCTGTCGCCCGAGCCGCCGCCCTTCCACTGGGAGCTGACCAAGAGCGCCTTCTGGGAGACCTTCCCCGGCCCGTTCCTCGCCGCGGCCACCTTCCTGGTGTGCGGGTTCCTGATCGTCTATCTGCTCGGCGCGAAAGGCTTCTGCACCTACGCCTGCCCCTACGGCGGCCTCTTCGGCGTGCTGGACCAGCTCGCGCCGGGACGCATCCGCGTCACCGACGCCTGCAAGGGGTGCGGTCACTGCTCGGCCATCTGCACCTCGAACGTCCTCGTGCACCAGGAGGTCCGCGAGTACGGGACCGTCATGGACCCGGGCTGCATGAAGTGCGGCGACTGCATCAGCGTCTGCCCCGAGAACGCCCTCTACTACGGGTTCGGCCGGCCCGCGCTGTTCACGCGCCCCCGGACCAAGGTGCGTGCCCGGCCGCGGATGTTCTCGGCCGGGGAGGAGGTGGCGCTCGCGCTCGGCTTCGCCGGCGCGCTCTTCGTCTACTGGGGGGTCCCCTCCGAGGTCGCGCCCTGGGCCGGCCGCCTCTACAACGAGATGCCGCTCCTGTTCTCGCTCGGGCTCGCCTCGATCACGTCCTTCCTGGCGCTCACCGTTCTCCGCGCGCTCCGCCGCCCGGACTTCGGCTACCAGCACCTGAAGCTCAAGGCGGCCGGCCGGCTCACGCGCGGCGGCGCCGCCTTCCTCGCGTTCGCGGGCCTCTACTTCCTCTTCTTCGCGCACTGCGCCTGGGTCCAGTTCGACACGTTCCGGGGCATGGCGCTGCTCGACCGCACCGCGCCGCTCCGCCCGGCCGTGGCGGCGCAGGACCGCCGCGTGCTGGACCGCCTCGACCCCGTCATGGCGGGGAACGTGCGGGGAGCCCGGACGCACCTCGAACGCGCCGGGCGTCTCGGGCTCGCCACGGACCTGCGCCTCGCCAGCCAGCTCGCCTGGCTCGACCTCGTGCGGCTCGATCCCGCGGGAGCGGAGAAGCGCCTCGAGGAAGCCGCCCGCCGCCACCCCGACCACGCGCCCTACCGGTTCGGGCTGGGCCAGGTGCTGGCCGCGCGCGGCGACGTGGAGCGCGCCGCCGGGCACTACCTCGCGGCGCTCGACCTCCAGCCGGCCCACCCGCACGCGCGCGCCCAGCTCGTCCCGGTCGCCCGGGAGCTCATGCAGCGGGGACGCTTCGGGCCGGCGGCCCGGGTCCTCGGGCGGGCCGCGGCGCTCGAGCCCCGGAGCGTCACCTTGCGCGAGGCCTGGTCGGTGGCGCTCGAGCAGGCCGGGGACCTTCCCGGCGCGGCGGCGGCGGTCCGCGAGGTCCTCGCGCTCCAGCCGGAACACCCCATGGCGCGGGTCCAGCTCGGACGGCTCCTCCTCCAGTCGGGCGACTCCGAAGGCGCGCTCCGGGAGCTGGAGCCGCTGGCCGCATCCGGCGGCCCGGAGGTGGACGCGCTCCGGGGCGTGGCCTGCCTGCGCCTGGGACGCGCGGAGCAGGCGCTCCCGCTCCTCGTGCGGGCCAGCCGGACCCTGAAGGAACCCGGACTCCTCGTGGACCTGGGGGAGGCGCAGCTCCGCGCCGGCCGCCCGGCCGAGGCCGAGGCGACGCTCCGGCGCGCGCTCGCGGCCGAGCCCAAGGACGCGCGAGCCGCCGCCCTGCTCCAGGACGCGCGCGACCGCCAGGGGAAGCGGTAGCCGCGGCCCCCCCGTCGATCATCGCGGGAGCCCCTCCAGGCGCGTCCGGGCGCGCCGATCATAGCTCTGGATCGGTGCCGTCCGAGTGGAGGTGGACGGTCCCTCTTGGACCCGCCCGGACGACCAATGCAACAGACCCTGCTCGGACAGATCCTGATCAAGTTCGGGATGCTGACGGAGGCGCAGCTCCTCGATGCGCTCCGGCTCCAGACGCGCAGCCATCCCGGCCGCTACCTGGGCGAGCTCCTGATCGAGCAGGGCATCCTCGAGCCGCGCGCGCTCGAGTCGATCCTCAGCGTCCAGCGCCGGCGGCTCGGGCTCCAACAGGCCCAGGGTCGGCTCACGAGCTCCCAGGTCGAGGAGCGGCTGAGCCACGCCGCCCTCCCGGCCTTCCTGCACGTGGCACGCGACATGGGTGCGTCCGACCTCTACGTGACCTCGGGGCTCCGCCCGATTGTGCGGCTGCACGGCAACCTCGTGGATCTGCCGGTCGAGCCGCTCACCTTCGAACAGAGCAAGACGCTGCTCTTCTCGGTCCTCGACGAGGACGACGTGGCCGCCTACTACGCGCGGAAATCGCTCGACCGGAGCGTGAACGTCGAGGGCGCCGGCCGCTTCCGGCTCAACGTCTTCCGCCACCTGCGCGGGATCGCGGGGATCTTTCGCACGTTGGCGGACGCCCCCCGGACGCTCCAGGAGCTGGGGCTCCCGCCGGTGGTCGAGGAGCTCACGAACTGCGACCACGGGCTGGTGCTCGTGACCGGGCCGGCCGGCTCGGGGAAGTCCACCACGCTGTCCGCGATCGTGGACCGGATCAACCGCACGCGCAGCGTCCACGTGCTCACCGTCGAGGACCCGATCGAGGTCCTGCACGAGAGCTACAAGGCGTTCGTGACCCAGCGGGAGGTGACGACGCACACCGACTCGCCGGCGTCCGCGCTCCGCTCGGCGCTCCGCGCCGACCCCGACGTGCTCGTGGTGGGGGAGTTGCGGGATCCGGAAATGGTCTCCACGGCGATCACGGCCGCCGAGACCGGGCATCTCGTGTTCGCGACGCTGCACACCTCCAGCGCCGCCAACACGATCCTCCGGATCGTGGACCAGTTCCCGGCCCAGAAGCGGAACCACGTGCGCATGATGCTGGCCTCGAGCCTTCGCGGGGTCGTCAGCCAGCTCCTGGTGCCGAACCTGGACGGGCGCGGGCGGAGCCTCGCCTGCGAGGTTCTGGTGAGCACGCCCGCGGTCACGCGGCTCATCCGCGACGACCGTGTCTGGCAGATCCCGTCCGCGATGCAGATGGGCGCGCAGCAGGGGATGCGGCTCATGGACGACGCGCTGCTCGACCTGGTCCGGAGCCGGCGCATCACGCTGGACGAGGCGCTGGCGCACGCCGTGGAGCGGGACAAGTTCCTGCAACGACCATGAGCCGGCTGGACACTCTCCTGGGCCGGATGCACGTCTCGTTCGCCTCCGACCTGCACCTCAAGATCGGATGGGCCCCGCGCTACCGCGTTCACGGGGAACTCGTGAAGATCGACGGGGAGCCCGAGCTGGGGCGCGACGAGATGGAGGAGATGATCCTCTCGATCCTCACCCCGGTGCAGCGGGAGCGGTTTGCCGACCAGCGCGAGCTGGACTTCACCCACAACCTGGGCGGGCTGGACGGGGAACGCTACCGGTGCTGCGTCTTCCAGGAGCGGCGAGGGCTCGCGGCCGTGTTCCGCCGCATCCCCCCCGACGTGCCCACGATCCACGAGCTGGAGCTCCCCGAGTCGATCGAGGCCTTCGCGCACCGGCGGAGCGGGCTGGTGGTGGTCACCGGCGCAACGGGGTCGGGGAAGTCCTCGACGCTGGCTGCGCTGGTGGACGTGATCAACGAGCAGTACCGGCGACACGTGATCACGCTCGAGGACCCGATCGAGTTCCTGCATCCGCCGAAGAAGTCGATCGTTCACCAGCGGGGACTGCACTACGACCTGACCGACTTCCCCTCGGGGATCCGGGCGGCGCTGCGCGAGGACCCCGAGGTGCTGCTGATCGGAGAGATGCGCGACCTGGAGACGACGCGGCTGGCGCTCACGGCCGCCGAGGTCGGGGCGCTGGTCTTCGGGACCCTGGCCACGAGCGGAGCGGTCGAGACCGTGGACCGGATCGTGGAGGTCTTCCCGACGGACGAGCAGCCGCTGGTCCGCTCGGTCCTCTCCCATTCGATGGCCGGCGTGATCTCCCAGGTGCTGATCCGTCGCGTCGACCGCCCCGGCCGCGTGGTCGCGACCGAGGTGCTCGTGGGGACGCCCGCGGTGGCGAACCTGATCCGCGAGGGGAAGACGCAGGACCTCGTGACCGTGATCCAGACCGGGCGCGCGCTCGGGATGCACACGCTGGACGAGTCGCTCGAGGGGCTCGTGGCGCGCGGGGTCGTCGACCCCGAGGAGGCCTGCTACTACGCCTCCAACAAGGCGCGCTTCCAGCGCCGCGCGCCC
>Ga0187892_10005423_pt1 | contig 20058 bp, 16 predicted proteins | sample MA1701073metaG_FD_139345 | JGI IMG/M metagenome (GOLD analysis project Ga0187892, IMG submission 139345) | Bio-ooze microbial communities from a basaltic lava cave in the Kipuka Kanohina Cave System on the Island of Hawaii, USA - MA170107-3 metaG ...
CATCGAGGCCCGCCCGCTCCAGCATGGAGTCGCCGGTCGGGACCGACGGCACCCGTCCTTCCCGGTACTTGGCGAGCATCGCGAGAGATCGGGATACCAGGTTGCCGAGCCCGTCGGCGAGGTCCGCGGTGTACCGTTCGTCGAACCGTTCCCAGGAGAAGTTTCCGTCCCCGGTGAATCCGACCTCCCGCAACAGGAAATACCGGAGCGCGTCCGGGCCATGCCGGGCGATCGCGGTGTCCACCGTCACCGCGACCCCACCTTCTGAGGACTTCGACACTTTGAGCCCCTCCCACTGCACGTACCCATGGGCCCAGACCATCCGCGGAAGCGGCAACTCCGCCGCCAGGAGCATCGCGGGCCACAGGCAGCAGTGCAAGCGGGTTATGCCCTTTCCGATGACATGGACGTCCGCGGGCCAGAGCCGCTCCCAGCCCGGTTCCGGGAAGCCGGCGGCGGTGATGTAGTTGATGAGCGCATCGAACCAGACGTACACCGTGTGGTCTTGATCGCCCGGGAACGGGATTCCCCAGGGAAAGCGTGCCCGGGAGATGGACACGTCCTCCAGGCCTCCCTCCAACACCTTGATGACCTCATTGCGGCGGATCGCCGGCTCAACCCGGAACCCACCGGACTGGATCAACTCGAGGATTTGGGGACCGTACCGGGACAACTTGAAGAAGTGATTCCGCTCCTTCATCCGGGCCGGGATCAGGTCCGGATGCTCGACGCAGCGGCCGTCCTCGAGCTGGGCCTCCTGCTTGAATTCCTCGCAGCCGACGCAGTACAGGCCCTCGTAGTCACCGATCGTCAAGTCCTCAGGATGGCGGGATTGAATCCGGCGCAGGAACTCGCTCACCGATGCGTGGTGGCGCGGTTCGGTCGTGCGGATCCAGTCGTCATGGGAGCAGTCGAGCGTCCGCCAGGTCGACTCGAACGCGGTACTGATCCGCGCCACCCAATCCGCCGGGGGGAGGCCCGCCCGCTCGGCGGCCTGGGCGACTTTCTGACCGTGCTCGTCCATGCCCATGACGAAGTGGACCTGGTCGCCCCGGAGCCGGCGATACCGCACGATGCAATCCGCACCCACCTTCTCCAGCGTGTGCCCGAGATGCGGCGCACCGTTGGCGTAGTCGATGGCGGTCGTCAGATAGAATTTGGCCACTAGCCCGGTGGGCCCTTCTTCCGCCGGCGCCGGCGGCGCCGGCGTTTGGTTTCTCCTCCCGCCCCTCCCTCCACCACCTCTTCGGCTTCGGCCCGCTCCTGAGACGGGGGCTCTCCGTCGGAGAGGCGGTCTCCCCCCTCTCGGTCCGTCCCACCGTCTGCCACCCTGGTCACCGCCGGATCGCCTTCCGTCATCTCCTCCCGCAGTTCGGCTAGCGTCAGGACCCGAGGCCCCAGCTCGTCACTTCGCAGCGACACCCGCTCCCGGAAAATGTCCACCGCGATCACCTTTTCCGCCCCGCGCGAGGTTCGAACCGCCTTGCCCTCCTTGGGGAATCGCTTGCGGGCCTTGACGTAAAACTCGTGCTCGTACTTGAGGCAGCACAGCAGCCGGCCGCAGCCGCCGGAGATCTGGGCCGGATTGAGCGAGAGATGCTGATCCTTGGCCAGGGCGAGGCTCACCGGACCGAGGGCGGTGAGCCAGCTCGAGCAGCAGAATTCCTTCCCGCACCGTCCGACGCCACTCAATCGCGCGGCTTCATCGCGGGCGCCGATCTGGCGGAGCTCGATCCGGGTGTGCAGCGTCGAGGCGAGGTCGCGGACCAGGTCCCGGAAATCCACCCGCTTCTCAGCGGTGAAGTAGACCGTCAGCTTTTTCCGGTCCCACTGCCATTCCGCGTCGCTCACCTTCATGTCGAGCCCGCGAGACCGGACCCGCTCCACCACCGAGCGGCGCGTGTCGTCCTCGCTGCGGCGGAGCTCATTCGCGGTCTGGATGTCCTCTCTGGTGGCGCGCCGCACGACGCTGCGCTCGGGGATCTTCACTTCTCCCAGCGCGCAGCCGCTGCAGCTGTTGCATTTCTTGGTGGCGGCTTCCCCGGTCGCGGAAACCCGGCCGAAGTCCAGTCCCCGCTCGGCCGGGACGATAACCGAATCCCAGAGCCGGAGCGGCTCGTCCTCGCGGGGCCAGAGGAAATAGTCTTTGCGATTGCCCTTGAATCGGACTTCGACGGTGGCGGGCATCAGGCGTCCGTGAACACGCCCATCGTTGCGTACTTCTCCCCCCGGCGCCGCACCAGCTTTTCGGGGCGGAACTTGCGCAGCTCACTGACGTGCCGGATGAGCGCGTCGCGCAGGGCCTCGCCCGCCGCATCGGGATCCTGGTGGGCGCCGCCGAGCGGCTCCGGGATGATCTCGTCGATCACATTGAACCGGAGCAGGTCGGGCGGGGTGAGCTTGAGGGCTTCGGCGGCCCGTTCCCGCTGGCTCGCGTCTTTCCAGAGGATCGCCGCGCACCCTTCCGGCGAGATCACGGAATAGACCGAGTTTTCGAACATGAGAATCCGGTCGGCGACGCCGAGTGCGAGCGCGCCTCCCGAGCCGCCCTCCCCGATCACCACCGCGACGATCGGCGTGGGCAGCATGGCCATTTCCAGAATGTTCGTCGCGAGCGCCTCGGACTGTCCCCGCTCTTCCGCGCCGAGTCCCGGGTAGGCGCCCGGTGTATCGATGAGGGTGATGACCGGCGCCCGGTAGCGCGCGGCCAGCCGCATCAACCGCAGCGCTTTGCGATAGCCCTCGGGGTGGGGCATGCCGAAATTGCGTTTGATGTTTTCCCGGGTGTCGCGGCCCTTCTGATGCCCGATGACCATGACGGAGGAGCCATCGAGCCGGGCCCAGCCGCCGACGATCGCGAGGTCATCCCGATAGAGCCGGTCCCCGTGCAGCTCCACGAAGTCGGTGAAGATGGTCCCCAGATAGTCGAGGGTGTACGGCCGCCTGGGATGCCGGGCGACGCTGACCCGCTGCATCGGGGTCAGCGCCCGATAGATCTCTTCGCGCAGGGAGATCAGCTTGTCGGTGAGCAAGCCCAGCTCGTCGGCAACGTCGATCGCCCGCTCCTCACCCACCCGCTTGAGCTCGTCGATCTGCCGCTCCAGCTCGAGCAGCGGTTTCTCGAAATCCAGGCTGTAGGTGTTGCCCATCGGTCAGCCTACCTTGACGTAGTGGACCGCTTCGGCACCGAGGAGGGCTCGCAGCTCCCGCACGACGTCATCGCGCGGCTCCACCCGGAACCGGCGGGCGCGGAGCCGCACCGCATCGCCGATTCCGTCTGACCACTCAATATAGACCGGCCCTTTGCCGGGGGAGTTGGCGCACAACGCCGCGGCTCTCCGGATCTCGTCCGGTTGGGGACCTCCAGGTGCGTCCCAGCGGAGCACCACGCCGATCTCTCCCGAGCGCCGCAGCTCCTCCAGGGGCCGGGCCCCTTCGACCACCATGGTGGCGCGCTCTTCGCCCCGGTCCCGCGCGCTGTAGCCTCCGCTCAGCAGCACGGCGGCGTCTTCGACCAGCACCTGGCTCAGGCGGGCCCAGCTGTCCGGAAACACCAGTACTTCGGCGGTGCCGTGGAAGTCCTCCAGCACCAGGCGGGCGTACTCCTTCCCCGACTTGCGGGCGAGCTGGCGTCGCACTCCGGTAACGACGCCGGCGATGCGGACCGGATGCTCCGACCAGCGATCCAGGGTCGCCGTGGTCCGGGTGCCGAACAGCTCGACCTCGGGACGAAACGGCTCCAACGGATGGCCCGAGATGAAAAAGCCCAGCACGTCCTTCTCGCGGGCGAGCCGGTCCGCCTCGGACCACTCCGGCACATCCGGCAGCACGGGGGCCCTAACCCGCGACTCCGGGAGGCCGCCAAACAGCGATTCCTGGCCCGAGTCCCGCTCCTGCTGCCGGAGCTGCGCCTCGGCCAGGACCGGCTCGAGGACCGCCAGGAGCTGGTTGCGATGGCCGCCCGGGGCGAGCGAATCGCACGCGCCGGCCGCGATCAGGGATTCGAGCACCCGGGTATTGCAGAGCCGGAGGTCGATCCGGCTGGCGAGGTCCGCCAGGTGCTCGATCGGCCGATCCCGCCGCGCGGCCAGGATGGAATCGATCGCCCCCCGCCCGACGTTCCGAATCGCCCCGAGCCCGAAGCGGATCCGGCCGCTGCCACCAACGGCCCTGAACTTGAACCCGGATTCGTTGACGTCGGGCGGCAGCACCACCAGCCCCAGCTCCCGGGCCTCGTTGATATAGGACACGACCTTGTCGGTGTTGCCGATTTCGGAGGACAGCAAGGCCGCCATGAATTCCGCCGGATGGTACACCTTGAGCCAGGCGGTCTGATAGCCGAGAATCGAGTAGGCCACCGAGTGCGACTTGTTGAAGCCGTACCGCCCGAACGTCTCGATCTGACTCGCCAGCTCGCCGGCCAGCTTCCGGGAATGCCCTTGCGCCACGGCGCGGTCGACGAATCGCTCCAGCTCCTTCCCGATCAGCTCGGCGTCCTTCTTGCCCACCGCTTTGCGCAGGACGTCCGCCTCCGCCAGCGAAAACCCGGCGAACACGTTCGCGATCCGCATCACTTGCTCCTGATAGGTGATCACCCCGTAGGTCGGCTCCAGGATGTCCCGCAGGAGCGGATGCGGGTAGGTGACCTGCTCGAGACCGAGCCGGCGCCGGATGAACACCGTGTGCATTCCGGCATCGAGCGGCCCGGGCCGGAGCAGGGCATTGGATGCCACCAGATCGTCGAAGCGATCGCACCGCATGGCCCGCAGCGTGTCGGTGGCGAGGGCGGACTCGAACTGGAAGATCCCCGCGGTGCGGCCGTCACGGAACAGGGCGTACACGGCGGGGTCGTCGTACTGGAGCGTGGTGAGGTCGAGCTGCTCGCCGGTTCGCTCGGCGACCATGGCCAGCGCGTCGTGGATGACCGTGAGCGTCTTGAGGCCCAGCAGATCCATCTTGAGCATGCCCACCGCTTCGAGCGCGCCCATTTCGAACTGGGTGATGATCGCGTCCTCACCGTCCCCGCTCTGGCCGGCGCCCTTGGTGGGAGCGGTGCAAACCGGCACGTACTCGGCGAGCGGGCCGGGAGCGATGACGACCCCGGCGGCGTGGACCGAGGCGTGCCGGGAAATCCCCTCCACCTGGGAGCCGAGCGCGACCATCCGCTCGTAGACCGGGGAGCTCCGGATCAGGTCGCGGAGCTCGTCCACTTTCTTGACCGCTTCGGGAATCGACAGGCTGAAGGCGGGGCCGGACGGAATCAGCTTGGTGATGCGGTCGGCTTCTCCGGGGCTGATCTTGAGCACCCGGGCCACGTCCTTCACCGCCGCGCGCGCCTTGAGCGTGCCGAAGGTGATGATCTGCCCGACGCTGTCGCGGCCGTACCGTTCCCGAACGTATTCGATGACCTCCCCGCGCCGCTCGTAGCAGAAGTCGACGTCGATGTCCGGCATGGACACCCGCTCCGGATTCAGGAATCGCTCGAACAACAGGTCGAAGCGGAGGGGGTCCACGTCCGTGATCCGGAGCGCGTAGGCGACCAGCGACCCGGCGACGGAGCCGCGGCCGGGGCCCACCGGAATCCCCCGGTCGCGGGCCGCCCGAATGAAATCCTCGACGATCAGGAAATAGCCCGCGTAACCCGCTGAGGTGATGACGCCAAGCTCGTAGTCGAGCCGCTGCCGCACCTCCCCGGGCAAGGGCTCCCCATAGCGGGCCCGGGCCCCCCGCTCGGTCAGGTCTCGCAACAGGACGTTTTCGTCGTCGTATTCCGCCGGCCGGGGGAAGCTCGGGACGTAATACCGCCGCTCGAAGTCGAACTCGCACAGGGCGGCGACCCGACCGGTGTTGGCCAAGAGGTCCGGATGATCCGGAAAGAGCGCGGCCATCTCCTTTTCGCTCTTGACGTACGATTCCTGACCGGTAAACCGGAACCGGCGCGGGTCATCCAGGTCCGATCCGGTGCCGATCGCGAGCAGAACGTCATGGGCCTCGGCGTCTTCGCGGCGGAGATAATGCGCGTCGTTCGTGGCCACCACGCCCAGACCGAGCTCGCGTCCCAGGCGGAGCATGCCTTCGGTGACCTCCCGCTCGCCGGGAATGCCGTGCTCCTGGACTTCGAGCCAGAAGCCATCTTTGCCGAAGAGCTGCGCGAACCACAGGGCCGATGCCTTCGCGTCGTCGTATCGTCCGAGCCGCAGCCATTGGGCGATTTCCCCCGAGAGGCACGCCGCAAGCCCGACAATGCCGTCGGCGTGCCTGGCCAGCACCTCCTTGTCGATGCGGGGCCGGCGGTAAAACCCTTCGAGGAAGCCGATCGAGGACAGGCGGATCAAGTTCCGATAGCCGGTCTTGTTGCGCGCCAGGAGCACCAGATGGCTGTAGTCCTTGGGTGCACCCGGTGGGCGCTGGGGCGAGCGTCGATCACCGAACGCCAGATAGGCCTCGAATCCCAGAATCGGCCGGATCCGCTTGGCTTTGGCCGCCGCGTAAAACGACCAGGCCCCGTACAGGTTCCCGTGATCGGTGATGGCAAGGCTGTCCATCCCCAACCGGCCCACGTGCGTCACCAGATCGTCGATCCGGTTGGCGCCGTCGAGGAGGGAGTACTCGCTGTGGGTGTGGAGGTGGACGAACGGCATCGCAGCGGTCAAGGTACCGGCCTCTGATACGATTGTCAAAAGTCGTTGATCTGCCTTAACTTACATCCATGCTACCCCTCCGTTTTCAGCCCCGTTTCCTGGCCGCTGCCGCCGCAGGTGTAGCCGCGTTTGGAGGGGGGTGCGGCGGCACCGGCCCGAACGGGAATCTGCTCCCTCCGAGCGAAGCCTGCGCGACCCAACCGGTCACTCAACTGGAACCGGGACAGCATCAGATCCTCGATCCTTCGGCGACCAACGGATGTCTACGCGTGCCACCGGCGGACGCGGGCGGGGCGAAGTACCTCCTGGTGCTCACATCGACCAACGGGACCCGCAGCTCCTCCGGAATCCACGGGACCTACCTCCTTCGGGCCAGCCAGCCGTCCACCTCGGCCGCAGGCCAGGCTCCCGGTGCCGACCTTGGCGGGTTGACCGCGGGCCAGGGATTGCGGGTACGGGATCCTTCCTTGCGAGGCCGGGTTGGGGCCAGCTTCGATCGGACCTTGCGGGCCCTGGAGCGCGAGGCGCTCGCCGATCCGGATATCCGGCGGCTGGGGAGCGGCCCGTTGAACGTCACCCTTGCGCCGCCACCCCTTGGGGATGTTCGCACCTTCAAGGCCTGCTCCAATCTCGAATGCAGCTCGTTCACGAACGTGACCGCGACCGCCCGGTACGTAGGAATGCATGCGGCCATCTACCTCGACAACAACGCTCCGGCATCCGATCCCTTCACGACCGCGGATCTTGCAGAGCTCGGGACATCCTTTGATACCTACCACTATCCCATCGACACGACGGCCTTCGGCAGAGAGTCGGATATCGACGCGAACGGGCTGGTGATCGTCCTCGCTACCAAAGCGGTCAACGATCTTACGCCGGACTGTGAGAGCGGCCGGGTCGTTGGGTTTTTCTATGGCGTGGATCTATTGAATAGGACCAACTCGAACCGGGCGGAGATCTTCTATACCCTGGTTCCCGCACCGCAGACCTCGGGTTGCTCAGCGGTGGGACGCCGCACCGCGCTCAACAATCTCAAGCCGACCCTGATTCATGAGTTCCAGCACATGATCAGCTTCAATCAACACGCCCTGGTCCGGCCGGGGTCGTCCGAGGACACCTGGTTGAATGAAGCGTTGTCGAGTCATGCCGAGGAGCTGGGGGGCCGGCTGATTCCGGATGGCGAGTGCATCGCCTCAGGGCTGCCCTCCTGCCGGTCGCAGTACAGCAGTGGGAACATCACCAACGGGTACAACTACCTGGAGGACACCGACACCAGCTTCGTGTTTTTCGCTCACTCGGAGCCGGGGACGCTCAGCGACCGCGGGGCGGGCTGGCTGTTCCTGCGCTGGATGCTGGATCAGTTTTCGGCCGACAGCATTCTCGGAACCTCGAAGACGCGTGCCCTGGTCGGCACATCGCTCACCGGCATGGCCAACCTGACGGCGGTGACTGGAAGCCCATTGTCGAGCATGATCCCACAATGGCTGATGGCGACGTACCTCGACGACGGGGTCGAGCTTCCGGAGGAAGCCACCGGACGGCTGCGATTCAAGAGCTGGGGACTGCGGGAGATCTGGTCCAACCCGGAATTCTTTACCGCAGGGTTCCCGCTGGATCCGCCTTCGATCACCAGCAGTTTTACCAGGAGCGGTCCCCTGAACGCCGGCTCCGGCCAGCATTTCACGATTCTGCAACAGACCCTGGGACGGGCGATCGACATCCAGGTGCTCCGGAATACCGGCGGCGGCCAGTTGGACCCCTCGTTGCAGGCTCGGTTCGGCCTGGTCCGTATTCGCTGACGATGTCTCGTCCCATCGTCCTCCGTCTTCCGTGAAACGGCGGCGACTGCTCATGGGCGTGCTCATTACTGCCGGTGCGCTGATCCTGGGCTATGGCACTGCGTACGTCGCGAGCGCCGATGTGCGGTACCTGACCCGTGCCGGCATCGAGCAGACCATGATCCTGCAGAAGCGCCGGCCCATCGCGAAGCTCCTGGCCGACCCGAAGGTCGATGCCGAAACCAAGAGCTATCTCGGACTGGTGCTCGCGGTGCGCGAGCACGCGGCCGGACTCGGCCTGGAGGCTGCCAAGACCTACACGACCTACACCGATGTCGGCCGGGACACCCTCCTCCTCGTGCTGTCGGCGTCGGCGAAAGACTGCATTTGCCCGCGGGTCTGGAAGTATCCCATCGTGGGCCGCATTCCCTACAAGGGGTTTTTCGACGTCGCCATGGCCCGCCGCGAGGCGGCTCGGCTCGAGGCGCAGGACTTCGACATCTATCTGCGCCCGGCCGGGGCGTACTCCACCCTGGGGTGGTTCGAGGATCCGCTCCTCTCGACCGCCATGGTGCGGGACTCGGTCGAGCTGGCGGCGACGGTGTTTCACGAGATCGCCCATAACACGCTCTACCTGAAGAGCGCGACCCCCTTCAACGAGAGCTTCGCCCAGCTGGTGGGCTATCGGTCGGCGGAGGAGTTCTTCCGGGTCCGGGGCGATACCCTCCTCGCCGATCGGGCTCGCGATCGCTGGCACGACGAGATCGTGCTCGGCGAGTTCTATCGGGACCTGCTCGACCGACTGGAGACGTTTTACCGGGGCCGGCCGACCGGGGACTCGCTCCAGGCCGGACGGGTGGCGATCGGCCGGTGGTCCCGGGAACAGCTCGAAGGTCCCCTCGCCAGCCGGTTCCGCACGTTCCGGGTGGGCCGTCTCGCGGAGCGCCCCATCAACAACGCCACGCTTGTCGGGGTGCGCATTTACCGGACCCATCTCGATTGGTTCGAGCAGTGGTACCGCGCCCACGACGGGAGTGTCAAAGCGAGCGTCGCCGCCCTGCGCGACCTGATGGCGGGTGTCCCGGGTGACTCGGCGTTCACCCGCCTCGAGCGCGCCCTCGGCGATTCCAGCCGGGTGGTGCCCTGAGGGGTATCTTCCCCAGTCCCCAGTCCCCAGTCCCCAGTCCCTAGTCCCTAGTCCCCAATCCCATGTCCGATCCACTTCTGGCCGACCTGTCCGAGTTCCTCCGGATCCCGAGCATCAGCACCCTTCCCGATCACGCCGATCAGTGCCGGCGCGCCGCCGACTGGCTCCTGACGCGGTTTCGCAAGCTCGGCTGTCCCGTGGTCGAATTGCTCGAGGGAAAGGGCCACCCGGTGGTGTGGGCGGAGAGCCCGCGGATCGAAGGCAAACCGACCGTACTCTGCTATGGCCATTATGACGTGCAGCCGGTGGATCCCCTCGATGAATGGGTGTCTCCTCCCTTCGAGCCGATGGTGCGGGACGGCAAGCTCTACGCCCGCGGCGCCGTGGACGACAAGGGACAGGTCTTCACGCTCCTCAAGGCCTACGAATCCGTGCTCGATGCGAAAGGCAGGCCACCCCTCAATGTGCATTTCATCATCGAGGGGGAAGAGGAGTGCGGGGGAAAAGTGATTTTCGACCTGCTCGCCAAGGAGCCGGAGCGGACGATGGTGGACGCGGTCGTGGTCGCCGATATGGGGTACTTCGCGCCCAGGATGCCGGCGGTCTACACCGGCCTTCGGGGTATCTGTTACGCGGAGATTCACCTCCGGACCCTCGAGCGCGACCTTCACTCCGGGACCTATGGCGGGGTGGCTCCGAACGCCATCGAAACCATGGTGCGGCTCCTGGCCGACCTGAAGAGCCGTTCCGGGCGCATCAATATTCCCCGGATCTACAAATCCGTCGTGCCCCCGGTGAAAGCCGAGCGGAAGGCGTGGAAAAAGCTCCCCTTCAAGAAGCAGAAGTTCCTCAAGGAGGAAGTCACCGGCCGCGCTCTCACCGGCCTCAAGGAATTCTCAGTACTCGAACGCACCTGGGCGCTCCCGACGTTCGAGATTCATGGCATCCGGGGCGGATTCACCGGGGATGGGGCGAAGACCGTGATTCCGGCCCAGGCCGTTGCCAAGGTGAGTCTCCGCCTCGTGCCGGGCCACAGCTACGAAAAAGTCGGCAAGTGGCTGACCCGCGCCGTGAAGAAGCTGGCCCCGAGCTACGCCGACGTCGACGTCAAACTGCTGCATGGGGGAGACCCGGTGCTCTGCGACGTGACCGACCCCGCATTCCAGGTTCTCGATCGCGCGTTCGAGGAGGTCGTGGGCCGCCGCACCGTGCCGGTCCGGGCGGGAGGGTCGATCCCGGTGGTGCCCGCGCTCAAGCGCGGCGGGGCTCCGGTCCTGCTCACCGGGATCGGGCTGCCGGATGACGGCCTTCACTCACCGAATGAAAAGGTGAATGTGCAGCAGATTCATGACGGGATCGCGGTGTTCGGAAAGTTCTTCGAGCAGTTTGCCCAGCGCAGGTAGGTGGCGCCGCCGGCTACGACTGTTCCGGTTCCTGGACCGGCCGCTTGTGCGGGCCGGAGTACCGGGCCTCGGTCCGGGCGTGCAGCTCATCCACTCCGATGACGGCGCGCACCGATGCGATGATTCCGGCCACCACATCATCCGCCCAGTAAGAGTCCGGTTGCTGATCGGCCGGGAGCTCTGCGCTCTTGGCCTCGAGATAGAGGATTGCGGTGGCGATCCATTCGGCTTGCGCTCCTTCCACCAGGGCCCACGACCCTGTCGAGCGTAGCTCCCGGTCGGCCAACTCGGCCAGTAACGGTTCGATGCCGCTGGTCACCGGTGGCCGGCGCAGGCGCTCTGCCGTGAGCGTGAGGACAGCGGAGCGCTCGGATTCCTGCGGTTCGGGGAGGGGAGCGAGATTCTGGCGCTGATCGGCCACCATTTCGGCCAGGCGCACGCACACTGCGCGGATGGCCGGGGTCAACGCATTCGGTACATCCCGAGCCCAGCTCGCGGCAGCGAGAAGAATGTCCGAGACCTTCGCGTCCGCCTCTGCTTCCAACACCTTCTGGTCCAACGTGCCCGCCATACTGCGGAAGATAACTAGGCCTCACGCAGGTCGGTCGCACTGGACGGTTCTCGTTCAAAGACCTCGCCGAACGCCGTGACGACAGCGGCCTCCGTCCGGGTCCACGGATCCAGGAGCGCGGGCCGCTCCCGGGCAACGCTGGTCATGGCCACCTCGGGAATCCCGCACGGAACGATCCAGTCGAAGAGGGAAAGGTCCGTCGTAACATTGAGCGCGAACCCGTGCATGGTGACCCATTGCTTCACATGAATGCCGATGCTGGCGATCTTGCGATGCCCGGCCCACACGCCGGTCTTGCCCGGATTCCGTTCCGCCGGGATTCCGATCTGGCCGAGCGCGCGCATCAGCACCTCCTCGATCTGGCGCAAATACCAGTGCAGGTCCCGGCGCCAGCCGGTGAGATCGAGGATCGGATAGCCGACCAGCTGACCGGGGGCGTGCAGCGTCACGTCACCGCCGCGCTCGACCTCAACCACCGGCAAACCCCGCGCTTCCAGTGCCTCGACAGGGAAGGGCAGACTCGTCGTTCGCGTCCCTCGGCCGAGAGTCACCACCGGGTCGTGCTCCACGAGCAACAAAACGTCGCCGTCTGCCGAGCCTGCGACCCGGGCGCGACACAAGGCGCGCATGAGCTCGAGGACTTCCCGGTAGGGCCGCCGGCCCAGTTGGCGAACCTCGATGGTCGAGGTCAACCGGTTATTCCTCGCCGATGGATGGCCAGGCGGCGGCCGGTCCACCAGCAGAAGCTCGCCGACACCAGGGCCAGGCCAAGGAGTCCGGGCCGGCCGAACCCGCGGTCGAGGGGAATGGTGACCAGAGCGAGCACGAAACTGCCGAGCCCGGCAATCAGCCCGAGCATCACCTGCCGCCAGGGATTCCGAATGGGGGTGAGCGCCTTGCCGGTCGCGACCGCTGCGGCCACGATTGCCCCGAGCGTGCCGAGCAGGAGGACCAGCGCCGGACCCGAGGAAAGACGGGGCGTTTCCGGCGGCGTGGGCCCCTGCAACGTGCGGACCGTCCAGGTCACCAGCGCCTGCAATGCGACCCCGAGGGCGGCCCCGAAGACCAGCGCCCGAAACACCAGTCCGATGAGATCAGGGTCTGCCGGCTCGTCGAGGGTGGGGCTGCTCACCGTGTCACCTCACACATGCATAACCCGCCCCATCGAGTCGAGGCATGCCTCCGCGATGGCCTCGGACAGGGTCGGGTGGGCGTGGATGGCGAGATCGACCTCCTCCACGGTGTACTCATTCTCCCGCGCGACCACCAGCTCGTGGATCATTTCCGAGGCATGGCTCGCGACGATGTGCGCACCGATGATCTCGCCGTAGGCACGCTCCCGCAGGATCTTGACGAATCCGTCGGTCTCCATCGAGGCGCGCGCCCGGCCATTCGCACTGAGCGGAAAACGTCCGACCTGGTAGGCGATCTTCCGCTCCTTGGCCTGATCCTCGGTCAACCCGATGCTGGCCACTTCCGGATGGCAATACGTCACGCTGGGGACGTTGTCGTAGCGAATCGGGTGGGGATGCTTGCCGGCGATGAGCTCGGCGACGAACACGCCCTCCCTGCTGCCCTTATGGGCGAGCATGGGCGGGCCGGCCACATCGCCGATGCAATACACCGCGGGGGCCGCTGTTTCCAGCGTGGCCAGGTTCACCTGCACGAACCCCTTGTCGGTCAGTTTGACCCCGGCCTCGGCGAGCCCGATCCCCTCGGTGTTCACCGCCCGCCCGGCCGCCATGAGCACGCGCTCCACCGTCACCGTTTCGGCTTTGCCGTTCGCCTCGACGCTCAGGGTCACCTGATTGGGCCCGACCTCGGCGCTCCGGACCTTTGCCCCCGCGAGCACCGTGATGCCGCGCTTCCGATAGCTCTTGGTCAGGACGTCGGAACATTCGGCATCTTCCAAAGGCAGGATCCGCGGCAGCGCCTCGATCAGGGTGACCTTGGTCCCGAAGGCGTTGAAGATGTCGGCGAACTCCGATCCCACCGCGCCGGCGCCGACGATCGCCATGCTCCCGGGAGCCCGTTCGAGAAACAGGGCCTCATCGGAGCTAATCACCGTCGTTCCGTTGAGTTCCAGTCCGATCTGCGGGATGCCCTTCACCCTGGATCCGGTGGCGATCACGATGCCGCGTCGGGCCTCGTGGACCTCGTCTCCGACCTTGACCTTCTTGCCGGGCTGCAACACACCCTGGCCCTTCAGCACCGTCACCTTGTGCTTTTTCATGAGAAATTCGACGCCCCGGGCGTTCTGATCCGAGACCTGCCGGGAACGCTTCATGGCGACGCCGTAGTCGCCCTTCACCCCGGTCACTTCGATCCCGAGCGCCTTGGCGTCGTGCTGCACCAGGTGCAAGGCGTAAGCGCTGTGCAGCAGAGCTTTGGTGGGGATGCATCCGATGTTGACGCAGACGCCACCGAGCTTGTCCTTCTCCACCACGGCAGTCGCCAGTCCGAGCTGGGCCGCCCGGATCGCGCAGACATAACCCGCGGGCCCGCCCCCAACGACAATGACGTCAAATGTGGCCATAGATCCTCAATCGGCAGTCCTCTCGCACGTCCCCCCTTCCGCACATCCGCACTACCACACCAGCGCCAGCGGATTCTCCAGCAACAGCCTCAGGGTCTTCAGAAATTGGGCGCCCGTCGCACCGTCGATCACCCGGTGGTCGCAGGACATCGTCATCCGCATCCGGCGCCGGATCGTGACCTCGCCCTCGTGGACCACCGGCACCGGAGTCATGCTCCCGATCGCAAGGATCCCCGCCTCGGGCGGGTTGATCACCGCGGTGAAGTGTTCGATGTCGAACATCCCGAGGTTGGAGACGGAGAAGGTGCTCCCGGTGTACTCCTCCGGTTTGAGCTTCCGCTCCCGCGCCCGCGCCGCGAGGTCCCTGCTGAGCGCCGAGATCTCCCGCAGCGACCGCGATTCGGCATGGCGAATCACCGGCGTGATCAGGCCGTCTTCCACCGCCACCGCCATCCCCAGATGCACCTCACGCCAGATCCGGATATGGTCATCCTGCCACCAGGCGTTGCAGGCAGGATGCTGGACCAGGGCCGTGGCGGTTGCCTTGAGCACAATGTCGTTGAACGAGACTTTCCCCTGGTCGCCGGCCGCCGCATTGAGGGCCTCCCGCGCTTCTGCAACGCGCTCCATGTCCACGTTGGTGGTCAGGTAGAACGTCGGGATCGGTCCGATCGACTGGGCCAGCCGCTTGGCGATGGTCTTTCGGATCTGGGTGAGCGGAACATCCTGATAGGCGGACTGGTCTCCAGCGCGCACCGCTGAGCGAACGGGCCGGGCGGGGCCTGCGGACGCCGGGCTGCGAGACTCCACGTCCCGCTTGATTACCCGGCCTTCCGGCCCGCTTCCGCTCACCTCCGTGAGGTCCACACCCCGCTCCGCGGCAATGCGCCTGGCGAGTGGGGAGGCTTTGATCCGGCCGGCCGCCTGAGGCGTTGCGCTCGCGGATGCAGCCGCGGGCGCCTTCGGTTCGGCTACGGAAGCGGGAGCGGACGACGGAGGCGCGATGGCAGGCTCGCTTCGACCTGCCGGGGCAGGAGCTGCTGGCTGTCCGCCGTCAACCGTCTCTCCGGCCGACCCGATCCATCCAACAGGCTGAGATACGGGGACGGTTGTGCCCGCTGCGACCAACTGCTTCAGCAAAACACCGCTGGCCCGGGCCACCAGTTCCATCACCGCCTTGTCGGTCTCGACTTCGGCCAGGACGTCACCGACCGCGACCGGATCGCCCTCGCGCTTCTTCCACTCGACCAGACGCCCTTCCTCCATGGTCGGAGAAAGCGCTTCCATGACGATGCGGGTAGCCATAGGTCAGGGAGCCACAGGCCACGGAACCGATTGGGATCCGATGACCGATTGTTGATAGCCAATAGCCGATAGCCGATAGCCGATAGCCAATAGCCAATAGCCAATAGCCAATGGCGTCCTACACATACAGCACCCGCTTGGCCGCTTCCACCACTTTCGCCGCATCCGGCTTGGCCGCCCGTTCGAGCACCTTGTTGTACGGCATCGGGACGTCCGCATTCGTGACGCGCAGCACCGGCGCGTCGAGCGAATCGAAACCATCCCGCTGAATAAGATCCACGACCTGGGCACCCACGCCTGCGAAGGGCCATCCCTCCTCTGCAACCACGCAGCGGTTGGTCTTTCCGACCGAGTCGAGGATGGCTTCGGTGTCGAGCGGACGAATCGTGCGGAGGTCGAGCACCTCGGCCGACAGGTTCTGGTTCGCCAGCTCGTCGGCCGCTTTCAGCGCCACCCCGACCATTTTTCCGTGGCAGATGAGGGTCACGTCGGTGCCAGGCCGCTTGACCTCCGCCCGGCCGATGGGGACCAGGTGCTCCCCCTCGGGGACCTCGCCCTTCGCGTTGTACAGCATCTCCCCTTCCATGAACACCACGGGGTCGTCGTCGCGGATCGCGCTCTTCAGAAGTCCCTTCGCGTCCGCCGGAGTTCCCGGCGTGATCACCTTGAGGCCGGGGACATGTGCGTACCAGCTCTCAAACGCCTGGGAATGCTGCGCGCCGAGCTGAAGGGCTGCTCCGCTCGGACCGCGGAATACGATTGGGCACCCCAGCTGGCCGCCGGACATGTAGCGGATTTTCGCGGCGCTGTTGACGATCTCATCGATTGCGAGGAGGGCGAAGTTCCAGGTCATCATTTCGATGACCGGCCGCAATCCCACGACCGCGGCGCCAACCCCGATTCCCGCAAACCCGAGCTCCGCAATGGGAGTATCCACCACTCGGCGGGGACCGAACTCCTTGAGCAGCCCGCGGCTCACCTTGTAGGCACCGTCGTATTCGCCGACTTCCTCCCCCATCAGGAAGACCCGATCGTCGCGCTGCATTTCCTCCCGCAGCGCACTGTTGAGAGCGTCCCGATAGGTCAGCATCATGACCGGGGTGCTCCCGGCGACGGAGGAGCGTATACGTCGGTATAAAGGTCCGAGGGCTCGGGATCGGGCGATTCCTCCGCAAACGTGTAGGCGTCCTCGACTTCCGCTTTGACATCGGCCTCCAACTGCTCCCAGCCACCGTCATCGAGGGCGCCCGCCTCCCGCATGCGGTCGGCCAGCACCGTGATCGGATCCCGACGGCGGAACTCTTCGACCTCGTCCTTGCTGCGATAGGTCCCGTGGGCCGCGTCGGACATCGAATGCCCCACGTAGCGGTAGGTCCGCACTTCGAGCAGGGTGGGCTGCGATTCCTGCCGGGCCCGCGCCACCGCCCGGCCGACCGCTTCGCGGACGACCAACACATCCTGCCCGTCCACGGCTTCGGATGGCATGTCGTACGCAGTGCCGCGGACCGCGAGATCCCGAACGGCACTCGCCCGCGCGATCGCCGTTCCCATGCCGTATCCATTGTTCTCGCACAGGAAGATGACCGGCAGTTCCCACAGGGAGGCCATGTTCAGCGTCTCGTGAAACGCCCCGATGTTGGCCGCGGCTTCGCCGAAGAAACACAGGCTGACCTGGTCCCCGCCGCGGTATTTGATCGCGAACGCCGCTCCGGCCGCCAAAGGGATATGGCTGCCCACGATGCCGTGCCCGCCGAGGAAGCCGAGGTTCGCATCGAACAGATGCATCGATCCGCCCTTGCCCCCTGAGCAGCCGGTCCGCTTGCCGAACAGCTCCGCCATGACTGCGCGCGACGAAATGCCGCGCGCCAGGGCCTGACCGTGCTCGCGGTACGCCGAAGTGATGTAGTCGTCTTCCCGGAGCGCGGCGATAGCGCCGACCGCGACCGCTTCCTGTCCTATATAGAGGTGACAGAATCCCCCGATCTTGCCGAGGCTGTACGCCTCTCCCGCTTTCTCCTCGAAGCGGCGGATCAGCAGCATCTGGCGCAGATAGTCCCGGTGCAGGCGAGTCGAGTCGGGGTCCCCTCCCCCCGCCCCCCCTCCTTCCCGGTCGGGTCCCTTGCCTCCCCGCACCGGCCTCGTGCTCGTCGCCATTATGCCACCGCTCCAACGGGCTGACGGGCCGCTTTCGCCTGATCCCACGCGTGGTATGAGGAGCGGGTCAGTGGACTTGCCTGCACGTGATCGAATCCGATAGATCGCCCGATGGCGCCCAGCTCGGAAAACTCCTCGGGAGTGTAGTACCGCGCGACCGGCAGGTGGCCCGACGAAGGGCGCAGGTACTGGCCCAGCGTGAGGATGTTCACCTCGCTTCGACGCAGGTCGCGCATCGCGGTCACGAGCTCGTCCCACTCCTCCCCCATACCGAGGATGATTCCCGATTTGGTGAGTCCCCCCGGCGCCATCGCTTTGGCGCGGGCCAGAAGCTCCAGGGCTCGGGCATAGCGCCCCCCGGGCCGTGCCAGAGGATAGAGTCGTTCGACGGTTTCGAGATTGTGATTCAGAATCGCGGGTTCGGCGTCCATCACGATCTGGAGCGCCGTGGGCGAACCCTTGAAGTCCGGAATCAACACCTCGACCGAGGTGTCGGGGAGGCGTTTGCGTATCTCGAGCACACACCCGGCGAAGGCCTCCGCGCCTCCGTTCGGAAGATCATCCCGGTCCACCGAGGTGATGACGACGTGTTGCAACCCCATCCGTTCGACCGCCTCGGCCAGCCGCACCGGCTCGAGGGGGTCAAAGGCCGCGGGTGTCCCGTGGGACACCGCGCAATAGGCACAGTTCCTGGTGCACACGTCGCCCAGGATCATGAAGGTCGCCGCCTGGTGCTCCCAACACTCCCCAATGTTCGGACAGCGCGCTTCTTCGCACACTGTGTGGAGGCCCAGGCTTCGCATGAGATGCTTGAGCCGCACGTAGTTGGGACCGCCCGGCGCCTGAACCTTGATCCAGGGTGGTTTCCGGGCGAGCCCACTACCACCCCGGACGGGTTGGCCTTGGTTGGAGTGGGGGGGAGCGAGCGTGAGCTGAACCAGCGGCAGCGCCAAGCGGAATCCCTGTCGGTTGAACCCTCAAGAATACACTCCCGGCCCAATCCTGCAAAACGTTGTGGTCCGCGAGTTTAGGCCGCGACCGGGAGCGCCTCCCTGACCAGCTCGACTTCAACCTCCAGGCGGACCTGGTCGCCCACCGCCACACCTCCGGCCTCGATCAACTGGTTCCAGGTGATCCCGAAGTCGCTCCGCCGAAGACTCGCCGCGGCGCTGTACCCGGCACGAACCCCACCCCAGGGATCCTGGACGAGACCCTGCGGGGTGACGGTGAGCACGATTTCGCGGGTGACATCCTTGATCGTCAGGTCCCCGGTGATCCGAAAGGAGTCCGGGCCTCCCTCCCCGGCAGCCTCGATCTTCCGGCTCCGAAACTCCAGAGTGGGGAAGCGCTCCGCGTCCAGGAAGTCTGGCGAGCGGAGGTGTTGGTCCCGTTGCTCGATGCCGGTGGTGATGCTCGGCGCCCCGATCGTAACCTCGACCGCGGCGTGAGTGGGGTCTTCCCCCGCCATGGTCACCGTTCCCCGGACCTCGGTGAACTTCCCTTTGACGGTGGCGATCATGAGGTGACGCACCGCGAATTCGACGTGGGTGTGCGCGGGGTCAATGTGCCAGGTCGTGGTTGCTGCGGTCATGAGAGCTGCTCCTGTGATGGGCGCCGCCCGGCGCGTGGAGTTATCAATCGTATGTAACTATAAAGTAGTAAGTAACTATTGTCAAGTAAGGTCATCCGGGACTATCTTTGTACCATGCGCCAGAGCTCCGCAGCGTTTTGCTCCCGGTTTCACGAAGCCATCGAGCTGATCGGGAGCCGGTGGGCCGGGACGATCGTGAACAGTCTGCTGGGTGGGCCTGCCCGCTACGCCGAGCTCAAGGCGGCGATTCCGGAGATCAACGACCGGATGCTGTCAGCTCGGCTCAAACAGCTCGAGAGCGAAGGTATTCTGACGCGGACGGTGACCCCGGAGACACCCGTTCGAGTGGAATACCAGCTGACCGAGAAGGGGCGCGCGCTCGAGAAGGCCCTGCGCGCCGTCTCCACCTGGGCCGATCAGTGGATTCCGGTCCTGGGCGTGGGGGCGGCGGATGGGACGGGGCGGAAGGGGGGGAAGGGGAGGCGGAAAAGCGGCTGAGGGGTTCCTACTCCGGCTCGGCCAGCAATCGCTCGATGATAGTACGATAGTCTTCCAGTTGCCGGGCGTGCTGCGCCCCCGAGGCAGGCCCACGGAAACCGGCGTAGACCTGTCGAATCCTGCCGTCCCGGCCAAGAAACAGCGTGGTAGGGTAGGCGGTGAACCCGCGTAACTGCGGCAAGGTGGCAGCCGTTTCTTCCACGACCGACACGCCCCCGTAGAGGAGCGTCCAGGGGATTGCGAACTTGTCCCGGAACCGCCGGATCTGAAGGTTGTCGGCGGCGCTGTCGCCGGTTACCTCGTACCCGATGCCCAGAATCTCGAACCCCTTGCTCCGGTACTGCTCCCAGAAACGGATGAGGTCCGGGGTGGCGTCGTGGCAGGTCACGCACCAGCTCCCGAAAATGTCGACCAGGACGACTTTCCCCTTGAAC
>Ga0187892_10005425_pt1 | contig 20053 bp, 26 predicted proteins | sample MA1701073metaG_FD_139345 | JGI IMG/M metagenome (GOLD analysis project Ga0187892, IMG submission 139345) | Bio-ooze microbial communities from a basaltic lava cave in the Kipuka Kanohina Cave System on the Island of Hawaii, USA - MA170107-3 metaG ...
AGCGTTATCTGTTGAACATCCTGCAATCCATCCAGAAGCGCACTGACCTCATCCTCTCCTTCTTTCAACTGGAATCCACTCGATACGCAGCCTGCTAACAGGGGTGCGCATATTTATGCAACAATTAATACATTGCAGGTAATACCAAATTCAGCCAGCTCGCGCGCCAGGATTCGCGTGAAGGTCGTCACCGCCTGCTTGGATGCTGCCTTCCAGGCGCATCGACGCCGCGACCGTGCTGAGGTTGACCATCCGGCCATATTTACGTTTCTTCATCAATTTGGCGTTTTCGCGGCAGAGCAGAAACGTGCCCCGAAAGTTTGTCCCTAACATTTTATCAAACGCCGTTGCCGGAGTCAGCAGCGTATGATTCATCGAGGCCACGCCCGCATTATCGACAATCCACCTGTGCGTTGGAGACAGACTCGAGAGGCTATCCCGATGGCCCATGGCAATGCGCAGCTTCCCAACATCCGATGCGCGGTGGGCAAGAGACATCCAACATCTTCGACAAACGCAAAGCCGAGATGCCGCCTTTGTCCGAGCCGACCCAGTAAATCGCGAGGGGTCATCGTTACATATGAATCCATTCGACAGTGGTGCATGAATGAAGTTTGCTCCAAACTATGCCAACCAGCTTCGCAAACGCCAAGGCCGATTGGGGGACACGTGGCTTATGGATGAGACGGTGATTGTCACAGCACAAGGGGAACGTCGTTATCTCTGGAGTGCTGGGGAATCGATGATCCGCATTGCCCTGCTGTTCGCCGCTGTTCTGCTTTCATGCTGTAACCATGCACAGAAGGCGCCTGCCCCATCGACTGCTGTTCCGGTAACGTCGGCACCCAGGCCTGCGCCACCCCCAGTCCAGACTGCACCCGCGCCTCAGGAGCCTGCCGTCGCAAAAACGGCTCCTCCCGTGGTTGCGCCCGCGAAGGAGCCGGCCAAGGGGGCGTCGCAGGAAGCAAAGCCCGTCGAAGTCAAAACGGGACAGGAGAAGGCCGCAGAGAAAAAGCCTGCCCCCACACCGACCCCAGCAGCCGCACCCGCCGCGAAGGAACCTGTCGCCGCCCCCACTCCCAAGGCCAAGGGGTTCGATCTGGACATGCTCACTGAGAGGCTGAAGCAGACCAGTGCCATCGGCGTGTTCACCAAGCTGGCTATCAATTCCGATGCCACCGACCTGATTGACGCCGTGAAGAAATACCGCAAGCTCGCGGTACTGCAGGCGAAGCATGCGGAGGTCCGTTCCCGCTTCGATGGCCTGGTGATGAAAATCCTCGCCCTGCTCGAAGACGATCCGGAGCTTGCCCGGAACATCTATCTGGCGCGCGAGCAGATCTGGTCGAGCCTGCTGGAGGTTACCCCATGAAACACAAGCTCTTGTTACTTTTTCCTCTTCTGCTCGCAATGTCTGCACTGGCGGTCGTGCCGGAAGAGGATGTCGCGACGACGATCACCCTGCGCGGCCATCAATGCGGCGGGCCGGCGACCGACGTACAGGAGCGGCAGGATGCGGAGGGCAACAAGACGATCGCTGCGCTCTGCCCGAACGGAAGCCGCTACCGCATCGATGTCACCAAGGACGGCCGCCTGACCGTGACGCCGATCCGGTAGGTCAGTCTGGTTTTGCCGGCGCAGAAGGACCAGCCTGACAGCGCCGCAAGCTCGAGCGGTGGGGAAGCGAGCCTAAAGAGACGTTCGAGTTATCCGAAAGGAGACGTTCAAGGGCCACTGCATCAGTGGCGGCGCGAACGACGTCTGCTGGATGCCGTTGTTAACCCTAGCCGAAATGTCGCTTGACCCGTTGTTTCACCCGAACCACGAACGAACCGCCGGGAAACGGCCGGTACAATAATCCGCTCACATCCACCACCACTCGAGGTGCAAGCCATGCTCTCACTTCCAGCCCCGGCTGCTGTCCGCCTCTTTTTCATCACCGTGAGCGTGCTGCTCGCGCTGGCTCTGTGTGGCTGCGCTGGAATGCTTACCCGCGACCCGATACGCATAAATGTGGTAGGCATCGAACCGCTCGCAGGCCAAGGCTTGGAAATGCGCTTCACCGTGAGGCTGCGGTTGCAGAACCCCAACGAGACGACGATCGAATACGACGGCGTGGCACTCGAACTGGAGTTGAACGGCAAGCCGTTCGCCACCGGCGTGAGCGACCAGAAGGGTAGCGTGTCACGCTTCGGCGAAACCGTATTCAGCGTTCCTGTGACTGTCTCGGCGTTTGCCGCCGTGCGACAAGCCTTGGGCCTGGCCGATGGCGCGAAACTCGACAACTTGCCGTACGTTCTGCGCGGCAAGCTCGCCGGAGGGTTGTTCGGCGGAATGCGCTTCACCGACAAGGGGACGCTGAGCCTTCCGGGCGCAGGCAAGACCGGCGAGTGAACACGCGAAGTCATGTATTTCACCGCGTTCCTCCGTAATTGGGCTGGTCAAACTGCTAAGGCGCCCTTGTCATAAGCCGATATGTAGGACCGCCAGTCATCGTGGAGGGTATCCGCGAAAAGCATCCCAGTGGCGGCGACATCGCCAGACCAATGAGTGGCATCGTGGGTGAACTTGTCGAATGCGTCTGTTGCGCTTGTCCTGCGTGCGGTCCGCATGTGCGCCCGCCCGAGGGCCTGGCCCAAGACCCGCCCGAGCTTGCGCGGATATTTAAGCGAGGCTTCAAGGCGGACCGCGCAGGGCTGAACTTCCCGGACCGTGAATCGATCACCCAGGAGATCGACGCCTGCGATCGGCGCCGATGGCCGCTCGAGGATGAGCCGCTGCGCCTGGATGATTCGTTCGGCGTCATCCACTCCGGGAGGAGAGGGAAGATGAAGCCCGATGGCGAACGCCGGCTTCCTCGCCGCCTTCACGTCGAGCAGCCGCACGTCGTCCGGCTTGCCCTCGCCCGCCACGCTGAGGAGGAAGCGCGGAAGACCGAGGCTTCCCACGCCTGAAATGCGACGCGCTGCATCGATCGGATTGAAGAAGGACGGCGCGCCAAACTCTTGGCCGAGCCGCTCGGCGAGCGAGAACAACGCTGCGCGCTCATCCAGCGTACAGGGCAGCGTCTTTTCGCCATCGAGCTTGAAGCGGCGCCCGTCGGCGGCACGCTCGGTGCGTTCGTCCAGCCAGCGTCCGCGATCGCGCTTGTGGGCAAGCGCGAACAGCTTGGGCAGGATGCTTTCGCCCGTCTCCTCGTCAAACGCGGCGTCGGCGCCTTTCATGAGACCCGCGGCATAGCCTGCGACCGCGTGCTTCGCCATGGCGCGGCCGTCGTCCGGGTCTGCGCTCGCCGCGCGCAGCGCTGCGAGCAAGCGCAAAAGATCCAACAGACACGGCGCAATCCCGGCTTCGTCGAAATCATTGAGATCGAATCTCAGGCCCGTATCCTCGGCCTCGTAAATCCCGAAATTGCCAAGATGCACGTCGCCGCAAATCCAGATCGACGGCGAAGGCGGCCTCTCGACGTCGCCCGCCCTCAGATAGAACAGGCTGCACGTCCCGCGGACGAAATCGCCGAACGATCGACGCATGGCACGGTATTTCATCGCCAGCCGGACGGGATCGCGCCCAGCGTGCAGCACCTGGAGATGTGCGACGACGGCAGCGTCGCCGCGGAATGCGGAAGACTTGCGCTCTTTCATTGATGTCCGATCCTAAAAAAACATTCTGCCCCAGTGCGCGCAGCAGCGACTCCGATGTTTCGCTGCGGTGGTCGTGTCGGTGCTATCGGTGAGCGACCGATGTGGACGAGTTGCAGAGGTGCAAAAGAGCGGCAGCGCTTTGCCTTTAAAGGCCTCAAAAAAATTGGTGCTTACTTCTTGCGGTAGACATTCAAGCCAATCTTTTCTTCACGATCAGGGACGGATACATTCCCCTCGGTAGAGGCGATGATGATAGTTTTCCCCGAGGAAGATGGGCCGTACTCCTTGGTCAGATCGATCTTGATAGTGAGGATGGTCCCCTCAATACTCATCTCGACGTTTTTCATTGGTTACCGTTACTTGATTCTGCGCTCTGGTTGAACTACCTGTGAATGCCGAATGACACTCCCGCAGCAATCGATGGCTGAAATAGGCCACGGACCAAACAGCACAATGGCAACGCCTTCTGCAGACTGCGCTAGGAGCCTGTCGGACTTGTAGCGAGGCGAGTGGGAATCGAGGACAGTTTTTCGATCATGCCTGGCATTAGCAACATCCGGGCTCTGGTGATCCTCTACCACGTGCAGACTATCGGCAGTTTTCCTCGGGTGCGGAGAACATGTTCGAATCCTTCAGTCGGCGTCCTCAATACTCTACATTGCCGTCCAACGACTTGCCGCTTTTCGGCTGCGAACCGGAGCCGCCGCACTGGGCTGATGATACCACGGCCGCGAGGAGTCGCGCGAGAGTTGACGTCAGGCCTTCGACAGCTGCAACGGTGGGTTGGGCGGTCCTATGAAACGCGACGATCTACCGGAGATCTGCTATTCCATAGCCACGTAGCCGGGCTGCATGCGCACGCGATCCAGCCAGGCGTTCGTGGCGGGGCCGACCTCGTAGCCGTGGTCTCGCGCGGTCTGGGTGTAAGCGAACAGCGCAATGTCAGCAATCGAGTAGATCTCGCCGACAAAGAACGAGCGCGTAACAAGGTGTTGATCCATCACATCGAGTGCCGCTTGGCCACGTGTTCGCCACGTTTCCACCTCCTTTGGCTGCCGTGTGTGGATGCCGCCCCAGCGTTGCCAGAACCGCATCACCGCAATATACGGCTCGTGGCTGTATTGCTCGAAGAACATCCACTGCAGCGCCCGCGCACGCCCCAGCGGTTCACCCGGCAGGCAGGGCGTTCCCTCAGCCAGGTAGAAGAGGATTGCATTCGATTCGGACAAATGCGTACCGTCGGTGAGTTCGACGGTTGGCACTCGCCCATTCGGATTGATCGCAAGAAACGCGGAGCGGCGCGTCTGCGGTGGCTTGGCCAGGATGTCGAGCGACACAATCTCGCACTCCGCGCCGAGATGGCTCAGTAGTAGCCGGACCTTGTAGCAGTTCCCCGATGGGATGGAGGATACGTAGAGGCGGCGGACAGTGGGTCTAGACGTAGGCTTTTCCGAGCTCAACAGTTTGACCTCCGGGCGCCACCTTCGATGTTGGTGAAAGAGGACAGCAAGTCGCGACTCCAACTCTGATCCGACTGCAAGGCCTGCCATGCCGGAACGAGTTTCTGCAAATCAATCTCCGCGTTCATCGTTTTCTCCACGCGTCACGGTCATACTCGGCGTGCGTCATCACTCGTCGAACATAAAGCCGCTGCTTATCGTAGTGGATGACAGCGACGATGCGATACCGGCTCCCGCCCACATCGAATATCGTATAGTCATCCAAGTCAATCGGCAAAACCGATGGTTTGCCGAAAAGCGGCAAACGACGTGACCTCCATCGCCGATGCTTTGCAAACCACTCCAAGGGCATAGGCCGGGACTGCCGGTGAAGTTCTCAGAACTCCCTGAGCGGTTTCTTGAAAATGACGCGCATGGGTCCATTTTACGCGAACCAGACGGCGGTGGAGACAGGGGGTCGGCTGGAGCGCGTGTATTATAGACGCACTGGACTTGGGTCGCGAAGCTCGCTTGCTCTAAGATTTCGCCGTTGCCTATCTTTCACGAGCGTATGAGTCTGCGAACGCTAGGAAAGTGCATCGATCAAGGTATGAAAGACGAACGATTCCTCATGCTCATTGACACTCTGCGGGATGCAAGCGATATCCTTGTGTTCACGGGTGCCGGTATTTCAACCGCCAGCGGGATCCCGGACTATCGCGGACCCCAAGGGGTGTGGACTCGCCGCACCCCGGTCTACTACCAGGATTTCATGCGCTCGGAGGCGGCGCGCATCGAGTATTGGGACTACAAGTTCGAGGGCTGGGAGGTGTTTCGCGAAGCACAACCCAACCCTGTCCATCACGCCATCGTCAAACTCGAACGTGCCAGCAAACTGCGCAAGCTCATCACCCAGAACGTGGACGGTCTACATGCCTGCGCCGGCACCACCCACGGTAGGCTTGTGGAGTTGCACGGCAACAGCCGCGCCGTGGAATGCCAGCGCTGCCATAAGCGCAGCGATCCGGGGCCGCATTTCGATTCCTTCAAGCAGACGCGCAAACCACCGATCTGCCGCTGCGGCGGACATCTCAAGCCTGCCACCATCAGCTTTGGACAAAGCCTGCGCGAGCGGGATCTGGACGGAGCATTCGCTGCAACGAAAGAGTGCGACCTCGTCATCGCGCTCGGCTCCACGCTTTCCGTGTATCCGGCCGCCTCGGTCCCTTTGCTCGCTGCCGAGCGAGGTGTCCCCTATGTGATCATCACTCGTGGGGCCACCGAGCACGATACCCATCCTCTAGTGAGCCTGCGAATAGACGGCGATGTGCTCGACATTTTCCCCCCCGCCGTCGAAGAAGCCCTCAAGGTCGGCTGATGTGCGAAGCGCCTTCCCGATGATCATCCCATGCTCAAGGCAGACCAGACGCTCACCGTTTTAAGGGCGACCTTTGCGCGGGCGGGACGCCTGGAATGGATCGGGCTGCGGCCCGGCCCGCGGCGGATGGAGAGCGTGCTTCGGGCCGAGCTTGCAGTACACCGTGGGCTCGTGGGGGATCATCGCGCCGTACGGGCGGGTGGGAAGCGCCAAGTCACACTGATCCAATTCGAACACCTGGCCGTCGTCGCCGCGCTGTGCGGACTCGACGCTGTCTCGGCCTCCCTGCTGCGTCGGAACCTCGCCGTCTCAGGCATCAATCTACTCGCCCTGCACGACCGGCACTTTCGGATCGGGGCGACGCTGCTTGAGGGGACCGGTCTGTGCCATCCCTGCTCGCGCATGGAGCAAGCCTTGGGGCCAGGCGGCTACAACGCGATGCGCGGGCATGGCGGCATTACCGCCCGTGTGCTCGAGGGTGGGATGGTCCAAGTCGGTGATCTCGTAGCCACCGAAGATCTCCTGCCCTCGTAGTAAGTCGGCCAGTATCCATAGAGAAGCTCCTCTTTTCAGCCAGCGACCCGGTCAACTTCATCGAATGCGAGCACCTGACCAGCTGGACCGAATCGAGGGTCTCAGTACAGCCGCGGCACCCTTTTTTGATCCTTTATGGTCGCGCAGACCTCAGCGTGAGCCAGTACCCGGAGGTGCTCGCACGGATCATAAAATCTCCGACCCCAGTCATAAATCTTATGAGCGCCCGCCGGCGCCGGCAAACCTTAGAATCGAACCTCTACCGATCACTCTGCTAGCCATAATATTTATGAGATCCCGCCGCCATCCGTTACCAGATCCGAGCGCGAATATTTTTGCTGAATCCTTATAGAACAGGGTCCTACGATAGGTTCCTGTATCGAGGCTGCTAGTTGGCATAGGGCTTGTTGTTTCATTTGTAGCAGAAACCTCAATGGCGATGATGGTCCGGCCCTAGAGCACGCATATGTATGAGCTTACTACCGCAAATATCACTGGAAAAAATTCCAAGTGGCTATGGCGGCTGCTGAAGACTGGCGAACACATCATCGGGTTGAATAGAGAGGGCGAAAAACAATTGTCGTGCTTAAGGTAGAAGCTTTGAAATATTTTCTTATTGGCAAAACCTCTACTCAGCGTCAGGTAAATGATCCAGATATGCAATCGATTCGTCGTACCACGAATTTCCGTGTTGCAGGTTCCCAAGGGGACCCCAGGAACGTAGGTGACAGCACGCCTGATCGCCCGGCTGATCAGAGAGGGAGCGAAAGACTTTTATGTCAGGCAGAAAGCCATCGAGATATTCCGTGCAGTGCGGGTGCGTCCGAAACATCGTTTTGGAGAAGTATGCGCCCTCTTCGATTGGGTACGCCGCAATGTCCGGTATACGCGGGATATTTTCAGAGTGGAATTGTTGCACAGCGCGCGGCGCATGCTCGACCTCCGCGCTGGCGACTGCGACGACATGACGATCTTGCTAGGCGCGTTGCTCATGTCAACAGGCCATCCGGTGAGACTGATTTTGGCAGGGTTCCGGCCCAAGAAGCCGCATGTCTACACCCATATCTACCCGGAAGTAAACGTGCTGGGGCGATGGATCCCCATCGATGCGACCGTAGAAAGGCCGATCGGTTGGGCGCCACCAGCGATTTGGAAACGCATTTGTGAAATTCAACAGGAGGAGATCCTATGCTCGCCCAAGACCCCGTAACGGGACAATTATACGAAGTACCTGACAGCCAGCTCTATGGAACAGGATACGCGGAAGCCCCAACGATGATGTATGACGGGCTTGGCAATCCGGTTGGTTGGGCGTTTCTGGCCCCGTTAGCCGCAAAACTAGCCGCAAAAGCGCTTCCAGTCGTTGCGAAGTATGCCGCACCGCTAGCCCAAAGATTTTTGCCGGCTATCAGGCGGGCGGCAGGCGGGATCGCGCCGCAGATAGCACAACAGGCCGTACCAGCAGCTTGGGGCGGGAGGCCCTTGGTCGCGCAGGCATTCGCCCCGCCCGGAGGGCCCGTACCGTACATGCCGGCGCCTATGCCACCCGCGCCTATGCCATCGTCGATCGAGGAGGAGTATGGACAATATGGAGAATATCCGCCCCCAGGACCCATGCAAATGCCCCCGCCAGCACCGATGGCACTACCCGTACAGCCGATGCCTGGCCAGTTTCCGTTACCAGTGAGGCCACGGCCATATTGCCGCGCACCCCAACCGGTCGGCTGGATAACCCCGGCGCTTCCGTTCACAGGCATGCGCCCGCGACGTCTTTATCTGCGCTGCTCGGTGTGGCCAGGTCCGAAGGGTCTCGTGCCAACGATTGCCACTCAACCCGGGGCACCTGCTCCGGTTCAGCCGATGGCGCCTGCTGCAGCCCCCCGTGGGTCGGCTCGCCGACGACCTCGGGGTCGAGGGCGTCGTTAGCACTGTGCGCAAGACTACGCGGTGAAACCGGGATGCTATGAACGAGCACTTACCCAATGGGCTATATCGACATGAAGGATTGTTACGTACCGGCGTGCGGCCCGGGAAGATCACCGGGATTAACGGAAGGCCGAAATCTGTTCCAGGTCTTCCATCGGTACCCGCCACCCAGGGTGTTCCGGATGTCATGCCGCCGCCTGATCCCCAGGGTCTTGGTTCGCCTCGGAGAGTTACGCGGTTTGATATACAGCTCCGATCGAGGACGACACATAGGCCCGCGGACTTACATCCACTTCATGGAGACGCCGCCGCAGCTTGTCTGCGATCCGGCAGGACGCCAGCTCTACATCATAGGCGGGCGTTACCGGATTACGCCGAGAGGCATAGAAGGGTGAACCATTGAAGGCAGGGAGAAGTGCAAATATGAGAGACAAACGGGGGTTCGACGAAGTCATGATCGTCAATCCGCATGACCCAAGGTTTGATACGACACGAGGAGAAAGGCTTATGAGATTCCATTATGCACAACCGCCCGAGATGGGTTATTACGCCGCACCCGATCCTTACGGCTATGGGTACTACGGGCAGGACCCCTATCTTGGCGAGGAGTATCCCCCGGGGGTCGGCGATCCCTATGGATATTATGCCCAACCGCAGCAGATGGCGCCCTATGCCGGGCCGGGGTTTTATGGGCAGGCTCCCTATCAACCCGGCTATGGCCAAACCGAACCGGCGCCCATGGGGTATTACGCCGAGGAATATCCGGTTGGTTACTACGGTGAAGAATATCCGGTGGCGGGCTATGGCGAAGAATACCCCATGGGTTACTACGCCGAAGAAACTCCGTATGGTCCCATGGGCGAACCGCAGGAGCCGGTGGGCTACGTCGCTGAGGAGTATCCGGTCGGTTACTACGGTGAAGAATATCCAGTGTCGGGCTACGGCGAAGATTACCCGATGGGGCATTACGCCGAAGAATATCCGGTAGCGGGCTATGGAGAAGAGTACCCCATGGGCGAACCGCAGGAGCCCGGTTATTACGGCCAGGTACCAGAGATGGTGGGTTACGGAGAAAACCTGCCTACCGCACAGGGCTATTCAGGGGTTGGCTACTACGGCGAGCCCGACCTAACGGGCTATGTGCGCGAGACAGAACCGACCTTCAACGCCGGCTGCCCCCTTCCCACCAACGTGCCGGGATTCGGAGAGGCGCAAAACCTGGAGGGGTATGTTAAACCGACGACGGTGAACCCAACCTGTCCGCAGTTCACACCTCAGCCAGGTCCTACCCCCTCGGTACCGGAAAGCTTTAAGCCGATCTGGTGAAAAAATCTCGGCGGGATCATTTCAGAGAAAATGAACCATTCATCTGTATAGGAGGATAAACCATGGCTGTCGTTCAAGGCATTAAAGAGAAACTCCACCTACCCCTTTACGATTCTGTTAGCGTGGAACCCGAGAAGCAACTGAGGGATGTCGAGACTTCAAGCATCCTGAAATTCTTCGTCAACGTCCAGGGCAAGACCAAACTGGAGACCAACCTGCAGTCGGCCTCACTATTGCCGCACTACAACACCTTCGAAGCGCGGGCGATGCGGGTGGTTATCAGTGACTTGCCGCCGGAGTTGTCCGACGAAAGGGAAGTGGAAGTCGAAGGCGATCCCGCGACTCCACGCTTGAAGGCGGATGTTAAGCGTGTGGTGGAGTTGCTGGAGGAGGCGCGTGACAGCGTAAATGGCGAACGAAATGTCTTCGTGAATGATAGTACGGGTGCTGAAGAAGGCACTAGTGGCAGTGGTATTACCGACGTCACGTTTACAGTCAGCGACCTAGAAGGTGCCCTTGAAGATAGCAAAAACGGCCCTGCCCGGGAGCAAATCCAATCGAACAACGGCGCGGGAACGATCATCGGTGAGTTCATATACAACACCGTGACCACCTTGTTCGTCGGCGAGAAGATCATGATCCAGATGCCGACCTGGTTCTTCCCCGCTGGCGCTGGTCCCTACTCGGAGTCAGCTAGGTTTACCACCCACGGCGAGCCTGATCCGATGGCCACCTTCCGTTTCGCGGAGCCGCTGTTCATCGACAAGCAGCAGAACTTCCGGGTGGAGATCGAGATCCCTGACTCGGATTCGCTCAAGAACATCCAGAAGATCTACGGGCCGTTCAGCATCTGGGTGGTTTTGGACGGCTACATGACGCGCGACGTGCAATAACGGGACTTCGCGACGGTATCTCATCGCCTTTGGAGTCATCTGTATAGGAGGATAAACTATGGCTGTCGTTCAAGGCATTAAAGAGAAACTCCACCTACCCCTTTACGATTCTGTTAGCGTGGAACCTGAGAAGCAACTGAGGGATGTCGAGACTTCCAGCATCCTGAAATTCTTCGTCAACGTCCAGGGCAAGACCAAACTGGAGACCAACCTGCAGTCGGCCTCGCTGCTGCCACACTACAATACGTTCGAGGCGCGGGCGATGCGGGTGGTTATCAGTGACTTGCCGCCGAGGCTCCCCGAAGAGCCTAAGGGCAAATGTGAAGAGCTGTCCGTGACGAACGCGGACGGGGAAAGCTTAGGTTGGGACGGAACTGCCATAATAACAAACCCCACCTCCGCTCAAATCATCACAGCGACTCTAGAGACAGGGCTGGATCGCCTTGTGGACTTGCTGAAAGAAGCCAGGGAAAGCGACGAGAAAACAACGACCGTGGACATCGATGAAGACATCACGGAGCTTTTTGTGGGGGGAGCACCCCCTGACCCCAACAAGGCTACCGTCCAGGCTGCTGTGAAACTCGCTGACGGGGCAGTCGACTTGTCAATCGCCGACCTGGAAGACTGCATCATCGGGCTTGGAAAGAAGGCGCCGCCGAAAGAGCAGCTCGATCCGAACAACGGCGCGGGGACGATCATCGGCAGGTTCATTTACAACACCGTGACGACCTTGTTCGTCGGCGAGAAGATCATGATCCAGATGCCGACCTGGTTCTTCCCTGCCGGCGCCGGCCCCTACTCGGAGGCCGGAAAGTTTGCCACCCACGGCGAGCCTGATCCGATGGCCACCTTCCGTTTCGCGGAGCCGCTGTTCATCGACAAGCAGCAGAACTTCCGGGTGGAGATCGAGATCCCTGACTCGGATTCGCTCAAGAGAATTCAGCAGATCTACGGACCGTTCAGCATCTGGGTGGTTTTGGACGGCTACATGACGCGCGACGTGCAATAACAGGACTTCGCGGCGGAATTTCATCGCCTTTGGAGTGTGAAACCATCATGATACCAATCCCACAGAGAGCCCACAGACGGGCGGCGCCGGCCCCATTCCGGCGCCCGCCTTCTGCGGCGCCTTCCTCCGGTACCGGCACCGTCATCCCCTACGACTATGCCGCGACCTTTGAACTGACGGGACAACCCGGCAACCTGATTCCGGATGTCATTAATATCAGTCAGGAGGGTGTTTTCGTTGCCGTGGCGATCGGCTACGGGTTTGAGGAGGACCGTGGCAGGGCCATCGACATTGCACTACCGCCACCGCCACCCCCGCCGGCGCAACCACCGCCCGTCGTTCCGGGCGAAATCACCCTAGATAAGATACCCGCGGACGCGTTAATCGAAGGATTCCGCGTGAACCCGCGCTTCGAATCATTGGTGTTCCGGTCGGAACAGACCATCGGAGGAGGTGCGAGGGTCACTGGCCTCTCCGACCAACCGCTTCCAGCGAATCTGTTCCTACGTACTAAACCTGAAGATGACGCTCTGTTTCAGAAGATGAAATCTCCCGAGGAGATTTCTTTTCTGTTTAGTCTGGTCGACAGCAGCAGCGGGCGGGAACTGCAAGACGAACCGACCCATAACCTCGCCTCGCTCGGCATCAGCAATGGGGAGCGACCATTTCGCCTGTTGGCACAACCCGTGTCCTTTTTGCCTCGCTCCACCTTACGGCTTCAGGTGATCGAGCGTTCGCAAGACACCCGTGGGACGCTCTTCATCGCGCTGTACGGATACAAGATGTTCGGTGCGGCGGGTTGCCAGGAGCCGCTGGTTCGGACATTCCGTGGCCCATTCGTGTGTCCCACTGAATCCATTGGCAACCCTTCCGACCGGGTCATCCCGTTCGATTACGTAGCCTCGGTTCAACTGACCGGACGTCCAGGAAACCTTCTTGACACCGAGATACCTATTAACGTGGAAGGTGGGTTTGTGTCCACGGCGTTAGGCTATGGGCTGGCGGCGGAGGAGCGCGGTGTCCAGTTGCAGGGACCCTTATTCTTCTCTGGTCTCGCGCAACTCCCGCTAAGCGCTTTTCCTCCTAATGCCTTGAGGGACGGCTTCCGTATTCGTCGCAACTTCTTGCGCATCGCATTCCGAGATAACGGTCTGCTGGCTGACGCATTCCCATTTAAGTTGTTAAATAGCATCTTCGAAAGCCTCAACCGACCTGAGGACGTCTCGTTTCGCTACACAATCTTCGACGGCGGCAGCGGCAGGGAACTGCAAAACCAGCCGCTCAATAATATTGCCGGGCTCGGCATCGCCACGGGACAGCGCCCCTTCAAGAAGTTTGCGAGGCCGATGATTTTCTTGCCGCGGTCCACCATCCGCATTGGTATCGAGGAACGCTTTGGGCGCGGCCGCCTCTTCCTGGTGCTTCAGGGCTATAAGGTTCTAAGTGCGGTGCGGGCCGGAGAACTCCCATGATGCAAGCCATGCCGCAGATCGACTCCCGGGACACGCCACAGGCCGGTTCGCGACGCACGATACCCTATGACTACGCGTTCCGATATGAACTCACGGGAGAGAAGGGACGGGTTCTGAAGAGTACCGTCACTGTGAGCATCGAGGCGCCCTTTGTGGCAGTTTCCATCGGTTACGGCGTGATCCCTAAAGTGACTCCTATTACCTTTGGTCCGGACCCGGCCATTTTACGTCCGAGGGTCCGCCTCCAAGATCTTACCCTGGAAAATTTGCTTAATGCTCTGGCAGCGAAGCTGACTGCGACCACAGCGACCCTCAAAGGCGAAACAGGCCCGGAGGCGGTATTCAAGAACGGCTTGAAGCTCAATCCTGAGCTCGCTGAGCTTGCCCTATTGACATTGGGAAGTGGCAGCCCCCTGCCGGTCGAGATTCTAGAGAACCTATTTCAGGTCGTGGGTTCTCCGCCCGAGCAGATTCAATTCCTGTATGCCCTCTTCGACGACGGTTCCGGGCGAGAACTTCAAAGTGAGCCGATTCTAAATATCGCCGGGCTAGGGATCTCGAACGGTGATCGGCCGTTTCGCTACTTCGCGCAACCGATCACATTTGCGCCACGCTCAACCATCCGCATGGAGGTGACAGAGGTCTCGGATTTTACGGGTGAGCTGCATGTTTCGCTACACGGCTACAAGATCTTGGGCGGTGCCGGGACACCCACCGATATTCGGCGGGGTACCACCAGGGGGCGAAGGAGGTAAAAGGAGAGCGCTATGCAACCGGCTAGAGCTTTGGAACGAGGATTAGCCTCTGCGCTTTGTTTTAACTGTGGAATCCCACTCGATGCAGAGTATTTCGACGAATCCGGAGTGGTGAAGTTTGATCCTGACCCTCTTAAGCTGGATCCTGAGCTGGGCAGAGAAGTGGTACTCGCTCGCTTTGCGCTGAGCCCGCAATATTGCGGCGTGCTCGAATACTTCGCTCAGTTCACGGATCTGTACGAAAAGGACTCTTCCCTGATTGAAACGCCTGGACTGGAGTGGGTGATCTTGTCGAACGGACATCCTCTCTATCCATACGTCAAGCTGGAAAGGATTGTGAATCCCTGGGGGAATGGCAGCTTTCAGATCGCCATTCGCCTTGATGAAGGCGCAACGATCGAGTTCGTGGTGCGCCGCCGCTCCGCCGAGCTTAAAGGCATCACGCTGGGAGGCAGGATCGTCGGCCGCTACTGGTACAACACCGCTTATGGCGCGGCGGGGCGCAATGGCAGATGAAGGGGCTACCCGCGTGCCGGTCGCATCGGGGAAGGCGTATCGCGTTGCTTCGCCGCCGGAGCATGCGCTAGAAACACGGGCGCTAGCGAACGAACTGCACAAGGTATTGGAACGATTCGCCGTGGAGGCAGGGTTTAATGAACGAAACCCTGTCAGCTTTTTTTTCAAGCCCGGCGTGGTCGGTCACCACAAGGTCGGTCGCGCGGCGGATATTTACGCGGTCGGCGGAATCGGGATCGACCGTTGGAAAAAGTGCTGGGATCAGGCGCTCCAGCAGGACCATCGCGCCATGGATCCCCAGCAGCACTGCCGCATCGTTGGTGCCGAAGGAAAACGCAACCTGGGCTGGCGCCTCTACAAGGCCCTGCAAGGGTATGGGCGCTGGGCACAGCCCTATGGATACCCGATCCAGCTCTTCGGCCCATGGACGCGGACCGAAGGTCCCTGGCAGTACATCAGTGATCGCTTGCTTAACGCCCACCGCGATCACATCCACGTGGCAAAGTAAGCAAGGGTCTTGGAGGTTCTTATGACACACAATTTTCAGAATACCTATCCGTTTATGGGACAGGCGTCCGCCGACGGCAGGGGCTTGGTGTTTCTGGTGGCCATCCGCCGTAACTTCAGTGCGCCCGTTTCCCACCAAAACGATCTATTACAGCGCATGGGCCTAATGCTGATGACGCCTGATGAAGCCGCCGTTTATCCGCCAGGGCGCGCCGTTGGCCCGCTGCCACCGATGCCAGCACCACCACAGCCTCCGATGCTAATCGCTGGCGATCGGCGGTTCCTTCCACGCCGGGTACAGGGAGAAATCCTTCGTGACAAGAACGGTAGGCTCTATGAAAAGATTGGGCAGTCCGTCCGTCCCATACACAAATTGGTTGTCGGGCCGAATGGGGAGATAGTCGATCTTGCCCCCTCTCCCCGAGCAGGCGCAACCTTCTCCACACCACATGTGAGACCTCCGATCGAGGAGTCTGATGAAACGCAACGCCAAGAGTGGTCAGAGGGCGACTGCGAACAGAAACCGACAGTGGAATACACCGCACCGCCCGTGTCTCCGCAACGTCCAACAGGGCGACCAACACGCACTCTCTTTCGCGTGTTTTTTCCCAACCCCGGCCAATGGCGGATCGTGCCATGGGGGGACTTCAAGGAAATGCTCGCGCCTCAGTTGGCGCATCCGGAACGGTTGAATGATGCTGGTCAGATCCCCTGTTACGTGCAGGTTTATGAGACGACTGCCATGCAGCCGTTCGCAGCATTGGTTCGAGCAGTGCTCGGAGAATCAGGAACCGCCAACGAGTTGCGGGCATTATCCACAGCCATTGCGACCAAGTTGCAACTCAAATTGCCACCGGCAATGCGGCCGCGCGATGCTGGCCCGGTGCCGCGCAAACGCGGTTTACTTCTGCCCCACGAAAGGATGTTCCGGCTCCAGGTCGTGCTAGACCCCACTATCGATGCGGATCCTAACGAGCCGCTCCGGTCGGCTCCTGATCAGACACCAACCCCAGTATCTGGCGGGAAGAGGACTATTCCAGATCACTTTTTGAATCCTTTGGAGTTCAAGATCAGCCGCGATGAGGCCATCTATGAAATGAACATCGCCCCAAGACTCAAAGGATCGTGGTTTTCCTTCGTAAAGCGAATCAAACACCGCGTTTCAGATCCCGCCTTCCGCAAGTGGAAGGCCTTGTTGTGCGGGAAGGAGTTGGAAGAGCAACTCTGGGCAGTTTCACCCCCTAAACACGGGTTGACCCATCCGGTGATCCGCGAATGGGCGCTCCAGACACTCCAGATGGCCGGATACGATACCAGCGTTATGCTCGCGGAATGGGAGCTATTTTGGAGACGCAAAGGCGTGTAGCAGGCTCCGGCGGATTAAGGTTGAGCAAGTAAAATGAAACGTCGCCGTAGGACTAAACGGGTACATATCATGGGGACTGTAACACCGCTGACCCAGCCTGAGCGGTCCCAACCGTCTGAGATAGAGATTGAGACCCAAAACGTTATTGATGCGCGCCGGAAGCTACAACACCTGATCGCTGCACTACACAAACAGCGCGCCGAAGCGCAGCTAGAGTTCCTACGCGCTTTCTGCCGTGATTTGGCAGAGTTAAAGGTGGATTTCGACCGCTCTTTTGTGGATGGCGTATTCAACAAGTATACGTCGGTTACGCAGGCAGAGGACCAGATCACGCGGCGCATCAATGCTCTAGGCGAAATTGCGACCGTAATCGACAAACACATCAATGAGTTCAAGCAGAAAAATCACGAAGGCCTGATGGCTGTTCTGAAAGGAAAACTTGAAAAACTAAAGGCTGAACGGTGCAGTACGGGGAAAGGAGTGCGATTCACTGGACAAGGAGATTCGCCAACTCGAGGTGAGATCTTATTTAATTGGCGGTAACGGGACAGAAAAAAGCACCGCCGTCCCCGGCAGAAACAGCACCGCAGCCACCAAAGGGAAAGGCGTAACTGTGAATAATAGATTTGAGCTCCGGAGATTATGATGGCCTACATCCACATTGGCGACGACTCGTTCACCTTAGGCTTGTCGGGTTGTGGTCCAAATTGTCCCTGCGGCCCCTGTCGGCAAGACGACACTCATCTATCCGAATGGTATGTGAAGGAAGATAACAGTCACTCGGAACCAGGGCGCACTGGCGAGTGGAATTTAAGCGGACTTGGTCAACCCGCATCACCAGTTAGTTCACTGGCAAGGGTAATGCGGCTAAGTGGGTGGCAACAGGCCAATCTCGTCTATCCAGGTCTGGGTCAGCCGGGAGCAGGGACGTTGCCGTATCGCCAGGCGATGGAGCAGACGGAGCGCGCGCTGTTCGACGAATTCACGCGTGCCTGCGGTGGTGTCCGAACACTCGAAGTGTTGCGGCGAAATGGGACATCTCTTCTGGAGCGGGTTCGCTTCTGGGAGAAGGTGGTCGGGTGGTTGCCGAAAATTTTTGAGCTGAAACGGCTGCTCGACGAGCGGGTGCGCGCCGGGCGTATGACCCGGGCCGAAGCGGACGCTACTCTCGCGCGGCAGATGCGGCACGTGTTTCCCTCTGGCTACGCGCTAGGGACCGAAGAAACCGAACTGGCCAAAGCCCACTGCGCGCTGGCTAAGGCCCGGTGGCAATTCTTCGCGCAACAACATCGCGGAACAATCCCCGGTGGCGGACGCTTGCTGCGCCCAAACCCATAACGGCCAAGGATCACAGATATCAGAGAGAACGAAATGAATTCGATTCCTGCACGCACGTTGGCGGAAGCGCCTGTTCCGGTGGCCTTCGGTTGGTTTGGCGAAACGCACGCCCGCTCCAGGCATTCCCAACACGGACTGCTCTACCTACGCGGCCAACCTGTAATAAATGGGACCGGACTGACTTTTTCGACCAGTACCATATTCATGTGAAAAACCAGCTTTCCTAATTCTTGACCAGCAGGAGGAACGGCATGTACATCCGGGTACGTGAAGGACTAGGGGACGCCCCGTCGAGTAAGTTCAAGCGCGTCACGGAGCGCCTGCTTCCAAAGCCGCCGTATCTACCGTATCTCATCCTCGACGGCTTTATGACTGACAAATGGTCGCTCACAGACGGTTCCCCTGAAGCGATTCGTCTCAGCGGCATGGTAAGCGCCTTTACCAATAAAGTGATTCTGAGTTCGAAGACGACACATCCAATCGCAGGCATTCGTCTGATCGGTCATACCGACAATACCGGGCGGGAGCAATACAACAAAGGTCTCGGTGACCGGCGCGCTCTGGCAGTGAAATTTGCGCTGCAGGACAAACTCAAAGGACTCTTGGGTCTAGTACCAGATATTGTGGTAGAGCCAGGTCCGGGATATTCTAAGCCAAGGGCAGACAATGATACGCCGGAAGGCAGGGCGGCCAACCGCAGGGTTGAAGTGTTCATCACAACCCGTGACGTAACTCCTCCACCTCTTCCCCCCCCGTTCCCCCCCACGGTTACGAAAGAGCCAGCGCCGCCGGTCATACGGACAACGCCAGGACCTTATCCGTGGGGGAAACTGCCGACCTTGCCTCCACGCAAGTCATTAGAAAATTGGCTCGACGAGCAGCTCAAACGTCTTCCGCAGGGTCGTAGAATCCGGGACGCTGTCTTAAAGGGTAGCTGCTTTTTGCTAGAGGACTTATTCCGTCGAAAAGGAGGGACCCTCAGCGAGAAGCAGAAGGAGGATTTCCGTAAGCAATGCCGCGAGAGGGCGAAAAGGCCAATCTGATGAATGGGTAACCTGAAAATGCTGCCAGGCGGGATTTGACATGTGAAAAAGGTTGTACAGACAACTCTGGGCAGTCTAGCTCCTCCACCGAAGGGCCGAAAGATCAGGAGAAATGGGGTCGGAGTGCCTTCTTTATCTTACTTTGATGTGTACAAGGGGGTAGTAACATGTACTTGTTGAATGAAGATGGCCTCGGGCAGCCGCCCGTAATGGTGACGGAAGACAAACTCATCGACGATGAGATCAAGATGGCCATCGAGAAGGCCATCCAAGACACTGAGATTCCTGTGGTAACGGACGAGGAGGGTTGTCCCGAAGGCTTTAACGGCAATGACCCGAAAAACATCGTGAACCGTCTTGCCACAAACGGTATTCAAATCGAACAATCGAAGAAAGCACGCGAGAAACACGGCGATAAAATTGCCGATGCGGTCGCCGATGTCATGCGTCCCAGGATCGAGGTCTGTACGGCGCCGGTGTTCGAGGCTTCGGATTCCTGGACCTGCCTCATGAGGGGCATCGGTGACAGCGTGCTGGTGATGTCTCGCGCCGGGGTACCCTCCATCCCCTGCGAAATCAGGCGGCTGCTGTTCCACATGCCGAACTGCCGCAAGGGAAACACCGATCCCTGCATCGAACTATGATGAGGTTTACGTATGAGGCAAGTCGAAACCCACTCCGACTCCATTTTTCTAGCTTGGGGCGAATCGCCGAAGATTTCTGACGACCCGCACCGAGTGCGACACTTAAACTCCCGCAAACGATTTCGGTGAAAACTCTTACTCTGGACAACAGGCAGGATAACTGGAGGCTCTATTAATCGTTGCATAAATATGCGCACCCCTGTTAGCAGGCTGCGTATCGAGTGGATTCCAGTTGAAAGAAGGAGAGGATGAGGTCAGTGCGC
>Ga0187892_10005426_pt1 | contig 20052 bp, 16 predicted proteins | sample MA1701073metaG_FD_139345 | JGI IMG/M metagenome (GOLD analysis project Ga0187892, IMG submission 139345) | Bio-ooze microbial communities from a basaltic lava cave in the Kipuka Kanohina Cave System on the Island of Hawaii, USA - MA170107-3 metaG ...
CATCGGCACCGTCCGGTGCAACGTAGTCGCTGATGCTCGAGCCCCCGGTCTCGATCGAGCGGAGCATCACGCGGCGGAGCGCCTCCGCAATGCGCTCACACTCCGCGCGCGTCACGCGCCCGGCGGGCCGCGTGGGGCGCACGCCCGCGAGGAAGAGCGCCTCGTCCGCGTAGATGTTGCCCGTGCCTGCGACGATCGCCTGGTCGAGCAGCAGCGTCTTGATCGCGGCGCTGCGCCCACGCGTGGCCTCGAACAGCGCAGCGCCGTCGAGGGAGAGCGCGTCGGTGCCGAGCCTGGCGAGGCGCTCCGAGCGCTCGCCGGGCGCGAGGAGCTGCACCTTGCCGAACTTGCGCACGTCGCGAAACAGCACGGCCGGCCCCGCGTCCGCGAACTCGAGGCGCAGGTGCGTGTGGCGGTCGGGCCGGAAGGCGCCCTGCTCCTCGGGGACGAGCGCCGCGCGCTGCGTCGCCGAGAGCAGCCGCACGCTCGCGACGCCGCTCGCGAAGAGCTGGCCGGTCATGCCGAGGTGGAGCAGCAGGCGGCTCCCGCCTTCGACGTCCGCCAGCAGGTACTTGCCCGCGCGCTCGAGCGAGCGGAGCTCGCGGCCCTCGAGGCCGCGGCGGATCCGCGCCGGCGGCGTCAGGAAGAAGTAGGACGGGCGCGAGGTATGGACGCGCGCGACGCGGCGCCCCACCAGGAGCGGCGCGATCTGCCGGCGCGTCACCTCGACCTCGGGCAGCTCGGGCATCGGGGGCAGACTAGCGGGGCAAGGACGCTTCCGGCCGCGCGCAGAAACCCTACGGATCGAAGCGCGCGCGGAGCGCGCCGCTCGGGACGGGGCACGCGGCCTCCGGGCTCGCGAACCAGCGCTTCCGATTCCGCGCGAAGGCGGCATAAGCCGCCTCGCGGAGCGCGCGCGGAACCACGCCGAGGAACGCCGCGAGCAGCGCGAAGCCACCGCCGAGCCTGCGCAGGCCGTGCAGCATGGCATCGCCCTGCACGAGCACGCGCCCGTCCGCGGTGCGGAGCACCAGGCTGTCGGGCAGGCCCCCGCGCGCCTCCGGCGGCACGAGTGCCTGGAAGGTCGGACCGCCGAGCGGCGCGAAGCGGAAGGCCCCCTTCCCGTCGCGCGCCGCGAGGAAGCGCACGCTCCCGTGGCAGAATCCGCAGTCGCCGTCGTAGAAGACGTGATCGGCGGCCGCCGGCGCCATCGCTTCCTCCCGGCGGCGAACTTAGTAGATTGTGCGCCCATGGCCGATTCCCGTGGGCGGAAGCCCGAGGGCCCGCTCTCGCCCTATCCCGACGTGGCCGCCCAGCCGAGCTTCCCGGAGCTCGAGGAGCGGGTCCTGGCGCGCTGGCGCAAGGAGAAGACCTTCGAGCGCTCGGTCGCGGACCGGCCTGCGGGCGCGAACGGCGCGAACGAGTTCGTCTTCTACGACGGCCCGCCCTTCGCGAACGGGCTTCCGCACTTCGGCCACCTGCTCACGAGCTACGTGAAGGACATCGTGCCGCGCTACCAGACGCTGCGCGGCCGCCGCGTCGAGCGTCGCTTCGGCTGGGACTGCCACGGGCTCCCGGCCGAGCTCGAGGCCGAGAAGGAGCTCGGTATCGCCGGCCGGAAGGCCATCCTCGAGTACGGCATCCAGCGCTTCAACGACTACTGCCGCTCGTCGGTGCTGCGTTACACCGAGCAGTGGCGCGAGACCGTCACACGCGCCGGGCGCTGGGTGGACTTCCAGCACGACTACAAGACCATGGACCTCTCGTACATGGAGAGCGTGATGTGGGCCTTCGCGCGCCTGCACGAGAAGGGCCTGCTCTACGAGGGCACGCGCGTGCTCGCGTACTCATGGGCGGCGGAGACGCCCGTCTCGAACTTCGAGACACGCCTCGACGACAGCTTTCGCGAGCGGCAGGACCCGGCGATCACGGTGCGCTTCGAGCTCGAGCCCGACGGCGACCCCGCGCCCACCGAGCTCTGGGCCTGGACGACGACGCCCTGGACGCTGCCGTCGAACCTCGCGCTCGCGGTGGGCCCCACGCTCGAGTACGCGATCTTCGAGCGCGAGGGGCGGCGCGTGATCCTCGGCGCGGAGTGCGCCGAGAAGTATGCGAAGGAGCTCGCCGGCGCCGAGCGCGTGGGCACGCTCACCGGCCGCGCGCTCGTGGAGCGCCGCTATCGCCCGCTCTTCCCGTTCTTCGAGAAGACGCCGCACGCCTTCCGCGTGCTCGCGGGGTCGTTCGTGGACGTGGCCGAGGGCACGGGCGTCGTGCACCTGGCGCCGGGCTTCGGTGAGGACGACCTCGAGCTCTGCCGCGCCGAGGGCATCCCCGTCGTCGTGCCGGTGGACGAGTCGGGCCGCTTCACGGCCGAAGTCGCCGACTGGGCGGGCGAGCGCGTCTTCGACGCGAACCCGAAGATCATCCGCGCGCTCAAGGAGCGTGGCGCGCTCGTGCGCCACGAGACGATCGTCCACAACTACCCGCACTGCTGGCGCACGGACGAGCCGCTCATCTACCGCGCCATGGACTCGTGGTACGTGAAGGTGAGCGCCTTCCGCGAGCGCATGGTCGAGCTGAACCAGCAGATCCGCTGGATCCCCGGCCACATCCGGGACGGCCTCTTCGGCAACTGGCTCGAGAATGCGCGCGACTGGTCGATCACCCGGAACCGGTTCTGGGGCTCGCCGATCCCGGTCTGGAAGAGCGACAGCCTCGAGTTCCCGCGCATCGACGTGTACGGCAGCCTCGACGCCCTGGAGCGGGACTTCGGCGTCCGGCCGGACGACCTCCACCGGCCCGGCATCGACGCGCTCGTGCGCCCGAACCCCGACGACCCGAGCGGGCAGGCGATGATGCGGCGCGTGCCCGACGTGCTCGACGTCTGGTTCGACTCGGGCTCGATGCCCTTTGCGCAGGTGCACTATCCGTTCGAGAACCGCGACTGGTTCGAGCACCACTTCCCGGCGGACTTCATCGTCGAGTACGCGGCGCAGACGCGCGGCTGGTTCTACACGCTGATGGTGCTCGCGACCGCGCTCTTCGACCGCCCGCCCTTCAAGACCTGCATCTGCCACGGCGTCGCGGTGGACGAGCGCGGCCAGAAGCTCAGCAAGCGCCTCCGCAACTACCCCGAGCCGGAGGCGATGTTCGCGAAGCACGGCTCCGACGCGTTGCGCTGGTACCTCGTCTCGTCGCCGGTGCTGCGCGGCGGCGAGCTGCGCGTCGAGAAAGAAGGCAAGCCGATCGCGGACGTGGTGCGGAACGTCCTGCTCCCGATCTGGAACGCCTGGCACTTCTTCGCGCTCTACGCGAACACGGACGGCATGCGCGCTCGGCCGACGAGCCGCGGCGCGACAGTGCTCGATCGCTACCTGCTCGCGAAGACGCGCGCGTTCGTGGTCGAGATCGGCGCGCGGATGGACGAGTACGACATCGCCGGCGCCTGCCAGTCGGTGCTCGACCAGCTCGAGGCGCTGAACAACTGGTACATCCGGCGGAGCCGCGCGCGCTTCTGGAAGAGCGAGAAGGACGCGGACAAGCAGGCGGCCTACGACACGCTCCACACCGCGCTCACCGCGCTCTGCCGCGTGGCGAGCCCGCTGCTTCCCTTCCTCACCGACGAGGTCCATCGCGGGCTCATGGGCGGCGAGAGCGTCCACCTCGCGGACTGGCCGGACCCGAGCGCGCTCCCCGACGAGCCCGAGCTGGTGCGCAACATGGACCGCGTGCGCGACGTCTGCTCGACCGCGCTCGCGATGCGGCGCGCGAAGAAGGTGCGCGTGCGGCAGCCGCTCGCGGCGCTCACCGTCGCCGGGCCGGGCGCGGAGCGCCTCCGCCCGTATCTCGACCTGATCGAGGACGAGGTGAACGTGAAGCGCGTCGGGCTCTCGGAGGAGATCGGCGCGTCCGCCACGTTCAAGCTGCAGCTCAACGCGCGCGTGCTCGGGCCGCGGCTCGGCCCCGAGATGAAGAAGGCGCTCGCCGCCGCGAAGGCCGGCGACTGGACGCGCGACGGCGACGCCGTGGTCGTCGCCGGCCAGCGCCTCGCGCCGGACGAGTACACGCTGCTCCTCGAGGCGGGCGATGGCGTCGCCGCGACCGCGATCGCCTCCGGCGAGATGATCGTCGTGCTCGACTTCACCCTCTCCGAGGCGCTCGTGCACGAGGGCCTCGCGCGCGACCTCGTACGCGTCGTGCAGCAGGCGCGGCGCGACGCGGGCCTCCACGTGGCCGACCGCATCCGGCTCTCGCTCCAGCTTCCCGAGGACGCAAAGCGCGCCGTGCGGGCGTTCTCCGACTACGTCCGCGAGAACACGCTCGCGAGCGAGCTCGACTTCGAGGGCCAGCTCTCCGGGCCGGGCGTATTCCAGGCCGAGGCCGAGCTCGGCGGCGGTGCGCTCCGCGTGGCGCTCAGCCGGGCGAGCGGGGCCGGCGCGTGAAGGTGCGCGTGCTGGGCTCCGCCGCCGGCGGAGGCCTGCCGCAGTGGAACTGCGGATGCGCGAACTGCACACGCGCGCGCGCGGGGGATCCGGACGTGCCGCCGCGCTCGCAGCCCTCGCTCGCGGTCTCGGCGGACGGCGCACGCTGGTCGCTCGCGAACGCGAGCCCCGACGTGCGCGACCAGCTCGCCCGCGCGAGCGGCCTCCACCCGCGGGCCGGCACGCGCGACGTGCCGCTCGACACGGTGGTCGTGACCAACGCGGACCTCGACCACGTGCTCGGGCTCCTCGTGCTGCGAGAGGCGCTCCCGCACCGCATCGTCACCACGGCCTGGATCCGGGACGCGCTGCTCGATCACAACGCGGCCTTCCGGCTGCTCGCGCCCGCCTTCCTCGCGGTGAAGCTCGACGAGCCGTTCGCGCTCGACCGCGGCGAGGCGCTCGAGGCGCGGCTCTTCCCGGTGCCGGGCAAGGTGCCGAGCTGGCTCGGCGAGCTCGCGGCGAACGCGCCCGAGGCGACCCTCGGCCTCCGCGTGACCGACCGGCGGAGCGGACGCCGGCTCGTCTACGCGCCGGGCGCCCGCGCGCTCGACTCGGGCACCTGGGCGGAGCTCGCGGCGGCGGACCTCCGCTTCGTCGACGGCACGTTCTGGTCGGAGGACGAGCTGCGCCGGCTCCGCCCCGGCGCGCCCGGCGCGACCCAGATGGGGCACCTGCCGATCGGCGGGCGAGACGGCAGCCTCGCGCGCCTCGCGACGCTGCCGGGCCGCACGCTCTACACGCACCTGAACAACACGAATCCCGTGCTCGACGCGGGCTCGCCCGAGGCCCGAGAGGTGCGCGAGCGCGGCGTCGAGATCGCGCAGGACGGGCTGGAGCTCGAGTTGTGATGATCCCGCCTCTAGAGGAGCGCCTCCGCCGCATCCTCGACGAGCGCTACCACCACCGCCATCCGTTCAACGTGCGGCTCCACGGCGGGCGCTGCACCCAGGACGAGGTCCGGCGCTGGATCCGGAACCGCTACTACTACCAGACGCGTATTCCGCTGAAGGACGGGCTGATCCTCACCAAGAGCGAGGACCGGGAGTTCCGGCGCGGCTGGATCCGGCGCATCCACGACCACGACGGCGACGAGGCGCGCACGGGCGGCCTCGAGCTGTGGCTGCGCCTCGCGGAGGCCGCCGGGCTCGAGCGCGCCGAGGTGGCGTCGCTCCGCAACGTGCTGCCGGGAGTAAGGCGCGCGTGCGATGCGTACGTGGAGTTCGTGGCGTCGCACGACCTGCTCGAGAGCGTGGCGTCGTCGCTCACCGAGCTCGCCGCAGGGCCGTTCCTCGGAGAGCGCGCGGAGGCGTTCCGCAAGCACTACGGCTGGATCGAGGAGGCCGGGCTCGCGTACTTCCTGTCCCGCACCAGCCAGGCGCCGCTGGACGCCGCGGAGGGGCTCGCGTACGTGCTGGCGCACGCGAAGACCGCGGAGGACCAGGCGCGCTCGGAGGCCGCGCTCCTCCGCAAGTGCGAGATCCTCTGGGCGCTTCTCGACGGGGTCGAGTGGGGCGGGCGGGTGCCGCGCCTCGCGCCGGCGGCGCTCCTCCGGGAGGAAGATGGGGAGACCGTGGTGGTGCTGCCCGAGCGCGCGGTGCGGATCTCCGCGAGCGGGCGCGAGATCCTCGCGGCGTGCGACGGAGCGAGGAGCGTCGAGGCCGTGGCGGGCGCCGTGCGCGCGCGCCATTCCGAGGGCGCGAGCGTCGAGCGCGACGTCTACGAGTTCGTCGAGCGGATGGAGGGGCTCGGCGTGCTCCAGCTGCGAGCCGGCTCGTGAAGGAAAAGGTCCGTCCCCTCGTGAAGGAACGAGTGTGGAATCTCGTCGCGGAGCTCACGTACCGCTGTCCGCTGCGCTGTCCGTACTGCTCGAACCCGACGGCGCTCCGCGACTTCCCCGAGCTGCTCACGGCCGCGGACTGGGCGCGCGTGTTCCGCGAGGCCGCGGCGCTCGGCGCCGTGCACGTGGGCCTCACGGGCGGCGAGCCGACGACGCGGCGCGACCTCGCCGAGATCGTGGTGAGCGCCGCGGCGGCCGGGCTCTACACGCACCTCGTGACGGCCGGCCTGCCGATCGACGCGGCGGGCCTCGCGGAGCTAGCGCGCGCCGGGCTCCGGAGCGTCCAGCTCTCGGTGCAGGACGCGGAGGCCGCGGGCTCGGACGCGATCGCCGGCACGGCGTGCTTCGAGCGGAAGCTCGCCTTCGGGCGCGAGGTGCGCGCGCTCGGGCTCCCGCTCACGCTGAACGTGGTGCTCCACCGCCGGAACCTCGGCCGCGTGCGCGAGCTGATCGAGCTCGCGCGCGCGCTCGACGCCGACCGGCTCGAGCTCGCGAACGCGCAGTACCAGGGCTGGGCGCTCGCGAACCGCGCCGCGCTCCTCCCCGCGCGCGAACAGCTGGAGGCCGCGGCGCGCGTGGTGGTGGAGGAGCGAGCGCGCGCGGCGCGCCCCGAGCTCCTGTTCGTGCTGCCCGACTACTTCCGCGACCGGCCGAAGCCCTGCATGGGCGGCTGGGCGCGCACGCACCTCGTCGTGACGCCCGACGGCCGCGCGCTCCCCTGCCACGGCGCGGCCGAGCTCCCGCTCGCGTTCTGGAACGTCCGCGAGCACGCGCTCGCCGAGTGCTGGCGCGACGCTCCCGGCATGAACGCCTTTCGCGGCGAGGCGTGGATGCAGGAGCCGTGTCGGAGCTGCCCGGAGCGCGCGCGCGACTTCGGCGGCTGCCGCTGCCAGGCCTTCGCGCTCACGGGCGACGCCGCCGCGACCGACCCGGCCTGCGCGCTCTCGCCGCGCCACGCCCTCGTCGCCGCCGCGCACGCCGAGCCGAAGCTCGAGGGCTGGCGCTATCGGGCCCCGGCCTGATCCGCCTTCGGCGCGAACACGCTCGCCACGAACGTGCGCAGCTCCGCGACCTCCTGCGCGATCGCCGGCCGGGCGAGCGCGCGCTCCTGCCAGGCGCGGAGGTTCGCCTGCTCCTCCGGCACCGGCGCGCCCAGCGTCGCGGCGGCGTGCAGGAACACGAAGGTGCCGATGTCCGCCACGCTGAACTCGCCGCAGAGCCAGGCGCGGTCCGCGAGCTCCTTGTCGCGCTCCGCGGCGTAGCGCGCGATGCCCGCCCGCGCGGCGTCGAGCGGGGCCGTGTCGCGCGCGCCGCCCGCCGCGGGATAGAAGCCCTGGTCGATCAGCGTCCAGACGTGCGCGAACAGGATCTCGTCCGCGGCCGCCTCGAGCTGCCGGCAGCGCGCGCGCTCGGCGAGGTCGCGCGGATAGAGGCGCGGCTCGGGGTGGCGCTCCTCGAGGTACTCGAAGATGAGGGTCGAGTCGTAGACCACGACGTCGCCGTCCACGAGCACCGGCACCTGCTTCTTGGGATTGAGCGCGACGACGTCGGGATGGTGCGGCTCGTAGCGGTGCGCGAGGCTCCAGCCCACCTCGACGCGCTCGTAGGCGAGCCCCTTCTCGGCGAGCGCGATCCGGACCTTGGCGGTGAAGAGCGAGAGCGGTCCCGAGTAGAGCCTCATGCTGTCCTCCAGCGCGCCCCGAAGCCTCGGGCGGGAAGTGGGCTCTCGCCAGGGCCACTTTCTGACGCTTGGATGGGACCACTCAGGCCGTCAGGCGCCCCAGTAGAGCACCTCGACCGCGAGGCCGAGCACCGGGCCCACGATCCGCCGCATCAGGAACCAGGCGACGAGGAGCCCGCCCCACGCGAGCCACGGCTGCGCCATCCACGCCTGGAGCCGGCGCCCGGCCGCGTCGGTGAGCAGGAGCCCGATCGCGCACGCGCCGTCGAGCGGCGGGACGGGGATCAGGTTGAACACGAACAGGATCAGGTTCATCGAGAAGATCAGGCTCAGCACCAGGATCACGCTCTCGGCGACGCCGCCCTCCGGCGCACCCGCGAGCTCCATGAAGCCGAGCGGGAGGGGCACGAAGAAGCCCGCGGCCACGCCGAGCCGGAGCGCGGCGGCGGCGAGCAGCAGGAGCAGGAGGTTCGCGAGCGGCCCCGCCGCCGACATCGCCGCGGCGCGGCGCGGGTGGACGTAGGCCCAGCGCGGGTCGATCGGCGTGCTCGCCCAGCCGAGCATCCAGCCGCCCAGGAACCAGAACAGGATCGGCGCGAACACCATGCCGACGGGCTCCCGCTTGATGTGCGGGCGGGGATCGAGCGAGACCTGCCCGCCGAGGTACGCCGTGGGATCGCCGCCCCGGTGCGCCGCCCACGCGTGCGCCGCCTCGTGCACGGTGAGCGAGAGCAGCAGCACGACGTACGCGACGAGGCCGAGGAGGATCTGGTCGGGGCTCACGGGGCGCGGAAGATAGACGGCTACGCGTCGCGGCGCGCTTCCGGTCTTCGTCTCCGCTCGGCTACGCCACGCTCTCCGGCGGGGGCCCGCTGTAGCGCGCGCGCGGGCGGAGCAGGTGGCCGGTCGCGACCTGCTCGAGCGCGTGCGCGACCCAGCCCGCCGTGCGCCCGACGGCGAAGAGCCCGGCCACCGCGCCCGGCGGCATGCCGAGCGCCGCGCGGAGCGCGACGGCCGCCGCGTCCACGTTCGGCGGTGGCTTGCGCGCGCGCTCCATCGCGCCGATCACGGCGTCTGCGATCGCGAGCTCCGGCGCCTTCCGGTCGAGGCCCCACGCGAGCTCGAGGAGCGCGCGGGCGCGCGCGTCGCCCGCCGCGCCGTAGAAGGGGTGGCCGAAGCCCGGGATCCGCTCACCGCGGCGTGCGCGCTCCTGCACCACGCGCTCGGCCTGCTCGGGCGCGCCGACCTCCGCGAGCAGCGCCTCGAAGCGGTCGGAGGTCGCGCCGTGGAGCGGGCCCGAGAGCGTGGCGAGGCCGGCCTGCACGACCGCGTAGACGTCGGCGTGCGTCGAGGCCGCGACGCGCGCGGCGAAGGTCGAGGCGTTGAGCTCGTGGTCGGCGAGCAGGATCAGGAGGGCGTCGATCGCGGCGAGCGTCTCCGGCCCGGCCTCGAGCGCGAAGGCCCGCGCCACGACCTCGGCGATGCGCGGAGCACGCGCCGCACGGCGCGCGCGCGCCGGCGCGCGCGGGAGCGCGAGCCCCGCGGCGAGGAGGCGGATCAGCCCGCGCGCGCGCGGCAGCACGGCCTCGGGCGCGGTGTCGAAGCGGCCCCCGTCCTGCGCCGCGCGCGCGGCGACGAGGACCGGGAACACGGACGCGTGCGGGGCCTCGGCGGGCAGCAGCGGCAGCACGCCCTCGATCTGGGGCAGCGCAGGCGGCTCCCAGCGCGGCGGCGCCTCGGGCAGCGCGCCGGTCCAGAGGAGCTCCGCGGCCGCCTCGAAGGAGGCGCCTTGCCGGGCGAGGTCGACGGCGAGGCGGCCGCGATAGGCCGGGCCCTCCGGCGTCATCGCCGTGATCGCCGACTCGAGGATCGGCTCGCCCCAGCGGAGCGCGCCCGCGGCGGCGCGCACCGAGGGCCCGCGCTGGCGGAGCGCCTCGACGTCGCTCGCCAGGTAGCGGCGTGCGCGCCCCGCGCGCGCCGGCAGGCTCCGGAGGAGGCCGCGGCTCACGTAGGCGTAGAGCGTCGGGAGCTTCACGCCGAGGCGATGCGCCGCCTCCGAGGCCGACAGGTCGTCGCGAAGTTGATTCTCCATATCAACGTTGATGAATGTTTATCACAGACTAGGCTCGGGCGGCAAGGAGGTTCCGATGGACGCCTTCAAGCCGGGGCTCGAGGACGTGGTGGTGGCCGAAACGGCCCTCTCGTGGGTAGACGGCGAGGGCGGCCGGCTCGTGGTGCGTGGCCACCCGATCGAGGCGCTCGCGACGCGCAGTTTCGAGGACGTGTGCGGCCTGCTCTGGGACGGCGCGCTCCCCGCGCCGGCCCGCGCGGCGGCGATCCGGCGCGGGCTCGGGCGCGGCCGCGCGGCCGCGTTTCGCGCGCTCGAGCGCGTCGGCCCGGCGGCGCTCGAGGCGGAGGACGCGATGGCGGCGCTCCGCGCGGGCGTGGCGGCGCTCGCGGCGCCCGACGAGCCGCTCGACGCGGCGGGCTTCGCCCTCGCCGGCGCGATCACCGTGATCCTCGCGGCCTGGCACCGGCGGAGCACCGGCGCGGATCCGGTCGCGCCCGACCCCGCGCGCGGCCACGCGGACGATCTCCTCCGCATGCTCGGCGGCCGGCCGGCGCCGCACGCGCTCGTGCGCGGCCTCGACAGCTACCTGGTGACGGTGGCCGAGCACGGCATGAACGCCTCGACCTTCACGGCGCGCGTCGTGGCGTCCACGCGCTCGGACGCGGTCTCGGCGGTGGTCGCCGCGCTCGGCTCGCTCAAGGGCCCGCTCCACGGCGGCGCGCCGGGTCCGGTGCTCGACATGCTCGACGCGATCGGCAGCGCGCGGCGCGCGCCGGCCTGGCTCCGCGCGGAGCTCGCGGCGGGCCGGCGCATCATGGGCCTCGGGCACCGCATCTACCGCGTGCGCGACCCGCGCGCGCTCGTGCTCGAGACGGCGCTCGCCGAGCTCGAGCGCGCCGGCGTCGCGAGCCGCTACCTCCCGCTCGCGCGCGCGGTCGAGCGCGCGGCGGTCGCGGTGCTCGACGCGCACCGCCCCGGGCGGCGGCTCCGGACGAACGTCGAGTTCTACACCGCGGTGCTGCTCGACGCGCTCGGCGTCCCGCGCTCGCTCTTCACCGCGGTGTTCGCGGCGGGACGCGTCGCCGGCTGGCTCGCGCACGTGGCCGAGGAGCGCGCGGTCGCGCGCCTGATCCGCCCGCGCCAACGCTACGTGGGTCCCCTCCCCGACGGCACCGAGGCGGGCCCCTCGCTCCGGGCGGCCGGCTGATGGGCGGAGCGGAGCTCGCGGCGCTCGGCGCGGTCGTATTCGTGACGGCCGTGCTCTCCGGCGTCCTCGGCATGGCCGGCGGCATCGCGCTCCTCGGCGTGCTGCTCCTCTATCTGCCGCCGCTCGTTGCGATCCCGCTCCACGGCGTGATCCAGCTCGTCTCGAACGGCTCGCGCGTCCTCGTGCAGCGCCGCCACGCGCGCTTCGACTGGATCGCCTGGTACGCGCTCCCGCTCCTCCCGGCGGGCTTCGTCGGATTGCTCCTCGCGAAGGAGATCCCCGCGGCGGTCATCGAGGGCGCAATCGGCGCCGTCGTGCTCGCGGCCACCTGGCTCCCGAGGCGCGGCGAGGCCAACGGCGTAACCGCGCGCCGCCCGCGCGCGCGCTTCTTCGCGCTCGGCGCGGTGACCGGCTTCCTCAACATGCTCCTCGGCGCGATCGGCCCGCTGATCGACCCGTTCTTCCTCGGGCTCGGGCTCGGGCTCGGCCGGCAGGCGCTCGTCGGGACCAAGGCCGCCTGCCAGACGCTCGGGCACGCCGCGAAGGTGCTGCTCTTCGGCACGGCGGGCTTCGCCTTCGCCGAGCACGCGCCGCTCCTCGCGCTCGGCTCGCTCGCGGCGATCGCGGGCACCTGGGTGGGGAGCCGTCTCCTCGACCGGCTGAGCGAGGCGAGCTTCCTCTGGCTCTACCGCACGGTGCTCACCGGCCTCGCGCTCCGGCTCGTGTGGAAGGCTCTCCCGGTTTAGCCTCCCGCTGCCTTGATGCCGCGCTGATCCTCCTCGATCAGGCCCTTGAATGAGGGCCGCGAGTGGATCCGCTCGACGTAGGCCGCGAGCTTCGGCCAGCGCTTGGCGTCCACCTCGCCCTTGCCGTGGCGGAAGTTCACCAGGATCGAGCCGACCGCGAGGTCGCCGATCGTGAAGCGGTTGCCGACCAGGTAGTCGTTGTTCCCGAGCTGCGCCTCGAGGTAGTCGAAGAGCGGCGGCAGCGTCTCGTTCGCGGCTTTCTGGACCAGCGCCTCGTCGCCGGGCTTCTTGAAGAAGAGCGGCTGGAGCACGCGCTGCTGGAAGAACGGCACGGCGCCGTTGATGAGCGCGCCGTCCGCGAACTCCTCGAACCAGATCGCGCGCGCGTAGTCGAACGGGTCGCTCGGGTAGAGCGGCGGGTTCGGCTGGATCTTCTCGAGGTACGCGCAGATCGCGGACGAGTCGGGGATCGGCCGGCCGTCGGCCTCGAGGCACGGGATCTTCCCGAGCGGGTGCTTCTTCTTGTACTCGGCCGAGACGCCGAAGGGGACCATCGGATCGTGCTCGTAGGCGAGGCCCTTCTCCGCCAGCGCGATGCGCGTCTTGCGCACGAAGGGGGAGAGGCCGGCTCCGATGAGCTTGAGGGTCATGGCTGGGGCTCCTTGAGGTTCTCGTGGGTTCGGGCGCCACGCGGAACTCTACTTCAACGGCCCCGCCTCAGTTCACTCCCTGGCTCGAGATCAGCGTCGCGGGCTCGATCCCGAGGCTGCGAACGGCCTGCTCCCAGAGCCGCTCGAGGGACTCCTCGAACACGAGCTTCGCGCTCACCGGCACCACGAGCCACGAGCCCTCGGCGATCTCGCGCTCGAGCTGGCCCGCGCCCCAGCCGGCGTAGCCGAGGAACACGCGAGCGTGCCCCGGCGGCGTCTCGGCCACGCGGCGGAGCGCCTCCTGCGAGCGCGACCAGTGGATGCCCGGCACGAGCGTCACGACCTCGAGGCCCTGCGCCACGGCGTCGTCCATCACGACCCAGCCCTGGTTCTCGCCGACCGGGCCGCCCCAGTCCACGTGCGTGGTCGGGCTCCCGCGCCAGCGGACGTCGAGGCTCTCGCAGAGCTTCGCCATCGGGAATCCGGTGCGGCGATTCACGACGAGACCGAGCGCGCCCTGCTCCACCTCGTGCTCGAGCATCAGCACGACGCTCCGCTGGAAGTTGGGATCGAGGACCAGGTCCATGGCGACGAGCAGCGAGGGAGCGAGTTCGCTGGTCACGTGGGGAGGCTAGGAGACGAGGTCGGCGCTCGCACGAGTACCCTCGCCGCATGGCGGAAACGCTCTGGGACGGCCTGCTCGGGCAGCTCGTCTGGGTGCTGCTCGCGCTCGCGGGCTCGCTCCTCCTGCCTGGCGGGAGTCTCGGCGAGCGGCTCGGGCTCGGCCCCGGGCGCCTCCCGCTCCCGCGCCTCGCGCTCGCGCTCGCCGGCTTCCTGCTCCTCTCGAACGGCCTCCACCGCGCGATCCACGCGCTCGGCCTCTACGGCGGCACGAACCTCGCGGAGCTCGACCGGCTGGTGCGCGACGCCAGCCCCGCAGCACCCCTCCTCGTGCTCCTCGCGTTCGGGCTCGCGCCGGCGCTCGGCGAAGAGCTCCTCTTCCGCGGCTTCCTGCAGCGCCTCCTCGCGACGCGGCTCGGCGGGCCGGCTGCGGTCGTGGGCGCCTCCCTCCTCTTCGGCCTCGCGCACCTCGACCTCGTCCACGGCGCCGCGGCCGGCCTGCTCGGCCTCTACCTCGGAACGCTCGCCTGGCGCGCGGGCTCGCTCCGCGCCCCGATCCTCTGCCACGCCGTGAACAACGGCGTGGCCCTTCTGGCCGCGCAGGGGCTCGTCCCGGAAGCGGGACCGATCGCCGACCCCTGGCTGGCGGCGCTCGCGATCGCCCTCGCCGCCGCCTGCCTCGCCCTTGCGACCGGCCTGCTACAGCGGCACCTGCCGCCTGCCGATCCAGCCGGGGGTCCCCATGAAGACCACTCCTCCGGTCCTCCTCGTCGATGACGGTGAGCTCGACGACGTCCGCGACATCCTCGCGGAGATGGGCGTCGAGTTCGCGCTGCTCCGCGGCGGCGCGATCCCGGAGAAAGTCGCGCCGCCGAGCCGCCTGTTCGTCGCCACGCCGCGCCGGGCGCTCCTCGCGGAGGGCTGGAAGCTCAAGGCGGGCGAGAACCCGCCGCTCTGCATCGGGATCGTGGCGGAGGACTCGAACACGCTCCGCAACATGCTGCGCCGACTCGGCTTCCAGCTACTGATCCGCCGGCCCGTGAACGCGTACGCGCTCCGCCTGCTGCTGCTCCGCGCGCTCTACTCCGGCGAGGAGCGGCGCCAGGACGAGCGCGTGCCGATCGGCGCCCCGGTCACGTTCCGGAGCGGCCTGCGCCGGCGCACGGGGACCATCGCCGAGCTCTCGCGGCGCGGCGGCCGCCTGCTCACCGAGACGCCGCCGCCGCCGGGCTCGGGCATCACGCTCCAGATCGCGGTGCCCGACTCCGACCGCGTGCTCTCGATCCGCGCGCGCGTGGTCCGCGCGAGCGACACGCCCGTGAGCGGCGGGCAGCACGCGATCGGCTTCTCGTTCGACGAGCGCGGGCGCGCCGCGGACCTGCTGCGCCTGCTCCAGCACTACAAGGGCGGCCCCGCGCAGCTCGCGCGCACGCCCGAGGTCAAGCGCGAGGCCGCGCCGGCCGAGCCGCGCCTGCCGCTCGCCGCGCCCGGCTCCGACGCCGAGCGTCGCAAGCACGAGCGCGTCGTGTTCCGGCGCGAGGTGATCGGCCTCTCCGAGGAGGCCTCCACCGTGCTGATGGGACGCGACCTCTCGATCGGCGGTCTCCGCGTCGAGGGGAGCCCGGACCTCGAGGTCGGCCAGCGCCTCCGGCTCGCCGTGTTCGGCGCGCCGCGCGAGGAGCCGATCCTGGTGCGCGCGCAGGTGACGCGCGCCGAGGACGGGAGCTACGGCCTCCAGTTCGAGGACGTGGGCGCCGAAGCGGCCTCACGCCTCGAGACCCTCGTCGCGCACCTGCCCTCCGTCGAGTCGCTCGAGGGCGACGAGGCCGAGGGCCTCGGCACGGTCGTCACGCGCATCGTCGCCCGCGAGTAGTCGGCCTCACGTTTCGAGCTCCGCCGTGAGGCGCTCCACGTGCCCCGTCGCGCCCATCTCCGTGAAGAGGCGGTGGGCCTCGCGGAGCTCGCGCTCCCAGCTCGCGCCGTCACCGACGAGCCGCGCCAGCTGCGCCCGCTCGACGTGGAGGAAGGGCTGCCAGGCGCGGATGCCGGTGCTCTCGATCAGGGCCTCGGCCTCGATGAGCGTGGCCTCGATGTCCGCCCGCGCCGCGGCCCCCTGCGTCTTGCGGAGGACTTGGGCGTGGAAGACCAGCACGATCACCAGGTATACGGGCATCCGGACGGAGCGCAGCAGCGCGAGGCCGCGAGCCGAGGTCTCGCGCGCCCGCTCCGACTGGCCGAGGTCTGCGTAGGCCACCGCGAGCCGTCCCGACGAGGTGAGCATCTCGGCGGGAGGCCCGCCCCCGCCTTCCTGATAGATCACGAACGCGCGCTCGAGGCAGCTCGCGGCCTCCTCGCTGTCGCCTGCTAGCAGATGGGCGATGCCGAGGCAGTAGTAGGGCGCTGCGAAGGGCCCCCCCTTGCCGAGGCCCCGGCCGATCTCCACGCGCAGTGCGTGAGTCATGGCGGCCGCTGCGTCACCGAGCACCTCGGCCTGGTGCACGGCCCACATCCGCGTGATGCCTTCGTTCGCCCCGACACCTTGGCTCCGTGCCAGGCGGATGAGCCCCTCCAGGTCCGCGAGGCTCTTCCGAGGCCGCCCGGCCCAGCCTTCCAGGTGATGGGTCAACGCCTGCAGCCACAGCACCGGAGGGACACTCCAGTACTCCGAGCCGAGCATCGGGTCGTCGGGCTCCCGCGGCAGTGACCGTCTTCCGAGGGAGATCGCGTCGGACACCCGACCTTCGAGATACCGCACGAGGGCCAACCCCGACGCGGCAGCCAGCGCCGCGCCCTTGTCCCCGACCCGCTCCGCCAGCTCGGCCGCCAGCTGAGCGTGCTGCGCGCAGGTAGCGCTGTCGCTTCGAACCATGCCGTGCCAGATCGCGTAGTGCAGATGCAGGTGACACAGGGATCGCTGATCGCCCGTGCCCTCGGCCAATGCCCTGCCCCGCGCGAAGCAGGCTGCGATCTCGTCCTCCGCGGCTCCGTACCAGGCTGCGTAGCCCAGCAGTCCCCTGCACGCTTCGAGCTCCAGCTGTTCGTCGCTCTCTCCCGCCTTCGCGAGAATGGATCGCGCAGTGCGCCAGTGTTCGATGGCTCCAAGCTGGTCGTTCGTGACCCGGTGCCTGGCAGCGCGGTTGTTCCAGCGCGCCGCCAGCAGGAGTTCCCCCGCCCGCTCCCGGTGATACGCGAGCAGCGCTGCCTGCTCGTCGAGGCGCTCGGCGTCCACCTCCTCGACCGCGCTCGCGACGGCCGCGTGCGTCCACGCGCGCCGCTCGGCTAGCTGAGAGCGGTAGGCAACTTCGTGCGTGAGCGGGTGCTTGAAGGCGTACTCCGCCTCCGGATAGAGGGCCTTCTCGAACAGGAACTCCGCCTGCACCAGCGTGGCGAGCGCGGCCGATCGCTCCGTCTCCGGCAGCTCCGCCACGCGCTCCAGGACGTTTGCCGGGACCTGCCTCCCGATCACCGACGCGATTTGGAGCAGGCGCTTCTCGCGCTCGGGAAGGCGATCGATGCGCGCCGCGAGCACGGCCTGGACCGTGCTCGGGATCTCGATCGCTTCGAGCGGCGCCACCAGGCGATACGCGCCCCTCGAGCCTGCGAGGCGCCCGCTCTCGACGAGCGAGATCACCACCTCCTCGACGAAGAAGGGCGTGCCCCGCGTGCGCTCGTGGATCCTCTCCGCGAGCACCACCAGAGAGGCGTCGCGGCCGACGAGGTCGGCGAGCAGCTCTTCGGTGGCCTCCGGCCCGAGCGGAGGCAACGGGAGCTGGCGGTAGCTGGCACGGGCCATCCACGCGGCGTGGTACTCGGGCCGGAAGTTGACGACGACGAGCGTGCGCGTCCCAGGGACCGCCTCGACCAGCTGGGCGAGGAAGGCGTCGCTGCCCGCGTCGATCCAGTGGGCGTCGTCGATGAGCAGCACCCTCGGCTCGCGCGAGCTCAGCGCCTTCACGAGCTGACGCACGAACGTCACGAGCTGCTGCTGGCGCGCGTTCGGCGGGAGCTGGGGCAGCGGGCGCTGCGGATCGCGAACGCCGAGGAAGTCGAAGACGAGCGGCAGCAGCGGCTCGAAGCTCGCGTCGAGAGTGAGCAGCTCGCCTTCGATCTTGCCCCGGGCCTCGAAGTCGCCGTCCCGTTCGCCGATCCCGAAGATCCCCCGCAGCAGCTCGAGCAGGGGCAGGTACGAGACCGTCTTGCCGTGGGCGGGGCAGTGCCCCTCGTTCACGCTGATCCCGCGCGCGCGGCAGAGCTCGACGAACTCGAGGCAGAGCCGGCTCTTCCCGACCCCCGCCTCCGCGACCACGCCCACCACCTGGCCGTCGCCGGCCGAAGCCTGCTCGAGCGCCGCCTCGAGCGTGTGGAGGTCTGCGTCGCGGCCGACGAAGCGCGTCAGACCACGGCTGCGCGCCACGTCGAGACGCGTCCGTACCTTGCCGGATCCCACGAGCTCGAAGACGTGGATGGGGCCGGTGAGCCCCTTCGCGGTTGCGGGCCCGAGCTCGCGCAGCTCCACGTATCCGGAGACGAGCCCTGCCGTAGCGTCGCTCAGGCAGATCGACTGGGCCGCCGCCATCTGCTCCAGGCGCTGGGCGAGCCCGACGGTCGCGCCCTGCGCCGTGTAGTCCATGCGCAGGTCGTCGCCGATCTTGCCTACCACGACCTCGCCGGTGTGGATTCCGATGCGGACCGCGAAGTCGAGCCCGTGCGAGAGACGCACCTCGTTCGCGTAGGCTCCGAGCGCATCCCGCAGCTGAAGCGCCGCGTAGCAGGCGCGCTGCGCGTGGTCCTCGTGCGCGATCGGGGCGCCGAAGAGCGCCATGATGCCGTCGCCCGTGTACTGGTTGACCGTGCCCTCGAAGCGGTGCACGCCGTCGGTCAGGATCTGGAAGAAGCGGTCGAGGATGCGGTGCCACTCCTCCGGATCGAGCTTCCCCGCCAGCTCCAGCGAGCCTTTCACGTCGGCGAACAGCACGGTCACCAGCTTCCGCTCGCCTTCGAGGGCGGAGCGCGAGCGCAGGATCTTCTCGGCAAGATGACGGGGCGTGTAGTCGCGCGGCGCGCGCTCTGTCGAGCGCTCGACCGGAGACGGTCCCAGGCGCTGCCCGCAGCCGTTGCAGAAGGCCTGTCCCGGCGGGTTGTCGCGTCCGCAGCTCGGGCAGGCCTTCTGGAGAGGCGCCCCGCAGCTTCCGCAGAAGGCAGCGTCGTCCGGATTCGGCTGCTGGCAGGCCCTACAGGTCACGGCCCGGGGAGGCGTAGCGCAGAGCCGACCTGGCGCCTCAGCCCGCCGTCGCGGGCACCGCGAGCTCGGGCGGCTCGGGCGCCGCCGGCACGGCGACGTCGCGCTCCAGGAAGCGGTCCGCGGCCTCGACGCTGCAGCGGCCCTTCGGGCAGAACGCCGTGCGCAGCACGTCCGCCGCAAGCTGGCTCGCCGACCACCACCAGCGCTTCCCCTGCACGGCCAGCGTCGCGACCGCGAGCTTCGGGTCGCCCGCGGGCGCCACGCCGATGAACCACTCGTAGTGGCCCTTCGGGTCCGTGCCGTTCAGGCTGCCCGTCTTCCCCGCCACCGGGATCCCGCCGAGGAGCGGGCGCCCGCCGCGCGTGCGGAAGGCGCGGCGCGCCGTGCCGCGCACGGTCGTGTCCACCATCCAGTGGCGGAGCTGCGCGGCGAGCTCGGGCGTGAGCACGCGGCGGCCCTCGCCGGCCTCGGGCACCGGCACGCTCCGGCCACTCGCATCCCAGGCCTCCGCCACCCAGCGCGGCTCCACGAGCCGCCCCTCGGCGAGCGTCGCGGCGAGCTGCGCGGCGTGGAGCGGCGTGATCTTGAGCCCGTCGAGGCCCGAGCCGAGCTCGCCGAGCGCGAGGCGGTCCTCGCCCGGATCGGACGCGACGCCTTCCGGAAGCCCGGGCGCCGGCGCGGTCAGCATGCCGAAGCGGTCGATGGCGGAGAGAAGCGCGTTCGGGCCGACCCGGTGCACGGCCCAGCGCGCGAAGCACTGGTTGTTCGAGGTGGCCAGCGCCTTCCGCATGTCCACCGCGTTGCCGCGCTTCGGCGGCTCGAGCCGATCGCGCGTGAGGCGCCAGGGGCTACCGACGTAGCGGCACGCCTCGCGCGCCGCCTGGGGCGCGCGGTCGAGCGTGGCCGCTGCGGTGATCACCTTGACGAGCGACGCCGCCGGATAGGTGCGGTCGGGCGGGAAGCGCGAGGTGTCGGTGGAGGCATACGCGAGCACCGCGCCGGTCTTCGGGTCCATCACCACCACGTGGGCGAGCGGGAAGCGCCCGCGCTCGAGCGACTTCCAGACCGCGGCCGAGAGCTCGGGGTCGAACGTGTAACGGAGCCGCATGTCGCCATCGGCCGTCACGACCTCGCGCTCGAGCTGGCCGTCCACGATGCGGAGCCCGTCGAAGGCGTCGCGGGCGGTGGGCGCCGCGAGGGCGTCGGAGGCGAGCCGCGGCAGAGCGGCGCGGACCGCCGCGGGCTCGAGGTTGGCCGGCGGCACGGCCGCCTGCGGCACCGCCGCCCGCTCGTCGCCGCCGGCCGCCGGGAGCAGCGAGGCGCAGAGCCAGGCCAGGCCGGCGAGGCCCGCCGCGATGGTGAGGCGGCCGCGCAGCAGCATGCGACGCCGGCGCGGACGTATCACCACCCCCACGATCCTCTCCTCCCACGGACTCGGCGTGTGGGCGGGGGGACCGCTGCCGAGCCGTCCGCTGCGAGAACTCCGCTACTGAGCGCCTGCTCTATCGGTCAG
>Ga0187892_10005427_pt1 | contig 20051 bp, 14 predicted proteins | sample MA1701073metaG_FD_139345 | JGI IMG/M metagenome (GOLD analysis project Ga0187892, IMG submission 139345) | Bio-ooze microbial communities from a basaltic lava cave in the Kipuka Kanohina Cave System on the Island of Hawaii, USA - MA170107-3 metaG ...
ACTACCGGCCGGCGGTGAACTACGACGGCACCGAGAAGCCGAGCCAGAACGCGGCGAACACCACGAGCTGGACTTCGGTCCGCACCGACCAGTACAACCAGGACAACGTCGACCAGCTGGGCAACGCCGCGACGTTCGTCAACCTCGCGACCGGGTACCCGGACCGCGTCTGGTGCACTTCCACCGCGGACGCCGCGGGCGGCGGCAACTGCCGCCAGAACAGCTCCTACATCTTCCCCAATTTCCAGTTCCCCTTCGGCCTGGACGGCGGCGGCGCCCGCAAGTACGTCACCACCTCGCCGTACTATTACCGCATCCAGACCGCGCGCTACTGCAACGCGGCGATGACCGATTGCCGCAGCGGCTCCTCGATCGTTCCCGCCACGCATACCGTGCAGGCGGTCGAGCTCTGCACCGATTCCGAGCTCACCAACTGCGCCGTCGGCTCTGGCGTCACCTCGGCGCACATCTTTTCGGGCGTGCGCTGGTGCAGCGACGCCGGCACGCTCGCCACCTGCCAGCGCAAGAAGATCGGCGCCTTCATCCACGCCAAGCACCTCGGCACCACCGTCAGCCAGACCGGCACCTTCCCGGCGGTCGCGCACGAAGGCCAGATCACCGTCACCAGCGTGCAGCCGGGCGGCGGCACGATCAACTCGATCACCATCGGGGGCGTGTCGGTGATCAGCGGCCCGATCGCGGTGCCGGCGGGCACCACCACGTCCGGCGCCGCCACGCTGATCGCCTCGGCGATCCAGGCGTTCGCCTCGGCTCCCGAGTTCAACGCCGCGGCAACCGGCGCGAACGCGATCATCACGCAGGCGGTCGCCGGCTCGGCCGGCAGCGGCGCCGCCATCGTGGTCACCGCTTCGACCACGCCCACGGCCTTCGCCAGGGGCACGATCACGCTCGCCAGCGTCCTCAACAACACCGTGCGCACGATCAGCTCGATCACGGTCGGCGGCACCCAGCTCCTGTGCGGGATCTCGATCACCGACGCGAGCCCCGGCAACGGCGTCAGCATCGTCGCCCCGAGCGGCAATATCGTGGCGTCGAGCGGCTGGAACATCGCGGCCGAGCGCAGCTCGGTCATGGTGGCGATCGCCCAGCGCATCACCGCCTGCGCGCTCGGCGGCGGCTATTCCGCGGTCAAGACTGGCGCCTCGACGGTCGAGCTCAGGGCGCCGCTCGCGCTCGGATCGAGCGCGAACGGCCTGACGATCTCGATCACCGGCACAGCCGTGAGCGGCTTCGGCGTCACGCCGCTCGCCGGCGGGGCAGACTCGCCGGCGGTCGGCACCAGCGTGACCACCATGTCGGGCGGCGCCGACGCCTTCAGCGGCACGCGCACGGTGCGCATCGGGGTCGGCAAGTTCTCGCGCACCGACATCGTGCCGAGCGTCAACACCTACCCGAAGGCGGCCTCGCGCACCGACTGTCTCGGCGCAACCTGCACCTTCGACGACGAGATGACCAATTTCGCGAACTGGTACACCTACTACCGCAATCGCATGAAGATGATGAAGACCGCCGCCGGGCGCGCCTTCACCACGGTGGACGACACCTACCGCGTCGGCTTCATCACCATCAACCCCGGCAGCCCGGTGAGCTCGAGCAAGTACCTCAAGGTGGCCGATTTCACCACCACCGCGGGCGGCCACAAGGATCTCTGGTACACCAAGTTCTACTCGCAGGACTCGGGCCCCACGACGCCGCTGCGCGAAGCGCTGTCGCGCGTGGGCTGGATGTTCGCCGGCCAGCTCAACAAGGGCCTCACGAGCGGCATCCCGGTCGCCGACGACCCGGTGACGGCGTCGTGCCAGCCGAACTTCGCGATACTCTCGACCGACGGCTACTGGAACGGCAACGCCGGCCAGAACCTCGCCGGCGGCGCGATCGGCAACCAGGACAACGTGGATGCGGGCTACTCGACGCGCGCCTCGGGCGCGTTCGACGGCAACATCCTGCCGGGCACCACCGCGGGCACGAGCCCGGGCGGCAGCGGCACGCTCGCCGACGTGGCGATGTACTACTACAAGACCGACTTGCGCACGAGCGGGGCGTTCGCCACCAACAACGTGCCGATCACCAACAAGGACAGCAACCCCGCGCAGCACATGGTGACGTTCACCCTCGGCCTCGGCCTGGACGGCCAGCTCAGCTACCGCTCGGACTACGAGACCGCGTCGAGCGGGGATTTCGCCGACATCAAGGCCGGCCTGAGGAACTGGCCCTCGGCCCAGGCCGATCAGCCCTCGGCGCTCGACGACCTGTGGCACGCGGCGGTGAACGGGCGCGGGGTGTTCTTCTCCGCGACCAACCCCGACACCCTGTCGACCGCGCTCATCGACACGCTGTCGCAGCTGCAGACCCGCATCGGCGCGGGCGCGGCGGCGGCGACCTCGAACCTGCAGCCGGTCGCCGGCGACAACTTCGCGTTCACCGCCCAGTACCAGACCTCGGACTGGATCGGAGACCTCAAGGCGAAGACCATCGACCTTTCGAGCGGCATCGTCTCGGCCACCACGCTGTGGTCGGCCGCGTCGCTGCTCGACCTGATGTCGCACACCGACCGCAACCTCTTCACCCACGACCCGCTCGACACCGCCGGCAACCTGATGAAGCACCTGTGCTGGCCGGCCGCCGGCGGCGCCGCCTGCTCCGACGGCACCGGCCTGACGGCCGCCGAGCAGGCGTATTTCGCGCCCACGCTGCTGCTGCAGTACCCGTTCGGCGGCGACGCCGGCAAGCTCGCCACCGCGACCGGCGACAAGGTGCTGAACTTCTTCCGCGGCGAGCGCACCTACGAGGACAGCGGCGGCGGCGCGCCCACCGACCTGTTCCGCCTGCGCGACAGCATCCTCGGCGACATCATCAACGCCCAGCCGGCCTACGTGAAGAAGTCGCCTTTCAGCTACGGCGACACCGGCTATGCGGATTTCAAGAAGTGCACCGAAGGCACCGGCAGCGGCTGCCCGGCGGCGCAGTTCCCGGACCCGTCCAACCAGCGGCGCGGCACGGTGTACGCGGCGGCGAACGACGGCCTGCTGCACGCCTTCGAGACCGACGTCAACAACAATCCCTACTTCCAGACCGCGGGCATCGGCACCGACATCACGAGCGACGACGCGTTCACCGGCAACAACGCGGGCAACGGCGTCGAGCGCTGGGCCTACACCCCCGGCATTCTCCTCTCCTCGCTCTACAAGCTCGCCAACAAGCCCTACAGCCACCGCTACTTCACCGACGGCTCGCCGGTGGTCGGCGACATCTGCCTCAGCACACCCTGCGCCGGGCTCAACGACTGGCGCACCATCCTGGTGGCGGGCCTGAACTCGGGCGGCATCGGCTACTACGCGCTCGACGTGAGCAACCCGCTGCCCTCCGGCGTCAAGGTGCTGTGGGAGCTCACCAACCGCGGCACCTGCTACACCGACGCCCAGATCGCGGCCGGCGACAAGACCGACGACTGCCACCTCGGGCTTTCCTACGGCAACCCGATCATCACCAAGCGCGCCGACGGCAAGTGGGTGGTGATCGTCACCTCCGGCTACAACAACAGCGTCAGCGGCGGCGACGGGAAGGGCTACCTGTACGTGCTCGAAGCGCACACCGGCAAGATCCTGCAGCGCATCACGACGGGAGTCGGGACCGCCGGGTCGCCCTCGGGGCTCGCGAAGATCAACGGCTTCGCGACCAGCGCGGTGACCGACAACACCGTCCTCGGGGTCTACGGCGGCGACCTGGAAGGCAACCTGTGGCGCTTCGACCTCGACGCGGGCACTGCGGTCCGTGTGGCGACCGCCAGGAGCTCCGGCGGAGTGGCGCAGCCGATCACGGTGAAGCCCGAGCTCGGCAAGGTCGACAGCGCCCCCGGCGCGCGCGTGATCCTGTTCGGCACCGGCAAGTTCCTCGAGAACGCCGACAAGACCGACACCTCGGCGCAGACCATCTACGCGCTGAAGGACGTTCCGACCGTGACCACCGGGCCGATCATCTCCGACGTGCGCGACGCCTCGCTCGTCAGGCCGCGGGCGTTCGCCGGCTACCTGCCGACCGATACCACGCGCACCGTCGCCGCCGGCACGGCGCCGACCTGGGCGACCGAGTACGGCTGGCTGCTCGACCTGCCCGAGAGCGGCGAGCGCGTGAACGTCGACCCGCAGTTGCAGTTGGGCACGCTGATCGTCTCGTCCAACGTGCCGTCGTCGGACACCTGCACCGCGGGCGGCTCGTCGTGGCTCAACTTCCTCGACTACCTCACCGGCTCCTACATTCCCGGCGCCAGCGGCAACATGGCGAGCACCAAGTTCGCCAGCTCGCTCGCGGTGGGGATCAACGTCATCATGCTGCCGGGCGGGAAGGTCGTGACCATCGTGACCACGGCCGACAACCAGCAGCTCACCCAGAACACGCCGGTGCCGACCTCGGCGTTCGCCGGCCGGCGCGTCTCGTGGCGCGAGCTGATCAAGGAGTAGGCGCGGCCCCCGGCGCGCGGCGCCTCGGGCTCGCGCTCGCGGCGTCGCTCCTAGCGCACGGCGCGTTGCTCGGCGCGCTGCCGCGGGCCTGGCACCCCGCGCCTGCGCCGGACGAGCCGGTCGCGCCGCTGCAAGTCAGCTTCCTCGCGCCTGCGGCGGCGCCCGCTGCGGCGCGCTATCTGCCGGGCCACCAGCTTGACCGGCGTCCGCAGATTCTCACGCACGTGGAGCCGAGTTTCCCCACGCTGGCTCTCGCTCCCGTCGGCCGCGTGGTGCTCGGGCTCTACGTCGACGAAACCGGCCGCGTGGACAAGGTGGCGGTCGAATCCGACGACCCGAACGGGGCGTTCGCCGCCTCCGCGCGCGCGGCCTTCGCCGGCGCGCGCTTCTTGCCCGGGATGAAACGCGGCGTGCCGGTCAAGTCCCTGCTGCGCATCGAAGTGCTGTTTGGCGAGCCGCACCCGGATAACGCCAAGCGATGAAGCGACTTTTCCTGGGATTTTTGATGTTCGCGTGCTCGGCGGCGTTCGCGCTGAACAATGCCGACCTCGGCGATCTCGGCAAGCAGGCGGCGAGCGGGTCGGCACCCGCGCGGCAGGAAATCGAGCGCCGCGCCAACGGCGGCGACGCGTACGCCGAGCACCTGATGGGCCTGATGCACATCTCCGGCCAGGGCGCGATGCAGAGCGACACGCAGGCGGTCGAGTGGTTTCTGCGCGCCGCGAAGAAGGGCCACGTGCCCTCGCAGCACAACCTCGGCGTGATCTACGAGCGCACCGCGGGCTCGCTCAGGGACGCGGCCGAGGCGCGGCGCTGGTACCTGTCCGCCGCCGGGCAGGGCTACGCGCGCTCGCAGGCGAAGATCGGCGCCTTCTACCTCGACGGCGCCGGCGTCCCGGCCGACACCGACCTCGGCAAGGCGTGGATCGAGAAGGCCGCCGCGCAGGGCGAGCCGTACGCGCTTTACCGGCTCGGCATGCTCTACCTCGAAGGGCGCGGCTACGAAAAGGACCCGAAGAAGGCGGCGCAGCTCATCGCCCAGGCGGCGGACGGCAAGGACCGCGACGCGCAGTTCCAGGCGGCGCTCCTCTACCACGACGGCCGCGGCGTGGCGAAGGACCGCCAAAAAACGCTGCAGCTGCTGCGCGCGGCGGCCGACCAGCGGCAGGCCGAGGCCGAATACATGCTCGCGGTGGTGTACCGGATGGGCTGGCTGGGCGTGAAGCGCAACGAGAAGCAGTCGCTCGCGCTTCTCCACCGCAGCGCGGTCCAGGGCCACGCACCGGCGCAGTACCAGCTCGGCCTCGCCTACGCCGCCGGCGAAGGCGTGAAGCCCGACTCCGAGGAAGCCTACGGCTGGCTGCTGCGCGCCGCCCGCCAGGGCCATGCGCCGGCGATCGAGCAGGTGCGCCGCATCCAGTCCGGCGTCAAGAAAAATCCCTGAGCGCTGCGGCGACGCGCGCGATCACCGGGTCCCAGTCGTAGAGCCGCTCCTGGCGCCACATGCGCGCCGCCGGATACCACGGCAGCTTTTCTCCCTTGCGCAGGTAGCGCCAGCCGGGCTGCGCCGGGACCAGGACCCACACCGGGCGCGCCAGCGCGCCCGCCAGGTGGATCGCGGTGGTGGTGACGCTGATCACCAGGTCGAGCTCGCACAGCAGCGCCGCGCACTCGTCGAGGTCGTCCACCGGCTCCTGCCAGTGCGCGAGCGGCACGCCCTCGGCGCGCAGCGCCGCCACCTCCTCGCGGCAGTCGCCGTACTGCAGGCTCACGAACCGCAGACCGGGCACGCCGAAGATCGGCCGCCATTGCTCGAGCGGGATCGAGCGCTGCGCACGGTCGGTGCGCTCGGTGCCGCCGCGCCAGGAGATGCCGACCCGGAGGCCCGGGCCGAGCGCGGCGAGCTGCGTGCGCCAGTGCGCGCGCCGCGCCGCGTCCGCGGCGAGGTAGCCCCGGTGCGCCGGAAACGCTGCCAGGTCGCGGCGCAGGAACTCGCCGAGCCCGCTCATCGGCGCGTGGTAGTCGGGCCGCGGCGGCGGTCCCTTGCGCGGGCGCTTCGCGATCACCGTGGCCCCGGGAAACGAGCGCGCGAACAGGCGCTCGAGCCGCGGATGGCACTCGAAGGTGCAGCGCGCGCCGCTCGCGAGCAGGTCGGGAAACATGTTCGCGAACATCGCCTGGTCGCCGAGGCCTTGCTCGGACCAGACGTGGATCGATTTCCCGGCGAGGGGCTCGCCGCGCCACAGCGGGCAGGCGAAATCCTGCTTGAAGCGCGCGTTCTCCCGCAGCCCCCATTTCTTTCCCTGGTGGTGCCAGCCGCTGGCGAAATCGCCCAGCGCGAGCAGCGCGAACGACAGGTTGTTGTGCGCGCCGGCGTCCTCCGGGTCGCGCTCCAGCGCCCGGCGAAAGCACGCGATGCCCTCGTCGAACCGGTCCAGGGTGCAGAGCTGCAGGCCCATCGCGCCCAGGATCGGCGCGTGGTCGGGCGCCTCCGCGGCGAGCGCCTCGAGCTGCGCGAGCGAGGACTGCGCGTCGCCGCACTCGCCGGTGAGCACCGCCTGGTTGAGGCGCGCGCCGAAGTTCGAGGGCTGCAGCGCGAGCGCGGCGGCGTTGGCGGCGAGCGCCTTTTCGGGCCGCCCGAGCTGCAGGTAGACGTCCGCGACCGCGAGGTGCGCCTCTTCCCAGCTGGGCTGCTGCCTGCGCACCGCGTGCAGCTCGACCAGCGCCTCGCCGAAGCGCCCGGCGTCGCTCAGCACGCGGCCCAGCCGCAGGCGCGCGTCGGCGTCCTCCGGCTCGAGCCTGAGCAGGCGCCGCAGGAGCTCGGCGGCGCGCTCGAGCTTGCGGCTCCGGCGCAGGATCCGCGCGGCGTTGGCGAGCGCCTGGCGATGCTGCGGGTCGGCCGCGAGGCAGCGCTCGAAGTGCTCGAGGGCCGGCGCGAGCTCCGCCTGCGCGAACAGCAGCGCGCCGAGCCCGTTGTGGCCGTGCGCGTGCGCGGGGTGCGCGGCGAGCAGCCTCTCGTAGCGCCGGCGCGCCTCGCCGGCATCGCCGGCCTCGTGCTCGAGGCGGGCGCGGCCGTACAGGGCCTCCGCCGCGGCGGGAAACAGCGCTTCCGTGCGCTCGTACTCGCGCCGCGCGTCGTCGAGGCGGCCGGCGCGCTTCAGAGCCGCCGCGCGGTTGAGGTAGGCCGGCAGCAGCCCGGGCGCGGCAGCGATCGCGGCGTCGTACGCCGCGACGGCCTCGTCGACGCGCTGCTGCTCGCCGAGCACGTTGGCGAGGTTGAGCTGGGCCTCGGCATAGCCGGCGTCGAGCGCGAGGGCGTCGCGGTATTTCCGCTCCGCCTCTTCCAGCTTGCCCTGGCGCTGCAGCACGTTGCCGAGGAACAGGTGGAAGTCGGCGCGGCTTGCGTCGTAGAGCAGCGCGAGCCCGATGTGGCGCTCGGCTTCCAGGAGCTGGCCCGACATGAACGCGGTGTGCGCGAGCAGGTAGTGCGCGTCCGGGTGCTGCGGCGAGGCATCGAGCACCGAGGCGAACGCCGCGCGCGCATCGACCAGCCGGCCCGCGCGCAGGCTTTCCAGCCCGGCGTCGAGGAGGCCCTGCAGCCAGCTCACGGGGTAAATGCGGGTCAGGCGAGCGCGGCGCGCACGCGCTCGAGCACCGGCTGCCAGTCGCCCGCGAGCGGCTGGCGGAACAGGCGCACCGACGGGTACCACGGCATGCTTTCGCCCCGCGCGCCGTAGCGCCACTCCGCGACCGCCGGGACCATGACGCAGGCCGGGCGGCCGAGCGCGCCCGCAAGGTGCACGACCGCGGTGCACACGCTCACGGTCATGTCGAGGGCGCAGATGAGCGCCGCGGTGTCGTCGGTGCTCGCGATCGTCTCGGGCCAGTGCTCGACGCGGATGTCGTGGTTGCGCTCGAGCGCGGCGAGCTCGCCGGCGACGTCGCCGTACTGCAGGCTGATGAAGCGGGTGCGCGGCACGCCGAGCAGCGCCCGCAGCCGCTCGAGCGGCAGCGAGCGCCGGCCGCGCCCGGTGCTCGGCAGGCCGCCGCGCCAGGATAGCCCGATCGCGCGCCCCTCGCCGAGCGCGGCGAGGCGCGCGCGCCAATGCTCGACGCGCGCCGGGTCGGCGCGCAGGTAACCGGCGTGGCGCGGGAAGTCCTGCAGCCGCGAGCGGAATACGAGCGGCAGGCTGCCCGCGGGCAGCTGGTAGTCGAGCGCCTCACCCGCGAGGCGGCTGCGCAGCTCGGCCTCGGTGCCGGCGAGGAAGGTCGCGGCCGGGAACGAGCGCGCGAGGAGCGGCTGCAGCCGGGCGTCGCAGGTGATGAAGAGCCGCGCGCCGGTGCCGATCGCCTCGCCGAAGCACGAAGCGAACATGAGCTCGTCGCCCAGGCCCTGCTCGCGGGCGACCAGCAGCGTGCGGCCCGCGAGGCTCGCGCCGCGCCAGCGCGGGTAGTCGAAGCGCTCGTGCAGGCTGCGCACCGTGGGCGCGTCCAGGCGCGCCTCGTATTTCTCCCAGCCGGGCGTGTAGTTCCCGAGCAGCAGCTGCACCAGCGCTTCGCCGAATTCGGCCGCGGCGCGGTTGCCGCCCAGCGCGGCCGACTGGCGGTGCGCGGCGATCGCCTCGTCGTAGCGCCCCTGGTGCTCGAGCGCGACGCCGAGCGTGCGGCAGGTGTCGGCGAGGCCCGGCTCGATCTCGAGCGCCGCGCGGCAGCGCGCGGTCGCCTCGGCCGGCCGCTCGAGCGTCACCAGCAGGTCGGCGAAGTTGTGGTGCGCGAGCGCGAACCCGGGGTCGAGGGCGATCGCCCGGCGGTAGAGGCGCGCCGATTCCTCCAGCCGCCCGAGCGCCTTCAGCGAGCCGGCGTGGTTGTTGAGAATCTCGGCGTTGCGCGGGGCGAGCAGCGCCGCCTGCGCGAAGTAGCGCATCGCGTCCTCGTGCTCGTGCTTGAGCTGGTGCAGGTAGCCGGCGAGGTGCACCGCGTCGGCGTCGTCGGGGTGGCGCTCGATGACTTCGCGGCAGTTGGAGAGCGCGACGTCGTAGTCGCCGGCCTTGATGTACTCCAGCGCCTCGCCCAGCCGCCCGGCGCTCATCCCGGGCGGCCGGCGCCTTTCGGCGCGGCGAGCTCGCGCGGCAGCGTGAACACCACGCTCTCGGTGATTCCCGGCAGCGAGCGCACGCTCTCGGCGCCGAGCGCCTTGAGCCGCGCGATCAGCTCGCGGACCAGCACTTCCGGCGCGGAGGCGCCGGCGCTGACGCCGATGCGGCGCTTGCCGGCGATCCATTCGGGCCGCAGGTCGGCGGCGCTGTCGACCATGTGGGCCTGCGCCCCCATGTGCTCGGCCACCTCGCGCAGCCGGTTGGAGTTGGAGCTGTTGGGCGAGCCGACCACGATCACCACGTCGCACTGCGGCGCCATCAGCTTGACCGCGTCCTGGCGGTTCTGGGTCGCGTAGCAGATGTCGTCCTTCTTCGGGCCGCGGATCGCCGGAAAGCGCGCTTTCAGCGCGGCGACGATCGCCCTGGCGTCGTCGATCGAAAGCGTGGTCTGGGTGACGTAGGCGAGCTTCTCCGGGTTCGAGACCTCGAGCTTCGCCACGTCGTCGACCGTCTCCACCAGGGACATGCCGCGCACCGCCTGCCCCATGGTGCCCTCGGTCTCGGGGTGGCCACGGTGGCCGATCATCACGATCTCGTAGCCGCCCTTCAGCATGCGCTTCACCTCGACGTGCACCTTGGTGACCAGCGGGCAGGTCGCGTCGAACACCTTCAGGCCGCGCCGGTCGGCGTCGGCGCGCACCTGCTGCAACACGCCGTGCGCGCTGAAGATCACCGTCGCGCCGGCGGGCACCTCGTCGAGCTCCTCGACGAACACCGCGCCCTTGGCGCGCAGGTCCTCGACCACGGTCTTGTTGTGCACGATCTCGTGGCGCACGTAGATCGGCGCGCCGTGCAGCTCGAGCGCACGCTCGACGGTCTCGATCGCGCGCTCGACGCCGGCGCAGAAGCCGCGGGGGTTGGCCAGCAGTACGTCCATCGCCGCTATTTTCTCATGCCGTACGCGGCGTCGAAGGCGGCCTCGAGGCGCGGATTGACGCCGCGCAGCCCGTCGACCACTTGCTTCGCCCAGTCGAAATATTCCCGCCGGCGCCATTTGTCCCAGCCTACCGGCGGACGGCTCCGCAGATCGCGCAGGTTGCAGATCTTGTCCGCCAGCTTGACCAGCTTGGCGCCGCGGCTGAGTCCCGCCGCATGCTCGATCTGCAGGCGCTTGCGCGTCTGCTTGCGCAATCTCTTGTTGTCCGTGACCTCGAGAACCGTCCGCGCCACGCGCCTGCCAAACGCCGCCTCCAGCTCCTCGTATGTGGTTCGGGTGTCCTCGATCGTGTCGTGCAACAGGGCGGCGGCGAGGACCTCGGGATCACCGACGCCGCCCTCGGAAACAAGCAGGGTCGCCAGCGCGATCGGGTGATTGATGTACGGCGACGCATGGCGGTCTTTCCGACGCTGCCGCCGATGCTTGTGGGCGGCGAACGCGAGCGCCTCAAGAAGGAGCGCCAGCCCGCTTTTCATGGTGCACGAATCCTTCGAGGATCAGCAGCACCGCGCCGACCGTGATCGCCGAATCGGCGACGTTGAACGCCGGCCAGTGCCAGCCCATGGCGTGGAAGTCGAGGAAATCGACCACGTGGCCGTAGCGCAGGCGGTCGATGACGTTGCCGAGCGCGCCGCCCAGGATGAGCGCGAGGCCCAGGCACAGCATCCGCTTCTGCGGGTTCCTGAGGATGAGGACGCTGACGATCACCGCCGCCACCAGCGCGAACGCGATCAGCATCGGCGTCTGCCAGCCCGGGGCGCTCGCGAACATGCTGAAGGCCGCCCCCTTGTTGTAGACCAGGACGAGGTTGAGGAAGCCGGTGATTTCCTCCTGGGGAGGACGGTTTGCGAAAAAACCCGCGACCGCCCACTTGGTGAGCTGGTCCGCCACCACGATCGCGGCCGAGAGCGCGAACCAGCGCCAGGTCCTAGACATGCCTGCGGGTCTCGCCCGGCCCCTTGAGATTGCTCTGGCAGCGCCCGCACAGCCCGTCGCCGTTGACGTCCGGCATGTAGTGCCAGCAGCGCTCGCACTTGGGATTCTCGCTGGGCGCAACTTTCGCCGCCAGCTCGCTTCCGCCGGCGGCGCGGGCGGCCGAGGTGATCATCAGGAACTTGAGCTCGCTGCCAAGGCTCGCGAGAAGCTCGTAGTCGTCCTGCGGCGCCGTGATCTCGACCTCGGCCTGCAGCGAGGAGCCGACCTTGTCGGCGCCGCGCAGGTCCTCGATCTGCTTGCGGACGGGCCCGCGCAGCTCGCGCAGGCGCGCCCATTTCGCCAGCAGGCCGGGGCCATCGGACGGCAGCGGCAATTGATGCCAGGTGTGGAAGAACACGCTGTCGTCCTTCCGGCGCGAGAACTCCTGCCACACCTCCTCCGCGGTGAACGACAGGATCGGCGCCATCAGGCGCACCAGGGTCTGGGTGATGTGCCAGAGCGCGGTCTGCGCCGAGCGCCGCGCCGCGGAGCTCGCCGGGCAGGTGTAGAGCCGGTCCTTCAGGACATCGAGGTAGAAGGCGCTGAGGTCCTCGGAGCAGAACACCTGCAGCTTCTGGGCCACGAGATGGAACTGGTAGCGCGCGTAGTCGGCCTTGACCTGCTCCTGCATCTGCGCCGTCATCGCCAGGGCGTAGCGATCGATTTCCACAAGCTCGTCCATCCCCACAGCATCGCGCGAGACGTCGAAATCCGACGTGTTCGCCAGCAGGAAGCGCAGCGTGTTGCGCACGCGGCGGTAGCTCTCGACCACGCGCTTGAGGATCTCGCTCGAGATGGTGAGCTCGCCCGAGTAGTCGGCGCTCGCCACCCACAGCCGCAGGATCTCGGCGCCCAGGGTGCTCGAGATCTCCTGCGGCGCCATGGTGTTGCCCTTCGACTTCGACATCTTGCGGCCTTCGAGGTCGATGACGAAGCCGTGCGTGAGGAGCGACTTGTACGGCGGCGCGCCGTCGGTCATGCACGAGACCAGGAGCGACGAGTGGAACCAGCCGCGGTGCTGGTCGGAGCCCTCGAGGTACATCTCGGCTGGATAGGTCGACTGGTCGCGGTGCGAGCCGCGCAGCACGGTCTGGAACGTGGAGCCCGAGTCGAACCACACGTCCAGCGTGTCCCGGCTTTTCTCGTAGCTCGCAGCGTCCGCCCCCAGAAGTTTCTCTTTTTCTGTTTGTTGCCAGGCTTCGATGCCGCCCTTCTCGACTTCCTTCGCCACCTGCTCGAGCAGCTCGGGCGTGCGCGGGTGCAGCGCGCCGGTCTCGCGGTGCAGGAAAAAGGGCATCGGCACGCCCCACTGGCGCTGGCGCGACAGCGTCCAGTCGGGACGGTTGGCGATCATGCCGTGCAGCCGCGCCTGTCCCCACGCCGGGAAGAATTGGGTAGCTTCGATGCCGCGCAACGCCGTCTCACGCAACGATTCCTGGTTGATTTTCTTATCCATCGAGGCGAACCACTGCACCGTCGCGCGCAGAATGACCGGCGTCTTGTGGCGCCAGCAGTGCATGTAGCTGTGGGTGTGGCTTTCCTTGTGGAGCAGCGCGCCGCGCTTCTCCAGCTCGGCGATGATCCTGCCGTTCGCCTCCCAGATCGGCAGGCCGCCGAATAGCGGCAGCGACGCGGCGAACCTGCCGTCGCCCATCACCGGCGTGAGCATCTCCTCGTCCTTCATGCCGTAGCGCCGGCACGACTCGAAGTCCTCGACGCCGTACGCCGGCGCCGAGTGCACGATGCCGGTGCCGGCGTCGAGCGTGACGTATTCGCCGAGGTACGCCGGCGCGTCGCGGTCGTAGAACGGATGCCGGAAGCGGATTTTCTCGAACGCCTTGCCTTTGCACGAGCCCACGGTCTTCCCCGCGAGGCCGAATCTCTTGAGACACGCCTCCTGCAGCTCCGCGGCGAGGATCAGCAGGCGCTTCTCGGTGTCGACCAGGTTGTAGGTCAGCTCCGGGTGGACGTTCAGCGCCTGGTTGCCGGGCAGCGTCCACGGCGTCGTGGTCCAGATCACCGCGTAGGCAGGCTTCTTTGTCTGCTGGCCGAATGCCTTGCCCAATGCCTGCAAGTCCGGATCTGCAACGCGAAAACCCACATCGATCGCAGGATCCTTGCGGTCCTCGTACTCGACCTCGGCTTCGGCGAGCGCCGAGCCGCAGTCGAAGCACCAGTTTACCGGCTTCAGCCCGCGGTAGACGTAGCCGCGCTCGAGGAGGCGCCCGAGCACGCGGATCTCGTCGGCCTCGTTGCGGTACGCCATCGTCAGGTACGGGTCGTCCCACTCACCGAGGACCCCGAGGCGCTGGAACTGCTTGCGCTGCCGGTCGATCTGCTCGGTGGCGAAGGCGCGGCACAGGCGCAGCGTCTCGTCGGTCGGCAGGTTCTTGCCGTGCTTCTTCTCGATCTGCACCTCGATCGGCATGCCGTGGCAGTCCCAGCCGGGCACGTAAGGCGCATCAAACCCGGCCAGGGTCTTGGACTTGACCACCATGTCCTTGAGGATCTTGTTGACCGCGGTGCCGATGTGGATGTCGCCGTTCGCGTAGGGCGGGCCGTCGTGCAGCACGAAGCGCGGCCGGCCGCCGGCGATCGAGCGGAGCTTCCGGTAGACGCCCTTCTCCTGCCATTCCTTCACCCACTGCGGCTCGCGCTTCGCGAGGTCGCCGCGCATCGGGAACGCCGTCTCCGGCAGGTTCAGCGTGTCCTTGTAGTCAGCCATGCTTCTGGAAGAACTCCTTCGCCTGCGCGGCGTCGCGCGCGATCGCGGCCTGCAGCGCCGGCAGGTCGTCGTACTTCTCCTCGTCGCGCAGCTTCTCGAGGAAGCGCACGCGCAGGTGCTCGCCGTAGAGGTCGCGCTCGCGCTCGAACAGATGCACCTCGAGCAGCGGGATCGCGACCGGGTTCACGGTCGGGCGCCGGCCGACGCTCGCCACGCCCCGGCCGAAGCGCTCGACCTCCACCACGAAGATCCCGGCGATCGGCGGCGGCCGGCGCAGGACGATGTTGGCGGTCGGGAAGCCGAGCGCCTTGCCGAGCTTCGCGCCGTGCGCCACCCGGCCGCTGATCGTGTAGGGGTGCCCGAGCAGGCGCTCGGCGCCGCGCAGGTCGCCCGCCTTGAGGGCTGCGCGTATCGCGGAGCTCGATACCCGCTTGCCGTCGAATTGGACGTCGGGCATCGCCTCGACTGCAAAGCCGCGGTTCTGCAAGGTCGCAAAATCTCCGGCGCGGCGCGCCCCGAAGCGGAAATCGCGCCCGATGAGCAGCCAGCGCGTGCCGAGCCGGCGCACCAGGACTTCCTCGATGAAGCGCTCCGCCGGCAGCGCGGCGAAGTTTGCGTCGAAGCGCGCGATGTGCACGTGCTCCACCCCGGCCTCGGCCATCAGCTCGAGCTTGTCGCGCAGCCGGGTGAGGCGCGCGGGCGCGGTCTCGGGCGTGAAGAATTCGCGCGGGTGCGGCTCGAAGGTGAGGACGCAGGAGGTGAGCTTCGCTTCGCGGCCCTTGGCGATCACGCGATCGATGAGCGCGCGATGTCCGCGGTGCACGCCGTCGAAGTTCCCGATCGTCAGCGCACACCGGCCCCGGGCGCGCTGCAAAGAGCCGTGCGTGACGACCATGGACTCGGTTAAAACGCTGAATTATAGTGTCTTTATGAAAAATATCGAAGACCAGATGAGCTTCTACGCCGCGTACCACCAGGACGCGCGCAACAAGGCCACGCATTTCATCGGCGTGCCGGCGATCATGCTCTCGCTCTTCATCCCGCTCGCCTGGATCCGCTTCGAGGCGGGCGGCGTCACGCTCACCGCGGCGATGCTGTTCGCCGCCGTGGTGCTGGTCTACTACTTCGTCCTGGACGTGCCGCTTGCCCTGGCGATGCTCGCGGTTACAGGACTTCTTGTGTTTCTGGGTCAAAAAATCGCCGACCTGGGTACCGTGCAAGGCTGGAGCTGGTTCGCGGCGCTGTTCGTCGGCGGCTGGATCCTGCAGCTCGTCGGCCACGTGTTCGAGGGCCGCAAGCCCGCGCTCACCGACAACCTGTTCCAGATCTTCGTCGCGCCGATCTTCCTCGCCGCCGAGGTGTTCTTCGCGCTCGGCTACAAGCCCCGGCTGCACGCCAATGTGCAGCAACGCGCGCTGGAGATGAGGGCTTCCGGAACGCTTTTGCCGCGCCGAGCCTAGAAGGAGTAATCGACGCCGATGAAGGGCCGCTTCTGTCGCCCCACTTGTCCGTTCTTGCCGCCGGCGATGGAATTCCGCCCCACCACCAAGCCTACGTTGTCGAATACATGGCCCAAAGAAGCTCCGTAAATGACCTCGTTGAAACCACCACCTGTGATGTTGGTCCCGGCAAAGAGGCCGAATGAAGGGCAACGCCACTTGGAGAGGATGATCTTGCCCGGGATGTAGCCGCAGTCGCTGTCCGGTGTCGGGCGAAGCTTCGGCAGCGCCAGATAGAACTTCACCAGAGCGTACCCGTTGTAACTCCAGTCGCTGCCGCCGCTACCCAGCGAAGTGTCACCTACGCCGCGCGTCGCGCCAAGCGCGATCGCCACGGTGCCGCGTCCCCCTGGCGAATTGCTGAAAAACGAATCCGCGCCCAGGAAATCGCCGCTGTACGGGCCGGGCGCGGGCTGGATCGATTGCTCCTTCACGGGAGGCTCGGCCGCCGGCTTTGACGGGCCCCTGCTCCTGCCTGTCCTGATATCGAGCTCCTGCTCCTGGATCGCGAGCGTCGCTGACGATCCCTCGTCCAGCCGTCGTAGCCGGTTGAAGAGCTGGCGCGCCCCAGCGGGCTCGTTTTCCGACTGCGGGCCGATCTTGACGTTGACCTGGTCCAACGGCTCGGTGGAGATGCACTCGTCCGGAATAGTCGGAGCGCCGGCGGGTGGCTTTGGACGCGGATTCGAAGGCTCGACGGTGATCCAGCTGACCGTGTTCTCGTCGATGGGCGTGCCGCCCAGCGCCATCCACATGCCCGACTTGGAATAATCGCCGCTCAACGGATACCAGCGAAACGTCATCGCCTTGCTGTCCGAGGGCTTCGCCTGCGCCACGGGATCGAGCTTCGCTCCTAGCGCGCTGAAGAGAATCGACAATGGGTTCGGTTCGCTGCGGTGGTTGATGGTGACCGATCCGCTGATGCAGGCTTTGCGCTCGCTGAAGACCAGCGCATAGATCTGCCGGCTGCCGAACACGTATCCCGTATCTTGTCCGTTCCACATCAGTACCGGCGTACGCCTGCGGAACTTTCCCGGAGTCACCTCGCATTCACCGTTCACGATATCGCTGCTCCGAACCTTGCATTGCTCCAGATAGACGACGTACTTGGGCAATGCGGGCACGTAAACGCCGAACACGCTGCGGAGAAACTTGTCGGCGGCCTCATTGCATTCGCGCTTGTTCGACCTGCACTTCGCATCGATATCGCGCAAAGCAGTCCTCACGCTCGTGCACGCATCGTCCTTGCAAAGTGCGTTGATATGGCCGACGAACGGGTTCTGCGCCCACGAAACCTGAGTGAAAACGACGAACGCAATCGCAATGCTGAAGCGAAGTGCAGTCATTGTTGGCCCCCCGACCAAGCAATCTCCGGATGGACAACCGGATAAGAAACGATCCGGCTTGCGTGCCGACACTACCTCGACGAATTTGCGAAGGTCAAACTAGACGGAAAGAGCTCAGTTGAGCCGCGCGCAAAGCGCCGACAGCTCGACGACCTTGACGCGCACCTCGTCGAGGTCGGGCGCCTCGGGCTCGCGCTCGGTGTAGTCGTTCAGGTCCTTGAGCGCCGCGCGGTAGCATTCGAGGCGCTGGTAGACGTAGCCGCGGTCGCGCAGCTCGCCGCTCGCGTCGGGCGCGACCAGCAGCATGCGGTTGAGGACGTCGAGCATGCGCTCGGGCTTGTCGGCCTCGCGGTAGATGCCTTTCAGGTTGCGCAGCACCCGCGCCAGGATCTGGCGCTTGGTCGCGGGCTCGAGAAACTGGTCCAGCGGCAGCTCGGAGGCCGGCAGGTTGTCGGCGACGCCGTCGGGGATCACGCGCTTGACCCGGCTGCGCAGCTCGTCCTCGGACTGCGGCGCGCCGCCGGCGAAAGGGTCGAGCACCAGCATGCCGCCGCGCAGCTTGAGGCGCACCAGGAAGTGCCCCGGGAACGACACGCCCTCGAGCGGCAGGCCGAGGCGCCGGCCGAGCTCCATGTAGAGGATCGACAGCGTGATCGGGATGCCGGTCTTGCGGTCGATCACCTCGTTGAGATAGCTGTTGCGCGGATCGTAGTAGTCGTCGGTGTTCCCCCAGTAGCCGAGGTCCTGGTACAGGAACTGGTTGAGCGCGACCACGCGCTCCTCGGCGCCGGTGTTCTGCGGCATGCGCCCGCGCAGGCGCATCGCCATGCGCTCGATCTCGCCGAGGTAGCGCTCGACATCGAGCGCGGGATAAGCGTCCTGCGCGATCATCAGGCAGGCGCGCGCGAGGTCGATGCGCGCGTCCTCGTGGCCGAGGACCTGGGCGAAGCCCTCGAGGGAGATGCTGGTCATTCCGCGGCGCGGCGCGAGAAGTCGCGCGGGCGGAAACCGAAGACGAGCAGGCAGGCGGCGTAGGCCGCCGCGCCGAGCGCCACCAGGCCGAGGACCGCCGGCACCTTGTGCTGCCAGGGGGCCGCCAGCCACCACCCCGGCTCTGCCATGGAGCTGAACAGCACGATCGCCATGAACGCCACCGCCGCAGCCACCTTCAGGACGAACACCGGCCAGCCGGGCTGGGGTGTGTAGATGGAATTCTTCCTGAGCTGCACGTAGAGCAGACCTGCATTCAAACAGGCGCCCAGGCCGATGGCGAGCGCGAGCCCGGCGTGGCGCAGCGGTCCGACGAGAACCAGGTTCATGAGCTGCGTGGCGATGAGCGTGAAGACGGCAATCTTGACCGGAGTCGCCACGTTTTGTCTTGCGTAAAAGCCCGGCGCGAGGATTTTCACCAGGATCATTCCCGCCAGGCCGACGCTGTACGCGATCAGGGCCTGGCGCGTCATCCAGGCGTCCTCGGCGCTGAAGCGGCCGTACTGGAACAGCATCGCGATCAGCGGCAGCGCGAGCACTGCCAGCGCGGCCGCGGCCGGCACCGCCAGCAGCACGGTGATGCGCAGGCCCCAGTCGAGCAGCCGGCTGTATTCCGTCGGGTTCGCGGAGGCGTGGTACTTCGAGAGGCTCGGCAGCAGGATGGTCCCCACCGCGACGCCGAGCACCCCGGCGGGCAGCTCCATCAGCCGGTCGGCGTAGTAGAGCCAGGAGATGCTTCCCGGGATCAGGAAGGAAGCGAAGATCTGGTTGAGCAAAAGGGAGACCTGGCTCACCGAGACGCCGAACGCCGCCGGCGCCATGAGCAGCAGCACCCGGCGCAGCCCGGGATGCGAGAAATCCATGCGCCATCGCGGCAGCAGGCGCATCTTCAAAAGGAAGGGCACCTGGAACGCGAGTTGCAATACCCCGCCGGCGAAAACCGCCCAGGCGAGGACCAGTATCGGCGGGTCGAAATAGTCGGCAAAGAAGGCGGCGCCGACGATGAAAGCGACGTTGAGCAGCGCCGGCGTGATCGCCGGCACTGCGAAACGGTTCCACGTGTTGAGAATGCCGGCCGAGAGCGCGACCAGCGAGATGAACAGGATGTAGGGGAAAGTGATGCGCAGCAGCGATACCGTGAGATCGAAAGGCTTGGCCGGATCGACGACGAACCCGGGAGCGGTGACGTACACGATGAACGGCGCGGCCGCCACGCCGAGCGCAGCAGTGACAGCCAGGGCGATGAACAGCAAGGTCGAAACCGCGTCGATCAGGCGTCTCGCTTCTTCCTCGTTCTTGTGCTTGTGCTCGGCGAGCAGCGGAACGAAGGCCTGCGAGAAGGCGCCCTCGGCGAACAGGCGCCGCAGCAGGTTGGGGATCTTGAACGCCACGAAGAACGCGTCGGTGAGGGGTCCGGCGCCGAACACCCGCGCGATGAAGAAATCGCGCACGTAGCCGAGCACGCGGCTGACCATCGTCAGGCTGCTCACCGTCGCCAGGATGCGCAGGAGGTTCATGCTAAAATTTTATGAATGGCAAACATCAAATCCGCCCGCAAACGGGCCAAGCAGGCGGTCGAGCGCCGCGTGCACAACATGAGCCTGCGCACCGCGGTGCGCACGGCGATCAAGAACGTGAAGAAGGCGGTCGCCGCCGGCAAGAAGGACGACGCGGCGAAGGTTCTGCGCGATTCGCAGCGCGTCATCGACCGCGTGGTGGCGAAAGGCGTCATGCACCGCAACGCCGGCGACCGGCACAAGAGCCGCCTCGCTCACGCCCTAAAAGCCCTGAAGTAACAACTAGGCTGTATCCCCGACACGCTGCATCTCGGCCAGCTTCGTGCGCTCCGGGACGCGCCCGTCGCGCACCTGCAGCTCGTTGTCCTTGGCGAAGTTGAGCAGGAAGCGGTAGGCCATCGGCTCGACCTCCTCGAGGCGCACGTCCA
>Ga0187892_10005428_pt1 | contig 20051 bp, 16 predicted proteins | sample MA1701073metaG_FD_139345 | JGI IMG/M metagenome (GOLD analysis project Ga0187892, IMG submission 139345) | Bio-ooze microbial communities from a basaltic lava cave in the Kipuka Kanohina Cave System on the Island of Hawaii, USA - MA170107-3 metaG ...
CTTCGCGGTCACGCGTTAGCTCGCTTCCCGGACGCACGAAGGCCCGCCGCGCGATGCGCGGCGGGCCTCGTCGCTGGAGCTGGTGCGCCGCCTTGGAATCGAACCAAGAACCTACTGATTAAGAGTCAGTTGCTCTGCCAGTTGAGCTAGCGGCGCCCCGGGCCGGGGCGAATGAACACCCGGCGAAATGGACGCGGCAATCTAGCTTCGGGACCGTGCATCGTCAAGCCGCGAAGCGTTCGCGCGCGCGCGGGCCGCGCCGCGCGCGCGGGTGCTCGCGCGTGCGCCCGCGGCGCGAATGACGCTCCTCCGCGCGCGTGCTAACGTGCCTCGTTCCGCGAATCCCCACGGCCGGCCCGACGCACGGAGGACACGTTTGGCGACCAGGATCGAGCGCATGGACGTGGCCCGGCTCCTGGGTACACGCTGGCTGCCCGTCGCACTGTACCTCGTCCTCATCTTCGTCCTCAGCTCCATTCCCGGCTTCAAGATGCCGGGCTACATCCTCTTCAAGGACAAGCTCGTCCACGCGGTCGAGTACGCCGGACTCGGCTGGCTGGTCCACCGCGCGGTGCTGGGCACGTGGCCGGCAGCGGGAGCGTACGCCCGCATGGTCGGCTCGCTCGCGGCGATCGCCCTGTTCGGCGTGGCCGACGAGATCTACCAGGCCGGCACCCCCGGACGGGACTCGTCCATCTTCGACTGGATGGCGGACCTGCTCGGTGCGTCGCTCGGCCTGCTCGTGGGGCTCGCCGTCGAGCAACGGCGCGCGAGACGCTGGACATGACCGCACGCCATCAGGCGCCGCGCGGCACGCGCGACCTGCTGCCCGACGAGGCGGCGCGCTGGCAGTGGGCCGAGGCGCGCGCGCGCGAGGTGCTCGAGCGCTACGGCTACGGCGAGCTGCGCACGCCGATGTTCGAGGACTTCGCGCTGTTCGCGCGCACCTCCGGCGAGACGAGCGAAGTGGTGCAGAAGGAGATGTACCGCTTCACCGACCTGGGCGAGCGCGAGCTGGCGCTGCGGCCGGAGTTCACGGCCGGCGTGATGCGCGCCTACGTCGAGCACGGCCTCGGCGGGCGGGCGCGTGTGCACCGGCTCTGGGGCATGGGGCCCGTGTTCCGCTATGGCCGCCCGCAGAAGGGGCGCTGGCGCCAGTTCTCGCAAGTCAACTGCGAGTTGATCGGCGCGGCGGCTCCGGGCGCCGACGTCGAGGTCATCACACTGTTCGTGGACCTCTACGAGGCGTGGGGCTTCGAGGGGCTGACGGTGAGGCTCAACACGCTCGGTCAGCCGGAGACTCGCCGGGCCTACGGGGACCGGCTGCGCGCGCTGCTCGCACCGCACCTCGACGACCTGTCCGAGGACTCGCGCCGCCGGCTCGAGCAGAACCCGCTGCGCGTGCTCGACTCCAAGGACGAGCGGGACCACAAGGTGCTCGCCGGGCTCGCCGGGAAGCTCCCGCGGCTGCTCGACCTTGTGGACACCGCCGACCGCGAGCACTGGGACGCCGTGCTCGCCGGGCTCGATGCCGCCGGCATCCGCCACGAGCTGGACCACGGGCTCGTGCGCGGGCTCGACTACTACACGCGCACCGCGTTCGAGGTGCACGACCCCTCGCTCGGATCGCAGAGCGCGCTCGGGGGCGGCGGGCGTTACGATGGCCTCATCGAGCAGCTCGGCGGCCCGCCCACCCCGGGCGTGGGCTTCGCGATCGGGCTCGACCGCACGCTGCTCGTGCTCGCCGAGCGCGGGCTCGCGCCCGAGGACGCCGACACCGTGTGCGTCGTGGCCATGGACGCCACGCGTGCCGGGGCCGCGGCGCTCGTGCGCGAGTTGCGCCGCCGCTTCCGGGTCGAGGCGGACGTCGAGGCGAAGGGCTTCGGTGCGCAGATGAAGGCCGCCGGGAAGAGCGGCGCGCGGTTCCTGGTGATCGCGGGCGAGGAGGAATGGGCGCGCGGCGAAGTCGCGCTCAAGGACTCGAGGACCGGGGAGCAGCGGGCCGTTCGCCGTGAGATGCTGGCCGGCGAGATCGCGTCACGGATGCGCGGCTGAAGGGGGGCGGCGTGGCACTCGAGCTCGAAGGACTCGGCGACTGGCGACGGACGCACACCTGCGGCGCGCTCACGCGAGGGCAGGCGGGCGAGACCGTGACGCTCATGGGCTGGCTCCACCGCTCGCGCGACCACGGCGGCGTGCTGTTCACGGACCTGCGCGACCGCCACGGACTCACCCAGGTCGTGTTCCACCCGGAGACCGGCGGCCGTGAGCTCCTCGATCGTGCCTCGCGCCTCGGCAACGAGTACGTGATCGCGGTCCGCGGCGTGGTCATGCTGCGGCCGCCCGACGCGGTGAACCCCGAGCTCGCCACGGGCGAGGTCGAGGTGGACGCGCGCGAGCTGAAGCTCCTCTCCGCCTGCGACCCGCTCCCGTTCCAGGTGAACGACGACCACATGCTGGCGAGCGAGGACCTGCGGCTCCGCCACCGTTACCTGGACCTGCGCCGGCCCGAGCTGGCGGCGATGCTGGCGCTGCGGCACAAGGCGGCGATGGCGGCGCGCGAGCACCTCTCGGGCCACGGTTTCCTCGAGATCGAGACTCCGGTCCTCGTGAAGCCCACGCCCGAAGGGGCGCGCGATTACGTGGTTCCTAGCCGGCTCCACCACGGCAGCTTCTTCGCGCTCCCGCAGAGCCCGCAGCTCTACAAGCAGACGCTCATGATCAGCGGCTGCGACCGCTACTTTCAGCTCGCGCGCTGCCTGCGCGACGAGGACCTGCGCGCGGACCGGCAGCCGGAGCACACGCAGATCGACCTCGAGATGAGCTTCGTCACCGAGGAGGACGTGTTCGCGGCGGTCGAGGGGCTGTTCGCCGCGATCTGGCGGGAGACGCTGGGCGTGAAGCTCGCGACCCCGTTCCCGCGCATCACCTACGACGACGCGATGCGGCGCTACGGCAGCGACAAGCCCGACCTGCGCTACGGGCTCGAGTTCACCGACGTCACCGCGCTGTGTGCGCGCAGCCCGCGGAACGTGGTGGCGAACGGCGCCAAGGCGCCCGGGGGGATCGCCGTGGCGCTCACGCTCCCCGGCGGCGCGGAGATCAGCGGCACCCAGCTCCGCAAGTACGAGGACGTGGTCAAGGCCGCCGGCGCCGGCGGGCTCACGTTCTTCAAGGTGCTCCCCGGCGACCGCGACAAGCAGCAGGTCATTTTCCCAGGTGAGCTACTGGATGAGTTCTTCGCCAGCGCCGGTGCCCGGGAGGGCGACGCCGTCGTGTTCACGAACGGCCCGTGGGAGAGGACGTGCAAGGCGCTCGGCGTGCTCCGCGGCCAGCTCGGGCAGGCGGAGCTCGAGAAGCGGGGGATCCCCGGCCGCGACCCGCGCGCCCAGGAGTGGCGCTTCGTGTGGGTGCGCCAGTTCCCGCTCTTCGAGTGGATCGACGACGTCAAGCGCTGGGAGCCCAAGCACCACATGTTCACCATGCCGAACCCGGAGCATCTCGAGTACCTCGAGACCGACCCCGGCAAGGTGCTGGCGCAGCTCTACGACGTGGTCCTCAACGGCAACGAGCTCGGCTCGGGCTCCATCCGCATCCACCGCCCCGACATCCAGGAGCGGGTGATGAAGGTGATCGGGCTCACGCGCGAGCAGGCGCACGAGAAGTTCGGGTTCCTGCTCGAGGCCTACCGCTACGCCTCGCCGCCGCACGGCGGCATCGGCATCGGCCTCGACCGCGTGGTGATGCTGCTCGGCGGCCGCGACTCGATCCGCGACGTGATCGCGTTCCCGAAGACCGCGAGCGCCACGAACCTCATGGACGGGAGCCCGGGCCCGATCGAGCCCGAGACCTGGAAGGAACTGGGGTTGAAGCCCGTGACCGGCGCGCCCGCGGGCGCACCGACGTCGCCGGGCCGGAGCGGACCCATGCCCTGATCGGGCGGCCGCCCGCGCCGGACGTCGCGACGTCGTGCTCGTCGCGGGCGCGCCGCGGGCCGCGGACGGGGCTCCCACGCACCATTGCCCTCCAGGAGGACCGCCATGGACATCGTCATCGGCCGCCGCGGGGATTCGCTCTCCGGCACGGCCCTCGTCAAGTCGATCCGCGTGCGCACCCGGTTCGGCACGCTCACGCTCGAGAAGAAGCGCGTCGCCTGGATCCACTTCGGCGAGCTGGACGGCGAGCTGGCCGACGAGGTCTGGCTCCACGCCGGCGACCGGCTCGCGGGCAAGGTCCAGGGCCGCGGGTTCAAGTTCCGCGCCTCGAGCGGCGGCCTGCTCACGATCCCCTACGCCGATGTGCACACGCTGATGTTGAACACGACGCGCGACCTGCGCGCGGCGCGCCTCGGAGGCTGAGCGCCGCCGCCCGCGGCTGGTCCGGGCGCGGGCGATGCGGCACACTTCGAGCGGCGTTCCGCCCTCCCGGCCGCCGCCGTCCCAGGATCCACCTCCGAGGCTCCCGCACCCATGCTCAAGTTCATGCTGTTCATCGACGGCACCTGGCTCTACTGCAACACCTCGCGCCTGGTCGAGGCCTCCGGCGAACCGGCGTTCGTGCTCGACTTCGGCAAGCTCCCCCGCGTGCTGGCCGAGGAAGCGGGCCGGCGCTTGGGGCACGACGAGTGGACGGTCGTGCGCACGCACATGTTCGGGAGCTACGCCGAGAACGTGGATCCGCACGACCTCGAGCCGGTCGAGCGCCGGCTCAACTTCTTCGCCATGCTCCGCCAGCAGCACCATTACGAGATCGAGGCGTTCCCCATCGACTTCCGTGGCAAGCGCCTGCGCCGCACCGACCGCGACCCGAACGACACGTTCGAGCCGAAGGAGAAGTGCGTGGACATCGCGCTCGCCACGAGCATGCTGTTCAACGCCGCGATGTCGAACGCCTACGACGTGGCCATCGCCGTGCTCGGCGACCAGGACTTCAAGCCGGTGCTCCAGAGCGTGCGGCGGCTGGGGAAGCGCGTGGCCATCGCCAGCATCAACGGCGCCTGCTCGGGCGAGTACTCCGACCCGGCCGACCGGGCGCGCGTGCGCGACGTCGAGCTCATCTGGCTCGAGGACCTGCTGCCGCGCCTCGCCCGCCGCTACGACCCGCACTGGCTCGAGTGCCAGTCGCCGATCCATCGCGGCGAGCGCCGCGTCGAGACCACCTACTACCCGAAGCGCGGCGAGCGCTTCTACTGCCCCACCTGCCGCGAGGAGTTCGTGCGCCAGCGCGAGGCGGCGCTGGCCGCGGCCGGCGGGGCGAACGGCGGCCACACGGGCGTCGGGGTCGGCGCGGACGGCGCGAACGGCCTCGCGGGCCCGGCCGGGGACGCGGCGGTGGCGGCCGAGAGCTTCCGCTACGCGCCCGTGGACACCACGCTCATCGGCGTCGTCCGGCACAAGCGCCTCGACAAGAGCTACGGTTTCATCAAGGTGGACGGCTGCGGCGAGTACGACGGCGCGGAGTACTTCTTCCACGAGACCGACCTCGGCGACGGCACCCGCTTCGCCGAGCTGACCGAGGGCACCTACGTGGACTTCCAGGTCAAGGCCGACCCGCCGCCGGGCAAGGCGCCGCCCGCGCGCAACGTGCGCCGGCGCGTCGCGGTGTGAGCGCCGCGCGCCCATGAAGCAGCTCGTCGAGGTCAGCGAGGCGGTCGAGGTGCTCGAGCGCACGCCCGAGCTGCTCGACCGCTGGCTCGTCGGGCTCTCGAAGCCGTGGCTCGAGGCGCGCGAAGGCGAGGGCACCTGGAGCCCGCTCGAGGTCGTCGCGCACCTCGCGCACAACGAGGAGACGGACTGGATGGCCCGGCTCGAGATCGTGCTCCAGCACGGCGAGGCGCGGCCGTTCGACCCCTACGAGCGCGAGGGCTTCCGCACGCGCTTCCGCGACTGGCCGCTCGAGCGGCTGCTGCCGCGCTTCTCGGCGGCGCGGCGCGAGAACCTCGAGAGGCTGGCGGAGCTGGCCCTGAAGCCCGTGGACTTGAACCGCACCGGGATGCACCCGGCGCTCGGCCGGGTCACCGTGCGCGAGCTTCTCGCGGGCTGGGTGGTGCACGACCTCACGCACCTGGCCCAGATCACACGTGTCCTCGCCAAGCGCTACACGGAAGCGGTCGGGCCGTGGCGCGAGTACCTGGGCGTGCTTGGGGATCGGACGTGCTGAGTCGAACGGGGACCCGTGAACAGCCGAGGCTCCGAGCGCGCGGCGCTCGGAACGCGGTCGTCCCCCGGGACGGACTCCCGCCCGAGCCTCGCCGCGAACGGGGGTGAGGCCCGGCGGGGCCGGGCCGGGTTTCCCATCGGTAAACAGCGGGCTTCACATCTACTTGAATTGCCTGATCGCGTCGCAGCGCGCAATACTCGCGTTGCCGGAATCCACTGGAACCCGCCGGATTCCAGACCAGGCCGAGCCGGGAAGGGAGCGTCTCCCATGCGCAGAAGGGCCTTGGCAGGTGCCCTCGCGGTCTCCGCACTCTCTGCAGCCGTGGCGTGGGCGTTGGTGGATGAGTTCAGGGCGAGCGGCGCCGAGGCGTCCGCGGCCTCCCGCGTGGCCATCGAGGCCGCGGGTGGCGTCGGGGCTGCGCTCGCGACGCCAAACGAGCCGGGTGAGGCGTGGAGGTTCCACGTCTATCGCGCGGACGGCACGTCCGAGGACGTCTCGCTGGATCGCGACCTCCGGGTCGTCTCCGTGGGGCCTCTCCGGGCCGCAGCGAGCGAAGCCCCGACGGACGCTCCCGGGTCCCGGCCGATCGCCCAGGCGGAGCCGCCCCGCCAGTCGGCCCCGGCCCGCTTCCTGGCGCCGTGGACGCCTGTCTCGGCCGCGGATGCCGAGCGTGCGGCCAGGGCGGCGCTCGACGCCGTGGGCGGGGGCACGGTCCACGACGTGGACCGCGACCTCGAAGGAGGCGCGACGTGGGAGGTGGAGCTCACGACGACCGATGGCCGCTTCCTCGAGGTTCAGCTCGACGCAGCGTTCAAGGTCCTCGCCTCGGGGCGCGAGCGGGATGGCCACGAAGGCCACCGCGACACCGAGGAGCCCGGTGACCAGGAGGACGACGACTGATTCCGTGGGTCGCCCGAATGTGACGCCCGCGCTTCATGGAGGCTGTCGGAACGTTTAGGAACGGCGCCCCGCGCGAGCCAACGCGCGGGGCGCCGGCGCGTGTCGGGGCACCGGCGCCCCGGATCCCGCCCGGTCGCTGGCGGGCTGCGCGACGTTCGCCCTCGCGGAGGCTTCTCTACCCCCGGGCTCCCGGCGGCCCGGGGTTCGACGGGGCCCGCGAGTCGGCGGTCACCGTGCAGCGGCCGGCGCACGCACCCGCGAGTGGGATCAAGCCGACGTGATGTCGGGTTCGCCGTTCACGACCTGCCGCTCCCTTCATCCCGCCGGTGCCGACCCTCGCGGCGCGCGGCGGGTGCCCGTCCTTGTCACCTGTCGCCCGTGTCGTGCCCGGCCAACGACAGGATTCTCCCGCGTTTCGTGGCGCGACCTTCGCCGCCCCTGACGAGTCCGGCGGGAGCGCGGCCGGGCGCGGCCGCGGGCCCCACGAGCGTCCCGCGAAGACCTGCACGCGCTCTGCTCAACAGGCCGCCGCGCGGTGCCGATGACCCTTGCACGCCCCGGGCGAGCCCTCGGGGCCGGCCCCGGAGGCCCGACGTGCCCGTCTTGCGCCCGATCCCGCGTGCCATCGGAACCCCACGAGTCGTCCCCACGCCCGCCGAACTGCCGCCGCCGTGGCGCTCGGCCTGGCCGCCGCTCTTCTGGCTCGTCTGGGGCCTCGCGCTCGCGATCACCGACATGCGCAGCGAAGAGGTCCAGCCGGCCCTGCTGATGCTGATCGCCGGTCCGGCCGTGCTCGGCTTCGCGCGGCCCCGCGCGTGGTGGTTCTGGTCGCTCGCGCTCGCGGCGTGGGTCCCCGCCGAGCCGCTCGTGAACGCGGTGCTGCGGCTCGGGCTCTCGCCCCACGCCAACGCCGGCGCCTGGCTCCTGCCGCCGCTCCCCGCCCTGCTCGGCGGCCTTCTCGGCCGGCTGCTCGCCAGGGCGATGCGCGAGCGCGCGCGGCCCTGAACGCGCGGCGCCCGCGCGGCCGGACGGGGCCGCGCGGGCGCGCATCGTTCGTGCGTACGGCCGGCTACCGGGAGGAACGCGCCCTCGCCGGCGCCCCGGCTGCCAGCACCGCCACGCCGCCCGAGCCGGTGCTCACCGAGAGCCGGCCGGCGCCGGCGCCGATCGTGCCGCGCAGGAGTCCGCGGTCGCGCTCGTCCACGGTGAGCGGCAGCTCGGAGCGGATGCCGCCCGAGCCGGTGTCCACGCGCACCCGCGCGCTCAACGTCTGCGGCACGGTTACGCGCACGCTGCCCGAGCCCGTGTCGATGTGCAGGTCGGGCGCGCTCGTCAGGAGGCCGATCTCGACGCTCCCCGAGCCGGTGTCCACGCGAGCGCGCTTCGCGTCCACGCGCAGCATCTCCACCGAGCCCGAACCCGTGTCCACGTAGAGGTCGTCGGTCACGATGCCGTCGCCGGTGACACCGCCCGAGCCGGTGTCGAGCCGCACGCTCGGGCCGCGGACGCCGTTCGCGCGGATGCTGCCGGAGCCCGTGTCCACGACCAGCTCGCCCTGGAAGTCGTCCACCTGCACGCCGCCCGAGCCCAGGTCGATCGTGAGCACGTCGCGGCAGCCCTCGGCGCGCACGCCCCCCGCGCCGCCGTCGAAACGCAGGTCGGCGTCCACGCCGCGGATCTCGCCGGCGCCCGCGAGCGTGTAGACCGCGAGCTTGCGCCCCTTCGGAACACGCACGACGAGGTCGGACCACGCCTCCGTGCCCGCGCCGCTCCCCTTGACCGCGATGCGGCGCTCGCTGAACAGGAAGCCGTTGCTGCTGCCACCCCAGGTGCCGTCCCGGCGGATGCTGCGGTTCGTGTTGGACCAGCGGCCGAGGGGGGGATAGACGATGCGCGTGCCGGGGTAGAGCACGCGCAGCGCGGGCCTGCCGCCAACCGGCTCGGTGCTCACGGTCAGCTCGCCGGCATCGCGGCCGGCGACGGTCACGACGACCTCGACGTCACGGCCGGAGGAGGCCTCGATGCGGACCTCGCCGGCGGGGTTCCAGATGGTGATGTCGTCGCCGGTGAGCGTGTAGGTGCGGGCGGCCACGGTCGGCGCGGCGAGGCTCGCGACGAGCCCGAGCGCGGCCAGCAGGCGGACGGTCATGGGGCACCTCGGGGCTGGGGTCCGGGGGGCACCGGGGCGCCCGCGGCGGCGGGCCGGCCCGGTGGTCATGATGTTGTAGACGGACCTGGGGCCGGCCGGGTTGCACCCCCGGGCCGGGACCGCGCTGGTCCCGCCCTGCGCGGCGCAGGGAGTTACCGCCCTCGCCAGCCGGGGGCGGCATGTTCCAACCTTCGCTCCTGCCCGGATGGTCCAATCCGGGTGCAATGTCCGCCACCCTCACCTGGCAGCCGCTCCTGACCCTGGAACGACCCGCCCTGTCCCAGACCCTCGAGACGAGCGACGTGGCCCTGGCGGCGCGTGGCGACTCGCGCGCGTTCCAGCGCCTCTACGAGGAAAACGTGGACCGGGTCTTCGCGCTCGCCCGCCGCATGGTGGGCCACGAACACGCCCGCGAGCTCACGCAGGACGTGTTCGTGCGCGCGTGGCAGAAGCTGCACACGTTCCGCGGCGAGGCGCGCTTCTCCACCTGGCTCCACCGGCTGGCGGTGAACCTGCTCCTGAGCCGCCGCGCGGCGTTCGCGATCGAGCGACAGCGCTTCCTCGCCGACGACCAGGCGCTCGAGCGCGTCGAGTCGCGCCGCTCCGGCCGCGAGCACGCGCTGGACTTCGAAGGCGCGATCGTCCGGCTGCCCGAGGGCGCGCGCACGATCTTCCTGCTGCACGACGTCGAGGGCTACCGCCACGAGGAGATCGCGGGCATGCTCGGCGTCACCACCGGCACCACCAAGGCCCAGCTCCACCGCGCGCGCATGCTGCTGCGCGGCCACCTGGGGCCCCGAACGGAGTAGCCACGCGATGAACGACCGCTTCACCGACCTGCTGTCCGACTACCTGGACCACGACCTGCCGCGCTCCGAGTGCGACGCGCTCGAGCGCCACCTCGAGACGTGCGCCGGGTGCCGCGAGACGCTCGCGGCCCTCGCCGCCGTCAAGAGCCGCGCGGCCTCGCTCGTGGACCCGCCGGCGCCGAACGATCTCTGGGCGGGGATCGCGTCACGAATCGGCACGGCGGGCTCCACGAGCGGGGTCGGCGCGAGCCGCCCGATGGTGATCGCGCTGCCGCGCCGCGCGCGCGTCGCTCGCTGGCTGCCGTGGTCCGTGCCGCAGTGGGTGGCGGCCGCCGCGGCGTTCGCGGTGGTGGCGGCCGGCGCGGTGTGGCTCGTGCAGGGCCGCGTGACGGGCGGCGGCGTGGCGGTGCGCGACGCCGCGCCCGCGAACCCGGTGCTCCGGGCCTCCACGGTGGACTTCGACGCCGACCGGCTCGACCAGGAGATCCGCGACCTTCGGGCCGCGCTCGAGCGCGGCCGCGACCGGCTCGCGCCCGAGACGGTGCAGGTGCTCGAGAACAACCTGCGCATCATCGATCAGGCCCTGAACGACGCGCGCACCGCGCTCCAGCAGGACCCGGCCAACGCGCAGCTCCGCGACTACCTCGCCAACTCGGTGCAGCGGAAGCTGGACCTGATGCGGCGCGCGGCGACGCTGATGGGCGTGTGACATGGTGAGGCGCGCGATCCCGCTGGCCGTGGTCCTGGCGCTCGCCGCCGCCGCGCCCGCGTGGGCCGAGCGCGGCCGCGGATCCGAGCGCGACCGCGACGAGGCCGCCCGCCGCTCGGCCGAGCGCATCTCGGCCGGGCTCGACCGGGCGCTGCTCGAGACCCGCTGGCTGCTCGAGCTCGAGAAGTCGCCGCGGCCCGGGGTCATCCGGCTCGGCTCGGGCGCGCTCCTGTTCATGGACGGCGCCGAGGTGCCGCTCGAGGAGATGGAGTGGGCCGAGCCGGTCCAGCGCCGGCGCCGCGGCCTGCTCACCCGCACCGACACGCTGCTGCGCGTGAGCCCGGGGGTCACGCTCTCGCTCGCGAACCTCGCCGGCGACATCCGCGTCGCGACCTGGGACCGCAACGAGGTGCGCGTGCAGGCCGAGCACGACCGCTACGACCAGCTCGTCGCCGAGCTCAGGAACGCCATGGTCAAGCTGGGCGTCTCCTCGCGCCGCGCCTCGCCGGCCGAGGTGGAGTGGACGCTCACGGTGCCCGAGTGGCTGCCGCTCGAGCTCTCCGGCATCGAGAGCGAGATCGCCGTGAGCGGCCTGCGCTCCTCGGTGCGCGTCCAGTCCATGCGCGGCGATGTCACGGTGGTGGACTGCCGGGGGCCGCTTGAAGCGAACTCGGTCGAGGGCGAGGTGCACGTGGCCGACGTGAGCGGCAATGTGACCGCCGGCTCGGTCAACAACGTCGTGCGCATCCTGCGCGTGGTGGGCCCGGTCGAGGCGCAGAGCATCAACGGTGACATCCAGCTCGAGAAGCTGGAGTCCCCGAACGTCGAGGCCAGCACGGTGAACGGGCGGGTCTACTACGCGTCCAGGTACCTGCCGCGCGGCCGCTACTCGTTCTCGTCGCACAACGGCCGCGTGGTCGCGCCCGTGCCGACCGACCAGTCCGTCAACGTGTCGCTGTCCTCGTTCCAGGGGCAGGTCGAGTCCAGCATCCCGGTGCCCCGACCGGCGCCCAGGGCGAAGGGCCACAGTTATCGGTTTCACCTCGTGGACGGCGTCGCCATGCCCGAGCCGCCGGCCCCGCCGGCGGTCCCGCGCGCGCCGCGCGCGCCGCGGGCGCCCCGCGCGCCGCAGGTGAGCCCGGCGCCGTCCGCGCCCGAGGTGGAGCTCGAGTCCTTCGCCGGCCTCATCCGCCTCGCCTCGCAGCAGGAGGTCATGCGGGCCCTCACCGCGCGCCAGGCCGCCCTCGACAGCGCGCGCTCCCTCTACGCCGACGGCCGCCGCAAGATGGAGCAGGCCCGGCGGCTCCTGCGCGAGATGCGCGAGCGCGACCTGGAGGCGAAGCAGCGGCAGGCGCGCGGGCACGAGCACCCGAAGGCCCCCGAGCCCGAGACGCCGCCGCCGATGGATTGAGCGGGGGAGAAGGCCGGCTCACCAGGGGCCGAGAACGCGCAAGTCGCACGACGCCGACTTCCGGGATTCCGGGGCGGCGGCGTGGCACATGAGATCGGGTATTTACTCGGCGTGGCTGGGGACGGATGATTACGTGAGTCCCCGGCGGCGCCCCACGCCGCCCCGCGCACGGCCGCGCCGAATCCCCGCGCCACGGAGCGCGCTCTCCCTTTCACGCGCCGTCGCCTCACCTTGGCGACCCCACCGAGCGCCGTTGGAGCCGGCTTGAATCGCTTCTTCTCCGTAGCTGTGCCGATCGCGATCCTCCTGGCGATGGCCCACTGTCCGGTGCAAGCCGGCACCACGATCGTCCCGGACGACTTCCCGACGATCCAGGCAGCCGTGGACTATCTGGCCAACTCGCACGAACCGGAGACGCTGCTCGTTCGCTCCGGCGACTATCCCGAGCACCTCGTGATGCGCTGTCAATGGCTCGTCCGCGGGATCCCATCGCTGGACGGCTCCACGACAAAGCCACGGATCGACAGCCTGTTCGTCCAACCGAGCGAATGCTATCAGCCCCCCGGCTACAGGTTCGTCGACCTGCACTTCGCGCGACAGGTGGTGATGGGCCCGACCAACGGACCGTACGACGCCAGCTTCATCGGGTGTCGATTCGATCGCGGGCTCAGGTCCTGGGACCTCGCCAACTACCCCGAAGACACAGGCATCCTGGTTCGCCGGTGCACGGTGTTCGGGGATATCGCGCTTCGCTTCTTCGACGCAGTCGTGGACTCCAGCGAGATCCACGGCAGAGTGTTCCTGAACAGCGAGTACGGCGCCACCGTTCGCGACAATCGGATCGAGCGCGCTGTGGGCACAGGCCTGACCATTCGTGCGCTCGAGTCTCACATCGCCCGGAACGACATTCGGAACTGCGGCAGCGGGATCGACGTGTTCGTGGACGAGGGCGACGTCCATCTCGAGGACAACCGAGTCGAAGACTGCGCGGGAATCGGCATCCAGGCTCGAGCCGACCACCCAACCCGGGTGTTCGCCGAGCGGAATCACATCTCCCGCTGCGGGGACTGCGGCCTCCGAGCGAAGGGCCTGATGGTGGTGCGTGACAATCGTGTCCTCGATTGTAGCGGCCCCGGACTCGACCTGGTCCAGCACGAAGAAACGGGCATCGTGGAAGGGAACGTGGTCGGTGGATGCGCAGGCGATGGCGTGCGTGCGAACTTCGACTACTCGGGGCAGCCGACGAGCATGAGCGTGCGACTGAACACGGTCTACGACTGCGCCGGCGCCGGCATCTCGATCTCGGACCTGGCGGGCAGCACGATCACCAACAACATCTCCGCCTTCAATCGTGGACCGGGCCTGCTCGTGGCCCGGAGCGAACCGATCGCGCTCGGTTGCAACGACTGGTTCGCCAACGAAGGCGGCGCGACGAGCGGCATTCAGCCGGACGCCACTGACATCGCCGTGGACCCGTTGTTCTGCGACATCGCCAGGGACGGCGCCCAGCTCCGGTCCGACTCGCCGCTCCTGGACGCTCCCGGCTGCGGCCGTATCGGTGCGCTGGGGCAGGGCTGCGAGCCGGGGCCGATCGCGATGGAGTTCGACCTGACGCCCGGCACGTTGAACCTCGCCTCCCGAGGCCGCTGGGTGACGGGCTTCCTCGAGCCGGCGGCGCCGCATGCGGCCGCTGACATCGAGATCGGCTCGATCCGGCTCAATGACGCCGTGCCGGTCGACCGCTCCGGCCCCACGGCGATCGGCGACCACGATGACGACGGCATCCCGGATCTCATGGTGAAGTTCGATCGTGCGGCCGTACAGCGCGTCCTGGAACCCGGCGAGGAGGTCGTAGTCACCGTGACCGGCACGCTGGATGGGCTGGCCTTTGCAGGTGCCGACACGATCCGGGTGATCGGGCATGGAGGCTCGGGAGACAACGGGAAAGCCCTCACCATGCGCGCCGCACCGCCGGGCGCTTCCCCGGCCGGCCGCATCGAGGTCGAGCTCACGCTCCCGGATGCCGCGCCCGCACGGCTCGAGCTGCTCGATGTCGCGGGCCGTGTGCGAGCGTTCGTCCAGGTGGGGGAGCTGGGTGCGGGACAGCACGAGCTCTTGCTCCCGAGCGCCGGTACGCTCCGGCAGGGCGTCTATTTCCTGCGGCTCCGACAGGGCACGAGCGAGGTGCGACACCGAGCCGTCGTGATCCAGTGAGCTGAGCCCGGCTGCCTCGTGCATCGAGCTGCTGGCGCAGCGCCGAAGCTCATGTGGCAGCTCCGCGCTTGCGCTCCATGAGGGCGGCGCCGAAGACGCGTTCGGCCTCGAGTTGATTGTGCGCCGGGCAGAGCAGTCGAATGCCCCTGACCGTGGCCTCGCCGCCGCGCGCGAAGGGCTCGATGTGATCGAACTGCAGGTCGCGGCGCGCTTCACATCGTCGGCCCGAGTCACTTACGTACGTACAGCGGCCTTCGTCGCGCGCAAATACGGCGCGCTTCACGTGGGCCGGCACGTGTCGCCTGCCTGCCGTCGCACGCTGCCGCGCTGTGCGCGGTTTGTCGGTGGCCGCGAACCTGGCGTGCTCGAGCTGCCGGATGAGCGCGTCGAGCGCCCTGTCCAGCACCTGCTCGAGGTCGCCGGAGGGGACCCTGTGGCCCAGCAGCTCCTGCGCGCGACGAAGCTTGTCGTGTGTGGCCTGGCCCACGGTGACCTGGATCGCGAACCGCTGCGGCGTGAGGGGTTCGATCCGCGCGCGCGGAATCGGCGGTTCGACTGACTCACCGGCATCGCCAGGGCATGAGGGAGCCGAGCTTGCACTCGACGACTCGCCAGCGTTGTGGCTTGGGCACGAATCAGTTGGCGAGACATGTGTTTGAACGACTGGTTCCGGAACCAGTTTTTGACGTTCCGTTGACGTGCCCAGCGGGAGGACCTCGCTCGGCACGTCGGGACGCGGGAACCGCGTCGCGAGCAGGAGCTCCAACTCGGACTTGGTCTTGTGTGCCGCCGATTCGAGCAGCCGCGGGAAGCCCCGCGCCTTCCGGTAGGGCAGCAGCTTCACGACAGCGGTGAGATGCAGGCGGCCGTCCGCGATCATCTCCAGGATGACCGGAAAACGGCGGGCCAGCCGTGCGACCTGGGTTCGCTTCCATGCCATGTCCTCGGACATGCGCAGCTCGCATACGCAGTAGCGGTACATGGACGGGTAGCCGGCCGGGGCGAACAGCCGGCGCGCCTGGATCTCGCCAACGTAGGCGAGCAGCTCTGAAGTGCTGCGGCGGTCCTTGACCACGATGGATTCGAAATCGCGCAGCAACTCCCCATCGCTGCGGCGGGAGAGGTCGGGTCGCACGATCGTGACTCCGCTTCGGGGGCGGGCCTCACGAGGGCGAACGCAGCATCGCATGCCCTCCCGCGGCGCTCACACGGCCCCGCCCGTCGCGCCGGAGCCCACCAGACATCGGCGAAGTCGACTTGACAGGCGTTCGGCCGTGCTGCGCGCGCCAGCGCGCGTTGCCGCGCGACCGGGTGAAGCACCTGGGACCGGCGCAGGGCCGTGGTTCGAACGCGTCAAGTGAAGTCTCGTCAAAGTCGGCCCGGCAGGATCACGGACACCCGCTCGAGCCCCGCCCACTGTCCGCTCGTGGGACGCCCGTTCCCACGCCCGGACACCCGCACGTGCCCCGGCCGGCGCACGCGCAACACCAAGGCCCACGCGCGCAAGCAATTGCGACGAACGAGCAGACTGGCCCGCTTCTTCCAATGTGAGTAGCCCGGTCTTCCGAACCCACGCCGGTCCCGCCCGCGACATGGCAGTGCGCGTGCGGGGCCGGTGGCGTCTCGAAAGGCCACCGACTCGCGACCCGGGCCCGGGTCACGCGAAGCGCCACAAGACTAAGGATCCCGTCCAAGAGCTCATGGACATCCCACGCGTCAAACCCAAAGTGAACCGGGTGCCGATTCTCGTCGGCATCGCCGTGCTCGCGATCGTCGGCACGGTGGGGCTCTCGCGCCTGCGCCCGGCGGCGCCCGCGATCGAGAAGGCCACGCTCTGGATCGACACGGTCGAGCAGGGCGAGATGCTCCGTCAGGTGCGCGGCAACGGCACGCTCGTGCCCGAGGACCTGCGAGTCGTCTCCGCGCTCACCGCGGGGCGCATCGACCGCGTGCTCGTGCGCGCCGGCGCCCGCTGCGAACTCCACACGGTTCTTCTGGAGATGAGCAACCCGGACGTCCAGCTCCAGTCGCTCGACGCCGAGCGTCAGGTGAAGCTGGCCGAGGCCGATCTCGCGAGCCTGCGCTCCTCGCTGGACGCCCAGAGGCTGCTCACGGTGTCCGCCGTGGCCGAGGCCAGGCGCGCCGCGAACGAGGCGGAGCGTGCGCTCAAGATCGCGGAGCGACTCGCCGCCGAGGGCCTCACCTCGAGCATGGACATCGAGCGCGCTCGCGACAACCTCGCCGAGGCCCAGGAGCGCCATGAGAGCGAGAAGCAGCGGCTCGTGCTCTTCACGGAGTCACTGAAGGCCCAGTTGGCGCTGCGTCGGTCCGAGGTCGAGCGCCTGCGCGCGATCTCGCGCTTCCAGCAGGAGCGCGTGGCCTCGATGACCGTGCGCGCTGGGCAGAAGGGCGTGCTCCAGTCGCTCTCGCTCCAGCCCGGCCAGTGGGTGAACCCCGGGCAGGAGCTGGCGCGCGTGGCGGGCCAGGAGAAGTTGAAGGCCGTCGTCCGCGTGCCGGAGACGCAGGCGCGAGACCTGGCGCTCGGGCTCCCCGCCGACGTGGACACGCGGAACGGCGTCGTGAAGGGCCACGTCTCGCGCGTGGACCCCGGTGCCCAGAGCGGCACCGTGGCGGTGGACATCGCGCTCGACGGCGAACTGCCGCGCGGCGCCCGCCCCGATCTCTCGGTGGACGCCACCATCGAGATCGAGCGGCTGCCGAACGTGCTGCACGTGGGCCGCCCGGCGGACGGCTCGAGCGAGAGCACGGTCGGGCTGTTCGTGCTCGAGCCCGACGGCCGCCACGCCCGCCGCGTGCAGGTCGAGCTCGGCCGCGGCTCGGCCAACGCCATCGAGGTGCGCAAGGGATTGAAACCCGGCGACCAGGTCATCCTGTCCGAGATGTCGCGCTGGGATTCCGTGGACCGAGTCAGGTTGCAGTGATCCACCCGCTCCCTCTGGAGGAAGCATGACCGTGATGACGAACGACCAGGTGAAGTCCAAGGGCGACGCGGATTCCGGCGCGGGCCGCTCGCTGCTGCGACTCGATGACGTCAAGAAGGTCTTCTACACGGACGAAGTCGAGACGCACGCGCTCTCGGGCGTGCACCTCGAGATCACCCGCGGCGAGTACGTGTCCATCTCGGGCCCCTCGGGCTGCGGCAAGTCCACGCTGCTCTCGATCCTCGGCCTGCTCGACACGCCCACCGACGGCCAGTACTGGCTGGACGGCAAGCCCGTCCAGAGCCTCGGCTTCACCGAGCGGGCGCGCATCCGGAATCGTGAGATCGGCTTCATCTTCCAGAGCTTCAATCTCATCGGCGACCTGACCGTCCATGAGAACGTGGAGCTGCCGCTCACCTACCGCGGGATGCCGGCGGCGGAGCGCAAGCGGCGCGTGGGCGAGGCGCTCGAGCGCGTGAGCATGGCGCACCGCTCGAAGCACCTGCCGAGCCAGCTCTCGGGCGGCCAGCAGCAGCGCGTGGCCGTGGCGCGCGCGCTCGCCGGCGACCCGCTCATCCTGCTCGCCGACGAGCCGACCGGGAACCTGGACTCGCGCAACGGCGAGGCGGTGATGGACCTGCTGCGCGACCTGCACCAGCAGGGCAGCACCATCTGCATGGTCACGCACGACCCGCGGTTCTCGAAGTACGCGCAGCGCACGATCCACCTGTTCGACGGGCGCGTGGTGGACGAGGACCGGAGCCACTGACGCCATGGCGCTCGGGAGCCTGCGGTCCGACCTCCAGCTCGCGTGGCGCGCGCTCCGCCGCCAGCCGGGCTTCTCGCTGGTCGCGGTGCTGTCGCTGGGCGTGGCGATCGGCGCCAACGCCACGATCTTCGGGCTCGTGGACGCCGTGCTGTTCCGGCCGCTGCCCGGCGAGCGCGCGACGCCGCTCGTGAGCGTGTTCACGAGCGAGTCGGACGGGAACGGCTTCGGCACCACGTCGTACCCCGCGTACCTGGACCTGCGCGCCGAGCAGGAGGTGTTCTCGCACGTGGCGGCCTCGGCGCCGACGCCGCTGCTGCTCACCGAGGGCGACCGGAGCGAGAAGGCGCTCGGCATGCTGGTGAGCGGCGACTGGTTCGGGACACTCGGCGCCCGCGCGGCGTTGGGGCGCGCGATCCAGGCGGCCGACGACCGCGCGCCGGGTGAATCCCCGGTGGTCGTGCTCTCGGACGCGTTCTGGCGGCGGCGCTACGGCGCCGATCCCGGCATCGTCGGCCGCGCCGTCCACCTGAACGGGCACCCGTGGACCGTCGTGGGCGTGATGCCGCCCTCGTTCCGCGGCCTGTTCGTGGGCGTCACCCCGGACCTGTTCGTGCCGACGCGCATGGAGGCGTGGGCGCAGCCCGGGCGGTCCGAGCTCGGGAACCGCGGCGGGCGGAGCTTCCTCGTGCACGGGCGCCTGGCCGGGGGCACGTCGCTGCAGCAAACGCAGGCGCGGCTCGACGCGCTCGCCATCCAGCTCGGCCGGGAGCACCCGGCGAGCGACAGCGGGCGCGCGTTCCTCGTCACCCGCGAGGAGGCCTCGCGCCCGATGCCGCAGGTGCACTCGATCCTGGTCGTGTTCATGGCGCTGCTCCAGGGCATCACCGGGCTGGTGCTCGTGATCGCGTGCGTGAACCTGGCGGGACTCCTGCTCGCGCGCGGCAGCGAGCGCCGCCGGGAGATCGGCGTGCGCCTGGCACTCGGCGCCTCGCGCGGCCGGCTCGTGCGCATGCTCGTCTCCGAGAGCCTCGTGCTCGGTGTACTTGGGGCGGCGCTCGGGATCGCGCTCGCGAGCCTGGGCGCACGGCTCCTCGCCACGTTCCAGCCGCCGCTGCCGGTGCCCATCACGCTCGACTTCCGGCCCGACGGCCGCGTGGCCGCCTTCGCGATGCTGCTGGGTCTCGGCTCCGTCGTGCTGTTCTCGCTCGTGCCCGCCTGGCAGACGGTCTCGCCGGCGCTGGCGGGCCCGCTCGCGGACGACATCGGGGCGCGCCGCTCGCGGCTCCGCGGCGTGCTCATGGTGACGCAGGTGGCGCTCTCGCTCCTGCTCCTGGCCGGCGCCGGGCTCTTCCTGCGGGCGCTCGCGCGCGCGCAGGCGCTCGATCCGGGTTTCGAGCCGCGCGGGATCACGAGCGTCGCGTTCGACCCGAGCCTCTCGGGCCTCGACCTCGCGCGCACCCGGGCGTTCTACGCCCGGCTGCTCGAGGAGGCGCGCGCGCTGCCGGGCGTGACGTCCGTCGGGCTCGCCGAGCACGTGCCGCTGGGGCTCGCCTGGTCCGAAGCCGGGATGTGGCTCCCGGGCCTCGAGCACGATCGCCCCATGGACATGCCGGTGAACGCGGTCAGCGAGGGCTACTTCGCCACGCTGCGCATCCCGATCGTGAAGGGCCGTGCGCTGCGCACGGCCCAACCGGTGGGCGAGGTCGTCGTGAACGAGTCGTTCGCTCGGCGCTTCTGGCCCGGCCAGGAGCCGCTCGGCCAGCGCGTGGGCCTCGAGGGGCCGAACGGCCCGTGGCGCACGGTGGTCGGCGTGGCGAAGGACTCGCGCTACCAGAGCGTGGCCGAATCGCCGAGGGCGTTCCTCTACCTGGCCGCCGACCAAGACGGCGATGACGAGGGCACGCTGCTCGTGCGCTCCACCGCCCCGGCCGCGGTCGTCGAGCCGGCGCTGCGCGCGCTCGTCCGCCGGCTGGCGCCGGACCTGGCGCC
>Ga0187892_10005429_pt1 | contig 20050 bp, 13 predicted proteins | sample MA1701073metaG_FD_139345 | JGI IMG/M metagenome (GOLD analysis project Ga0187892, IMG submission 139345) | Bio-ooze microbial communities from a basaltic lava cave in the Kipuka Kanohina Cave System on the Island of Hawaii, USA - MA170107-3 metaG ...
AGAGCAGCCCGCCGAGGGCCGAGGGAATCGTGGCGAGCACCAGCAGCATCAGCGCCGCGCTGCCCGCCATGCCATGAACGAGTCCGACCAGGAACGGTCGGCGGCCGAGGCTCAGCAGGTGCCGATGCCCGTGCGACCCGCGCGCCTCGCCGGACTGCCCGCCGTCGCCGTGGAGATGCAGGTGGCTGTGGCGGTGGCCGTCGTGGATATGCTCGTGGCGATGCACGCTGGCGCCGGCAACGCAGCGTAGCAGCACATGAGCGCCGAGCAGGATCAGGAGCGCGGCCACCGCCAGCTCGAGCCCACGCTCGACCGCCGGTGAGATCGTCACCTTGAAGGCGATGACCACGACGGCGGCCGCCAGGAGCGCGGCCGTGTGCCCGGCGCCCCAGAAGGTGCCGAGCAGGCAGGAGCGCACCAGGCTCCGATGCTGGCTCACGAGCGCCGACACCGCGGCGATGTGATCCGCATCGAGCGCGTGTCTCAGGCCCAGGACGAACCCGAGCCCCAGCGCGGCGAGCAACGACGTGTCCACGACGCCCTCAGCCGAGCTCCACGTGAAGAACGCCGCCCGCCATCAGCGCCTGCGCGGCGATGGCGATCCCAAGCACCGTGATCACGGCGGATGAGGTCAGCGGGAGCCAACGCGTGACCAGCCGGCCATGGCCGTGGAAGCGGGCCATGACCCGGCCGGCGTAGACCATGAGCAGACCGATCGCGATCAGCACGGCGGCGAGTCCGACGCTGAAGGCCACGATCAGGAACAGGCCGAAGCCGATGCGGCGGAGCGCCACCGCGCTCAGCAGCACAACCAGCGCTGCTGGACAGGGCACGATGCCGCCGCTGATGCCGAGGGCACACAGCGCGCGCAGGGAAACCGGCCCGGCCGGCACATGCGCGTGACCGTGCGCCGTGTCGTCGGGGTGCCCGTGGTGGGTGTGCGGATGCTCATGACCGGTGGCCGCGTCGTGCGTATGCTGATGATCGTGCGAATGCGAATGATCGATCGCATCATCGTGAGCATGTGAATGACCGTGGACGTGCTGGCCGCCATGCGCATGCGCGTGACCATGGTGGTGATCGCCCCGGCCGGCGTAGCGCTTGAGGAAGAGCACGACGCCGAGGCCCGCGATGATCAGCCCCGACCCGGCCCCGAGCCAAGGATAGAGCTGCTCCGGCATCACGTAGCGCGACGCATAGAGAGTCACCGCTCCGAGCAGGTATACGCCCACCGTGTGGGAGGCCGTCACGATGAGCCCGAGCAGCAGCGCATGGGTGGCGGTGCCGCGCGAGCCCACGAGATACGCCGCCACCACGGTCTTGCCGTGGCCCGGCTCGAGCGCGTGGAGCGCGCCGAGCATTACCGCGACGAGCGCCGCGAAGAGCAGGATGCCGGTGTTCATCTCGGGCGTCGCGATCAGGTCCGCGAAGGCGTCGGGCCGGGGCGCCTGACGGTTCGGCTCCAGCTGGAGGGGCTTGACCGGGGCGTCCGCGCGGGCGTCGCTCTGGGCGGGCGACGGATTCGCCGGCACCTGAGTATCCGACCCCGGAGGCGAGCCGCCTGGTGGTGCGGGGGCGCCGAGGCCACCGCTCGCGGTCCGCGCGGGCTCCAGGGCGAAGCTGATCGAGGCCTCGAGAACCTGCGGGGCGCTGTTGAGCAGATCGGTCGGATAGTCGGAGAGCTCCCCGCTTCGGTCGCGATCGGAAACCGAGCTCGTGCTCAGCAGGACACCCGGCGTCGCGGTCGCGACCACTTCCTTCCAGCCGGCCCGGTCCGGGAAGTTGCCATCGCGATACGTCAGCCGGTTCACCGCCGAGGGGCGGGCGCCATCCAGACTGGCCCGGTAGACGATGCCGAGCTTCATCGTGGGCAGGCCGCCGACTCCGGGCGTGAAGCGCACGTCCCGGGCGCCGGTCACGAGCTCGAGCCGCCGCCCGTTCAACTCGAGCGCCAGCGCCGACCGCAGCGTCTCCGCGCGCTGTGCCAGATACGGCCCGAGGCTCGCATGGCCGGCTTCCGCCACGATGCCGCTGTCCTGGATCTCCTGGAAGGTCGGGATCTCGGCAAGGTCGAGGAAATAGCGCAGCTCGATGCCGGCGGGCAGGATCCGGATCCCGCCGTAGTGACTGACCGAGAAGTTTCCCATCGGGTGAGCGCGCCCCACGGCCGGCATCAGCACGACCAGCAGGCCGAGCACGAGGGCGGTCAGCGCGCTCGAACGCTTCAACGCCGGACCGTGTCCGGAGCTTGTTCGGCGGCGACCGCGAGCTGATCGAGCACCCGCTCGGCCACCGCGGACTGCAGGACGTGGAAGTGCCGGTTGGTCGAGAGCGCACGGGTCAGGTACTCACGGGCGCGTTCGTGGTTTCCGACGGCGTGATGGATCATCCCCGCGTGAAAGAACAGCTTCGCATCCAGCGTGCCCAGGTGGAGGGCCTCGGCCATCGGGGCGAGCGCCTCCCGCGAGCGGCCCGCCTTGTGCAGCGACCACGCGAGGAGATCGTGCGCGTAGATGTCCTGCCTCAGCTCGAGCTCCTTCCTGGCCAGCTCCACGGCCACCTCGAGCTTGATGTCGTGATCGGCATAGAAATAGGCCAGCTCGCGATTGTAGAGCACCTCGTTCAGGGTGTTCAGCCGGCCGATGTACTGGACCAGATCATACTGCTTGGCGGCTTCTGGCCGGCGGCCGATCTTGGTGTACAGGTCCCCGAGCGCGACCGCGTACTCGGGCAGCGGCGCGACCGCGAGCGCCTTGCCGTACAGCTCGGCGCCCTCGTCGTATCGGCCCTGAGCCACGCGGACCTGCGCGAGGCCGGCCAGGGCGCGATGATAGCCGGGAAAGGTCCGGAGCGCCGCCAGCTGCTGTGCCTGGGCGGCCTCGAGCTCCCCGACCGCCAGGTGCTCGGCCCCGAGCTGCGACTGCGCCCAGGCGATGCTCTCGCGCGGCTGGCGGTTCGCTTCGCCCCACGCGACGGCGCGCCGCAGGTCCTCGATCGCCCCCGGCACGTCGCCGCGAAGGTGCTTGAGGCCGGACGACCGGCCGAACGAGGCCAGATCCTCTCGGAGCCGCAGCATCCTCTCATAGGCCTCGCCGGCCCGGTCGTACCTGCCGAGCTCCAGGTAGGCATCGCCCAGCACGCCGTATGCGCCGGCGTCGCCAGGGTCGAGCTCGATGGCCCGGGCGGCCTGGGTGGCCGCCTCGGGGAACTCGTGGCGCGTCGCGAACACGTGCGCGAGGTGCCGGACCGTCGCGCCGTTGTCCGGCGCGAGCTCGAGCGACTTGCGGAGCGCCTGCTCGGCGAGGCCGAGATAGCTCACGTCGCCGGTCTCGCGCCCCTTCTGGATGTACGCATCCGCGAGCCGGAGGTAGGGTCTGGCGTCGAATGGGTTCCGGCGAGCGAGTCTCTGATGCAGCGCAATCGCATGATCGACCGCCGTCTCCTGGGCCGGAGCGCCGGCAGGCCCGAGGGCGATCACGAGCAGGGACGCGATGAGCGAGCCAGCGAGGACGCGAGCCGTGGCCATGGCCCTGCTCCGATCAGCGCTCAGCGGCGCCCGCCGATCGGGGACGGCAGGAACGGGAACTTGGTCGCGATACCGTTGGCCGTCACGTCCGGCGTGCCGGCCGGCACCGCGCCGAAGTTCACGCCGTCGCCCAGCCGATTGTGCGGGAAGCCCGAGCAGCATGCATTGCCGCTGAGCACGCCGGCCACGACGCGGATGGCGACGTCGGTCACGTCATCGTTCGGCCGGCGCCCGTTCGGCCACCCCGATCCGTCCGGGGCCGCGTTGCCGGCCGCGTCATGCGCCAGCGGCCCGAGCCGCCGCTGATTCGCGGCCGCCGTCGGAGGCACGGTGAGATCCAGCCGCAACAGCTCGGATACGATGCCGCCCGAGGGGTACTGCAGCAGCGCCCCGACGAGGTCGTTGCGCGGCGTGGGCGGGATCGGGATGCCGAAGGCGAGGTTCAGCAACGCGGCCAGCCGGGGTGTCTGATAGAAGCCCAGGAACTGCGCCTCATCGACCGGGTCCGTCGCGTTCCAGAGATCCTTCGAGCCGGTGCCGATGATCAGCTCGTTCACCAGCGGGTTGCCCATGCGGGCCACCTGCACGAGCCGGAGCGGCTGAGAGGCCGGACGGCTGGTCGAGGCATACATCCCCACCACCGACGGCGCCACCGAGATCGGCACCTCGAGCGCGATCGTGTTGATGTTGAGCCCTTCGAAGTCGTTCACGCCGAACGGGTTGGTGGAGTCGCTCGCGTCCTCGGCGTTCGTCAGCACCGGGGGATTGCGGCGGAAGTTCAGCGTGTCGAAAGCGGAGGCGAGGTCGATCGCGAAGGTCTCCTTGCGCTGGCCGGCGAACACGCGCAGGGGGATGCCGCCGATGTTGAGACTGAAGATGCCCTTGGCCGCCAGCGCCGGATAATTTGGCATCGTGCGCACGCCCACGTTCGAGGGCACCGCGATCAGCGGAGCGCCGTTCGCGGCATGCGACGTCTCCGAGAACAGCTGGAGCACGCCGGCCTGTCTCGTGAGGACCCGCACCGAGTACCGCTGGCGGAGGCCCAGTCCCTCGGATCCAGGACCGTCGAGTGCTGTGATCGCCGGGGGAAGGCCCGGCACGGGGTCCACGCCCGCATAGGAGACCGGCAGGTCATCGAATGGGGGGCGCAGCTCCGTCGTGAACCGGAACTCGACCACCACGTCATCGGCATCGCCGTCGCTGTTGACGTCGAAGTGGAACGCGTACACCACATCGTCGTCGAAGTTGAAGAAGTTCGGGCCGGAGGCCGGCACCTGGGAAGGGATCACGTTCATGATGAAGACGGCCTTGCTCTGATCCTCCCAGCTCCGGAAGGCGTAGACGTCGGTGATGTCGGCGGCCGGATCCAGCGCGATGAGCGGCGCTTCGCGGTGGCTCGCCGCCCACCCGGCCGGTGCGCTGCCCAGCATCACCAGGACCGTGAGAATCGAGCTGACGTGGCGGAAGAGCCGGCGCGATCTGAGGTATCTCATTGCTCGTGGGCCTCCTGGTTCGAATCGGTTCGAGAGTGCACCGTCACCCCCTATACGACCGATGTCGGCCGGTTGGATTGGTTGACCGAGCCCCCGGAGGGCTGGTAGTGATTACCTCGTCATGCCGCCGGGGTCCGAGAGCGCCGTCGCCCTGCTGAACCGCATCGCGCAAGGTGATCGTGACGCGTTCGGGCGGTTCTACGACCGGTATGCGGCCACGGCATTCGGCCTGATCCGACGTGTGGTCCGCGAGGACGCCGCGGCGGAGGAGGTGCTGCAGGATGTCTTCTGGCGCATCTGGCAGGAGGCCGCCCAGTACGACGCCCGCCGCGGCACGCCGGAAGCCTGGCTGATCATACGCGCCCGGACCCGGGCAATCGACCGACTGCGCGCCATGCGTAGAAGGAGTAAGACGTTCGCGCTGCCGATCGACCGTTCCGTGGAGCGCCGGCCCGATGTGGAGGCCGAGAATCCCGGTATCGCGGCCGAACAGCGCGGACTGGTGGAGTCCGCGCTGGCGCAGCTGCCGGTGCCGCAGCGGCGAGTCATCGAGCTCGGCTTCTTCGAGGGGCTGACCCAGTCCGAGATCGCGGCGCGCCTGGGCGAGCCGCTCGGGACCGTGAAGACGCGGGTGCGCAGCGGGCTCGAGCGACTGCGCGAGGCATTGAAGGGACAAGGCAATCGGGAGTCATGAGCGAGATCAGCGGATTGAGACCGGAAGAGATCGCGGAGCTGGCGGCCGTCTACGCCCTGGGAGGGCTCGACGGCGAGGACCGCGCTCGCTTCGAGGCGCTCCTGGACGCCGGCGACGCCGAGGCCGTAGAGGCGCTCCGCGTGCATCAGGAGACGCTGGCGGCGCTCGCGACGCAGTCGGCGCATCAGCCGCCGGCCGCGCTGAGATCCGCTCTGATGGCCCGCATCGCGGAGGATGCGCGCGCCGGCGCGCGCCCCCCGCTCCCGGCGCGGGCCAGGCCGCGCCGCGCGCTATGGCCGGCGGTGTGGGCGGGCGCCCTGGCCGCCGGCATCGCGGCGGTGGTGGTGGGGCTGTGGCTCTCGACCAGCTACGACCGGCGGCTGCAGGCGCTCGCGCAGGAAGCCGCGGCGCTCCGCGCGGAGCTGACGCGCCAGCAGGCCGTCCTCGCGATCCTTCGCGACCCGGCCACCCAGGTCGTGGCGCTGGCCGGGCAGCCGGTGGCGCCGACGGCCCGGGGGCGGATGCTGTGGCACGCGCAGGCCGGCGGGATCCTGGTGACGACCGGGCTTCCGCCGGTGCCCGCGGGCAAGACGTACCAGCTCTGGGCGATCACGGGGCAGCGCCCGCCCGTTCCGGCCGGCACCTTCGGCGTGGACACGGGCGGTGTCGCGAGTCTTCAGGTACCGCCGCTGAGTGGTGTGGAGCGCGTGGACGTCTTTGCGGTGACGCTCGAGCCGGCGGGAGGGCTTCCGGCGCCGTCGGGTGACATGTATCTGGCGGGCAAGTCGTAGCCCGGCTAGAGCCCGAGCCGGCGCGCGGCATGGAGCACCGCGATCACCGTCATCGAGTCGGTGATCTCGCCCTGCTCGACCATCTTCAGCGCGTCCGCGAAGGGGAAGGCGCGCCGCTCGATGAACTCGGTGGCATCCGGCTGGCGGGAGGCCGGGCGGAGGTCCTCGGCCAGGTAGAGGTGCGCCACCTCGCGCAGGACGCTCTTGGACGTGTGAAACCCAGCGAGCTTGACCAGTCGTCCCGCCTCGTAGCCGGCCTCTTCGGCGAGCTCCCGCTGCGCGGCCTCCTCCAACGTCTCGCCGGCATGCTGGGCGCCGGTCGGCATCTCCCAGTAGAAGCCCTGCGCCACGTACCGATACTGACCGACCAGCAACACGGTCTCTCGATCCAGGAACGGCAGCACGCCGACACATCCGGCGCACTCGACGACGCCGTAGAGCGTGCTGCGTCCGTCCGGCAGCTCGGCGATGTCCTCCCGCACCGTGATCCAGCGATTCTGGTAGACCGTGCGGCTGGAGGTGGTGCGCCAGGGACGGCGCGACCACGGCGTCGGCGAGTCGGGCGGAGTCATCGCACCGCTCTTCTTGTACCACGGCGCGAGGCAGATATCCGCTTCGTTGTGGCCCGCGGGCGGGATGGCTATAATCGGGCGGATGAAGGTGATTCTCCGCAATCCGCGCCGCGAGATCGAGATCAGCGGCAAGCGCCGGGTCAAGGAGCTGCTGGTCGAGCTGGACATCCTGGCGGGCACGGTGCTGGTGATCCGGGACAGCGAACTCCTGACCAGTGATGCCGTCGTGGGCGACCAGGACGTGATCGAGCTGCGCCCTGTGATGTCCGGCGGCTCCGGCCACCGGAGATGACGCCGTGAAATGCCGCAAGTGTGGCGGCGGGGCGGCGCTCGAGCTCCGGCGCCACAATGCCGCGTTCTGCAAGCCTCACTTCCTGGAGTTCTTCCGCAACCAGGTCGCGGAAGCGATCCACCGGCATCGGATGTTCACGCGCGACGAGACGATCATGGTGGCGGTCTCGGGGGGAAAGGATTCGCTGGCGCTCTGGGATGTGCTGATCGAGCAGGGATATCGCACCGCGGGGTTGTACCTCGATCTCGGGATCTTCGAGTACTCGCAGGAGTCCAAGGCCAAGTGCGAGAGCTTCGCCGCGGCCCGCGAGCAGACGCTCGTGATCGAGCGAGTCTCGCAGACGGTCGGCGCGCCCATTCCGGAGGTCCAGAAGGCGACCCGGCGGCCCACCTGCTCCGCGTGCGGACTCTCGAAGCGCTACCTGATGAACAAGGCCGCGCTCGAGCACGGGTACCCGGTGGTGGCGACCGGGCACAATCTGGACGACGAGGCGGCCACCCTGTTCGGATCGGTCCTGCACTGGCAGACGGAAGCCCTCGGCCGCCAGTTCCCAGTCCTGGCCTCCACGCATCCGAAGCTCGCCCGGCGGGTGAAGCCGCTGTATCGACTCTCGGAGCTCGAGACGGCCGCGTATGCCTTTCTGCGCGGCATCGACTACATCGTCGAGGAGTGCCCGTTCGCGCGCGGCGCCACCTCGATCGCCCACAAGGAGGCGCTCAATCGCCTCGAGGAGTCCTCGCCCGGCGCCAAGCACAACTTCCTGTTCGGCTTTCTCGACAAGGCGCGGCCGGCCTTCGAGCGGGCCGAGCCCGTCGAGCTCCGCGAGTGCGCCGCGTGCGGCCAGGTGACCACCGGGGACATCTGCGCGTTCTGCAAGCTCGCGGATCTGGTCAAGCGCCGCTCGGAGACGACAGCGCCGCGACCGGGTGATACAATGAATCACGGTTCAGTCGCGGCACACCATCCATCCGGGAGGGAATCATGACCAATGCGATGATCGTGGGGGCGGCGCGCACTGCCGTCGGCAAGAAGAACGGGAAGCTGGCGGGGGTCCGACCGGACGACCTGCTGGCCGACACGCTCAAGGCGCTCGTGGAGCGGGTCAAGATCGATCCGAGCGAGGTCGAGGACGTGGTGACCGGATGCGTCGATCAGCTGGGCGAGCAGGGGATGAACATTGCCCGGAATGCGGCGCTGATCGCGGGGTTCCCGCTCGACGTGTGCGGCACCACGCTCGATCGCATGTGCGGCTCGGGCCAGCAGGCGGCCAACTTCGCCGCGATGGGGGTCATGGCCGGGCAATACGAGTGCGTGATCGCGGCCGGCATCGAGAACATGACCCGCGTGCCGATGGGCTCGAACGCGATGGGACCCGGCGAGGGGCCGCTCTCACCGCGCCTGCGATCCCGCTACAACATCATCCCGCAAGGGCTCTCCGCCGAGCTGATCGCCGAGCAGTGGGGACTGAAGCGCGAGGAGCTCGACGAGTTCTCGGCGCAGAGTCACGAGAAGGCCGGCCGCGCCATCGCGCAGGGCCGCTTCAAGCGCGAGATCGTGCCGATCACCCTGCCCGACGGCTCGGTATTCGAGATCGACGAGGGCGTCCGGGTACCCGTCAATCGCGAGAAGGTGGCCTCCCTGGCGCCGTCGTTCAAGCCCGACGGCGTGATCACGGCGGCCAACTCGTCCCAGATCTCCGACGGCGCCGCGGCGCTCCTGATCATGTCCGAGGCGCGCGCCAAGGCGCTCGGGCTGACGCCGCGGGCCCGGATCGTCGCGACGGCGCTGGCCGGGGTCGACCCCACCATCATGCTGACGGGTCCCATCCCGGCGACGCAGCGCGTGCTGAAAAAGGCCGGCCTGAAGCTCGATCAGATCGATCTGTTCGAGATCAACGAGGCGTTCGCCTCGGTGGTGCTGGCGTGGGAGCGCGAGCTGCATCCGGACATGGACCGCGTCAACGTGAACGGCGGGGCCATCGCGCTCGGTCATCCGCTGGGGTGCTCGGGCGCCAAGCTCATGACCACGCTCCTCCACGAGCTCGAGCGGTCGAAGAAGCGCTTCGGCCTTCAGACGATGTGCATCGGCTTCGGGCAGGGGATCGCCACGATCATCGAGCGCGCGTAGCGGCGACGCGGCCGGACGGACGCGACTACGAGCGCGCGGCCGGCTCGGCGCCTTCGCCGGGATTCGCCTCGGCGAGCGCGCCCTGCACGGCCGCGTGAAGCTCCGACGGGCGGACGGGCTTGAACAGGAGCGCCGTCACGCCGAGCCCGCGGCAGCGGGCCTGATCCTGCTCCTGCATCCCCCAGCCGGTGATGAAGATCAGCGGCACGTGCGCGTCGCGGGCGCGGATACGCTCGGCGAGTTCCCAGCCGTTCATGCCGGCCATGCCGAGGTTCGTCAGCACGAGATCGTAGGCGCCCGGCTTGAACACGCGCAGGGCGTCGGTCCCGCCGCCGACGGGCACGACGTGATGCCCCACGTCGCCCAGCATCTCGCCGAGGATGGCCATCACCTGCGGATCGTTGTCCACGAGCAGGATGCGGCCCTTGCGGTTTCCGATCGTTCCCGTGTCGGCCGGTGGCTCGATGCCGCTGGCCATGCCGACCGGCAGGACGATGGTGAACGTCGTTCCCGCGCCCGGAAGGCTGTCGGCGCGCATGTCCCCGCCGTGGCGCTTCACGATCGAATACGACACCGGTAGACCCAGTCCGGTCCCGTGCTCGCCCTTCGTCGTGAAGAACGGATCGAAGATGCGCTTGCGGACGTCCTCGCTCATACCCACACCCGTGTCGGTGACCGTGAGCATCACGTTCCGGTCGCCATGCGGACGGGTGCGGATGCGCAGCAGGCCGCCGTCCGGCATCGCGTCGATCGCGTTCAGGATGAGGTTGGTCACGACCTCGTTGAGCTCCGCCGGCCGCCCCATCACGATGGGCACGGATTCCAGGTCGAGCTCGAGCTGTAAGGGCACGCCGCCCTTGACGCGCTTCTCCTCCCACCGCGGCTGGGTGATCGCGATGGACTCGCGGATCACCTGATCGAGGTCGAGGCCGACGAACGCCTCCTCCGGCCGGAGTCGCGCGAACTTCTGGATCCGGCGGACCGTCTCGGCGCCGCCGGTCGCTGCTTTCTCGATGACGTCGAGACCGCGACGAACGACGTCGACGTTGTTCGGGTTCTTGCCCATCAGCTGCGCGTAGCCGAGGATCGCCTGGAGCAGGTTGTTGAAGTCGTGCGCGATGCCGCCCGCCATCTGGCCGAGCGCGGTGAGCTTCTCGGATTGGTGCATCTGCGCCTCCAGCTCGCGCTGCACGGTCGTGTCACGCACGATCGCGAGCAGACCTTCGAGCGCGCCCTCCCGTCCGGTGAGCGAGGAGAGCGTGACCGCGAGGTTCAGCGTGCGGCCGTCCTCGCGCTTGGTGCTGACCTCGAACGTGCTGACCGATTCTCCGCGCAGGAGCGCCGCCCGCGCGCGACGATACGGGTCCTCCGGGATCACGCTGGTCAGCGAGCGACCCAGGGCCTGCCCGATCAGCCAGCCGAAGATCCGCTCGGCCGCCGGGTTCCATCCTTGAATCCGCCCCGCGCTGTCGACCGAGATGATGGCGTCGCCGGCCGAGCGGATCAGCTGCTCGAGCGACTGCTTCGTCTCGGTCACCTCGCCATACAGCCGTGAGTTGCGAATCGCCACCGCGAGGTACTCGGACAGCATCTCGAGCAGCTCACCTTCCCGCGGATCGATCGGCCCGGAGCCGGAGCGGTTGGCCGCAACCAGGTAGCCGAGCACCGTCGCATCGTCACGGATCGGGCACACCATCGTGGACCCATCCACCCCCGCGGCCGGCGGCGTGCTCCCCAGATGCACCCCCACGCGATCGTACCCGAGCGCATCGCGAAGCTGCGCGGTGATGGCGGAGGTGAGCTGGGCCAGATCGAGCTGGCCGAGGATGCCTTGCGAGATCTCGCGCAGGATCGACAGCTGCATGACCCGCAGCGACTGCTCGGCCTGTTCGCGCCGCGCCTCCTCTTCGAGCTCGCGCGTCTTGGTGGCCAGTGAGCGCATCTCGTCGACAAGAGTCGTGAGCTGGCTCCGCGTGCCCAGCTCGGCCTGACGCCGTACCAGCGCGCGTCGCGCCGTCTCCTCCAGATCCTGCCGGCTGAACGGCTTGATCAGGTACTCAAAGGCGCCATGCGTCAGCGCATTCTTGACGGTCTCGAGGGAGGCGTAGGCCGTGATCATCACGACCTCGATGCTGGGATCCATGCGCTTGATCCGCTGCAGCAGCTCGATGCCGTCCATCTGGGGCATCTTGATGTCCATGAAGACGAGGTCGGGGCGGAACGCGTCGAGCGTCCGCAGCGCGGCCTCGCCGCTCTCGGCAGTCTCGATCTCGTAACGGGGCTTGAGGATCATGCGCAGCGACTCGCGGGGGCCGAGCTCGTCGTCGACGACCAGGACGCGCGGGCGGTCGCTCATGCGTGGGCCACCGGCAGCGCCGCGGTGAAGCTCACCTCACCCCGGCCGTGTTTGGCCTCGAGCCGACCGCCTTGCGCTTCGATGATGCGCTGGCTCACGCACGGCCCGACGTCGATCAGGTTTTCCTGCACCACCTGGATCGGGTCGAAGATGCCGCGCAGCTCCTCGGCCCGGACCTCGGCCGTGCGCGAGGCGACGGTGAGACGCACCCGGTCCTCCATGCCGAGGCGGGACACCGACACCGCGATCTTTGCCTCCTGGCCCGGTGTCTTGCGGAGGAGATACCACACGAGGTAGGCGATCGCTTTCTTCAGCATGCTGCGGTCCCCGGTGACCATGAATGAGGTTCCCTCGTGAGAGAGCGTGGCGGTGACGTGCTTCTGGGTCGATTCGTCCGCAAAGCTCAGCAGGCGCGCTTCGCCGTTGACGGCCGGCAGCGGCTGCGCGCCCAGCTCGGCCAGACACTCCTCGGCCACCGTGCGGATGTCCGCCAGGTCGCGCTTGTAGTCGCCTTCGTTCACGAGCGCGGCCAGCTTGTCGAAGATCTGTACCAGCCGGCGCACGTCGCGGCCGACCACCATGGAGAACTGCTGGCGGAAGCTCGCGTCGTCGTACCGCTCGCCGATCAGCTCCATGAAGGCGTTGATCGAGACCAGTGGGTTCTTGATCTCATCCGCGATGCGCGCCACCACGCGCGTCAACAGCTGCAGCTGCTCCGCCGCGCGCTTCTCCATGGCGAGCTGCCGCTGGGCGGTCAGGTCTTCGAACACCAGCACGGCGCCGAGCGGCTCGGCACCTTCGCCCATCACGGGGTACGTCGACACCTCGAGCGGCAAATTCCGGATCGCGAGCTGCACCTCGGTGCGGTTCGCCGAGCGCCGGCGCGAGAGCGTCTCGAAGAGCAGGTCGCCCAGCGGCGAGGGGAGGATGCGCAGGTCCTTGTTCAGCACGTCCTTGGCCGACATGCCGAGGATCTCCTCGGCGCGGCGGTTCATGATCACGACCGTCTCGTCGGGCGCGATCGTGATCACGCCGTTCGACATGCGCGCGAGGATCCGCTCGTTGAACTCCCGCTGGTACTCGAGCATGTGGTACAGGCGGATGTCGCGGATCGCCTTCGCGAGATGCGTGCCCAGGTTGAACAGGATCTCGGTCTCGCCGCGGCTGTACGCGCCGCCGGTGATGCGCTGGCCGAGTGTCAGGATCGCGACGAGCTCGCCGTGGGAAATGAGCGGGATCGCCACCACGGACTGCAGCACGGCCATCTCGCGGGCGATCTCCCTCGCGGTCGGATCGGTCGCGCGCGCCTGCGCTTCATCGATCTGGATGAGCCGCCCCTCCGCGGCCAGCCAGAACGGCAAGCCGCTCTCGGCCGAGAGCGCGAGCGCCTCGGCCACATGCGGCGCCAGACCGCGGTACGCGCGCACGCGGTACTGCCGGCCCGCCTGATCGCTCAGGAGCAGGGCGCTGCGGCTCGGCCGCACCATCTCGGACACCGCATCGAGGAAGAGATCGAGCACCCGCGGCAGGTCGAAGCCGGCCGCCAGCGCCTTGGCGAATTCCTTGGCGACCTGGGTCAGCGCATGCGACGAGACGTCGAGGCCGAGAATTGGTTCGCCCTGCCCGTTGTCGCTCGCGGCCGCATGCCGGGCCGAGCGAAGCGCCGCTACCTCCTGAAGAAGACGGAGCTTGTCCTCGGCCTGGCGAAGCACATCGTGCAGATGGCGGGAGGTGAAAGGCTGCAGGATCACGAAGTCGGCCGCCTGGGCCGCCTCCTCGTCGTCGGGGGAGCCGTTTTCGGCTGACACTACGCACAGCACGACCGCGTTCGGACAGAGATGGCGCACCCGCGCGATGAACGCCCGCAGGTCACGTGTGGCGACGCCGGCGTCCTTGACGACCAGCTCCACCTCGGTCAGGCGAAGGGTCTTCAGCGCCTCCTCGTCGCCGGCCGCGGTGAACACGGAGCGCCCATCGAGCGCCTTGACGAACCGCGTTCGCAGCGTGTCATCGCCGGCAACCAGCAGGACGGTTCTCACGTGCCGACTCGGGCAGGACCGGCAACCGGTACCGGGAACTCGATCGTGAAGGTGCTGCCAGGACGTCCGATGTTGTTGCGGGCGGTCAGCCGGGCGTGATGCGCGTCGGCAATGCTACGGCAGATCGCCAGCCCGAGTCCGTTGCCCCGTGGTTTCGTGGTGACGAAGGGATTGAACATGGTCCCCAGCAGCTCTTCCGGGATGCCGCTGCCCGTGTCCGATACCTCCACCAGCAGGGTGGTGCCGCTGCCCTCGGATAGATCCGCTATCCGCACCGTGAGCTCTCCGCCGGGGGCCATTGCCTCGATGGCATTTAAGCACAAGTTCAGGAAAATCTGGTTTAACTGAGATGCGTTGGCGAGGACCGGGCGCGGCGCCCCATCCGCCACGCGGCGGAGCCGGATCTGGCGCTCTTCCATCTGCGGCCCGAGCAGGTCGAGCACCTCCTGGATCGGCTTCAGAACGTCCACCAACTCCATAGGTTGCGAGGAGGCGGACGCCAGGGTGCGGAACCGAGTCAGGAGCTCCTCGATTCGACCGATCTCGCGGGCGGCCACCCGGCCAAACGACTCCCGGAAACCCACGTCCGCGAACCGGACGGGCAACAGGTGGAAGAACGTCTTGATGGGAACCAGGGGATTGAGGATCTCGTGGACCATGCCCGAGGCGATTGCCTCGAGCGATGCCAGGCGCTCGGCACGTCGGCGCTCCTGTTCGAGCTCCTTCAGGCGGGAGAGGTCGCTGACGACGGCCACCGCGCCCGCAGGCTCACCCCGCATGTTCTGCAGCGGGGAGGTCGAGCAGACCAGCGGCACGAGCTGACCGGCGGCGTCGGGGAGCGTGAACTCGATCTGGGAGTGTGGCTGCCCGTCCGCCGCGGTCGCCGCCAGCAGTCCTCCAAGCGTGGCCGGCAAATGCTCCGCCGGTCGGCCGCGCACGCTCGACGCCGGCACCCCGGTGAGCTGCTCCGCCGCCCGGTTGAACAGCGTGACACGCCCCTTGGCCCCGACCGCGATGACGCCGCTCTCGATCGTGCTGAGAATCTTCTGGATCTCCTCGTTGACCTGAACCACGCGCTGGTGAGTCTGTGCGTTGCGAATCGCGACCGCGGACTGGTTCGCCAGCGTGACCAGCAGATCCACGTCGTCGCTGAAGTACGGATTGCCGGAGCGCTTCGGGCCCAGCGCGAAGAAGCCGATCAGCCGATCTTCCTCGATCAGCGGGACCACGACCTCCGCGCCGACCCGGTCCAGGTCGGTTGCCAGCTCGGCGGCTCGGCCCTCTAGTTCGCGGATGGCCAGATCGTCCCGGAAGATCGAGGCGCGCTGGGCGGCGAGCGTTGCTCCGATCGGCGACGTCACCGTCAGAGCGGACGGAAAGCCGAGGCTGCCGGTAACCCATGTTCGCTCGAAGCAGACGCCGTCCTCTTCGAGCAAGTACACCGCGGTGCCTTCCGGCTTCAGCGTCTCCTGGATCACGCCACCCACGCAGGTGAGCAGCGCGCCGAGATCGATGGTGTCGCCAAGCGCCCGGCTCGTCTCGCGCACGATCCGCGGATAGTCGTACGGCTCGCGATACAGGTACCGATCGAACGCGCGTTGAATTCGCAGCTTCAGCGGATAGAACAAGACCGCCACCGTCAACGCGATCACGATCTCCACCGGCGAGAAATACCGCTCGTCCGGGAAGACCAGCGTCGAGGCGAGCAGCAGCGTCGACAGAATGATACCCGCGACCAAAAACGCCGCCAGATACACCGCCCCCCGCTTGATCACCACGCGAATATCCATCAACCGATGCCGAATAATCGCGTGCCCGATCAAAGCTAAGAAGAGGAGCGAAAAGAACGGTCCGTACTTGCTGAGCGAGGAAGTGTTCAAGAACAGAGGAACCATGAGGTTCGTAGATGTTGCGAGAGCAATTGGGGCAGCCAGAGCGAAGAAAAGATGACGTAGTTGGAGCTTTAGTCGACCTGTCGCCTCTTTGTACTTTGCAGCTAACGAGTACATGGAGTAGCCAAAGCACGCCAGTGCATATGCTGCAAACAGCGGATGCGCTACGCCATACGTTGCCTTTGACTGTCCTGCACTAGGGATCAGCGAGACGACGATCAAGGGGGTAAGTGACAACATCAGCAACACTACCGCTAAGGGCGTAAAGACGTACTTTCGAACTGTTCCGTGCGAGCGTGGACCACCCGGGAAGCTCTCGACGAACACAAGAACTGCTATTGGGATAAGGCTTCCCGCTGCAAACGCACCTCGTAGCGCCCAGGTATTGGCCAGGGTCCCAAAATGCGCGAAAGCGAGAGCCATTGTCCAGGCGCTGATGGTAGTGGCCATGAAGCCGAATGCGCGGTTGGCAGGTGCGCGAGAATTGCGACTGTAAACGTAGCCGCCGATCCACAGATTCAGGCCGGCGATGAAGCCCAGCGATAGCGCGGTAAATCCCATGGCCATCGTCCCCCGTACGGTAGGCGGGATTACTATGCTTCAGCTATGGACTAGCTAGCTGGTCAAAAGTTTCTCTTCAGCGCGAACGAGTACATGGGCAGTGGCCCGGAACTCAACGACCATCACAGTGCCTGGTCCGGCCATCCTATTCTCAGCGCGGATGCTGCCACGATGAGCATCGGTGATGCCTCGGCAGATTGCGAGTCCCAGCCCGGATCCGCGCGGCTTAGTTGTAAAGAAAGGTTCGAAAATACTGCCCTTAAGTGAATCGGGTATGCCGGGACCTGTGTCGGCAATCTCGGTCACAATCCAGGCCGAGCCGTGGATTTCTTTCCGAGCGACCCTAAGTGTCAGTTCCCCTCCGGGCCCCATAGCTTCGATTGCATTCAGCATCAGATTGAGAAAGAGTTGTTTGAGTTGAGCTTCTTCGACCGCCACATAAGGTGCCGAGTCGTCGAACGTGCAATGCACGGTGGTCCGAGTGTGCTCAAGCTGGGCGCGCAACAGGGCCATGGTCTCAGCAATCGGGTGTCGAATGTCCACCTCACCTGTCTGCTGAGGAGCCGCCGCAATTCCTCTGAGGCGTCCTACCAAATCATCTATTCGAGCTATTTCCCTGATCACCACCTTGGAGAAATCTTCGCGGAAATCGAGATCGGCAAACCGCTCGGGCAAGAGTTCCGCGAACGTGCGAATGGCGACCAGCGGATTCTTAATTTCGTGGGCAACGCCAGAAGCCAGGGCGCCGAACGACGCCAGGCGTTCCGCTCTACGCTTCTCGCGCTCGAGATCCTTAAGTCGCGTCAAGTCGCTGAAGACCAGTAGGGCTCCATGGGTAGACCCATCCCGATGCTTAAGAATGGCGGTCGAGCACACCACCGGAACTCGGCTACCGTCGTGACCATGAACGGTCGTCTCGAACTGAGAGCGAGGTTTCTCGGCCTCAAGAGTTTCCTTCAACGGGGATGCCAGATCGGAGGGCAGACCCTGGTAAGGCTTCGTTTGGAGATCTGCGGCGCGCAGCCCCGTCAATCGCTCGGCTGCGGAATTGAACAGCGAGATGTTACCGGCAGCGTTCACGGCTATTACGCCGCTATCCATCGTAGACAAGATATTGTCAACGTATTCGTTGACCAGTACGACTTGGCGGTAGAGTTGCGCGTTCTTCATCGCCACTGCGCCCTGGCTGATCAATGTCTCAAGCAGGTCGATATCCTGCGCGAAGTAAGGATCGCCGGATCGCTTGGGACCCACGAGCAGGATTCCGACCAGCCGGTGGTCCGAAAGTAATGGGAACGCGACATCACCGCCAAGGCTTTGAAGCTCTTGTGCTGCTCGGGATTGTCCAGGATCCTGCACGTCAAGAGCAGCTTCTTCACGAACAAGTACACGCTGAGATTGTTCCAGAAGCTGCACTAGCGGGGAATTGTTTGGGATGGTCGCAGCCGGACCGGCGTGGCGATGCTCAACTGAGGGAACACTCAATTGAAATGTCTTACCGGTGGAGTCGCGCAAATAGACGAGAGCTGCTTCCACCTTGAAGGTGTTCTCGATTGCCCGGACCAAGTAGTCTAGAAGAGACTCGAGATCCAGGATGGCGCTAAGCCGGCGGCTCGCTTCTCTTACCGTACGCTGGTAGTCGTACGTCTCACGATAGACATATCGGTTAAGCGAACGTTGAAGGCTGTCCTTAAGCGGCTGGAAGAGGATTGCCAGGATCAGGGCGACCATCAGAGACTCAAAGAGCGGGATGGTGTCCTTCTCGTATCCCGTGAGTTGCTTTATGACCTCAGCAAGAACCAAGAGGATAGAGGCGGCGGCAAGTATCGCGCAAACGTAGACAACACCTTTCCTAATGACAACTTTAATGTCCATCAGGCGATAGCGGATGATGGCGTGGGCGATGACGGCAATCATCACGATGCCAAACAGTGGTCCGTACCGGCTGAACTCAGATGTTCCGAACGCCAGAGGGATGATCAAATTGGAGATCGTTGCGCCTACTGCGGCCGTTAAAACCCCTGCGAATAGATAGCGGACCTGAAGCTTCTCGATACCGGTCAGCCGGAGGAGCTTTTTCGTGAGAAGGATCATGCTGAACGCGAAACAGGCTATCAAGTAGATGGCAAACGGCAAATGCAAAGGCCCGTAAAGGACCTGAAGCTTCCCATGTGATGATGTCGTCCCCTTAACCATGAGCGGTGTCAGAGAACTGATGAATGCCGCGACTGCGACGATTAAAAACGCCTTCAATATTGTGTTTGGCGGCGAGAAGTGAGAGGTAGGAAATACGCTTGAAAAGAACAAGAACGAGATTGGAATGATAGACGCTGACGCAAATGCTAACCTCGCCCAGACGAATCCCCATTCAGTTCCGGCGTAGGTTGAAACCAATCCGTTGCTAACTGTCCAGGCCGCCACCGACACAGAAAAGAGGCCGAAATACCTGTGAATGGCGCCGCGCGGGTCCCTCAGCCAGATAGCGGCGCCAAGGCCGAGATTCGCGACAGCTACGGTGGCAATGAGGATTAAGTGTTCTGGCTTCAAAAATCAGGGATCCCGAGAATCAGCACGGAGTGAGTTCCGCCCATTGCGTGCGCATTAATCAGCACCGTCCGTACTCGGGAGACACGGCATCCGTTCGGCACGTAATCGAGATCGCACTCGGGATCTGGAGTGTCGTAGTTAATCGTGGGCGGAATGATTGAATGCTGCAGCGTCAGGCACGCAGCTACGACCTGGAGCGCGGCAGCGGCCCCCATTGCATGTCCGATCATCGATTTGATCGAACTGACTGGAACATTGTAGGCAGCTGAGCCGAGCGCATTGCGGAACGCCCGGGTCTCAATTAGATCGTAATCTGGTAGGGAGTTTCCGTGGGCGTTTATGTAGTCCAACGATGTTGGCAATAGCTTTGCCGATCTGAGCGCAACCTTGATTGCATCTCCCAGGGCAAGCTCGGAAGCATCTATTCTGTTCCCGAATCCACCTTCATTTCCGCTGCCGAAACCGAGTACTTCTGCGTAGATCGGTACCCTGCGTGCAAGAGCGTGTTCCAGTTCCTCTACGACACAAATGGCAGCACCCTCCCCTAGTACTAGTCCATCCCGTTTCAGATCGTAGGGCCGGGATGCCGCCAATGCAGGATCATCGAATTTCGAGATAGCACCAAGTGCACAGAGGGTGGCGAAGCAAAACTCTGAGATCGGTGCTTCTGTAGCGCCAGCGAACACGACGTCGGCTTCGCCCTTCTCGATCTGAGAGCAACCCCATTGGACCGCGTCCAGCCCGGTCGAGCAGGCAGACGCTAGCGTCATGCCCCGGCCTCGGATGCCCAACTCCATTGAGACATGGCTAACGGGAGCGTGAGCTGCGAACTCGATCCCGCTCATTATCGGGATACCATCTACACCGTCGCGTTCGAACGCCACCCGAGCTGTCTCGTAAACATCACCAGAACCGTTCATGGCGGTGCCCAGACAAGCCACTACCCGCGCTGGTGTCTCGGTCCTAAGATCCAACTGTGAGTCCCTCAACGCCAGCTTCGCGGCGGCAACCGCAAATTGGGAAAACCGCCCCCGATGTTTGGTGCGGCGGGCGTGCATGAAGTCGGTGGGGGTGAAGTTTTTGACTTCGGCGGCGACGCGGCAGGGGTAGGAGGAGGCGTCGAAGGCGCTGATGTAGTCGACCGCGGAATTGCCGGCGAC
>Ga0187892_10005430_pt1 | contig 20046 bp, 18 predicted proteins | sample MA1701073metaG_FD_139345 | JGI IMG/M metagenome (GOLD analysis project Ga0187892, IMG submission 139345) | Bio-ooze microbial communities from a basaltic lava cave in the Kipuka Kanohina Cave System on the Island of Hawaii, USA - MA170107-3 metaG ...
GCCGACGGCCAGCGTCTCGGCCACGAGCCCCTCCCAGGTGATCCTGGACAGGCGCTCGGCCATGGCCCGGAACCCGGGCTGCAGACTCGGATGCGTGTCCTCGATCCGCTCCGGGATCAGGAATTTCCGGAACGATTCCTGGTACCAGGTCTCGGCCTCCCGGACCTCCGCGAGGGCCTGGGCGTCGCTGGCGGCCACGTAGATGTGGCGGGACACGCCCCAGCGTCCGAGCAGCGCGGCGATCTCGCTCTCGGTTCGACCGCACTTCTGGAGCGTGGCGACGTATCGATCGCGGTTCGCGACGAGCTGCTCGACGCCGCCGTAGAGGAGCGAGTTGAGCATGGGCCACCCGCGCCGCGCGGTATTCTCGATGCCATCCGGTGACACGCACACCTGGTAGAGCGGCGGGTGTGGCCGTTGCACCGGCTTGGGGATGACGCGCACCTCGGGGATCCTGAAGAAGCGTCCCTCGAAGGCGAAGCGCTCCTCCGTCCACGCGCGCACCATGATGTGCACGGCCTCGTCGAAGCGCTCGCGACTCTCGACCTGCGGAACCCGGTACCCGGTGAACTCCGCCGGCCGGTTGCCGCGGCCGACCCCGACGTCGAGCCGCCCGTTGGAGATGATGTCGACGAGCGCGGTCTGCTCGGCGAGCCGGATCGGGTCGTGGAACGGCAGGATCGCCGCGGCCAGCCCGATCCGCAGCCGGCGGGTGCGCGAGGCGGCCGTCGCCGCCAGCGCCGCCGGATCCACGGAGAGCCCGTAGTCGATGAAGTGGTGCTCGGTGAGCCAGATCTCGTCGAAGCCGAGCTCTTCGGACCAGACGATCTGCTCGAGCTCGCGATGGATGATGTCGGCGTGCCGGTGGCCGGGCGGCGCCTGGAAGAAGAAGAACGTGCCGAAGCGCATCAGGCCACTCCCAGGTAGTGCGAGGTGACCTCCTCGTTCTGCAGCAGCGTCTCGGGGGTGCCGGTGTGCACGATCCGGCCCCGGCTCATCACGTGCACGCCATCGGCGACCGAGAGCGCGAGCGCCAGGTTCTGCTCGACCAGCAGGATGGACAGGCCGGCCCGCTTGAGCTCGCCGATCACGCGGCCCACCTCCCGGACCAGGAGCGGGGCCAGGCCTTCGGTGGGCTCGTCCATGAGGAGCAGGTCGGGGTTGGACATCAGGGCGCGGCCGATGGCGAGCATCTGCTGCTCGCCGCCGGAGAGCTGGTTGGCCCGGTTGCGGCTGCGCTCGCGCAGGCGCGGGAACACCTCGTACACGCGCTCGCGCGTCCAGTGGCCCGAACCGCGGCGCGCGACCTCGAGATTCTCCGCCACGCTCAGCGACGGGAACACGCGGCGCCCTTGCGGCACCAGCGCCATCCCGAGCTCGACCATCCGGAACGGCGGGTAGCGCGTGATGTCCTCCCCCCGGTAGCGGATCCGGCCGCGCTGCGGCGGCGTGAAGCCGACGATCGAGCGGACCAGCGTGGTCTTGCCCATGCCGTTGCGGCCCAGGATGCCGAGGACCTCGCCCGGCTCGATGCGCAGCGAGATGCCCTGCAGCACGTGACTGGAGCCGTAGTAGGTGTGGACGTCGTCCAGCTCAAGCACCGAGGTAGATCTCCTTCACCTGGGGATCGGCCTTGACGTCCTCGCGGGGTCCGTCGGCGATCACGCGCCCGTAGTGCAGCACCGTCACCATGTCGGACAGCTCGAGCGCGATGTCCATGTCGTGCTCGATGATCAGCACCGTGATGGCGGCGTCGAGCTGGCGCAGCAACGCGGCCATCGACCGCGATTCCGCCGGCGACAGCCCGGCGGTGGGCTCATCGAGCAGCAGCACGCGGGGCCGGCTGGCCAGCGCCAGCGCGATCTCGAGCTGGCGCTGCTCGCCGTGCGAGAGGTTCCGCACCTGGGCGCCGGCGCGCTCGCCGAGCCCCACCGACGCCAGGACGGCGCGCGCCTCGTCGTCGAGCACGGCGAAGTGACGGCAAGGGCGCAGCATCGAATACTTGACGCGGCTCAGCGCCTGCACCGCCAGGCGGCAGTTCTCGAACACCGACAGCGTCGGGAAGAGGTTCGTGATCTGGAACGTACGGGCCAGGCCGAGCGCGGCGCGGCGGTGGGACGGCAGCCGCGTGACGTTCTCGCCGAACAGGCTGATGCGCCCGGCGCCCACCGGCAGCTCGCCCGAGATCAGGTTGAACAGCGTGGTCTTCCCGGCTCCGTTCGGCCCGATCAGCGCGCGCCGCTCGCCCGGCCGCACCGCCAGCGTCACGCGGTCCAGCGCCTGCAACCCCCCGAACGCCCGCGACACGCCCTCGAGCTCGAGCGCCGCCGTACTCACGCGCGGTGGGTCACCCCCTCACCCTGCCCTCTGCCCCTCGGCGGGGGAAAAAGATCTCGTGTTCCCTCTCCCCTTTGGGGAGAGGGCCAGGGCGAGGGGCGCATCGCTGCGCGCGGGCCGCTGGGAGCCTGTCGGAGAAATGGACGCAGGACTGCATCGACCGCTGCGCGGGCGACGTTCCGGCTCGAGCGCCGGCTTCGCCGGCGCAATCCGGTTCCGGGGGGAGGCGCGGAGGGGCCGTCGAGGCCCCTCCGATTGGCTAGCAGTGCTTGCACGGCGGGTAGTCCCGCGAGTAGAGCGGCGCCTTCATGTACTCCTCGGGGCTGTACTTCCAGAACTGGCCGGTGTTCGGGAAGGTGGCGATGACCGCGTTCTGAAGCTTGCCGCCGACCTTCTCGACCTTGCGGACGTAGACGTTCTGCACGGGGTTGCCCCACTGGTCCACACTGATCGGGCCGCGGGGCGCGTCCTTGATCTCGACCTTGCGGAGCGCGGCCAGGAGCGCGTCGCGATCCTCCACCTTGCCGCCGACGGCCTTGATGGCGTCGACGATCCAGCGTGTGCCGGTGTAGGTCGCCTCGGAGTAGTAGGAGGCGCTCTTGCCGGCCTTGGCCTCGAACGCGCTCGCGAACCTCTTGTTCTGCGGCGTATCGATGGCGGCGGAGTAGTGGAGCGGGGTGATGGCGCCGATCGCCTCGTCGCCCATCTGCGGCAGCACCGACTCGTCCGTGGTGGTCCCGCCCGCCAGGAGCGGGAGCTTGCCCTTCAGCCCCGCGGTCTCGTACTGCTTCATGAACTGCAGGGCCAGGCGGCCGACGAACAGCGCCAGCACCGCGTCGGCGTCGCGCTTGATCTGGGCGAGGAACGGGGCGAAGTCGTTCGTGTTGAGCGGGGTCCAGATCTTCTGGATGATCTGGCCGCCGCTCTCCTCGAAGGAATGCTGGAAGCCGCCGACGGTTTCCCACCCGAACGCGTAGTCCATGCCGATGGTGGCGATCTTCTTGTACTTGAGGTTCTTCGCGACCCACTCGCCGAACGGATGCAGCGGCTGACTGGTGGTCCAGCCCGTGCGCACGATCCACTTGGCTGGCTTTCGCTGCGTCAAATCGTCCGCGGCGATGACGGGGAACGTGGTCGGGATGCGCTGGCCATCGACGTACGGCTGGAGCGCGTAGCCCGTCGAGGCGAGCAGACCACCGGTGAGCACGTGGACCTTGTCCTGATCGACGAGCTTCCGCGCCTTGGTGAGCGCGGTCGCCGGCGTGCCCTCGCTGTCCTCGACGATCAGCTCGATCTTGCGCCCGGCCACCTGGCGGCCGATCTCGTCGAGATAGAGCTCGGCACCGACCAGCATGTCCTTGCCGGTGGCCGAGAAGGCGCCGCTCAGCGGAGCCAGCAGCCCGATCTTGATGGGGGCGCCCTGCGCGGACGCCGCGGTCGGAGCCAGGAAGGCGGCGAGCAGGAGCGATGCGATCAGCACGCGTGTCCGAACCATCAGCCGCATGAGAGGCCTCCTTGTTCAGCGCCTCCGTCGGGCCACCGCGCCGGCCAGCCCGCCGGGGGCGAAGAGGATGACGCCAATGTATACCGCACCGAGGATCAGCAACCACCGCTTGGTGTACACGCTGACGAAGTTCTTGAGAAACACGATGACGGCGGCGCCGGCCGCCGGTCCGGCCAGCGTGCCCGGGCCGCCGAGCGCGACCATGAGGAGCGCCTCCACCGACGTCACGAGCTGGACGTCCACCGGGCTCACGAAGCCGTTGTAGTACGCCCAGAGCGCGCCGGCCAGCCCGGAAAACACGCCGGCGATGACGAAGGCGAGGTACTTGTGCAGCCACACGTTGTAGCCGAGCACCCGCATCCGGGACTCGCTCTCGCGGATTCCCTTGAGCGACAGGCCGAACGAGGAGGTGACGAGCAGGCCGAGCAGCGCCCAGGCCACGGCCAGGATCAGCAGCGTGAAGTAGAAGAACGGCAGTGGGCTCCAGAGACTCCACGGCAGGCCGAGCTCCGGGCGCGGGACGCCGGACACGCCGTTGTCGCCCTTGGTGAGCGTGACCCAGCGAAACGCGAGCCCCCAGATCACCATGCCGAGCGCCAGCGTGATCATGAGGAAGTAGGTGCCGGAGGCGCGGATCGCGATGAGGCCGAACAGCGCCGCCGTGACCGCGGCCGCCACGAGCCCGGCCGCGAGACAGCCGGCGAAGCCCACCCGATGCTCCGTGGCGAGAATCGCGACGGCGTAGGCCGCCACGCCGAAGTAAGCGGCGTGGCCGAGCGAGGGCAGCCCCGTGTAGCCGAGCAGCACGTCGAGGCTCATCGCCAGCATCGCGGCGATCAGCGCCTGGGTGAGCAGCGTGAGTGGATAGGCAGGCAGCGCCGGCGCGATGCCCGCGGCCCCGGCCAGGACGAGCAGCGCGCCGACGACACGGTGATCCATCAAACGCGGCCGAAGAGTCCCGTGGGCCGGAGCGCCAGGATCAGCGCCATCGGCGCGAAGAGCGTGAAGTAGGACAGCTCGGGGAAGAGCGCCTTGCCGAAATTGTCGAGCAGGCCGACGAGCAGGCTGCCCACCATGGCGCCCGGCAAGCTGCCGAGCCCGCCGACGATCACGACGACGAACGCGTAGGGCAAGACCTCGAAATCAGCGCCGGGGTAGACGCCGAGAAATGCCCCGCCGATCACGCCGCCGAAGGCGGCCAGGCACGCGCCGAGCGCGAACACGCCGAGGGACAGGCGGGGGACGCGGATGCCGACGCCTTGCGCCATCTCGGCATCGTCGACGGCGGCGCGGATCATCGCGCCGGTGCGCGTGCGGTCGAGGGCGAGCCACAGCAGGAGTCCCACCACCACCGCCACCAGCACGATGAAGATTCGATAGATCGGAAACGACAGCGTGTCCAGTCTCACCACACCGCTGAGCAGCGGCGGCACGGGAATCGTGTACGGGTCGCCACCCCAGATGAGCAGCGCGAGATCCTGGAAGATCAGCGCGAAGCCGATGGTCATGAGCACCTGCCCCAGCGTCTGCCCGGGCAGGCGGCTCAGGAACAGCCGCTCCATCGCGACGCCGATGAGCCCCACCGCCACCGCCCCCGCCAGGAGGGCGGCGACGAAGCTGCCGGTGCGCCAGACCACGGACAGCCCGACGTAGCCGCCGAGCATGAAATAGGAGCCGTGGGCGAGGTTCACGATCCGCATCACCCCGAAGATCAGCGAGAGGCCGCTGGCCAGCAGGAACAGCAGCGCGCCGTACGACAGCCCGTTGAAGGTTTGCGCGATCCAGAACTCGGCAGTCACGCGAGTCCGAGCAGGCGCGACGCGTTGCCGCGAAGGATGCGGTCCCGGTCCGGCCGGCTCAGGCGGAGCTGCTTCTCGACGATCTCGCGCGGCCGCTCGTAGCCCATGTCGAAGCAGAAATCGCTTCCCAGCATGACGCGGTCGGGGCCGACCGCGTCGAGCAGATACCGCAGCGCGCGGGCGTCGTGCGTGATCGTGTCGTACGTGAAGCGGCGGAGATACGTCATGAACGGACGGCGCGCCGCCTTCTGCCCCTCGGGCCTCACCCGCTGCCCGCGCTGGAGCCGGCCGGCCAGGTACGGCAGGGCGCCGCCGGCATGCGGGAGCACAATCTGGAGCCGCGGCAGCCGATCGAGCACGCCGCCGAACACGAGGTGGGCGGCCGCCACGGCGGTGTCGAACGGATTGCCGAGCAGGTTGTTCAGATAGAACGATCCGAGCCGATCGGCGCCGATGACGCGGATGGGATGGAGCAGCACGGGCAGGCCGAGGGCGTGCGCGCGCTCGAAGATCGGGAAGTAGTCGGGATCGGACAGCTCGCGACCGTTGACGTTGGTGCCCATGTACACGGCGCGGATGCCGGGCAGACGCGCGGCACGCTCGAGCTCGTCGAGCGCCAGCGGCGGCTCCTGCATCGGCAGCATCGCGCAACCGATGAAGCGCTGCGGGTGCGCGATGTGCGCCGCGCTGGCCGCGTCGTTGAAGGCGCGCGCCAGCGCGGTCCCGACCTTGCCGTCCGCCCAGTAGATCATCGGCACGGTGAGCGACAGCGCCTGGACGGCCACTCCCTGGCTGTCCATCGAGCGCAGGCGACGCGCGAGATCGTAGTACCGCGCCTCGAGTGGAGGCGTGCGCGTGGCCCCCACGAAGATCGCCGGCCCGCGTCGATCGGAGCGATCCACGCCCGCGCCGAAGGCCGCCCCCTCCCGCTCGATCACATGGAGGAGCCCCTCGGGAAAGAAGTGCGCATGCACATCCACCGCCCCCCGCCCGATCACGGCTCGCGATTCTACTATGAACCCCGGTCTGGGGTCAGGCTTTTACTTCTTAACACTTTGCCTCTTACAATGGGCGCCACGCGAATTGTTAAGAAGTAAAAGCCTGACCCCAACGGAAAAGCCTGACCCCAACGGAGGAGGGCGCATGAGATTGCCGAGGGAGCGGTTTGATTATTCGGCGGTGGCGAGCCGGCGGGCGTGGAAATTGCCGAAGGGGGCGCGCATCGCGGTGTGGACGATCGTCAACGTGGAGGAGTGGGACATCGAGCAGGGGATGCCGCGGCAGTACCTGACGACGCCGCAGGGCGTGACGGTCGTGCCCGACGTGCCGAACTGGGCCTGGCACGAGTACGGGATGCGCGTCGGCTTCTGGCGGCTGCACGAGGCCCTCACCAAGCGGAAGATCCGGGCCACGGCGTCCATCAACGCGCGAGTGTGCGAGAGCTACCCGTCGGTCGCGCGCGCGATGCTCGAGGCGGGCTGGGAGTTCATGGGCCACGCGGTCGTGCAAGGCGCGATGCATCTGCTGCCGGATCAGCGCGTGACCATCCGCGACTCCATCAAGCGGCTGCACGACTTCACCGGCAAGAAGCCGAAGGGCTGGCTCGGCCCCGGGCTGACCGAGACGTGGGAGACGCTCGACCTGCTGGCGGAGGAGGGCATCGAGTACGTCTCGGACTGGGTGAACGACGATCAGCCGTACGAGATCCGCACGACCGCGGGTCCGCTGGTGTCCGTGCCGTACACGGTGGAGCTCAACGACATCCCGATGATGGTGATCCAGCATCACGCCTCGAGCGAGTGGCTCCAGCGCTGCAAGGACCAGTTCGACCGGCTCTACGCGGAAGGCGCGCGGAACCCGCGCGTGATGGCGATGGCGGTGCACCCGTACATCTCCGGCGTCCCGCACCGTATCAAGTACTTCGAGGCCGTGTACGACTACATCCGCAAGAAGCCGGGCGTCTGGCTGACGACCGGCGAGGAGATCTGCGACTGGTACAAGTCCCAGCTGCGCCGCTGAGCGCGGCTGCGGCCCGCGCTCGACCGGTGGCTTAGGGGTCTATCCGAGGAGTCCGCGGCGTAGATCACTCGGCCACTTGCGGACTCTGGGTTCCGCTTCGAGCGCCGGCCTCGCCGGCGCACGCCCTTCTTCTGGGGGGCTTCGGAGGGGCCGTCGAGGCCCCCTCCGAGTTGCCTAGGGCAGCAGCTTCAGCAGCGGCTCGAGGTTCTGCGGATCCGGCTTGAAGCCGACCCCGTGGCGATGGAAAAGCTCGACCACCGCGTCGTTGATCGGGGTCTTGACACCCACGCGCCGGCCCTGATCGCAGACGTAGCCGTTCAGATGATCGATCTCGGTGCGGCGCCCCTTCAGCACATCCTGGAGCAGCGAGGGCCGTCCGCCGGCCAGATGCTTGACGCTCGCCGCCATGTCCCGCTCGACGTCCTCCATGCCGCGCCCCTCCGCCGCGTCCACGAAGCGCTGGGGCACGATGCCGTAAATGGGCTCGACCTCCCGGCCGCGGGCGCGCCCGACGCGGACCACCTCGGCCGTGATGTGGATCGCGATGCGGCGCGGTGCCGGCTGGCTCCGCACCTCGGCGGAGCCGAGCCCGGAGAGCCCGGCCAGCGGGTTCGCCATGCAGTTGACCGCGAGCTTGGACCAGCGCTCGCCCCACAGGTTGGTCGTGACCTTGGCCGGCGCCACGTGACTCATGAGCTCGGCCAGATGCCGCGCGCGCGCCGAGTCCGCGCCGTCGTGCTCGCCGATCTTGAAGCCGATGGCGCCCGTGTCCGTCCGCATCGCATGGCCGGCCTCGTACATCCCGGCGCCGATCGTGATCACGCAGCCGAGCGTCCGCTCCCGGCCGGCGATGGCGGCCACGCGGTCGTCGTTGATCCCGTTCTGGAAATCGACGATGACGCCGTCCGGCCGCCGGAGGTACGCGAGCCCCAGGTGCGTCGCCCACTCGGTGTCGTACGACTTGACGGCGACGAACACGGCGTCGAACGGCTCGCTCACGCTCTGCATCTCGTGGATGTGCAGCGCGCGGACGGCAATGACGTGGTCGCCGCACGTGCCGCTCAGCCTGAGCCCCTTCGCGCGCATGGCCTCGACGTGCTCCGGCCACTGGTCGATCAGGGTCACGTCGATTCCCGCCTTGGTGAGCAATCCCCCCACTACGCTCCCGATCGCCCCCACCCCGATGATCCCGATCCGCGTTCCCATGTGTGCCCCCCGGGGTCAGACCCCTGCATGCTTCGAACTCGCGCGCCCCATTCTACCCGACCGCAAACGGTAAGAATGCAAGGGTCTGACCCCGTCAGGCCGTCAGGCGACGCATTCGCCTTGCATGGTCTCGACCTTGAACTCCGAGTGATCGGCGAGGTCGATGAAGTCGTCGGGGCGCGCCTCCTCGAGGGTGAGGGTCTCGAGGTCGGCGAGCAGGGTCTTGACGCGTGGCAGGTCCACGCGGCGCAGGAAATCGCGCGCGGTTTCTCCGGGGCCGTGCTCGGCGGCGTAGAGCGCGACGAGGCGCTCGACGACCTGGGGGATGCGGCGGGCGGGCACCTTGGCGGCCAGGCGGCCGAACGAGGCGCCGGCGCCGTCGACGCCGCCGCCCAGCATCACGAAGTACTGGGGGACGGCCCGGTCGCCGACCTTGCGCACGCTGCCCTGGAAGCCGAGGCCGGCGATGTGGTGCTGGCCGCAGCCGTTGGGGCAGCCGCTGATCTTGATGTCCAGGCCGGGCACGGCGGCCACCAGATCCGGCCGCGCGCGCAGGTGGTCGCCCAGGAGCTTGCCGAGCCCGCGCGACTGCGTCACCGCCAGCCGGCAGGCCTCGGCGCCGGGGCAGCTCGTGACGTCCGCGAGCGTGTTGGCGTCCGGAAGCCCGAGCCCGGCCGCGGCCAGCCGGCGATAGAGCTCCGGCACGTCGGCCGTGCGCACCCAGCGGAGCAGCAGATCCTGGTTGGGCGTGACGCGTACGGTCCCGTCGCCATAGCCGCGCGCCAGATCGCCGAGGATGCGGAGCTGCGCGCCCGTGAGGTCGCCCAGCGGCACCGTGACCGTGACGACCGCGTAGCCTTCCTGCTTCTGCGCGTGCAGGTTCGTCGGTTGCCACCGCACGAAGTCGCCGCTCAGGACGGGCAGCGGCCGCGCGAGCGCGGGGACGATGCCGGGCCCGCGCACCTGCGCCGTCGCGGCCCGTCGGGCCACCTCGGCGGTGGACGGTGGGGGCGGAGTCGTCCAGTCCGGAGCCGTCTCGAGCTCTGGTGCGTCGGGATCGAAGGGCAGCGGGACGCCGCCCTCCTCCCGCACCTCGGCCAGTGCCTTGTCGAACTCGGCGCGCCAGGCCGCGAAGCCGAGCGAGCGCACCAGGAACTTCATGCGGTTCCGCTGCTTGTGCTGGTAGTCGCCGAGGCGGTGGAACACGCGCAAGATGGCCTCGGCGACCTCGAGGAGCTCACCCGCCGGCAGGAAGTCGTAGAGCTCGTCACCCGACTTCGCGAGCGTCGCCGTCCCGCCGCCCACGGTGACCCTGAACCCGCGCGCGGCTACGCCCGCGCCCGCACGCAGGCGCGCGCGCCAGCCGATGTCGTTGATGGCGGTGACGGCGTGATCATCGGCGCACCCTTCGAACGCGATCTTGAACTTCCTCGGCAGCGACGAGCTCAGCGGATGCCGCAGCAGGTAGCGGGTGAGCGCTTCCGCATACGGCGTGACGTCGAAGGGCTCGTCCGCGGCCACCCCCGCGTACGGGCACGCGGTGATGTTGCGCACCGAGTTGCCGCACGCCTCGCGCGTCGTGAGCCCCGCCGCGCCCAGCCGCCGCATCGCAGGCTCGACGGCGCCGAGCTTCACGAAGTGGAGCTGGATGTTCTGCCGCGTCGTGATGTGCGCGAAGCCGCGCGAATAGGCCTCCGCCACGTCGGCCAGCGCCTCGAGCTGCCCGGCCTCGAGGATGCCTTGCGGGATCTTGACACGCATCATCTGGACGTCACCCGCCTGCCGCTGGCCGTACGTGCCGCGCACGAGCCGGTAGCTTCGCCACTGATCGGCGGGCAGCTCGCCACGCTCGAACCGTTGGAGCGTCGCCACGAACTCATCGATCTCCGCCTCGTTGGCGAAGGAGAGCCTCGTCCTGCCGAGTGTCTTCGGATCGTCGTGAGCAGCCATGTCAGGCCTCCTCAGCACGCGCGTGACTCGCCGCCGCGGGCGGCGAGCCGGGAAAGAGCGCGGCGGCAATGCGGGCGCCGACGGCCACGACCCGTCCGATGACGATCGTGCCGGGCGCGTCGATTGGTAGAGCCGTTAACCTCGCTCCCTCTCCCTCCCAGGGAGAGGGTCGGGGTGAGGGTCGGGCCCATCGGCCGGTCGCGAGCGTCGCGGCGCCGAGCGCATCGAGCCGCCCGGTCCACGTGCAGGCGCCGGACGTGCCGGCGGCCAGGCAGAGCGCGCTCGGCGTGTCGGGAGGCCAGCCCCGCTCGATCAGGAGCCTGGCCAGCGCGGCTCTCGACGCCATGCCCATCAGCACGACCACGGTGAGCGAGTGCGGCGGGATCGTCTCGAGAATCGGGCGATACGCGGGCTCGGCGTGTCCCGAGAGGACGAGGAAGCTGGAGGTGACATCGCGGTGAGTGACCGGGATGCCGGAGAGCGCCGGCGCGACGACCGCGGCCGTGAGGCCGGGAATCACCTCGAAGGGAACGCCCGCGGCCGCGAGCGCGAGCGCCTCCTCGCCGCCGCGCCCGAGGACGAACGGATCGCCGCACTTCAGGCGCACGACCCGCCGGCCGCGGGTGGCCGCGCGGATCATGAGCCGGTGGATCGTCTCCTGCTTCACGCAATGGCGCCCGCGGCGCTTGCCGACCGGGAAGCACTGGGCCCGCGGGGCCAGCCGCAGCGCCTCCGGCGAGACGAGCGCGTCGTAGAGCACCAGGTCGGCCTCGGCCAGGCGGCGGGCCGCCTTGACCGTGAGCAGCTCCGGATCGCCGGGCCCGGCGCCGACCAGCGAGACGAAGCCGGTCACCACCTCACCTCGGCCGGCTCCGCCTCGCCCTCGGCGTAGAGCGTGTTCAGCGCGTTCAGGAGAAGCGGCCGCCGCTCGCGCATCGGCACCCCGGCGGCGCGCTGCTCCCGGCGAAGCTGCGCGGCCGCGCGCACCCAGGTGTCGACGTCCTCGGGGATCAGCGTCTCGAGCCCTTCGCGGAGCAGCCCCGCCAGCGCCGGCGCGCGTCCCTCCGTCGACACCGCGATCGTCACTCCGCCGCGACGGAAGACGCCGCCCGTGTAGGCGCTGGCGCGCTCGAGATCGTCCACGACGTTGACGAAGACGCGCCGCTCCTGCGCGGCGGCGGCGACCTGCCGGTTCACCTCGGGAGGTGCGGCCGCCACGACGAACCAGACGTTGTCGAGGTCGCGCGGCACGAACGGCCGCTGCACGAGGATCACGCCCTCGTGAGACATGATCTCGGCGCGCGCCACCGGCGCCACCACGGTGACGCGGGCGCCGGCCCGGAGGAGCTCCGGCAGCCTGGCGCTCGCCACTTTGCCCGCGCCGACCAGCAAGACCGCCTGACCCGCGAGCTTCAGGAACACCGGGTAGAGCGGCGTGTGAGCTCGATCCAGCATCTCGACCTCCTTCCCCAAAGCGAAAAGCCGAGGGCGGGGCCATGAGCGGCCCTCACCCCCGGCTTTCTGTCTTCGGACGACGTGTGCCTTCTGGTGAACCGGTTACGCGCGATACGTCAGCGGTACGTCGACCCAGCTCTTACATCGAGGGCACTTCGCGCTGGCCTGGCCGCTCTCGTCGCTCACCCGCAGGATCGCGTTCCTGATCAGCAGACCCTCCTCACCCGGGAACACGATCTTGGTGCGGCAGCCCGAGCAGCGCACCTCTCGCACCCGCGCCGGCTCCGCCAGCGTGGAGTGAGGCCGGTTCGGCATAGGGGTAAGTATACATTTCCGGTCGGAGAGGTCAAGAAATTTCAAAGGACCTCCGGACAGCGCTAAATTGCGTGATTTGACGGGTACTCGAGTGCGACCGAGATCAGCCGGCGTCCGGGTCGATCCCGTGCTCTCTGAGCTTCTTCCGCAGTGTGTTGCGGTTGATGCCGAGCAGCTGGGCGGCCCGGACCTGGTTGCCGCGCGTCTCCCGCATCACCGCGCGCAGCAGCGGCTTCTCGACGAGCCCGACCATGAGGCTGTGCAGGTTCGCCGAGGGACGCCCGCGGAGCCCCCGCACGCACTCGTGCATCTTCCGCTCGATGATGTTCTCCAGCGACGCGTCGGCGCTGACGGCCGGGCTGCCCGCGACGGGCGCGATCGGCAGATGATCCGGCAGGATCACGCCGCCCGAGGCCATGACCATGGCGCGCTGGATCACGTTCTCCAGCTCGCGCACGTTGCCGGGCCAGTCGTAGCCGACGAGCCGATCCATGGCGTCGGCGGCGATCACACCGTCGCCGAGCGACTCGGAGTACTTGGCGAGGAAATGCTCGGCCAGCAGCGGGATGTCGCCGCGCCGCTCGCGCAGTGTGGGCAGCTGCAGCGTGACGACGTTCAAGCGGTAGAAGAGGTCCTCGCGGAAGCGCCCGTCCTTCATCATGGCTTCGAGGTCGCGATGCGTGGCCGCGAGCACCCGCACGTCCATGCGGATCAGCTCGTGCCCACCCACCCGCTCGAAGGCGCGCTCCTGCAGCGCGCGCAGCAGCTTGACCTGGAGCTCCGGCGGCATGTCCCCGATCTCGTCGAAGAACACCGAGCCGCCGTGCGCGAGCTCGAGCTTGCCCAGGCGGCGGTCCTTGGCGTCGGTGAACGCTCCCTTCTCGTGGCCGAACAGCTCGGACTCGAGGAGCGCCGCGGGAATGGCGGCCGCGGAGATCCCCACGAAGGGGCGGCCGGCGCGCCGGCTGTAGTGATGAAGCGCGCGAGCCACGAGCTCCTTGCCCGTGCCCGACTCGCCGCGCAGCAGCACGCTCACCTCGCTGGCGGCGACGCGGCCGATCGTCTTGTACACCTCCTGCATCGTCGGATGGCGGCCGACCAGCGCCCCGAACTCCCAGACCTCCCTCAGGCCGGAGCGGAGCGAGGTCACTTCCTGGGCGAGCCGCCGCGCGGTCAGCGCGCGCTCCGCCACCAGCAAGGCCTCGTCGAGATCGAACGGCTTGGTGAGATAGTCGTACGCGCCATCCTGCATGGCCTGCACGGCGGTCTCCATGGTGCCGTGGGCGGTCATGATCACCACCTGGGCCTCGGGACGCCGCTCCCGGAGCTGCTTCAGCAGCGCGAGCCCGTCGATGCCCGGCATCCGCACGTCCAGCAGCAGCACGTCGAACGGCTGCGACTCGGCCTCGCCGAGCGCGGCCCGGCCGTCCTTGACGGCGGTGACCTGATATCCGGCGCCGCGGAAGCCTTTCTCGAGCACCCAGCGGAGCCCGTCCTCGTCGTCCGCGATCAGGATGCGACCCTCAGGCACGAGCCGTCACCTCGCGATGGGCAGGAAGCACGAGACGCTGGTGCCCTTGTTCGGTTCGCTCGTGATCTGGATGGCGCCCTTGTGCTCCTCGAGGATGCGATGGCAGAGGGCCAGGCCCAGGCCGAGCCCGCGGTCCTTGGTGGTGAAGAACGGGGTGAACAGCTTCGCGCGCGTCGACGCCGGGATGCCCTCGCCCTGGTCGATCACCTGCACCTCGGCCATGCTCCGGAGCCCGTGCCCGAGATCCACCTTGGCGAAGAGCGGGTCCATGCTCAGCCGGGTGACCACGGTCAACCGGCCGCCCTTCGGCATCGCCTCGATCGCGTTCCGCACGAGGTTGTGGAAGACCTGCACGATGCAGTCCTCGTCGGCCAGGATCGGCGGCAGGCTCGGGTCGTAGCGCCGGACGATCTCGACACCGCCCTGCGCGGCCAGCTCCTCGGACATCAGCGTGACGCGCTCCAGGAGCTGATGGACGTTGAGCGGAACCGCCCGCAGCGTCACCGGGCGGCCGAGATCCAGGAGCATCTCGATGATGCGGTTGACGCGGTCCACCTCCTTCAGCAGCATGTCGGTGTACTCGGCCCAGCGCGCCTCGTCGCCCAGCTCGCGCTTCAACAGCTGCACGGCGCCGCGGATCGCGCCCAGCGGATTGCGGATCTCGTGCGCGAGCCCGATGGCGATCTGCCCGGCCGCCGCCAGCGTCTCCCCGCGGCGGACCTCCGACTCGAGCTGCTGTAGTCGCGAGACGTCGCGCACCACGGCGATCGCCGCCTCGACCGCGCCGCTCCGGCCAGGCAGCGGCGCCGTGACGATGCTCACGCGCACGGCACGTCCGTCCGCCGTCTCGACCACGGCCTCGGATTCCGACCGGCTCTCGCCGGTGGCCAGCGTGTCGGTCAGGTGCCGTACCAGCGAGGTGTGCGGGGGAAAGACCTCCTTGAGCGTGCGCCCGATCGCGCGCCGGGCGGAGCGGCCGAGCAGGGCCTCGGCGGCGGGATTCCACAGCGCGACACGCAGCGCCTCGTCCACGCCCACCACGGCGTCGGGAAATCCCGCCAGGAGGGCCTCGTAGTCGAGCCGCCGCATCGCCGACGGGTCCATCTTCAGGCCAGCGCCAGCGCCGGAACGGCGTTCATCGTGAGCTCCGCCCGCTCGCCTGCCTCGAGCCGGTCGTGGCCCGCGGCCGCGATCATCGCGGCGTTGTCGGTGCACAGCCGGCGCGACGGCACGTGGAGCGTCCAGCCTCGGGCCTCTCCCTCGGCCTGGAGCGCCTCGCGCAGCGCCGTGTTCGCGGCCACCCCGCCGGTGAGCACCACGCGCTTGACGCCGAGATCGATGGCGGCGCGCACGGTCTTGCGGACGAGCATCTTCACCGCGGTGGCCTGGAACGACGCGGCCACGTCGGCCACCTGGGCGTCGGACAGGCGGCCGGCCCGACGCACGTGCAGCGAGACGGCGGTCTTGATGCCGCTGAACGAGAAGTCCGGGGCGCGGTCGCTCATCTGGGCCGTGGGGAACGCGATGGCCTTCGGATCGCCCGCGCGCGCCACACGCTCGATCGCGGGGCCGCCGGGATAGCCGAGGCCGAGGAGCTTCGCCACCTTGTCGAAGGCCTCGCCGGCCGCATCATCGCGCGTCTGGCCGATGCGCTCGTAGCGGCCGCGCTCGCGGATGAGGTAGAGCGCCGTGTGCCCGCCCGAGACGACGAGCGCGAGGAACGGGTAGCTCGGCGGATGCGCCTCGAGAAACGCCGCGTAGATGTGCCCTTCCAGGTGGTTCACGCCGACGAGCGGCAGGCGCCGGCTGTAGGCCAGGGCCTTGGCCACCGAGCAGCCGATGAGCAGCGAGCCGACCAGCCCTGGCCCCTGCGTCACCGCGATGCCCTCGACGTCCCCGAGCCCGACGCCGGCCGTGTCGAGCGCGCGCGCGATCACCGGTGTGATCACCTCGAGGTGCCGCCGCGACGCGAGCTCCGGCACCACGCCGCCGTACGGCGCATGCACGTCGTCCTGCGACGCCACGATGCTCGACAGCACCTTGCGGCCCCCGTCGAGCACGGCCGCCGCCGTCTCGTCACAGGATGTCTCGATCCCCAGCACGATCACGCCATGTCGCTCCGAGTCTCCCCCTCATCCTTGAGGGACCAGGTCTCTCAGCGCGCCAGCTCGGACACGGGCACCAGACGCAGTCCGCGGGCCTCCCAGCGCGGGATGTACTCGCGCAGGAGCCGCACCGTCAGCGGGTGGCCGTGCGCGATCACGACGACCTCGCCGCGGCGGTCGGCCCAGCCCGCGACCTCGTCCCATCTCGCGCGCGCCGCGGCCTCGCCCGCTGTGTGGTCGATCACGACCTGCCGGCGCGCGGCGCGCACCCCCAGCTCCCTGGCTTCACTGTACGCGAGCGACAGGTTCGAGGCATAGGCATCGACCAGGAACAGCCGCCGGGCTCCGAGCACCTCGACCAGCGCGCGCATCCGTGCGCGGTCCTCCGTCAACCGGGATCCCAGGTGGTTGACCACACCGACCGCCCCGGGCAGCGCCGCCAGGTGACGCCTCACCGCGGTCTGCAGCTCCCCCGGCGACATCGACATGAGGAGCGCGCCGGGTCCGGGATCGATCTCCGGATAGCGGTACGGCTCCATGGGCAGGTCCAGCAGCACCTCGAGCCCGGCGCCGGCGGCCTCCCGGCCGATGACCTGGGTGAGCGGCAGCGCCGGCAGCACCGCCACCGCCACCGGCCGCTGGATGGCTCTCACGAGCTCGAACACGTCGCGGCGCCCGCCCAGGTCGTCCACGATGACGGCGATCCGAGGGGCGCCGGGCCCGAGCGGCGCAGTCGAGGCGTCGGGAAGGGCGCGCGCGGAGATCGCCGCCGGCGCGGCCGGCGGCCGGCCCGGCCACGACAGCCCGAACAGGCTCGCCTCCCCCCGCCGGGCCTGCCACTGATCGAGGGCCACGACCGCGACCAGCAGAATCACCGCGATGCCGACGAGAGCTTTCCACACTCTCGTCGGCACGCCGGATAGGCCCACAGATCCGCGGCGCTGATCACTGGCCACTACGGGTTCGAGGTTCCGCTTCGAGCGCCGGCTTCGCCGGCGCAAGCCCTTTCTGGGGGAGGTCTCGGAGGGGGCCCCCCACGGGGCGAAGCCCCGTTTTGATCAGACGGCCCCCTCCGATTTTCTAGCGGGTCTGCGTCTGGGCCTGCGACCCTGCGGGCGTCGGGCGCGACTTGTCGAGGATCTTCATCGCCTTCAGCAGATCGAGCGCCCGCTGGAGCTGGATGTCCTTCTTGAGCTGCTCCTGGAAATCGGTCGGAGGCGCCACGGGCACCGGGGGCTCCGCCGCGGCGCCGGGCGGCGGCTTCGGCAGCTCGACGACGATGTCCGGCGCGATGCCCTTGCCGTGGATGGACCGGCCCTTCGGGGTGAAGTACTTCGCGGTCGTCAGCCGGAGCCCCGAGCCGTCCGACAGCGGGATGATCGTCTGGACCGAGCCCTTGCCGAACGTCGGCGTGCCGATCACGATGGCCCGGCCCCAGTCCTGCAGCGCGCCGGCGACGATCTCCGAGGCCGAGGCGCTTCCCTGGTTGACGAGCACGACCATCGGAAAGTCCGCGTAGACGCGCTTGGCGTTCGCCTGGAAGCGCATGTTCTGGTTGCGGACGCGTCCTTCGGTGTAGACGACGAGACGTCCCGACTCGATGAACTTCTCGGTCACCTCGACCGACGCGGTCAGCAGCCCGCCCGGATTGTTCCGGAGATCCAGGATGAGGCCCTGCATCTTGTTCCCGTTCTTCGTGAACCGGTCGAGCACGCCGTCGAGGTCGCTGGCCGTCTGCTCCTGGAACTGGCGCAGGCGGATGTACTCGATCCCGGGCTCGACCTCCTCGGTGCGCACCGATTGCACGCGGATCTGCTCGCGGGTGATCGGGAAGTCCCTGGGCTCGGTCCAGCCCTCGCGCATGATCGTGATCGTCACCTTGGTCCCGGGCTTGCCGCGCATGCGCTTCACGGCGTCGGTGAGCTGCATCTCCTTGGTGGTCAGCCCTTCGATCTTCATGATCCGATCGCCCGGCTGGATACCGGCGCGATAGGCCGGCGTGCCCTCGATCGGCGCCACCACGGTGAGAATGTCGTCCTTGAGCGTGATCTCGATCCCGAGCCCGCCGAAGCTGCCCGTGGTCTCGACCTGCATCTCCTTGTACATCTCGGGGTCGAGGAACGAGGAGTGCGGATCCAGCCCTCGCAAGGTGCCCTTGATGGCGCCGTAGATGATGTCCTTGGGCGGAACCTCGTCGACGTACTGGCTCTGGATGATCGAGAGCACCTCGGTGAACAGACGGAGGTTCTCGTAGGTGGCGGCCGATTCATTGCTCTTGCTGGCCACGCCGCCGCCGAGCGACAGCGTGAAGGCGAGCAGGAGCGCGGAGACGACCACGATCTTACGCATGTGCCGAATGGGACTCATCGAACCCTCCCCCCCACAATTTGACAGCTCACCGGACTCCTACCCACGCGGCCGCAACCACAGGTTCGGATCCTGGGGCTTGCCGGCGTGCCGCACCTCGAAGTAGAGGCGTGGCCCTTGCAACGAGCCCGTGTCGCCGACCGTCCCGATCGGCTGCCCTTGCTTCACCTCGTCTCCCTCCGACACCCGTATCTCGGCAGCATGCGCGTACAGAGTATAGTACTCGCCCCCATGATCCACGATGATCAGATTGCCGTAGCCGCGGAACCAGCCCGTGTACAGGACGTGCCCCGCGAACACCGCCGCGATGTGCGTGCCCTCGGGCACCGCGATATCGATGCCGTTGCTGAAGGTCTTGGTCCCGAAGCGGGGGTGCACCTGGGCGCCGTACTCACCCACGACCCGGCCATCCACCGGCCAGGCGAGCCGCCCGCGCAAGGTCGCGAACCCGCTCCCGCCGCCGGCGTCGGGCGGCGGAGGCACCGCGCGCGGCGGCCTGGCCGCCGGCGGCGCCTTGGCCATCTTTCGCTGCTTTTCCTGAAGGTCCCGGACAAAGGCTTCCAGCCGGCGGGTCGCCTCCCACAGCTCCCCGACCACGCGGTCGTGGTAGGCGCGCTCGTCTCTGACCCGGGCCAGGAGCCCCTGGCGTCTGGCCAGCTCCCGGTCGGCCTCGGCCCGTTCCTGGTCCGCCGCCATCCGGAGGCTCGAGAGCTCTCTTCGTCCCGTATCCAGACGCTGCTTGCGGTCGGCCAGGCCATCAGACGTCACACGATACTCTCGAATGAGGCGCGCGTCCACTGTGGCGAGGGTAACCAGATGGCGAAGCTGGACGGCCCGCGTGAGCGGATCATCGCCCGAGAGCAGGACCGGCAGCGCCCCGCCCTGGGCCTGGAGCTGGTAGAGGGCCCGCAGCCGCCGCGCGAGCGCCTCCTCCTGGCCGGTGCGCTGAGCCTGGAGGCGATCGAGATCGGCCTGGAGCGTCGCGATGTCGGCCTGCGCCCTCTTGACGCGGCCGTCGAGCGTGGCGACCTGGCGCCGCTTCTCGGTGAGCCGCCGGTCGATGCTGTCGAGCTCGGCCAGCAGTCCGGCCTCGCGCCGCTTCGCGTCGGCCGCTTTGGCGCGCTCCTCGTTGAGGCGCTTCTGCGTCTGCTGCAGGTCGCGCTGCTTCTCGTTGAGGTCGACGGGGTCGCGACGCTGCGCGGTGGCGGGCGCGATCAGCGTGAGCGCGCCGAGCGTCACCGCCAACACGGCCGCGAGCCCCGCGCGCGTCACGGGCGCGCGCGGCCTCCGGCCAGCACCCCGCCGAGCCCGCCGAGCAGCGTGCCGGTGCCGAGCAGGCCGAGCATCTGCGGAATCGAGAGGAACGTCGCGCGCTGCAGCCCCAGCGTGAGTGGCAGCAGCGGCTCCAAGCGCAGCACGGCTAGGCCGTAGATGGCCTCCAGGACGGCGAGCGCGAGA
>Ga0187892_10005431_pt1 | contig 20041 bp, 18 predicted proteins | sample MA1701073metaG_FD_139345 | JGI IMG/M metagenome (GOLD analysis project Ga0187892, IMG submission 139345) | Bio-ooze microbial communities from a basaltic lava cave in the Kipuka Kanohina Cave System on the Island of Hawaii, USA - MA170107-3 metaG ...
CAGACGTGGCAGCCGTTGGGGTAGGTGACCTCGCCCGGCGAGAACGTGCCGCTGTCGTAGAAGCCGGGCTCGATTCCGGGTGGCAGACGCTCGGGCAGGAAGGCCGCTTTGGCCACCTCCTTCAGCGCGAGCGCGCGATCGGTGCCGGCAACGCGGAACCGGCCGGCCGCGAACTCGACGTCCGGCTCGGCCGCCTCGAGGAGATGCGCGGCGATGCGCCGGCCCTTCGCGATCAGCTTGTCCGCGGCGACGACGAACGCGCCGCCGCCGATCGCCGCCGTGCGCGAGCCGAACGTGCCGACGCCGAACGCCACCTTGTCGGTGTCCCCCTGCAGGTAGCGGACCTCGTTCGGGTCGAGCCCGAGCCGCTCGTGCGCGAGCTGCTTGAACATCGTCTCGTGGCCCTGGCCCTGGCTCATCGCGCCCGACAGGATGGTCGCGGTGCCCGCCACGTCGAAGCGGATCTCCGCGTACTCGAGACCGGGCGCGGCGGCGCGCTCGATGGCGTTGATCACGGCGAGCCCGCGCAAGCGCCCGCGCTTGCGCGCCGCCTCGCGCCGCGCCGGGAAGCCGGCGTGATCGGCGGCGGCGAGCGCGAGGTCCATCGTGCGCGGGTAGTCGCCGGTGTCGTAGACCCAGCCGAACGCGTTCCTGTACGGCATCGCCACGGCGGGAATCAGGTTCCGCCGGCGCAGCTCGACCGGATCGATCTTCAGCTCGCGCGCCGCATCGTCGACCAGGCGCTCGATCACGTACGTCGACTCGGGGCGGCCGTTGCCGCGGTACGGCGCGGTCGGGCTCGAGTGGGTCATCACGCACAGCACCTGGGCGTGCGCGGCGCCGAGCGCGTAGGTCCCGGCGAACGTGCCGATGTGGCCGAAGGTGCCGAGCAGGTTGCGGTCGGACGAGACGTAGGCGCCGAGGTTCGCCGTGGTGCGCACGCGCAAGCCGAGGAACCGGCCGCCGGCGTCGAGCGCGAGCTCGGCCTCGCTGATGCGGTCGCGCGCGTGCTCGTCGGCGAGGATCGCCTCGCTCCGCTCGCAGGCCCATTTCACCGGCCGCCCGAGGCGGCGCGCCGCCCACAGCACGAGCCGGTGCTCGGCGTACTGCGGTCCCTTCGCGCCGAAGCTGCCGCCGACGTCGCCGGCGACGACGCGGAGCGCCGTCTCCGGAATGCGGAAGATCTCGTTCGCGAGGAGGCTGCGCGCGCGATGCGCGTACTGGAGGTCGGCGTAGAGCGTGTAGCGCGCCTCGCCCGGGTCCCAGCTTCCGATCGCGCCGCGCGGCTCCATGAACTGCGCGTGGACGCGGCTCACGACGTAGCGGCCGCGGACGATGTGGTCCGCGCGGGCGAACGCGGCGTCGGTCGCCGCCCTGTCGCCCATCTCGAACACGTTCGAGACGTTGTCCGGGCACTCGTCCCACACCGGCGCGGCGCCCGGACGAGTGGCGTCCGCGGTCGCGGTGACCGAGGGCAGCGGGTCGTAGTCGACCGCCACCAGCTCGGCGGCGTCCTTCGCCTGCGCGAGCGTCCCGGCGATCACGATCGCGACCGGATCGCCGACGTAGCGGACCCGTTCGCGGACGATCCCGGGGTGCGGCCGCCAGAACATCGGCGCGCCGTCCGGGCGCTTGCGCTTGAGCGCGACCGCGGTCGTGCCGAGCCCGTCGGTGGCGAGGTCATCGCCGGTCAGCGCGGCGATCACGCCCGGCGCGGCCGCGGCGGCCGCGACGTCGATCGAGCGGATGCGCGCGCTCGCGTGCGGCGAGCGGACCACCACCATGTAAGCCTGCCCCGGCAGGTCGAAGTCGTTGATGAACCGACCCTGCCCGCGAAGCAGCCGCGGATCCTCGAACCGGGGGACCGACTGACCGATGCCGAACTCGCCCATCCTGCGATGCACCTTGTTGGATGTCAGGTTGTAGGATAACCTGCGGACGTACTCTGCGCCTTCGCCGCACGCCCGAGGAGTCCGCGATGATCGACAGGAAAACCGCGATCGGCAACTGGGACCGGCACGTCGCGCCGAGCAGGCCGTGCACGCCGGCGGAGATGGCCGGGCGCGTCGCGCGCTGGGGCCGCATCCCGGCGAGCGACCGCGCGTTCGCCGACACCTGGGTGCCCGGCCACGAGCGCGTGCTCTACAGCGTCATCGGCGCGGGCGTCCACGACGACCCGGACTTCAGGCCGGCGATCGCCGCGGCCGGGAACTTCGTCGTCGACTACATCGTCGCCCCGCCCGGCTGCGGCGCCGCGCTCCACGCCCACGATTCCGAGGAGGCGTTCGTGGCGATCACCGGCCGCTGGGCGGTGCTCTGGGGCGACGAGGGCGAGCAGCAGGTCGTCCTCGACGAGCGCGACGTGATCAGCGTGCCGCCGTTCGTGATGCGCGCGTTCCGCAACCTCGGCGACCGCGAGCACACGCTGCTTTCGATCCTCGGCGGCGGCAACCCCGGCAAGGTGAAGTGGGCGCGCAAGCTCGCCGAGGCGGCGAAAGCCCGGGGCGTCGGCTTCGACGACGCCGGCAACGCCGTCAAGTTCGACTGATCGCCGTGGCCGCGCGCACCGCCGGTGTCATCGGTCTCGGCTCGATGGGCATGGGCGCGGCGCGCTCGCTGCTGCGCGCCGGGTTTTCGACCTTCGCCTGCGACGTGCGCCGCGAGGCGCTCGACTCTTTCGGCGCCGCCGCCGGCGTCGCGTGCGCGACGCCGGCCGAAGTCGGCGCGAAGGCCGGCGTCGTCGCGATCTTCGTCGTCAACGCCGAGCAGGCCGAGGAGGTGCTGTTCGGCGCGAACGGCGCGGCCGCCGCGATGAAGCCGGGCGGCGCGGTACTCTTCTGCGTCACCGCCGCCCCCGACTACGCCGAGCGCCTCGGCGGGCGCCTCGCCGAGCGCGGCATCCTGCTGCTCGACGCGCCGGTGTCCGGCGGCGCCGCGAAGGCCGCTGCCGGCGAGATGACGATCATGGCCTCGGGCGCGCCCGCGGCCTTCGCCGCGTGCGAGGAGGCGCTCGCGGCGATCGCGTCCAAGGTCTACCGCCTCGGCGACCGCCCCGGGCAGGGCTCGCGCATCAAGGTGGTCAACCAGCTCCTCGCCGGCGTGCACATCGCCGCGATGGCCGAGGCGATGGCGCTCGGGATCCGCGCCGGCTGCGACCCGGACGTCGTGTACGAGGTGATCTCGAACTCCGCCGGCAGCTCGTGGATGTTCCAGAACCGCGGGCCGCACATCCTCGCCGGCGACTACACGCCGCTCTCGGCGGTGAGCATCTTCGTGAAGGACCTCGGGATCGTCCTCGACACCGCGCGCAAGCTCACGTTCCCGCTCCCGCTCACCGCGGCCGCGCACCAGATGTTTCTCGCCACGAGCGCGCACGGCCACGGCGGCGAGGACGACTCCGCCGTGATCAAGATGTTCCAGGCGCTCACCGGCATCGAGCTGCCGGGGGGCAAGCCGTCGTCGCCGAGGGGCAAGGCACCGTGAGCGTGATCCTCGGCTGCATCGCCGACGACTTCACCGGCGCGACCGACCTCGCCAGCATGCTCGTGCGCGCCGGCATGCGCACGGTGCAGACCATTGGGGTGCCAAAGGACGGCGTGCCCGCGGACGCGCGGCTCGCCGCCAATGCGGACGCGGTCGTCGTCGCGCTCAAGTCGCGTACGATCCCCGCCGCGGCAGCGGTGTCGCAGTCGCTCGCCGCGCTCGATTGGCTGCGCGGCGCGGGCGCGCGGCAGATCTACTTCAAGTACTGCTCGACGTTCGACTCCACCCCGGCGGGCAACATCGGCCCGGTCGCCGACGCGCTGCTCGACGCGCTCGGCGCGGACTTCACCATCGCCTGCCCGGCGTTTCCGGAGAACGGCCGCACGATCTGCAACGGTCACCTCTTCGTCGGCGACGTGCTGCTGTCGGACTCGCCGATGAAGGACCATCCGCTCACGCCGATGACCGACGCGAGCCTCGTGCGCGTGCTCGCGCGCCAGACGAAGCGCGCGGTCGGGCTCGCCGGGCACCGCGTCGTCCGCCGCGGCGCGGCCGCGATCGGCGCGCGCTTCGACGAGCTGCGCACCGCCGGCACCACCTACGCGGTGGTCGACGCGCTCGCCGACGAGGACCTGATGGCGATCGGCGCGGCGTGCGCCGGCCTCGCGCTCGTGACCGCCGGCTCCGGGATCGCGCTCGGGCTGCCGCAGAACTTCTTCGCCGCCGGGCTGATGCAGCCGCGCGCGGACGCGGCCGCGCTCCCGGCGGCGGGCGGCAAGCCCGCGGTGCTCGCCGGCAGCTGCTCGGCGGCGACGCGCGAGCAGGTCGCGCGCATGGCCGGGCGCCACCCGGCGCACGCGCTCGATCCGGTCGCCGATCCCGATCCCGCCCGCCTCGCGGCGAAGGCGCTCGGCGCGATCGCGCCCGCGCTCGAGGCCGGCAAGCCCTTCCTCGTCTACTCGACGGCCGGGCCGGCCGAGGTCGCCGCGGTGCAGGCGAAATTCGGCGCCGCGCGCGCCGCGACCCTGATCGAGGACGCGCTCGCGCTGGTGGCCCGGCGGATCGTCGCGAGCGGCGTGCGGCGGCTGGTGGTCGCCGGCGGCGAAACCTCCGGCGCGGTGGTGAAATCACTCGGCGTGCAGGCGCTCGCGATCGGGCCGCAGATCGATCCCGGCGTGCCGTGGACGGCGAGCCTCGGAACGGAGCCGCGCATCGCGCTCGCGCTGAAGAGCGGCAACTTCGGCGCGCCCGACTTCTTCGAGAAGGCGCTGGAGCGGTCGTCGTGACCGAAGCGCAGCTCCGCGAAGAGATCGCGCTCCTCGGCCGCTCGATCTACGAGCGCGGCCTCACGCACGGCTCGACCGGCAACCTCAGCGCGAAGCTCGACGACGGCTGGCTCCTCACCCCCACCGGCTCGAACCTCGGCCGGCTCGACCCGGCGCGACTGTCGAAGCTCGACTGGCAGGGCCGACTCCTCGCGGGCGACCCGCCGTCGAAGGAGAGCTTCCTCCACCTCGCGATGTACCAGGAGCGCGCGCAGAACGGTGCGGTGGTGCACCTGCACTCGACCCACTCGGTCGCGGTGTCGGTGCTCGCCGACGTCGACGCGGGCGACGTGCTGCCGCCGCTCACCGCCTACTACGTGATGCGCATCGGCCGGCTGCCGCTCGTGCCCTACTACGCGCCGGGCGACCTCGCCCTCGCCGAGGCGGTGCGCGGCTTCGCCGGGAAGCATCACGCGGTGCTGCTCGCCAACCACGGCCCGGTCGTCGCCGGCAGCACGCTCGCGGCGGCGGCCGACGCGGTCGAGGAGCTGGAGGCGACGGCGAAGCTCTTCCTCCTGCTGCGCGGCGAGAAAGTCCGTCCGCTCACACCGGGCGAAGTCGCGGCGCTGCGCGCCAGGTTCCCGGCCTAGCCATGGCGCCCTCCGGACCGATCGGCTGGCTCACCCGCGGGTGGCCGGACATCACGCCGGAGACGCTCCGCGCCGACCTCCTCGCCGGGCTGATCGGCTCGATCGTGGTGCTGCCGCAGGGCATCGCGTACGCGACGCTCCTCGGCATGCCGCCGGAGTACGGCCTCTACTGCGCGATGCTGCCGACCGCGGTCGCCGCGCTCTTCGGCTCGTCGTGGCACTCGATCTCGGGGCCGACCAACGCGATCTCGCTCGTCGTCTTCGCCACCCTGTCGCCGATCGTCGCGCCCGGCTCGCCGGAGTACGTGCAGGCGGTGCTCACGCTCGCGTTCATCGTCGGCGCCGCGCTCCTCGCGATCGGCCTCTTCCGGCTCGGCGCGGTGGCGAACTTCATCTCGCACACCGTCGTGGTGGCGTTCTCGACCGGCGTCGGCATCCTGATCGTGACCAGCCAGCTCGGCGAGGCGTTCGGGCTGGCGATCCCGCGCGGCGCGTTCCTCAACACCTGGCAGTACTTCCTGACGCATCTCGCCGCGATCAACGTCTACCCGACGCTCGTCGCCGCGATCACGATCGCGGCCGGACTCGCCGCGCAGCGATTCGTGCAGCGGGTGCCCTATCCGCTGGTGGCGGTGATCGCCGGCAGCCTCGCCGCTTACGCCCTCGACGCGGCGATCGGCCGGGACGTGACCGGCATCCGGACGCTCGGCGCGCTGCCCGGCGCGCTGCCGCCGCTTTCCTACCCCGCGCTCCGGCTCGACCTCGTCCAGCCGATCGTCGGCGTCGCGGTCGCGGTCACCGCGCTCTGCCTGATCGAGTCGATCTCGGTCGCGCGGTCGATTGCGGTCCGCTCCGGCCAGCGGCTCGACGCGAACCGCGAGTTCGTCGGCCAGGGTCTTTCCAACCTCGCGGCGAGCTTCTTCTCCGGCTTCCCGTCGTGCGGCTCGTTCAACCGCTCGATGGCGAACTACGAGGCCGGCGCGCGCTCGCCGCTCGCGGCCATCGCCGCGGCCGGGTTCCTGGCGCTGATCGTCCTCGCCGTGGCGCCGCTCGTGGCGTACCTGCCCTACGCGGCGATGGCCGGCGTGCTGGTCCTGATCGCGTGGCGGCTGGTCGACCTGCAGCAGATGCGCCACATCGCCGGCGCCGGCGGCGGCGAGGCGGTGGTGCTCGGCGTGACGGTCGCCGCGACGCTCCTCATGAACCTCGAGGTCGCGATCCTCTTCGGCGTGCTGCTCTCGCTCGGCATCTACGTCTACCGGACCTCGCAGCCGCGGTTCGTGCCGGTGGTGCCCGACCCGCTCGCCGAGACGCGCAAATCGGTCGAGGTCCAGACCGGTCTCGACGAGTGCCCGCAGCTCAAGCTGGTGCGGCTCGAAGGCGGGCTGTACTTCGGCGCGGTCGATCACGCGGAGCAGGTGTTCGACGCCCTGCGGGCGGAGCACCCGGGCCAGAAGCACCTGCTGATGCTGTGCAAGGGCGTCAACTACGTCGACCTGGCGGGGGGCGAAGCACTCGCGGCCGAGGCGCGCCGGCGACGCGCGGAAGGCGGCGGCCTCTACCTGCACGGCCTGCGGCCGCCGATCCGGGAACGCCTCGAGCGCACCGGCCACCTCGCCGTGATCGGGGAGGCGAACGTGTACGAGACCAAGTACCGGGCGATCAAGACGATCTTCCAGACGCTCGACCGCGACCGGTGTGCGCGCTGCGGCGCGCGCATCTTCGAGGAGTGCCAGACCCTGCCGAGGGCGACATGAGCGACCTGGCCGATCCCGCCCGCCTGCCGATGCTCGGCGCGACGCCGAAGCTCTCCGACCAGGTCGCCGCGGTGCTGCGCGAGCGCGTGGCGCAGGGCCAGTTCGCGCCGGGGGCGCGGCTGCCCGCGGAGGCGCAGCTCGCCGAAGCGCTCGGCGTCAGCCGTACGGTCGTGCGCGAGGCGATCTCACGGCTCAAGTCCGAGGGGCTGCTCGACTCGCGCCAGGGCAGCGGCGTGTTCGTGCAGACCGCGCCGGTGCGGGCGCTGCGCCTCGACCCGCAGACCGGCCGCTCGGCGACCGCGGTGATCCAGGTGGTGGAGCTCCGGCGCGCGATCGAGGCGGAGGCCGCCGCGATCGCCGCCGAGCGGCGGACCGCGAAGGACCTCGCCCGGATGAGGCAGTCGCTGGCGGACGTCGACCGCGCGGTCGCCGCCGGCGGCGACGGCGTCGACGAGGACGTGCGCTTCCACCGCGCGATCGCGGAGGCGACCGGCAACCCGTACTACCTCGCGGTGCTCGAGTTCCTCGGCCAGTTCCTGCACGGCGCGACGCGCGTGACGCGGGCGAACGAGGCGCGCCGCGACGATTTCGCGCGGCAGGTGAAGGAAGAGCACGCCGCGGTGCTCGATGCGATCGCGAAGGGCGACCCCGCCGCCGCGCGGCGCGCGGCCGCGCGGCACATGCTGAACGCGGCGAAGCGCATCCGCGAGGCCGACCCCGAGTTCTGGACCCACGAAGGCGCCGCGCTCGCCCAGCGCATCGTCGATCGCGAGTAACCGACCCCCCACGACCACCACCAAGGAGGACCCCATGAGAAGGAGAGCAGCACTCAAGGCACTCGGTGCCGGCGCCGCCGCCGCGGCCGGCCTGCAGTTCCCGTTCGTCCGCACCGCGCGCGCGCAGGACCGCTACGCCAAGTACCGCGGCTCGACCATCGTCGTGCAATACCGGCGCATCCGCACTACGACCAGTTCGTCGCGGCGAAGCAGATCATCACCGGGTTGACGGCGGGGGCGGTGAAGGGCTGAGGCATGCGAGCGAGCGGCGACCGGATCCTGGTCACCCACGTCGGCTCGCTGCCGCGACCGCAAGCCGTCGTCGACCTGCTGGCGAAGAAGGAGGCCGGCGAGCCGTACGACCGCGCGGCGTTCGACGCCGTCATGGGCGACGCGGTCGCCGGGATCGTGCGCGAGCAGGTCGCCGCGGGCGTCGATGTCGTGAGCGACGGCGAGCAGTCGAAGCCGAGCTACGCCACATACATCAAGGACCGGCTCAGCGGGTTTTCCGGCGACAGCCCGGCGATGCGCGGTGCGGACCTGGAGGACTTCCCCGGCTATTTCCGCAAGCTGATGGCGCGTCGCGCCGGCGCGGTGAAGCTCGCCCGGCCGTGCTGCACCGGTGCGGTCGCGGTCAAGGATCGCGCGCCGCTCGAGGCGGATCTCGCGCGATTCCGGGCGGCGCTCGCCGGCAGCGGCGCGACCGAGGGGTTCCTGAACGCCGCCTCGCCGGGCGTAATCGCGGTGTTCCAGCCGAACCGGCACTACCCGACGCAAGGCGCGTACCTCGAGGCGCTGGCCGAGGCGATGCGCGACGAGTACCGCGCGATCGTCGGCGCGGGCTTCGTGCTCCAGGTCGACTGCCCCGATCTCGCGATGGGCCGCCACGTGACCTACAAGGCCGCCACGGAGGACGAGTTCCTCCGCCATGCCGCGGCCCAGGTCGAGGCGCTGAACCACGCGCTCGACGGCATTCCCCCAGACCGCGTCCGCCTCCACCTCTGCTGGGGCAACTACGAGGGCCCGCACCACCGCGACATCCCGCTCGAGCGGCTCTTCGGCATCGTGATGAAGGCGAACGCGCAGGCGCTGCTGTTCGAAGCGGCGAACCCGCGCCACGCGCACGAGTGGGCGGTGTTCGCCGAGCGGCGGCGCGAGATCCCCGACGACCGGATCCTCGTGCCCGGCGTGATCCAGTCGACCTCCAACTACGTCGAGCACCCGGCGCTCGTCGCCGAGCGGCTCGTCCGCTTCGCCGACATCGTCGGGCGCGAACGGGTGATGGCGGGCTCGGACTGCGGGTTCTCGACCTTCGCCGGCGACGGGCTGGTCGATCCGGAGATCTGTCTTGCGAAGCTCGCCGCGATGGCCGAAGGGGCGGCGATCGCCACCGGCCGGCTCTGGGGCCGCCGCTAGCGTGACCCGAAGGCCGACCTCAGCCGCGCCTCATTTCGCCAGCGCGGCGATCGCGCCCACGATCTCCGCCTGGACTTTCGCGTTCTTGTCGATGTTGACGTGGACGATGCCGAGGTCGCTCCCGAGATCCACGTTGGTGAGCTGGCCCTTGAAGCCGGGGTCGGCGGTGAGGGGCGCGCCCCAGCCGCCGGACTGGTAGTAATTGACCGCGCGCACGACGTTGGACGGGACCGGGTCCTGCCCGTACGGCGCGAGCGTGATCAGCAGGTCGACCGGGATCTTGTGCGCCTCGAGCTCGCGGGCGATATCGATGATGTTGTTGCCGCCCTGCGAGTGGCCGACGAGCACCAGCCGGCCGGTCTTGCCGGCCGAGCGCTCCCTGACGACCGTCCTCACGGTTGCGCGCCAGGAGAGGTGCCCGATCGCGTCGGCATTGATGCCCTTGCCGCGGAGCTCTTCGGCCATGGTGTCCATGCCGGTGGAGAAGATGCCGAACCAGCCGCGCAGGAGGTACACCCGGGTTTCGGCGTGCGCGCAACCGCACCAGAGGAGTGCGATCGCCGCCGCCCATCTCAGGCCCGCGCTCAAACCGACCGGATAGCGAACTCCACGCACTCGGACCACCTCGAAGCTCCCGCCGGCCGGCGCCCGCGATCGCGCGGGCTGGTGCACCATCGCCGTCCGCGACGGACCCCGTTGTTCTTCACCGCCAAACCGATGCCTATCGTACCCGTTCCCGCGATCCGCCCCGGCGGCGGCGCGGCGGCTCGCCGCGTGTCGCGGCGCTGACGACGACCGATGCCGCTCGGCACCCTGCTTCCCCTCGCGCTCGCGCTCGGCATCGCGTTCGTGCCGGTCTGGCTGCTGCGCGATCCGGGCGGCGGGCGGGCGCAGGACGTTTTCGTCGCGTCGCAGCCGACGCGGCCGGAGGTCGTCCGCAACGCCTCGATCGCGTACGGGCTCCGGATGGCCGCGTTCGGTCCGCTCTTCGCCTGGGGCGCGAGCGGCGATCTCTTACCGGCCCTGATCGCCGCCGCAGCCGCCGGGCTGGGGATCTGGCTGATCGATCTCCTCCGCCGGCCGCTCGTCGAGTTCCTGGACGATGCGCTCGGCCGCGACGGGTCGGTCACGGTCCACGCGTTCATCGCGCGGCAGCACGGCGGCGATCCGCGGGTGCGGGTGCTGGCGGCGAGCCTGACGCTGTTCGCACTCTACGGTCTGCTCGTCGGCGAAGCGCTCGCCCTGGCCGCGTTCCTCAAGCCGATGCTGCCGGGGGCCGCGCCGGCCGTCTACGCGCTGGTGCTCGGCGCGCCGCTGTGGACGGTGCTGCCCGCGCTGCTCGCCGGCCGCTCGGGGGTGATGCACTCGGCCCAGCTGCAGCTCGGCCTGCTCTATCTCGGCCTCTTCGGAACCGCCGCGCTGCTCCTCTACCTGCACCTCTCCGCGCTCACGCCGATGCCGCCGCACGGCACGCTCGCGGTCGTGCTCGTCGCGGTCTGCGGCGTGATCCTGCTCGTCTACCGGCGCTCGAAGTACGTCGACACCGAGCGGCTCCGGGCAGTCGCGCCTGCCGCCGTTCCCGGTGCCGAGCCCGTCCTCGCTCCCGACGCAAGTCCGGTCCTCGCTTCCGACGCCGAACCCGCGGCTGCTGCCATCGCCGATCCCATCTTCGAATCGGCGCTCGCCCGGCTGCTCAGCCGGACCGCGAAGATCCTCAACCCGAGCGTGTCGGTGCTGCTGGTCCTCGCCGTCGCCGTCGCGGCGCTGGACCTCCACGCCGCCGGACTGCCGCGCGTCGTGGACGACGCTGCCGCCGCCCTGCAGGCCGGCACGCGCGTGCCCGGCGTGGGACTCGTCGCCCTATTCCTCCTGCCTCTGCTCTATCCGCTCGTCGACAGCGCGAACTGGCAGGGGCTCGCGGCGCTCCGCAGGGAGGCGGGCGGCGGCGAGCCGGGTGGGGATTCGGCCAGGCTGCGCGGCGTCTTCCGGATGGCCGCCGTGGAGAGCGTCCTCGCATGGCTCCTGATCTGCATGCTCGGCGCCATCGCCGTCGGTGCCCTCGAGACGCCGGGCGGCGTGGACGCCGTGCAGACGGTCGTCGCGCAGCTCGCCTCCGCCGACGACGAGATCACCCGGATCGCGCTCGCGCTGCTGCTCATCTGCGTCTCCGCGGTCGTGCTTTCGACGATGAGCACGCTGTGCTCGGCGAGCCTGTGCACCTTCCGCTACGACGTGCTGCCGGCGCTCCGGCCGGAGCTCGCAGCGCGACCCGGGCAGCCCGCGCAGGAGGAATCGGCGGCTCGGCTCACGCTCCTTGCGGGCGGCGGCCTCGGCCTCGCGGTCGCGGTCGGGTTCTGCGTCGCCGACGCGTTTTTCCGGATCAGTCTCGCGAGCGACACGTTCCTCGCCGCGCTGCTCGCCGTCGGCTGTGCGCAGCTCGCGCTCGTGCCGCTCGTCCTGGGGCCGATCGTCGGCCGGAGACTCGGCGGCCGGGGAGTGGTCAGTGCCGGAGGGGCGCTGGCCGTCATCGGGATCGGCGCCGCGAGCGGCGTCGCTGCCGTAGTCGCTCATCTCGCCACCGGGGCCGGGGAATGGCTGTGGGCAGCGGTGCCGATCTGTCTCGGGTCGGGCCTGGCGGCCTTCGGTCTCGCGGGCGCCGCAGCGCGCGGCCCGCCGCCCGATTGACGTCTGATGCGGGATGCATTACCTGCTCGCGCTGTAGCGCTCCGGGGTCGGCGCAGTGTCGGCCGGCCCGAGCGCGCTGCGGGCCCGTTCAGCGCGTGATCAGCGCCCGAACAGCGCGTTCGCGTCGGGATACGACACCGCCGCGTCGTGGTAGCCCGAATAGGTCCCCCGGTCGAGCAGCTCGCGCGCGATCGACTGCGCCGTCCTGAGCGCGGCGCGCGCGGGGCCGGAGCCCTGCGAGACCCGCCGCACGCCGAGCTGTTCGAGCTCCGTGACCGGCGGGCAGCCGGGCAGCGCGAGGATGTTCAACGGGCCGTCGATCTCGCGGACGAGCGTCCGGATCGTTTCGCGATCGAGCGCACCGGGCACGAACAGGCAGTCCGCGCCGGCCGCGCGGTAGGCGTTCGCGCGCTCGATCGAAACGCGCAGACTGGTCGCGGCGTCGCCGAGCTTGAGCCAGTAGCTGTCGGTGCGGGCGTTGATCACGAGCGGCAGCCCTGCCGCGTCCGCCATCGCCCGCACCGCGCGCAGCTTCTCGCACTGGAGCGCGGCGTCCGCGAGCGCCGGGGTGCCGCCGGTAGCCGTGTCCTCCAGGTTCACCCCGATCGCGCCGGCGTCGAGCACGCGAGCGCAAGTGTCCGCGACGGCTTCGGGCGTCGCGCCGTAGCCCGCCAGCATGTCCGCGCTGACCGGAACGCTCACCCGCCCGGCGATCGCCCGCACCGCCTCGAGCATCGCCTCGCGCGGCATGCTTTCGTCGTCGGGGTAACCGTGCGCGTAAGCAATGCCCGCGCTCGTGGTGCCGAGCGCGGCGAAGCCCGCCCGCTCGAACACGACCGCGCTCGCGACGTCCCAGACGTTGCCGAGCAGGAGGATGCGCGGCCCGCGATGCAGCGCGCGGAAGGCCCCGGCCCGGCGCTTCTGCTCGGCGCGGTCCATGGCGTCACACCGCGCCGGCGGCAGTTTTCTCCTCGTCGCCCTGCTGGAGCGCGAAGATCGACGTGTACCCGCCCGACCAGTCCGGCGGCAGCAGGCAGGGCCGCGGGTCGTGGTGCGCCCACGCGGCGCGCTTGCCGCGGATGACCGTCTGGTCGTGCTTGGGCCGGATCGGGTTCACGGTGTAGGGAAACGCGTCGGCCGACGTGAGGGTGTTGAGCAGCAGCGGCCGGCCGGTGTCGGACATGTTCCGCGGCGAGGAGTGCAGCATGCGGCAATTGTGGATCGTGAGCGAGCCGGCGGGCCCGGTGAGATAGACGGTCCGCGCCACGTCGAGCTTCGCCACGTCCGCATCGCCGAGGCAGCCGGTCCAGCCGCCCCGGTCGTCGTATTGCGACAGCATCGGGTCGAGCTCGTGGCTGCGCGGCAGGACGCCGAGCGGGCCGTTGTCCATGCCGCAGTCGTAGAGGTAGGTGCCGACGGTCAGCGGCGAGTAGTTGGTGTGCGGCCAGAAGCTGATGTCGTAGTGCCACTTCACCTCCTCGCCGCCCTGCGCCCACTTGTAGTTGAGCTTCGAGTGGTGGAACTTCACGTCGGGCCCGACGAGGTCGGCCACGATGTCGCCGAGGGGCGAGCGGGTGACGTACTCCCAGAACACCGGGTGGTGCTCGACCGGATTCGACACCCGGCGCAGGCGCGGCGCATCCGCGCGGTGCGCCGCCTCGAGGTCGAAGATCTTGTCGGACTTCGTGACCTTGCGCGAGCGCTCCACCAGCTCTTCGGTCGCGGCGCGAAGCCGGCCGAGCCATTCGTCGCCGACGATCTTCTCGAGGAGGAGGTAGCCCTCGCGGAAGTAGAACTCGCGCTGCGCCTGCGTCAGCGCCCGCGGCGGAATGGCGAGAACCTGTTCGGGGGTCATGAGCGCTCCTTTCGGGTGAGCACGGATTGGGCGTCCTGCACGCCGGTGTCGATCCCTAGCGGAACTGCAGCATCACGCCCGGCAGCCAGGTCACGAGCCGCGGATAGACGATCACGACGACCAGGGTCAGGCACTGGAGCGCGATGAACGGCACCACCCCGCGGTACATGTGGCCGATCGTGATCTCCGGCGGCGCGACCGCGCGCAGGTAGAAGATCGCCGGCGCCATCGGCGGGGTGAGGTAGCTCGTCTGGATCATGACGAGGAACAGCACGCAGAACCAGACCGGGTCGAAGCCCGCCTGGATCACGAGCGGGGTAAACAGCGGCACGAAGATGAGGACGATCGAGATCCAGTCGAGGAAGAAACCGGCGACGAAGATGATCAGCATCATCATGGCGAGCAGCATCCACGGCGCGAGTGCCAGCTTCGCGATCAGCTGGCTCGCGGTGTTGATCCCGCCGCCGCCGATGAAGACGCCGGTGAAGAGCGTCCCCGCGAGCAGCACGGTCATGATCATCGTGGTGATCTTGAGCGTCTTGATCAGCGCCTCGTACAGCCCGCCCCAGGTGAAGTGGCGGTAGAGCAGCGTGAGCAGCACCGAGGAGAGCGCGCCGACCGCCGCAGCCTCGGTCGGCGAGGCCCACCCGAGGAGGATCGAGCCGAGCACGGCGAAGATCATCAGCACCGGCGGCACCATGTTGCGCGTCGTGATCCAGAGCTTCGCGCCGAGGCCCGGCTCGCCCGGCTCGGGCGGGATGCGCGGCCCCGCCTCGGGGCGAAGCGCGCACAGGACGAGGATGTAGACGAGGTAGAGCGCGCCCATGATCAGGCCCGGGAGCACCATCCCGTACATGAGATCGCCCACCGACTGGTTCGCGAGCGGCCCCATCACCACGGCCACCACCGACGGCGGGATGATCGTGCCGAGCGACCCGCCGGCGCAGATCGTGCCGGAGATGAGCGGCTTGTCGTAGCCGTAGCGCAGCATGATCGGGATGGTGAGGAGCCCGACCACCGACTCGGTGGCGCCGATCACGCCCGAAGAGGCGGCGAAGAAGATGCACATCGTGACGGTCGCGATCGCGAGCCCGCCGGGCAGGCGCCGCGTCCAGATGTGGATCGCCTCGAACAGCTTGTCGGCGATGCCCGACTTCTCGAGCATCGCGCCCATGAAGACGAAGAGCGGCACCGCCGCGAACACGAAGTTCGACGAGATGTCCTCGATCTTCTCGATGAACTGGAAGATGACGCGGTTGCCGAAGATCGCGAGACCGAACAGCACCGCGGTGATCATCATCGCGAACGCGACCTGCACGCCGAGGAACATCAGGACGAAGGCGACCGGCAGCATGAGGAACGGCAGGGTGTCCATCTACCGGGCCGCGGCGCGCAAGGTCCGGACCGCCTTCGCGATCTCGGCGAGCACCTGCAGCGCGAGCAGGGTGAACGCGACGAAGAACACGACCCGGAACGGCCACACCGGCAGGTTCATCGCCGACTGGCCGCTGCGCTCGGCGCGGAGGTACCCGGTCGCGAGGTGCTGGAAGAGCGCGTACGAGAGCCACACGAGCAGCGGCAGCATCACCGCGTAGGCGGCGAGATCGATGACCGCGCGGGTGCGCGGGGCGAACCGCCCGCTGAAGATGTCGATGCGGATGTGCGCGCCGACCGCGAGCGCGAACGCCATCCCGAGCAGGAAGTGCGAGCCGGTGAGGACGTAGCCGATCTCGTAGGCCCAGATGGTCGGCGCGGCGAAGAGATAGCGCGCGAGCACCTCGTAGCAGGTCGCCAGCACGAGCGGCACGATGGCGAACGATGCCATGATGCCGACGCTCGTCGTGATGCGTTCGATGATGCGGATGAAAGCGTCCACCGCCCCGGTATCCCGTCGTCGCGCTCGGCGGAACAAAAAAGCGGGGCGCGCGCGCCGCGCCCCGCCCGTGTGCCCGCGCCGGAGTCAGTCGCGCACTTTGACCTTGCGCCAGCCCTCGGACCCCTTCCACTGCGTCTCGAACTCCTGCTGGTTCTTGAGCACCTTGGCGAACCAGGGATACTTCCCCTCCTTCGCCACCCGGTCGGCCCATTCGACCCCGATCTTGCGGCCCGCGAACTGCACCTCGGGATCGAGCTCGATGATCGTGTTCCCGGCCTTCTTGTAGAAGTCGAGCGACTTCGCGTCCTCCTGGCCGATCTTGAGCCACGACTCGAAGGTCACGAGCTTCGCCACCGTCTCGACCAGGCGCTTGTCGGCCGGCGAGAGCTTGTTCCACGCGTCCTTGTTGATCACCAGCTCGAAGGGCGCGGTGGGCTGGTGCACGCCCGGGTAGATGAGGTACTTCGCGACCTTGTAGAAGCCGGGGGAGATGTTCTCCCACAGCGTGCCCCACTCGGTCGCGTCGATCGCGCCGCGCTCGAGCATCGGATACACGTCGCCGCCGGCGGTGGTCACCGGCGCGGCGCCGAGCTCCTTCGCCATCTCGAGCCAGGCGCCGGCAGTGCGGAGCTTCAGCCCCTTGAGGTCCGCGAGCGTCTTGACCGGCTTGCGCGAGTGCAGGAACACCTCCGCGGTGCGGATGAATAGCACCGTCGAGTAGACGCCTTCGGTGTCGTCGCGGAACTGGCGCTGCAGCTCGAGGCCGCCCGCCTCGTAGATCCAGTGCAGCATCCGCTCGGTGTCGAACGAGCCGGCGTAGCCGCCAAAGAGCACCGTGGTCGGGTCCTTGCCCCAGTCGTAGCCGATCCAGGTGTGCCCGCACTCGGCCACCCCGTTCTTCACCGTCTCGGGCACCTTGAGCGCGTTGCCGAGCGCGCCGCCGGGGAAGGTCTGGATCTTGAAGCGCCCGCCCGAGAACATCTCCATCTTCTCGGCGAAGGCCTTCGCGCCGATGTCCATCAGCGGTCCGCCCGGCCACGCGGTCGCCATCTTCCAGGTGTAGGTCGGACCGGTCTGCGCGGCCGCGACGGCGGGCAGCGCCAGCCCGGCGGCGGCGCCGGCTTTCAGGAAATCGCGCTTTCTCATGAGTGTCTCCTCCTTGGTGTCGCTTGCGTGTGTCGGTCTGTGTGTCGGTCTGCGTGTCGGTCTGCGTGTCGGTCTGCGTGTCGGTCTGCGTGCCGGTCTGCCGACGGTCGGTCCCGCGGCTCAGGCCGGCTGCTGCCGGCCATCGAGGACCGGCCCGTCGATCGTCACCGGTGCATCGGGACGGCGGAAGCGCTCGATCGTCGGCTTGAGCTCCGGCCGCACGTAATCCTCGTTGTAGCCGTTGAAGAGCGTCCCGAGCAGGCCGCGCTTAACGTCGCTCGTCCCCATCAGCCAGTCGGCGATCGGGAAGGTCAGGTTCAGGTTGTGGCTCATCATGATGCCGAAATTGTGGTGCGCGGTGTGGTGGCGCCGGATCGTATTGACGAACGGCACGTTGCGCACGAACCAGTTGTCGCGCACGTGGCAGCAGTAGTGGAACGTCTCGTAGATCAGGTACTGGCTGACGATCGTGATCATCAGGATGTAGCCGGCGTTCGGGTTGAGGAGCCACCCGATCGCGAGCGCGAACGGCGTGCCGAACCCCATGAAGGTGACGAGCGCCCGCCACGGGAAGAAGATGATGCGCCACTCGCGGCTGCCGCTCACCGACATCTCGCTGTCGGTGAAGTACTGGTGGTGCTGGCGCGTGTGCCGGTCGTAGATCGCGCGCAGCGCCCACACGTCGACCAGCCGGTGCATCACGTACTTGTGGATCCACCACTCGAAGAGGTTCGAGAAGACGAACACCGGGAGCACGAGCAGCCATTCCCAGGTCGCGCCCTGCAGGCGCGAGACGCAGAAGGCGATCACCGACAGCCCGACGGCGTACATCACGCCGACGTGCACCGGGCCGCGGTAGAGGGGGTGGATCTGCGCCTGGTAGTCCGCGCGGAATCGGAGCTGCCGTTCGGACGGGTTGTGGCGATCGACGAGCGTTGCCATGCGGGCCTCCGGGACTCGGGACGATCTGGGGCGTTGGGGACGACTGATATGTTAGCCGTATGTCTAGGGTCGTGTCGAGCGGCCTCTGCTGCGCTGCGGCACGCCCGGGGCCGGTGCGGCGGCTGCGCTAGAAATCGGTGCTGACCGTGTTGCGGGTGAACGCCTCGATGTTGTCGAGCAGCGCGTCCGCGGCCCGCCCCGCGGCGTCGGGGTCGCCGGCGGCCACCCCGCGGGCGATGTCGGCATGGAGCTTCGCCGTCTCCGGCATGTCCGCGGCCTGCTTGTAGTGGAGATACCAGAAGCGGCGCGACAGCGACGCCATGAGCTGCATCGCGGTGCTCGCGAACTCGTTGCGGGCCGCTTCCAGGCACAGCTCGTTGAACTCGCGGTCGATGCGCAGGAAGGTCACGTCGTCGTTCGTCCGCGCGGCGCGCTCGAAGGCGGCGGCGAGCCCGGCGAAGCGGCCGCGCTCCTCCGGAGTCGACCGGCGGGCGGCGCTCCGCGCGACCAGCCGCTCCACCTCGCGCCGGACCTCGAGCAGGCGCAGCTGCGCCTTCACGTTGATGTCGGAGACGATTACTCCGCGGCGCGGCAGGATCTGGACCAGCCGCTCGCGCGCGAGCCGCTGCAGCGCCTCGCGGATCGGCGTGCGCCCGATGCGCAGGCGCTCCGAGAGCATCGCCTCCGACACCGCGCCGCCCGGCGCGAGCTCGAGGCGCACGATCATCTCCTCGAGCGCGGTGTAGGCGCGGTCGGTGAGCGTCGCGGCGGCGCGGTCGACGGGCGTCGCGGCCGCGCCGCGGCGCCTCACGCGTGCCGGCGCTTCTCGACCAGTCCGAGGAATCGCTCGTACTCCCTGTCGTCCACGCCGTAGCTGTGGTCGTCGTCGGGGAAGGTGCCCGCCTTGACCTCCGCAACGTACGCCTTCAGCCCCGCCACCGCGACCTCGGTGACGTTCGCGTAGCGCTTGGTGAACTTCGGCTTGAAGTCGGTGAACACGCCGAGGAGGTCGTACGAGAGCAGGATCTGCCCGTCGGTGCCGCTGCCCGCGCCGATGCCGATGGTCGGGATCTCGAGCTGGGCCGAGATCACTTGCGCGATCTTCGCCGGCACCGCCTCGAACTCGAGCATGAAGCAGCCGGCGTCCTGGATCGCGAACGCGTCCTCGAGGATCTTCATCGCCGCGTCCGCGGTGCGGCCCTGGATCTTGAAGCCGCCGAACATCGCGATCGTGTGCGGCGTGAGCCCGATGTGCGACGCCGTCGGGATTCCCGCGTCGACCAGCGCCTTGAGAATGTGCGCCTGCGACCTGCCACCCTGCGGCTTGACCGCGTCGCAGAGCGCCTCCTGCATGAACCGCGTCGCGTTCGCGAGCGCGCGCTCGACCGTGTGGTAGCTCTGGTAGGGCATGCAGCCGAGCACGAACGTGTTCGGCGCGCCGCGCCGCACGGCGGCGGCGTGCAGCACCATCATGTCCATCGTCGCCGGGATCGTGCTCGGGTGGCCGTGGCAGGTCATCGCGAGGCTGTCGCCCACCACGCACACGTCGACCCCCGCCGCCTCGGCCCACTTGGCGGAGGTGTAGTCGAGCACCGACGTGTAGACCATCTTCTCGCCGGTCTGCTTGGAATCGCGGATCTCGGTGATCGTGCGCTTCTTGCGGCCAGCGGCGATCGCGGCTTCGGCCATTGCGGCGCCTCCTCGGGGTGCAATTGATATGCGACTAGTATATCAACGGTTCGGGGCGGCGCCGGAGCGCCCGCGGCGCCCGTGCCGCCGGACCCGGGTCAGCGCCGGGTGGCGAAGAAGTCGCGCATCTCGGCGCCGAGCACGTCCTCGTCCGTGTTCACGTGCGCGACGATCGAGATGTGGTTGTGGCGCGCGAGGCGCAGGAACCGCGGCGCGCGGCCGCGCGCGACGGCGATGCGGTGCAGAGCCTCCGCGCCGTAGACGTCGAGCAGCGGGTTCTCGTACTCGGCGATCGCGATGAACACCGGCAGCGCCGAGCGCGCGGCGTACGTGACCGGCGAGAGCGCCTCGTAGCGGGATTCGTCCTCGCCGAAGTAGGCGCGCACGCCGGGCGCGTTGGGGTTGTCGGACCGCGCGTCGGCGCGCAGGCGGCCGCTGATCAGCACGAGCCCCTTCACCGCCGGGTCGCACCGGACCGGCGCGTTCGGATCCCAGCAGTAG
>Ga0187892_10005433_pt1 | contig 20036 bp, 19 predicted proteins | sample MA1701073metaG_FD_139345 | JGI IMG/M metagenome (GOLD analysis project Ga0187892, IMG submission 139345) | Bio-ooze microbial communities from a basaltic lava cave in the Kipuka Kanohina Cave System on the Island of Hawaii, USA - MA170107-3 metaG ...
AGAGTCCCGTCGTTTCAACGTCAACAACCGCAAAATCGCCGTCTTGCATATCGCCTATTATTGCACAAGCCGAGGTTCCGGCATTGTCAGAACTTCAGCAGAAGGACTAAAACCAAGCTGTTGCGCAAACTGCACTAATGGCTGCAGCGTTCGCACCGTCCGCATCAGCACGGTTGGGGGGTTCTCGGGATCGAGTTCGTCGTCGTCTCCTTCAAACAACCTCTCCAGTAACAACTGGCGCAGGCCTTTTTTCTTATAAGGAAACACTTCAAGCCGTACGTCAGCGGTCTCCGGAATTCCTGCCGCCTCTTTTGTCAGTCGCAGGGCCAATGGGAAACCGCCGAGTTCATCGATCAAACCCAAAGCTTTGGCATCTTCACCGGTCCAGATCCGACCTTTTGCCACTTCGAGGAGTTTTTCTTTCGAGAGTTTTCTTCCTTGCGCAGCCTTGGTGGTGAAGTCGTCATACACCCGATCGAGCCATTGCTGAAATTGCTCCCACTGTTTGGGTGTGTAGTCGCGTGTCGTCGTCCAGAGCGTCGCGTTGTCACTGGTGTGCACCTCATCCCACGACACTCCGACTTTGTCCCAAAATCCATTGGTCAACATCTTCCCGGCGAGAACGCCGATCGAGCCAGTAATCGTCCCAGGCTGGGCCACGATTTTGTCGGCAGCCATCGCAACAAAATAGCCTCCGGAACCCGCCACATTGCCCATCGAGACGACCACCGGCTTTCCTGCTTCCTGCGCGCGCAGAGTTTCTCGCCAGATGGCGTCTGAGGCAACATACGAGCCGCCAGGGCTATCGACGCGGAAGAGAATAGCTTTAACGTCTTCATCTTCGATCGCCGCCCGGAACGCGGCGGTCACGGTATCGGACCCCATGCCCTGACTGCCGGAAAGTGGGTCATACGCGCCTTTGCCACGTTGCACGGCTCCGACACCGTAGATCAACGCAATTGTGTCTCCCTCCTCATACGGGCGACCGGCGCGGGTCAGATATTTGGTAAACTTAAGGGTCTTTATTTCTTGCCCCCATTGTTCCTTCATTTTGGTCGCCACTTCATCGCGATAGGCCAGACCGTCAATGAGTTTTGCCGCCAACGCTTCTTGTCCAAACAACGGTCCTTGGTTGACGAGAGCACGGACCGCGTCTTCCGACAATTCACGGGCCGTGGCAATACCGCTGACAATTTGCCCGAACTGAGAACCCATCACTTTTAGTGTTGACTCCCGTTGTGCTGGCGTATATTTCTGCTCGGTAAACGTATTCATCGCACTCTTATATTCTCGGCGATGATCGAACCGTGGAACGACGCCCAACTTGTCCAAGGTTCCGCGGATGAAAGGACTCTCGTACATCAACCCGGTGAGCCCGACGTCCCCGGAGGGCTGGAGATAAATCTCATCGAACGCCGTGGCCAGGTAATAGGAGCCTGTTCCAGGGCCGAACTCGCCAAAGGCCTCGGCATGGACAATCGCGGGCTTTCCCGACTGACGAAAGGCGAAGATCGCATCGCGCACCTCTTGGATCTGTGCAAGGCCCAGCGAGTTTCTTCCCACCCGTGCGACCAGCGCGACGACACGCGTATCAGTTGCCGCTTGCTCTAAAGAGTCCAAAACATCTCGAATGGTAGGAGTCTGCGGAGAGAATATACTCGTGACCGAATCTTCTTTGCTGTACTCGATGAAATCCTGCTCAAAATTGATTTCGAGAACGGTCTTGTCCGGTATCTTCGCACCACCCGTTGCCCGGTACAACATGGTCAGGCTAATCACACTGGCTATCATCATCAGCACGACAGAACCGCCGATGATGGCCAGAACCCGAACGATGAATCTTCGCATACAAACGACCCTTTCCGCGCAATTGGCATTGTGTACCTCGTACAGTAGCAGAGAGCACGCCTAGAGCAAACGCTACACGAGTTTTCTGAGGACACTCCCGGCGATAAGGAGATCAGGACAAAAAAAGAGCGGGGTGCTTCAGCAAGCAACCCCGCTTAGAAGAACGTAAGTGTTTCTGTAAGGCCCCTTTGCAAAAGGGGGCGATTAGGTTCCCTCCTTTGTCAAAGGAGGGACAGGGAGGATTCCGCCAGTATCTTACGAGAAGAGGGCGCGGGTCTTATTTCCCCTTGCGCAGCAGTTCCATTAGCTCAAAGCGACGCGGCGAGAAGTCCCGTGAAAAGCTATGCTGAGACGCAATCATCTGCGAGGCATGGTCTTGTGCGAAGTTTACCCACGTTGCTCCCAAGGGAACCGGCAGCTGCACCCCGTTCGCACCAGGAACGAAATCCGGGTTGGCGTGCACCATCAACGCCAGACGGACGAAGGTGCCTTGTGGATCGTAACTCAGGACACAGAACGGCGTATAGGTTTGTGCGTCGAGATAGAAGGTGCGTTTGCTATAGGGATGAGATCCCTTCGGAGTTGCCTCAAGAATGACAACGCGGCGCAGTTCCCACGGGGTGGTCGGATACCAATTATTCTTTCCACCTAAGACGAGTTGGCTCCCTTGAAAGAAACCCGGGACCAGCATGATCTGCTCACCCTTATAGGACCAATTGTACTCATGCAGGTAGCCGATAAAGAAGAATGGCGGTTGCTCCTCAACCAGCACGTCGTAACGGCCTCCACCCATACGGGCCAGAAGGTTCACGTAGCCTTTGCGTGTTCGGCGGTTTTGTGGGCTGTAGCTGAGGTCGTCATATGGAACGTTTTCGTCGTCATACATCGTCGTGATGCGCATGTTGCCTTCTTGGTCCGACGGAGCAATAGATTCGAACAGCGCTTTGACACGGATACCACGTGCTTGCCATTCCGCGTCGTTTTCTTCCTGCCCAACCCGGTCCATGCCGTAACGAATGCGCATGCGTCCGATATTCGAACGGTCAATCGTGCCCGCATTATTCACTCCCTGCATGGCTCCACGCATCTCCATTGTGTCGGGCATGTCACGATAGCGAAAATTCCACGCCACTTTCTCACCACCTCGAGCATCGGCAGGATCGATCACCGGAAAAGGTCGTCCGCCCTGATAGTGATGGATTTTATAGCCCCCATCGAGTGCTACCGACTGCAAATTCGTCGCCGTCGCCGTCACGTATGACTCGCGGACCGGAAGGTTAGTCGTTGTTTGGACGGTAATGGTGAAGTCGCCGGCTTGTAGCAAGCGCAACACTTCTCCTGGCAGGACGCGTTCGGCCAGTTGCCAGTTCTGCTGATCAAGAGTCATCCCTGGAACAAGATGCTCCTGCTGTAGCGCTTCCGTCGAGACAGGGGAGAAAGTTGACTGGACTCCCTCAGGAATGGCGGTCTCAGCCACAACGAACGGGGTCATGGACAGCACACTTACCACGACCATGCCCCAGAAAAATCCACGTTTCATGTTGTCCTATTCCTTTCGTCACCCGGCATTTGCCTGGGCGCGGTTGTATGATATGACTTTTCAGTATAATTTTGAGACTATACGGGTGCCCCAAGGGTATAATTTTGAGACTCTTAAGTCAAGTGAGTATATATGACAGCTTCTTCGCGTCCGCCGTCGTCTCAACGTCCCGGTCGGTTACGCCGGAAATCATCAACGCTCTCTCTCACTCCTGGCGGGAAAGACGAGCCGTCTCGTTCTCGACGGACAGTGATCGAAGAGCACCTCCTCGATGTCGCCGCTCAGCGGTTTGCCAGTACCGGGTATCGGCAAACGACGCTCGAAGAGGTCGCCCGTCATGCTGGTATCGCCAAAGCCTCGATGTATCGGTACTTTGAGAACAAGCAAGAATTGTTAGCCAAAATTTTTGTTAAAGTCGCCGACACGGTGGTCAAGGGCATGCAGCCGCTCCAGACCACCGCTCTTCCGCCAGAAGAGAAACTGCGCCGGGCCGTCCAACACCTTCTCCACACCATCGGTGAGAATGTATCTCTCTTCACCGTCTTCTATAGTGAAGAAGCTGACCTCCCGCCAAAACTCCGTGCCGAAGTCATGGAGGTGCGCCGACGACTAGCTACGAACCTGGAAAACATTCTGCAAGAGGGGATGGAACAGGGCTGCTTCCGCCCTCTCAATGCCAAGTTGATCGTCTATGCCATCATGGGTATGTGTGGCTGGCTCCACAAATGGTACGGAAGCGGCGAAGCCCCGTTGGACGATATTGTCACAGCTTTTGTCGGCCTCATCGAGCGAGGATGTCTCGCCACCCGTGGCAGTGAAGCCCAAGCTGGACTGACGGATCGTCTCCGACACGTGCAAGATCTGTTGGGCTCTGCTATTGGACAGGCAGAACGTTTGGAAAAAAACGGGCAATCAGGGCGGCGCTCATAATCTCCTGATATAGAGTGCGTGGAACAAATTGACAAACACCTTTTACCCACGCTATGAACGACCGCTCAGTCGAAGTATTATCAACCGTATTCTCGTGAAAGGAGAGAGAAGTTATGCAGAACGGACACCACACTGGTCCCTTGCAGGTTGGCCTGGCCGCAATATGTCAGAATCCCGATCGCCGGATTTCTGACTATGACACCTATAAACAGGAACTGCGCTTGGCCGACCTCGCGGAACCGCTCGGGTTCGATTCGTTATGGAGTGTTGAGCACCATTTTACCGACTACACGATGGTGCCTGATGTTTTGCAATTTCTGACCTATATGGCCGGGCGTACCAAGAAGGTGAAGCTGGGTTCGATGGTGGTTGTGCTGCCCTGGCATGATCCCATGCGGGTGGCAGAGGAAGTCTCGATGCTTGATGCAATGAGCGATGGGCGCGTTATCCTTGGTCTTGGCCGCGGTGCGGGTTTGGTCGAATTCGAGGGATTCCGTGTTCCGATGGGCGAGTCGCGCGACCGTTTCGTTGAAGCCTCCGAGATGGTCCTCACCGGCCTTGAGCAAGGCTACTGTGAGTATAACGGCAAAGTCTATCAACAGCCGCGCAAAGACATTCGCCCTGCCCCTCACAAGTCGTTCAAAGGCCGCACCTACGGCGCAGCAGTTTCGCCTGAATCCGCCGAAGTGATGGCCAAGCTTGGTCTCGGTATCCTGATTATTCCGCAGAAGCCCTGGGAAGCGGTCGCTTCCGAACTGGATACATACAAGGGCATCTACCGTCAAACGCACGGCGTTGAGGCACCCCCGACCATCGCCGGTGGCTGGGTCTTCTGTGATAAAGATGCCGGACGCGCGAAAGAAATGGCACGAAAGTATATCGGGGCCTACTGGAAATCGGCCATGCTCCACTACAATTTTGGTGGGGAGCATTTTGGCAAGACGAAAGACTACGAATACTACGCGAAGATGACCGAGAGCCTCTCGAAAGTTGGCTTTGAAGGTTCAACCGATTTCTTCTTGAATCTGCAAGTGTGGGGGACGCCGGAGCAATGCGTTGAGAAGGTGCTCGACATTCGCTCGAAGGTCGGCTGCAACGCCTTCACCGGCGTATTCTGCTACGGGGGCATGCCCTACGACGAAGCCGAGCGTAACATTCGCCTGTTCGCCAGCGATGTGATGCCGCGGTTGCAGAATCTGAACTAAATTCTTCCGAAAAATCCCTCTCCCGGCTGGGAGAGGGCTAGGGTGAGGGTGACCAGGGAAGTTTGGTCCTCAGTTCGTACTGTGGAGACAGGGCATACGCTGTCTCCACAGCTGTGAGCCGTTTTAGAAAAACTTCACCACACTCCGCGCCACTTCCCCTTGCTTGAGCAGATCATACGCCTCATTCACTTTCTCTAAAGGAAATGTACGCGAGATCAGCTCATCGATTTTGATCTTCTTCTCCAGGTAGAGTTCCACCAGTCTCGGCATGTCGATACGTGGCCGGGTCGAGCCGTAGTAGGACCCGATGAGCCGCTTCTCCATCATCGTGAACACATTGGGATTGAGCGAAATGCGTGCGCCTTCTGGTGAGACACCAACGATCGTGCACGTTCCACGCCGCGCAGTCATGCGAAATGCCAGTTCGATGGTTTTCGCCGTGCTGATGACCTCGAAGCCATAGTCCACACCGCGTCCACCGGTCAGATCCATCACCGCCTTAAACGCGTCATCTTTAGACGGGTTCACAAAGTGAGTGGCGCCAAAGGTCTTGGCGAAGTCAAGTTTATTCTGGAGTAAGTCAATAGCGATAATCTGCCGTGCTCCAGCCAGTGCAGCTCCCTGAATCACATTCAGTCCGACGCCACCGCAGCCGATAACGGCAACCGTGGTTCCAGGTTGGACCTGAGCCGTGTTAATCGCCGCTCCCATACCGGTCATCGTGCCACAACCAACAAAACAGGCGCGATCCAGTGGCATGTCGTTACGGATTTTGATCGCACAGCTTTCCGGCACGACGGTTTCTTCGGCAAAGGATGCCGTGAAGGCAAAGTGGAAAATGTCAGCGCCATTCTTCTGTAAGCGCGTCGTTCCGTCGAGCAAGGTGCCCAGGCTCTTGGGCCGCGTCTCGCAGAGGTGCGGCGTCCCTTGGGTGCAGGAAAAGCAATGGCCGCAGACCGGTGAGAACGACAACACGACATGGTCGCCCTCCTTCACCGAAGACACTCCTGGTCCGACTTCTTGCACGATCCCCGCACCTTCATGGCCAAGGACGATGGGGAGCGGCATACGCATATCGCCGGTCATGACGTGCAAGTCGCTGTGGCAACAACCGTTCGCCGCTACTTTCACTCGCACTTCGCCGGCTTTCGGTGGGGCAAGTTTGAGGTCTTCAATCACTAATGGTTTTCCTGGTTCATAGAGCACCGCAGCTTTCATAACATCTCCTTCTCGCAAAAGTCTTGAATGTGCGGTTGTCTATAAACCGTACTCAGCCTTGAGTGTCAACAACGGGCGAAGGACGTTATCCCCCTCGCTTCAGTATCAAGGAATGACATATAAGAGGACGAAGGAACAAGCAAAGGAGGGAATCCTAATGGCTCACGCACCGCATCGGATCGATGTTCACCATCACATCTTGCCCTCGGAGTATGTCAACGCGCTCGCCCGTGTCGGCGTCACTACTGTCGGACGAGTCCAATTCCCGAAATGGTCCGTGGAAACCACTCTGAGCCTCATGGATCGCCAGGGTATTGCCACCGCCCTAACGTCCTTTTCGGCTCCTGGCGTCTATTTTGGCGATCGTGCTTTTGCGAAGGATTTAGCCCGACGCTGCAACGAGATCTCGACGCGCCTGGTCAGTGACTATCCCCGGCGGTTCGGCGCCTTCGCCGTGCTTCCCTTGCCGGATGTCGACGCGGCGCTACGCGAGATCGAGTACGCGCTCGATACCCTGAAATTTGACGGCGTCGTCCTGCTGGCGAGCGTCGGCGATCAGTATCAAGGCGATGCCGAATTCGACCCGGTGTATGCGGAACTCCACCGGCGCAAAGCGGTTGTGTTTATTCACCCGAACGTCCCACCGGGGTACACCGCGCCCAAACTGACCTTGCCCGCGCCATTGATTGACTTCATCTTTGACACCACGCGCGCGGTGACCAATTTGCTCTACAGCGGCACCCTGGAAAAGTACCCGGACATCTCTTTTATTCTGTCTCATGCCGGTGGTGCGGTGCCGTACTTGGCGTGGCGGATTGCGCTGTTCAGCGGAATGCAACCGGGCCTGGGCGACCGGGCTCCACAGGGAGCAATCACGTATCTGAAACGGCTATACTATGACACAGCCTTATCGGCGGTCCCGTACGCGCTACGGTCACTCCAAGAGTTAGTGGACCCTTCCCACATCCTTTTTGGTAGCGATTGGCCGTTCGCCCCCGAGCCGATTACCGAAGCGACGGTGAAAGGGCTGCACGCGTATGACGGGTTCAGTGAACAAGAGCGTGCGGCGATCGAGCGGGGGAATGCGCTGAGGTTGTTTCCCAGGTTGCAGGCGCTCTAAGGTGCGCCAAGAAAAAAGAAAAGGAGAACTGTTATGCAAACACGATATGGAGACGTTGCTGTCACCCTTGCAGAACACATCGCCACTGTGGAGATCCAACGAGGACCGAACAACTTTTTTGACACTGACCTTATCCGCTCCCTCGCCGACGCGTTTGAGGCGTTGGATAACGAGGCAATGTGCCGCGCGATCGTGTTGGCGGCAGAGGGAAAACATTTCTGCGCAGGCGCGAATTTTCATAATGCGGACACCCAAAGCGAACGCGAAGAGCGCCGGGTCGAGACCGGAAATCCATTGTATGCTGAAGCGGTGCGACTCTTTGCCTGTCGCAAGCCGACGGTCGGCGCGATCCAAGGGGCCGCGATTGGCGGCGGTTTTGGACTGGCACTCGTGCCCGACTTTCGCGTGTTATGCCCGGACACCCGTTTCTCTGCGAACTTCGTCAAACTGGGGTTTCACCCCGGCTTCGGACTGACGTATACGCTGCCTCGGTTGATCGGGTGGCAACGGGCGAACCTCATCTTCTACACGGGCCGACGAATCAGTGGTGAAGAGGCCTTTGCCTGGGGCTTAGGAGAAATCTTGACGGAGCAAGACAACGTGCGCGCTGCCGCCATAGAACTCGCCAAAGAGATTGCTGAGAATGCACCACTAGCCGTGCAATCCACGCGCGCTACCATGCGGGCCGGGCTGGCCGCGGCGGTGAAGGCAGCGACAGATCACGAGTTCACAGAACAGCATTGGCTGCAAAAGACGGAAGATCATAAGGAAGGGATCCGCGCCGTAGCAGAACGCCGCCCAGGCCGGTTTGTTGGGCGATAAACTTCCTTGACCCAACCCATGTCATAAGGAGCGTACGCTATGATCAAATCCATTTTTCACATTAACATTAACGTGACGAATTTCGACCGTTCGCTGGAATTTTACAAAAAGCTTGGCTTCAAGGTAGTGCTCAATATCGGCGAGGGCGCGAACCCGGCTAATGATAAAGGGCTCGGGATCCCCAACAGTGTCGGGCGCGCGGCGCTGCTCGCGTTAGGCGATGATCCGCGTGCAACGCGGATCGATCTGATTGAGTGGAAACAACCCAAAACCGCAGGCGCTCCGTATCCGCATCTGTATCATGCTGGAGCAGCGCGCATTGCGCTCTTTACCAAGAATATCGACGAAGAGTATACGCGCCTCAAAGGGCTGGGGGTGGAGTGTGTCTCCGAGCCGGTCGTGCTTCAATTTCCCAACAAAGCGGGCGCGAAATTCTTTTGCTTCAAAGATCCCGATGGCACCTTTTTAGAGCTGATCGAGCTCTTTCAAAACACCGAAACTTAAAAGTCTTGGCTGCGTATGACGCGAGCAACGGATTCGGCAAAACTCACACGTCCACCACCGTCGCAGAACGGTGCCCTTCCACGCGGGTCCGGTGCGAGCATTGCCCGCATGGATATTTACAACATCGACCTGAACGAGCAATTTCAGCAAGCCAGCGATTTGATTGAGCGACAAGGGCACAGCCTTTTTATTACTGGGAAGGCCGGCACTGGCAAATCTACGTTGCTGCACTACCTCCGTTCCACAACCAATAAGGAAACGGTCGTTCTGGCACCTACCGGTGTGGCTGCGCTCAACGTCGGCGGCCAGACTATCCACTCCTTCTTCCACTTCCCCCCCACACGGATCGATCCCCAGGCGATTCGTCGGCGTCGGAACGCTAAACTCTTTCAGAAACTGGAGCTGCTGATTATTGACGAAGTGTCTATGGTCCGTGCCGACGTGATGGACGGCGTGGATGCTGCACTGCGCCTCTATCGCAACAACCTCCAGACGCCGTTTGGTGGCGTGCAGGTGGTTCTGTGCGGTGATCTTTTCCAACTGCCGCCGATCGTGCGAGACATCGAACTGCAAGCGTTCTTCGACGAGCACTATGGAGGTCCATACTTCTTTCTGGCCCACGTCTTTACCGGACTCCGTCCCTACGTCCTTGACCTCACCACGATCTACCGGCAGCGGGACACCACCTTTATCCATGTCCTCAATAAGCTTCGCGAACATGATCTGGATGCAGAGTTGTTCTCCCTACTCAATCAACGAGTGACGCGGACTCCCACTCTGCCGCGTGCGGACGGCTTCATTACCCTCACGACGACGAACGAGGCGGCACTGCGCATGAACCAAGTCCGTCTCACACAGATTCACGCCCCATTGCATACCTACTCCGCGTCGGTGACAGGGATCTTTGATCCGTCTGCGTACCCTACCGAAGAGGTATTGGAACTGAAACGTGGAGCCCAGGTCATGCTGATCAAGAATGATGTAGAAAAGCGGTGGGTCAATGGAACCTTGGGAACAATTAGTGTCCTGACCGAACAGAAAGTCTGTGTGGAGATTGCCGGTACGTCATACCAAGTGGAGCCGGAGACCTGGCAGAATATCCAGTATCATTACCACCGCGAGACCAACCGCATTGAGGAGGAGGTGATTGGTACATTTATTCAGTACCCCTTGCGGTTAGCGTGGGCAATCACTATCCACAAGAGCCAAGGCCAAACGTTTGATAAGGTCTTGATTGATCTGGGGCGCGGCGCATTTGCGCATGGTCAGACGTATGTCGCGCTGAGCCGGTGTCGATCGTTGGAGGGCATCGTGTTCAGTCGCCCGGTGACGCCGCGTGATATTTTGTTCGATGAGCGTATCTACGGCTTCAAGCGGGTCTTCCAGCCGCTACCCAGATAGTTCCCAATTCCCCTCTTTGACGAGCAACTCGTCATCCAGGTACAGTATGGCCTCCTGCAACGGGGAATTATGAGGATGTGAAACGCATAATGAAACGAACTATATCGACAAAATCCAAGACCATCCGGCGGCGAGCGGTCTCGTCAGGGCCGGTTTCAGTAGGACCCGCCAATCGACAACTGCTTGCTGATCTCGTCGCTGCCAATCGCATTCTGGCAGACTACGGTGTGCTGGACGGCTACGGGCACGTCAGCGCACGGCACAACCGCGACCCCAATCGCTATCTCTTATCCCGTTCGTTAGCTCCGGCCTTAGTGACGGTCAACGATATTATGGAGTATGACCTCGATAGTATTCCTGTAGATGCGCAGGATCGCACGCTTTATCTGGAGCGATTTATCCATGGTGAGATTTACAAGGTTCGCCCAGATGTCCAGGCTGTTGTGCACAATCACTCACCATCGGTTATCCCCTTTGGCGTAACCACTGTCCCACTTCGACCGCTGTATCACATGGCCGCGTTCATCGGTGAAGGGGTACCGATTTTTGAGATTCGTGACGTTGGTGGGATGACGGACATGCTTATTCGCCGTCCAGAGCTTGGACGCGCATTAGCCGAGACATTAGGAACGAGAGCGGCAGCATTGATGCGTGGTCATGGCGCTGTCGTCGTAGGGGCTTCCCTTGCTGCGGTGGTTGCGCGCAGTCTCTATCTGGAAATGAATGCGAAGCTCCAAGCCCAAGCTCTGGCGCTTGATCCCAAGATCACCTACCTCGACCCTGAAGAAGCACGCCTCGCCGACCTGGGTGACTATTCGCGAGCATGGAATCTGTGGAAACGTCAGGTCAAGGTAAAATAGCCGACAAAAACAAGAATGGACAACCTATGACGAGTTTCACCAACATCGGTCAGCCAGCAGGTCATGTGGAAGGGCCATCAAAAGTCACTGGTCGTGCGTTGTATGCCGCAGATGTCGTGCTGCCTGGAATGCTCTGGGGCAAGTGTTTGCGTAGCCCCTTCCCTCACGCACGTATCCTTTCGATTGATGTTGTGCAGGCGCGCCAATTGCCCGGCGTCCACACTGTACTCACCGGGATGGAGTTGCCGGAGACACGCCTTGGCCGTTTCTTGCTCGACATTCCCATCCTGGCTCGAGACTGCGTCCGCTTCGTCGGCGAGAAGGTCGTCGCGGTAGCGGCTGAGTCGCCTGACCTCGCTGAAGAAGCGCTCACTCTCATCGATGTGCAGTACGAGGAACTCCCAGCAGTTTTTGATCCGCGCGAAGCCATGCGCGAGGATGCCCCACAGATTCATGCACAGCCTGATACCTATGGACATCCGCCGATCCCGGAGGCGTTTTTACACGGCGGCATTGCTGAGTTTTTTCCTCCCATTCCTAATGTGGTCTCACAGGTCGTCTACCGGCATGGTAACCTCGATACTGGTTTCGCTCAATCTGACCGGGTCTTTGAGCATACAGTCGTGGTGCCTGCGGTCCATCAGGGCTACATCGAACCGCATGCGTGTCTGGTCTCTATCGAACCCAGCGGCAAGATCAATGTCTGGCTCTCCAACAAAATGCCCTTTCTCGCACGCAGTCAGTTCGCGGCGGCGCTCGGCGTCCCTGAAGAGCGTATTCGGGTGAACCCCGTGTCCATCGGTGGCGACTTCGGTGGCAAAGGCTCGCTCATGGACAGTGTCCTGTGCTACTACCTGGCCCAACAGTCAGGCCGTCCGGTAAAGATGGTGATGAGCTATACCGAAGAGCTGATGGCTGGCAATCCACGGCATGCAGCGGTGGTCACCATGCGCAGCGGCGTGACTCGTGACGGTCGGCTGACGGCGCGACGGGCGCAACTCGTCTTCAACTGCGGCGCTTACGGAGCGTTTATCCCCTTGCATACCGTGCACGGTGGTGTCCACGCTGGTGGTCCTTATCGGGTGCCACATATCGAGATTGAGTGTCTGCGGGTGTATACCAACACCGTCCCTGCGGGTCACATGCGCGCACCGGGTGCACCGCAGACGGTCTTCGCGGTCGAAACCCACATGGACATGATTGCGCACGAGCTGGGTCTCGATCCTCTTGAGTTTCGCCTGCGTAACGTTCTCACCGAAGGTGATCAAGCACCGCTAGGTGAGCGCTGGCAGCACGTACGTGGCAAAGAGACACTAGAGGCTGCGGCGCAGGCCGCCGGGTGGAACACGAAGAAACCCCCGTATGTGGGCCGTGGCATCGGCATGTATGATCGTGAGCCGGGCGCATTTGGACCCTCAAACGCCACGCTCAGCATCGATGCCGACGCCAGACTGACGTTGCTCACCGGAGCGACGGACACAGGCACTGGGTCCTATACGGTGCTGCAGCAGATCGTTGCTGAGGAACTACAGGTGCCACTGACGGCCGTAACGGTGGTTCAAGGGGATACCGATACTGCTGCTTTCGAGGTCGGTCCTGGTGGCAGCCGCTTCACGCACACTGCTGGTCTGGCAACTCAGGCCGCAGCGCGTGCCCTGAAAGAAGCGCTCGCGGCTCTCGTGGCGCAGCGTCTTGGCTGTGCACCGGAGCAAGTCCAATTCCAAGCCGGTCACTTCATCGCTGTTGACGGCACAAGTCTGGACCTGGCAACGCTGACCGCTTGGGCAGCGGAACAGGGTATGGTTCCATTGACACGCACTGGCAGTTACCTACCGGGGAAGCCAGTTGAAGTGACTTCCTTCTGTGCCCAGGTTGCTGAGGTAGAGGTCGATCCAGAGACTGGTCAGGTACGGCTGCGTAAGCTCATGACTGCGCAAGATGTCGGTACAGTGCTCAATCCCCTCACCCACCAGGGACAGATTGAGGGCGGGGTCGTGCAAGGCATTGGTCAGGCACTCACTGAGCATTTGCAAGTGCAGGATGGTGCGGTGACTACTCTGCACTTGGGTGATTACAAACTCCCCACGACCATGGACATTCCAGAACTCACCACTGTTCTCATCGAGACCAAAGGTGGTCCGGCACCTTATGCGGGAAAAGCGGTCGGTGAACTGAGTAATGTGCCCCTCCCTGCGGCTATCGCCAACGCCGTCTTCGATGCAGTCGGCGTGCGACTCACGGAGTTACCGGTGACAGCAGAGAAGGTTTTTGCTGGGCTGCGCGCGAAGGAGAGTGGACAATGAGAACAATACGGCTGCGGGTTAACGGCCAGCCAGTGATTTGTGAGATTCCTGACAACCGGCTGCTGGTCGATCTCTTGCGTTATGATCTTGGTCTCACCGGCACCAAAGAAGGCTGTAGCGTTGGCGTCTGCGGGGCTTGCACCGTCTTGGTAGATGGACAGCCGGTGAGTTCCTGCCTCACGCTAGCGGTTATGGCGGATGGCACTGAAGTGCTCACGATCGAGGGAGTAGCAGAAGGTGATCGCCTCCATCCCTTACAACACGCCTTTATCGAGGCTGGTGGTTTTCAGTGCGGGATCTGCACTTCCGGTCAGATCATGGCAGCCAAGGCGCTCTTGGAGGTGAACCCACAGCCATCGAAGGAAGAGATCCAAATCTGGATGATGGGCAACCTGTGTCGCTGCACCGGTTATTATAAAATCATTGAGGCAATTCAGGCGGCAGCAATGGGGAAGGTCGGAGCATGATCCCGTTCACTTATCTTGAACCGACGAGTGTAGACGAGGCACTCGAACTGCTCGCTCGCTATGGGGATGAAGCAAAGGTCATCGCGGGCGGAACCGGCCTGATCAACCTGATGAAGCAACGGCTCGTCCAACCGACCTATCTGATTGGCCTGCGGCGGATTCCTGAACTCAGCAGGGTGCAGCATGACGGTGCCTTACGGATTGGTGCCTTATCTACTCATAGAATGCTTGAAACCTCCTCACTAGTGCGAACCCATGTCCCCTTGCTCGCCGAAACGTTTCAGCACGTCGCCAGCGTGCGCATCCGCACCGTGGCGACGATTGGCGGTACTCTGGCGCATGCCGACCCTAATCAAGACCCACCGCCGGCATTGCTCGTGCTCGACGCGCGGGTGCAACTTCGTTCTCAACAGCATGACCGTGAGGTCGCCATGAGGGACTTCTTTACTGGATACTACGAGACCGTCATGCAGTCAGAGGAACTCCTTACCGAAGTCATTATTCCGGCACAACCAGCAGGCAGCGGTACAGCTTTTCTGAAATTTCTTCCACAGACGCATGACGACTACGCCACAGTAGCGGTTGCTGCGCGGATCACACTGAACGGAGAGCGTATCTCAGATGTGCGTATCGCTCTTGGGGCCGCCGCAGCGACACCGTTACGCGCGACGGCAGTTGAGAATGCCCTACGTGGCCAGACACCGACTCCTGCGGTTTTTCGCGAAGCTGCCGTGTGGGTGGCTGAGACAGTGGATCCAACCTCGGACTTTCGTGGTTCTGCCGCGTACAAGCGCGAAATGGCCATTGTCTTCGTTCAACGTGCGCTATCGCAGGCAGTAGCACGAGCACGAAAGGGTTGAGGAGGGATTATGGACTTCGAGCACCGTTGCGCCATTCCTACCTCGCGGGCAATACTGTGGCAGTTTCTCCTGGATATTCCCCAAATGGCAACCTGCATCCCTGGGGTCGAAAATATCTCTAGTAGTGGTGAAGACACTTACAGTGGCCGCATGCGCGGCAAGCTCGGCCCTATTCACTTGACGCTCCAGGGAACAATGACAATCGAATCACGTGACCAGCAGCAGTGGCAAGTCGTAGCCCGTAGTGAGGCCACCGACCGCCGTGTTGGTGGCGGTGTTCATGTCAGTACCCACCTCCTGCTCCTGGAGAATGGTCCCCAAGCGACCGAGTTGGTTATCCAGACGCAAGCGCGGCTCTTCGGTAAGCTAGCGGAGTTCGGACAGGCGGTGATTCGTAAACAGGCGGATACCATCCTCGCCGAGTTTGCCCGCAACCTCACCGCTCGCGTCATCCTCCCTTAGGACCACAGACACCACACCCTCTGCGCTACTGCCGGAACGGTCGGTGTTCACTGCGAATGAACAATTTGTTCAGTGCATTGTTACGCCTTTGCTAGAGGAGGCGAGAGCCAGGTGGTCTCGAAAATTTTCTCTGGAGTGCTCAGGAAAATCTCAGAGAAATCTCAGAACTTTCTCAGGACTTCCAGGTGAGGCCTGGGCTATGGTGTCACTAGCGGAGTGAAGAGAGTGAGAGGGATGAAAGAGAGGTCTTATATCACTCGGAGTTTTCCTTAGTGAAATAAAAAAAAGACCTGAGAGACCACTGGGACATGTACCTATTCCGACGATCTCCGAACTGTGGAGATGAGGAGCATTGATTATGAGACACGAACAACTGGTTGAGGACTGGAAGGGAGAAGTCGCGGTTTCTCCCCAACTGCTCGCACCAAGCCTAGCGAACGAGCCAGAGCCTTCCTTCTGCTTGCTCCGTTTAGTCGGGCCCGCTCGCCAGCACGAAACCATCCTCCGAGAGTTGAAACGCAAGCTCGGCCTGGACCAACTGATCGGCGAGAGCCCCGCCTTTCTTGCTGCCGTTGGCACGATTCCCGCCATGGCACGTTGCGAGGCCACGGTCTTGATTTCTGGCGAGACCGGGACCGGCAAGGAAGTCTGTGCCCGAGCCATTCACTACCTCAGTGCACGGTCAGCGAAGCCGTTTATTGCGGTCAATTGTGGGGCCATTCCGCCCGAGTTAGTCGAGAACGAACTCTTCGGCCATGAGCGCGGCGCTTATACTGATGCCGTGGTCGCAAAGCCAGGCTTAATTCAGGAAGCAGAAGGCGGGACGTTGTTCCTTGATGAGATTGACTGCTTACCACCCCTCGCACAAGTCAAGCTGCTGCGGTTTCTGCAGGAGAAGGAGTATCGCCCCCTGGGGACGACGAAGAGCAAGAAAGCATCCGTACGGGTGATTACGGCTACCAACACCGACCTGGAGGCAGCAATCCAACAGGGCAGACTGCGACGAGATTTGTATTATCGGATCAATATCTTGCCGCTGGTGCTCCCCCCGCTGCGCCACCGGCAAGGAGATATTGTCCTGTTGGCGCGGCACTTTCTCACCAAGTTTGCTGAAGAACTCGACAAGCCGCGGCCAGAGTTCTCCCCGGCGGCCCTACAGATGTTGCTTGCCTATCCCTGGCCGGGGAACGTGCGGGAGCTAGAGCATACCATCGAGCGAGCAGTAGCCTTGACCGAAGCGCGTATTATCGATGAGGGTGACCTCGCCCTTTCGACACCCCTGCATAGGCAGGAGCCCGAAACGTTTCACCAGGTAAAGACGAGAATGGTTGCCCAGTTTGAGCAGGTGTACCTCAAAGACATACTGCTAGCGCATGGAGGCAATATCACCAAAGCCGCTCATGCAGCCGGCAAGCACCGCCGGGCCTTTTGGCAGTTGTTGCGTAAACACGGCATCAAGGTTCAACGGCTTACCAGGTCTGGGGCGGAAGATCTGGACAAATACTGAAACAATTTGAGAACACGACCCGAAAAGCATGAGCGGGAGACGAGCGCCTCACAATTTCCCGGCTTCCTCAGTTTTCTGTTTGGTGGTACGGTAAGCACACAATGGGAAAAGACTATTCCTAAGTGAGGAAAGAGGGGGAGATGTGGAAGCAAGGAAACCGAGGCTGCTTTATTACTGCACTAGTTGTGAAACCAGACATCACGCTGTCTCGCAAGGGATATGCTCGACGTGTGGCTCTCAAGCGATTATCTCTGTTGGCTGGTATCGGCGTTCGCCCGATGACCGCAAAGAGTGGTTTCAGCGAATTCGGGGAGAACATCTTCTTGTACAGAAGCGACAAACCACATAAATCAAGGACATGAAGTTTTCCGAACTTGTCGACCAAGCGCGTGAGTTTCTGCGGCGGAGAGCGCGAGTCTCGTATCGAGCGTTGAAACGCGAGTTCGATCTCGATGATGAGTCTTTGGAAGATTTGAAAGTAGAACTGATTGACGCACAGCGCATTGCTACGGATGAAGATGGCAAGGTGTTGGTGTGGGGCGGCGTTTCGTCAGTTCCGAGTTCCGAGTTCCAGGTTCCAAGTTCTTCCCAGCCCCCAGCCCCTAGTCCCCAGCCCCTTTCAAGGGTAGGTTTTTCCCAACGGCAGCTTGCCCAACTCGGTGCGACGCTGGGACGGGAGTTCTCGTATGAATTGCTCCACGCCGTTGCGCCAACTAGTGAAGCCGATTTGCAAGCTGCCCTCATCGGGCCATTGAGTCATTTATTCATTGAGGAAGAACAATCCTGCAATGTTTCAATGACTCAATGACACAATCATCCAATGGCTCAATCGCCATTATGCCGCGAGTCGTCGGCTGCCGCCTTGCGTGACTGGGATGGTGGGGTCCATGGCAAAGCGCAGCTTTGGCATGTCAGTATCACAACGGCAGAAGACGGCATGCATCGGGTTCGTGCAGCGGAGCCGGTTCTCGGCCCCCCATGCGTCTGACGGTAAAGCCAGTAAACGTGGGCGACCACGTTGGGCGCTGTGGAAGACATACTCTGGATCGACTTGAACGATCAGCGGAACTTCCTTTCCCTTTTCGACTACACGAGCGAGGTGCAGCCCATCAAGAATGGTTACGTCAGCGCCAGAAATCTGTTCGGGATTTTCTAACTCCATGTCTAAGATCGTCTGACCGTTGCACTCAACTTTGCCGATAATACGATCATGCCGTGATTGCAGCGTGACCGTGCCAGTGTTGATCGAGAAACCCCACCGCGAACGTAGCTCATTGGCTGCTTTCTCCGAATCCGTATAAGCACCAAGTAGATAGGCACGCGGGCGAATACCTGCACGGATGACGAGACGGACTTGGGCGAGCATGTAGGGTCCGACCGGACTCGTCGGCACTCGCGCGACCGACAAGGCAGCGTACGGTGGGATGCTGGGATGCAAAGCCGGAGGGACCAGATATTCCGCTGGTCCCTCGACGACCTCGAAACTCAACTGCAAGATCTCAACGCCTTTGAGTTCCCACGCCTCGGTGTCGAACCCAGTCATCACCGGGGCGCGAGTGGCTGCGGTCTGCACATCTTGTTTGCCAAAGAGCGGCATTAGCGACCTCCTCCCGCAGCGGCTTGGGGCCGAGACTCAGCGAAAGCGGGCATCACTTCCTTGGCGAAGAGTCGTAGGCTCGCTAATAACTGCTCCTGCGGTATGATCTCTGCGGCATTCAGCATGAAGCTGACACGATCAACCCCGCACGCTTCCCATTTCTTTAACTCTTGAATGAGGTGTGCTGGATTTCCTACCGCAATTCCTTCAGGGGCCTTGGCTTGCTCCCCTGGGCTACTGGCTTGTCGTCGCAACGACGGGAGCAATCCAGCCGTTGGATAGGATTTCGTCGGCACGGCTTCCTTGGCCATGTCGAGTTGCGCAGCCAGATAGTTAAAATGCTGGATCATGCGCATGCCGATTTTTGTGCCCGCCTCGCTGTCTTCATGACAAAACAAGAAATTGACCGTGTTGACTTGATTGTTGACAAACCCGCCCACCGGATTGCAGTTCTGAATGCGGCGGCGATATTCTTTCACCTTGGCTTCTTGTTCCGCAAAGGAGGTGAACGTCACTCCGAGACTGCCAATGCCACGGTCAGCAGCATCGAGTTCGGTGCCAGGGCTGGTGACCGCCACCCACATCGGTGGATGCGGTTTCTGATAGGGCTTTGGCAGGACCGCGCGCGACGGCATCGAGAAGTATTTGCCTTCATAACTGAAGCGTTCTTGCATCCACATTTTGGGAAGGCAATGCACGAACTCGTCCCAACTCTTTTTGGTGTCATCGGGATTGGCGCGGAACCCACCTAACTCTGTCCAGGTTGCTGATCGGCCAGTGCCAAACTCCAGGCGACCACCAGAGAGGATGTCGAGCACAGCAGCACGTTCAGCAATGCGGATTGGGTGATTGAATTCCGGGACACAAATGACGATGCCATGTCCAACGTGAATATCCTTCGTCTGCATGGCACAGGCGGTGAGAAACAGTTCTGGGGCAGAGCAGTGTGAGTATTCTTCGAGGAAATGATGCTCGACCGCCCAGACCTGATCAAAGCCCAACTCATCAGCGAGGCGGACTTGTTCAAGGGCATTCAGATAGACTTTCCGCTCTGCTTCTTTATCCCACGGGCGCGGGACGGACAGTTCATAAAAGATGCCAAACTTCATGGTACCCTCCTTTTCTTTGCTATCAGTAACAGGGATAGGTCTGAGACCTACCCCTACAGCTTTAGCGTATTGGGGGACAGTGGGTAAAGAGGGCAGGGAAGGGGGACAGTCGATTAGTCTGTCGGTCTATGAGTCTCAGGGTCAGGGAAAGCCAGATTCCAAGTACCATGCGCCATAAATACGCCACCAAGTCTTTGGCAGGGGCGAACCTCGGGTTTGACCGTGTAGGGGCTTGATTCATCAAGCCCTTTTTGGGGCCGATGAATCGGCCCCCTACAAAAAA
>Ga0187892_10005434_pt1 | contig 20034 bp, 18 predicted proteins | sample MA1701073metaG_FD_139345 | JGI IMG/M metagenome (GOLD analysis project Ga0187892, IMG submission 139345) | Bio-ooze microbial communities from a basaltic lava cave in the Kipuka Kanohina Cave System on the Island of Hawaii, USA - MA170107-3 metaG ...
CGGCCGCGGACCACCTGCGCCCCCGTCGGCGTCACCGTCGTGACCACCACGCCGAGGTGCGGCCAGCGGGCGCGGATGCCCTCGACGAGGGGGACGGCCACCGCCGCCTCGCCGACCGAGACGGCGTGCACCCAGCAGCGCGGCGCCGCCGGGAGCCCCGGCCCGAAGCGGCCGAGCCGCTCTCCGAGCCCGAGGCGCTCGCCGGGCGCCCGGCGGCGCCGCGCCACGAAGCCCGGCAGCCACGCCAGCGCCAGCGCCGCCATCGCCACCGAGTAGAGGGCGTACATCAGCCGCGCGCCTCGCGGTCCACGCGGGCCGTGAGCTCCACCAGCGCCCGCTCGACCTCGACCCGCATCCGCTCGTCGTGGCCGGGATCGCGGCTCGGGAGGATGGGCTCTCCCATGCGCACGACGCAGCGGGCGAAGGGCTTGGGGATGCGGAAGCGGTCCCAGGAGCGGAGGCGCCACTCCCGGGAGGCGCCGACCGCCACCGGCACCACGGGCGCCCCGGACAAGCGCGAGAGGGCCACGATGCCGGGCTTGACCGCCTCGCGCGGACCCCGCGGGCCGTCCGGGACCACGAGGACCTCGCGGCCCTCCTTGAGCGACGCGAGGAGCACGCGGAACCCGCGCAGGCCGCCGCGGCTCGACGATCCGCGCACGGCCTCCAGGCCGAACCGCTGGACCAGCCGGACCACCACCTCGCCGTCCCGGGACCGGCTGGTCAGCACCCGCCCGCCCCGCGCGCCGTAGAGCCACGGCAGCATCACGATGCGCGCGTGCCAGGTCGCGTAGATCGCGGGGGAGCGAGCCGCCCACAGGTGCGCCACCGGACCCTCCTCGCGGCGGAACCGGAGGGTCCGCGCCAGGAGGGCGACGGCGGGCGGGGCGAGGACGAGCCCCACCCGGCGGAGGAGCGACCGCGTGGCGCTCATCGGGCCGCCCCCGCCACGTCCAGGACGGCGCGGGCGGCCCGCTCGGCCACCCCCGGATCGCCCAGCACCCGCCGGAGCTCCCGGAAGGCCTCCCGCTGGGCCGCCCCCGCGTCGGGGTCCCGCAGCAGGCGGAGGGCCTCCGCCTCGAGACGGGCGGCCGTCAGGCGGTACTGCAGGAGCTCGGGGACCACGGCCCGGCCGAGGATGTTGTTGGGCAGGCTCGCCCATGGGGTCCGCAAGAGCAGGCTCACGAGGGCGGCCGTCACGAAGGACATGCGGTAGCAGACCACCATCGGGGTGCCGAGGAGCGCCGCCTCCAGCGTCGCGGTGCCCGAGCAGACGAGCGCGGCGTCGGCGGCAGCGAGGACATCGTAGGTCGCGTCCTGGACGATCTCCACGCGCTGTTCGCCCGGCTCCGTCGCCCGCAGCACCCTCTCCACCGCCGTCCGCTCGAGGCCCGGCGCGAGCGCCAGCACGATGCGGCTCACGACCCCCGACCGCGCGAGGCCCGCCGCCGCCCCCGCCATCGTGGGCAGCAAGCGCGTGACCTCCTCGCGGCGGCTGCCCGGCAGGACGCCGAGGACCGGCTCGTCCGGCCCGAGTCCCAGCCTGCCGCGAGCCGCGGCGCGCGTCAACCGGGCCGGCACCACGTCGAGCAGCGGATGGCCCACGTAGCTGACGGGCACGCCGGCCCGCTCGTAGAGGGCCGTCTCGAAGGGCAGGACGGCGAGGACGCGGCTCACGCGCCTGGCCAGCGTCCGGAGGCGGCCCCGCCGCCAGGCCCAGAGCTGGGGCGGAATGAAGTACACCACGGGCACGCCCGCCCGGCGGGCGCTCCGCGCCAGCTGCAGGTTGAACTCGGGGAAGTCGATCAGCACCAGCGCCCGGGGCCGGTCCCGGCCCAGACGGGCGCGCAGCACGCGGAAAGCGTGGAAGAGCCGGGGCAGCCGGCCGACGGCCTCGGTGCCCCCGACTACGGCGTGCGCGGTGAGATCGACCAGCGCCTCCATGCCGGCCGCGGCCATCCGGGGACCGCCCATGCCCACCAGGCGGATGCCGGGATCGAGGCGGCGGAGCGCCCGGCAGAGCCCGCTGCCGTGCAGGTCGCCGGAGACCTCGCCGGCCGACAGCAGGATGACGCGGTTGCCGGGTCCACCGCCTTCATGGCTCACCATCGAGCCCCACCACCGTGATGCCCGCCTGCCCCGCGGCGCGAACGACCGCCTCGCGGTCGACGAGGAGGATCCGGCCCGCCTCCACGCCGAGGCCCGCCGCGTGCCCGGCGGCCAGCGCCTCGAGGGTGGAGGGGCCGATGGATGGGGTGTCGAAGCGGTAGTCGTTGCCGGGCGCCACGCCCTTGACGACGACGGCGCCCGGTCCGGCCAGCCGGGTGCCCCGCCGCACCGTCTCGTCGGTCCCCTCCGCGGCCTCCACCGCTACCGTCACGCCGAAGGCGCGGACCACGGTCTGGCCGATCCCCTCGACGGCGAGCCGCCGGGCGAGCTTCCAGCCCTCCCGCATCTCGGCCTCGAGGGTGGGCGTCGGCGCCGGTCCGGCCAGGTGACCGGGCGGCATCATCCACGGGCCGAGGAACCCCCGCTGGTCGAGGACCTCGATGCCCATGGCCTCGAGCGCGGCCACGGCCACCCCCGAGAGCACCTCGTCGGAGAGCCCCCGCGCGCCGAGCGCACGGGTGGTGTCGTCCGCCTCGGCGCCGCGCTGGGCGTGGTCCAGCACCCGGCGCTTGGTGAAGGTGCCGACGAACAGGGCCGCCGCCACGCGGCGGGCCATCAGCCCGGCGATGACGGGCTGGAGCTCGTGGAGCCCGGAGGGAATCACCTCTGCCGCCGCCCCGTCGAGCCCCGGGGCATCCTCGAAGGCGAAGGCGACGACGCGCCAGCCTTGACGCGCGGCCTCGCCGGCGGCACGGGCCGGGAGGACCCCGGCCCCGGCCATCAGGGCGAGCGTGCGCTCCACGGACGCTCCCCGGGCCACGTGGCCTTGTCGGGCCCCTCGTGCACCATGCGCTCGATCTCGAGCGACACGGCGAGCGAGCGCAGGTCCTCCGCTTCCGGCAGGTCCAGCTGGCCGGTGGCCTCCACCGCCTGCGCCGCCTGGATCAGGTGGCGGATCTCCAGCTTCAGGGGGTTGTCCTTGTGGACGAGGAGGTGCTCGACGAACGAGCCCTGCCGGTAGCGGATCGACTCCCGGTTGAGGGTGTACTCCTGCGCGGCGCGGCGGTGGATCTGGATGTCCTGGTAGGAGTAGTCCAGGACGATGTAGGCGTCGGGCTGGGTGACGGCCAGGGTGCGGATCTTCTCCTCCGTGGCACGGCTGGCCGTGATGGCGGCGACCGCCCCCGAGTCGAAGACGATCTGCACGTTGGCCACGTCGGCGTGCCGCGACAGCACCGAGGCGCCCACGGCCGTGATGCTGCGGGGCTCGCTCGGCACGAGCCCGAGCACGATGTCGATGTCGTGGATCATGAGGTCCATCACCACCGAGTCCTCGGCCACACGGGGCACGAAGGGCCCGAGCCGGCGCGACTCGATGAGGAGCGGGCGCTCGACGATGTTGCGCAGCTCCTGCACCGCCCCGTTGAAGCGCTCCACGTGCCCCACGTGCAGCACGCGGGTGTGCTCCCGGGCCACCCGGAACAGCTCCTTGGCCTCCTCGAGGGTGGTGGTCATGGGCTTCTCCACCAGCACGTGCAGGCCCGCCTCGAGCAGGTCCCGCGCGATCTCGAAGTGGCGGGAGGTCGGCACGGCCACGATGGCGAAGTCGGCCACGCCGCCGAGCGCGCGGTGGTCCCGGAGCACGGGGACGCCGTAGGGGAGCGCCACCTGCCGGGCCTTGTCCAGGTCGATGTCGACCACCGCGACCAGGTCGACGCCCCAGATCTCGGCCAGGGCCAGGATGTGATACTGGCCCATGTGGCCGGCGCCCACCACGGCGCCGCGCAACCGGGAGTCGGGGGCTCGCGTCACGCGGCGTCCTCCTCGTCGCTCCCGGAGCCGGGGGCCGGCTTGACGATGCCCACGCGGGTGGACTCGATGAAGGCGATGAGCCGGTCGACCAGCGGGTGCCCGGCCAGCTCGGCCCGGAGCCGGTCCACGGCGGCTCGCGGCGTGAGCCCCGACCGATACAGGACGCGGAAGGCGTCCTGTATCCGCCGGCGATCGGCGGCCTCGATGCCGGCGCGCCGCATCCCGATCACGTTGACTCCGTAGGCCCGGGCGGGGTGATGCCGGGCCAGCACGAAGGGGGGCACGTCCTGGTTGAGCCCCGAGCAGCCGCCCACGTAGGCATACGCGCCCACGCGGACGAAGGGCGCGAGGCCGGCCAGGCCCCCGATGGTCGCCCGCTCCTCCACGACGACGTGTCCTCCGAGCAGCGCCGCGTTGATCAGGATGACGTGGTCGCCCACCACGCAGTCGTGCCCGACGTGGCTCCCGACCATCAGGAGGCAGCCGTGCCCGATGCGCGTGTCGTGCCCCTCCCGGGTGGCGCGGTGGACGGTGGCGAACTCGCGGATCTCGGTGTCCTCGCCGATGACGACGCCCGACACCGTCCCGTCCCGGAACTTCAGGTCCTGGGGACGCCCGCCGATCGCCGCTCCGTGGCCGATGCGCGTCCGCGCCCCCACCACCACGCGCCCCTCCAGGACGGCGTGGGCGCCGATCTCCGCTCCCGCGCCGAGTCGCACCTCCGGCCCCACCACCGCGTAGGGGCCGATGCGGGCGCCGGCGGCCACCGCCGCCTCCGGCGCCACCACCGCCGTGGGGTGGATCGGCCCCTCGCCGCCCTCCGTCATGCCCGGTCCCGCGGCCGGCCCCGGCCAGGTCGCCGGCCGCGCACCTACCGCTTCGCCTTCCGGGACTCCTCGTCGTAGGCGCGGATGATCTCGTCGGTGAGGTCCGCCTCCGCGGCGGCGTAGAGCACCGACGAGCGCTGCCGCTCGAGGACGAGGAGGTAGCCCTTGTCCCGGGCAACCTTCTGGACGAGCCCGCTGACCTCGGACAGCACCTTGCCGAGGAGCTGCTCCTCCTTCTTCTGCAGCGTGGCCTGGAGGTCGTCGACGAGCCGGCGCGTCTCCCGGACCTTCTTCTCCAGCGCGTCCTGCCTCTCCCGGCGCGCCTCGGGCGACAGCAGCTGGCCCTTCTTCTCCAGGTCGTCCCGGAGCTTCTCGAGCTCGGCGCGCTGGCCGTCCACCTGCTTCTGCATGGCGGCCTTCTCCCGCTCGAGCTGTTCCCGGGCGGCAACGCCGGCCGCCGAGCGCGCCAGCACCCGCTGGATGTCCACGTAGCCGATCCGCGCCGCGGCCGGGGCCTGCGGTTGGGCCGCCGCCGTGTCGACGCCGAGCCCGCCGCCGGCGGCGATCGTGGCCCCCAGCGCGCCAGTCACCAGGGCCCATCGCATCCCTCGCATCGTGTAGCCCTCCTAGAACGCCGATCCGACCGAGAACTGGATGGTCCCGAAGCGCTCCCCCGCCTTGCGGGCGGGGTTGACGCCGTAGTCCACGCGGATGGGGCCGAACGGCGAGACCCAGCGGAACCCGGCCCCCACCGCGTACTTCAGGCTGGTGGGGTCGAAGCGGGTCCCGGCCGCGATGTCGGGCCCCCAGGTGTTGCCGGCGTCCACGAAGGCCGCCAGCCGGATCCCGAAGACGATCGGGATCGTGTACTCGAGGCTCGCCAGGAACTGGGTGTTGCCCCCGATGCGCGTGCCGGTCTCGTCCACGGGTGAGATGTCGAACGGGCGGAAGCTGCGCACGGAGTTGGGCCCGCCGAGGAAGAAGCGGTCGGCCAGGGGCACCGGGTCGTCCCCCCACCCCAGCACGTGCCCGGCCGAGAGGCGCCCGGAGATGACGTGGTCGCGCCAGGCCGGCCGGTAGTAGGCGAAGGACCCTTGCACGCGGAACCACTGGTTGCCGAAGCCCACGCCGGCGAAGTCCCCCGAGAGGCTGAGCAGGCTGCCGCGCGTGGTCTCGAACAGGTTGTCGCGCGTGTCGCGGCTGTAGGCGAGGCCCAGCAGCGAGGCGTAGCTGACGCCCTCCTCCTGCTTCAGGAGGTTGCTGGCCGTCTCCGCCACGTCGGAGATGCGGTCGCGGCTGACCCGGTAGATGCCGTTGAGGCGCGAGAAGTCCCCGACGGGGTGCCCGAGGCGGATGTCGCCGCCCGTCGAGCGCGACGTGTAGTCGTCGAAGTTCCGCCGCGTGCTGAACAGGTCGAAGCCCGCCGCCAGGGGGCGGTCGAACAGCCAGGGCTCCGTGAACGAGATGACCCCGAGGAGGACCTTGGCGCCGCCGCGCAGGCGGAACGTCATGTCCCACCCGCGCCCGAGGAAGTTGCGCTGGGACAGGTCCAGGGTGCCCAGCACGCCGTCGGCCGAGCTGTAGCCGCCGCCGATCGAGAAGAGTCCGGTGGCCTTCTCGGTCACCGTGATCTGCACGACGATCCGGTCCTTGGTGGAGCCCGGGGTCGTGGTGGCCTCGACCTTCTCGAAGTAGTTGAGGTTGATGAGACGCTGGCGGGCCCGTTCCAGCTTCTGGTTCGTGAACAGGTCCCCCTCGGCCATGGGGATCTCGCGCCGCAGGATCTTCTCCTGGCTCCGGGTGTTGCCGGCGATGTTGATGCGCTCGACGTAGACCTCGGGCCCCTCGACGATCTCGAAGGTGATGTTCATCCGCCGGTTGGGGATGTCCTGGGCCAGGGTCGGCGTGATCTCCATCGAGGCCCGCCCGACGGTCCCGTAGAGATCGCTGACCTGCCGCACGCTGTCGCGCAGCTTGGAGCGGGAGAACACGTCGCCCGGGCTGAGCGTGAGCTGCCGCCGCACCTCCTCGATCGGGAAGAGCTTCACCCCGGTGACGTCGACGCCGCCCACCCGGAACTGCGGCCCCTCCACCACCACGATCCGGATGACGGCGCGGGCGTTGGCCCGGTCCACCTGGATGTCCGAGGACTCGACCCGCGCCTGCACGTACCCGTGGTCGTTGTAGAGCTGGACGATGCGCTCCAGGTCCTCGTCCAGCTTCTGCCGCTGCACGGTGCCGCGGAGGATGAAGTACTGGCGCTCCTGGACCGCCATCACCGCCTTGATGTCCTTGGGCTTGAGGCCCTCGGCACCCACGATGTCGATGCGGTCGATGGTGATCTTGCGCCCCTCGGCGATCCGGAAGACGACGCTGACGTCGCCGTCGGGCAGGCGCTCCACGTCCGGGCTCACCACGACCTCGAAGTACCCTTCCTCCTCGTAGTACTCCTTGAGCCGCTCGGCGGTCCGCGTGACGTCCACGGGGTTGTACACGGTGCCCAGCTTGACCTCGACGCGCTCCTGGAGCGCGGCCGTGTCCACCTTCTTGTTGCCGGCGAACACCACGTCCCGGACGAACGGGCGCTCGGCCACCACGAAGATCACGCGGACGCCGCCCTCGAAGTCCTCCACGCGGAGCTGGACGTCGTCGAAGAACCCGAGCGCGAAGATCGAGCGGATGTCCTCGGCCAGCCGCGGCGGGCTGAAGGTGTCGCCGGGGCGGGTCACGATGCGGTTGAGGAGCACGGCCTCCTGGACGCGGCGGTTGCCCTGCACGGCCACGTCCTTGACGAGGATGGGCCGCTCAGCGGGGGGAGGGGTCTGGCCAATGGCCCACCCGGGGAACGACGCCAGGAGGGCCAGCACTGCGGAGATCAGAAGACTCCGCGGCGCCTTCATGAAGAGCGGAGACCCGTGGTCCTCGAGCTACCGTTGTGCGAGCGCCAGAGGCGGCTCGGCGATCTGGATCTCCCGGAACACCAGCGTGTCCCCCTCGGCATCCGCCTCGATCCGGGCCCCGTCGGCGAACTGGCCGCGGACGATGGCCTCGGCGAGCGGGTCCTCCACGTGCTTCTGCACGGTGCGCCGCAGCTGGCGGGCCCCGTAGGTGGGGTCGTACCCCTTGTCGACCAGCCACGCGAGCGCAGCCTCGGTGGGCTCGACGTGGATGCGCTTGTCCTGGAGCTGGGCGTTGATGCGGGACACCATCATCCGCACGATGGCGGTGATGTCCTCGCGGGACAGCGCGTGGAAGACGATGATGTCGTCGATGCGGTTGATGAACTCCGGGCGGAAGGCGCGACGCAGCTCCTCGAGGACCTTCTCCTTCATCCGTTCGTGCGAGGTGTTCTCGGCCTCGGTCAGGAAGCCGGGGGTGGTGCGCTTGCCGATGAAGCTGGTGCCGAGGTTGCTGGTCATGATCAGGATGGTGTTCTTGAAGTCCACCACGTGGCCCACCGAATCGGTGAGCCGCCCGTCGTCCAGCACCTGGAGCAGCATGTTGAACACGTCGGGATGGGCCTTCTCGATCTCGTCGAACAGCACCACGGAGTAGGGCCGGCGGCGGACCTTCTCGGTGAGGTAGCCGCCGTCCTCGTAGCCGACGTAGCCGGGAGGCGCCCCGAGGAGCCGCGAGACCGAGAACTTCTCCATGTACTCGGACATGTCCACGCGGATCAGGGCGTTCTCGTCGCCGAACAGGTACTCGGCCAGGGCCCGGGCCAGCTCGGTCTTGCCCACGCCGGTGGGCCCCAGGAAGATGAACGACCCCACGGGCCGCCGGCTGTCCTTCAGGCCGGCCCGCGAGCGACGGATGGCGCGGGCCACCGCCGCCACCGCGTCCTGCTGGCCGACGATCCGCCCGTGGAGCGCGTCCTCCATGCGGGCGAGTTTGGCCGACTCCTTCTCCTCGAGCTTGGACAGCGGGATGCCGGTCCAGCGGGAGACGATGTACTCCACGTCCTCCTCGCCGACCGTCTGGGGCCCCTTGTTCTTGCGGCGGTCCCACTCCCGCTTCATCTCCTCGTCGCGCATGCGCAGGAGCTTTTCCTTCTCGCGGAGCGACGCGGCCTTCTCGAACTCCTGGGCCTCGAGGTACATGTCCTTCTCGCGCACCACCCGCTCCACCTCGCGGCCGAGCTCCTTCAGCTCGGGCGGCGGCATCATGGCCATGAGGCGCGTGCGCGAGGCCGCCTCGTCGATGACGTCGATGGCCTTGTCGGGCAGCTGCCGGTCGGTGATGTACCGGTCGGCCAGGCGGACGGCCAGCTCGATGGCCTCGTCGGTGATCTTCACGCGGTGGTGGGCCTCGTACTTGTGCCGGAGGCCGCGGATGATCTCGACCGCCTCGGTCACCGACGGGGCCCGCACGATCACGGGCTGGAAGCGGCGCTCCAGCGCCCCGTCCTTCTCGATGTACTTGCGGTACTCGTCGAGCGTGGTGGCGCCGATGGTCTGGATCTCGCCCCGGGACAGCGCCGGCTTGAGCATGTTGGAGGCGTCGATGGCGCCCTCGGCGGCGCCGGCGCCGATCAGCGTGTGCAGCTCGTCGAGGAACAGGATCACGTTCTCGGACTGGCGGATCTCCTTCATCACCGCCTTGAGGCGCTCCTCGAACTGGCCCCGGTACTTGGTGCCGGCCACCAGCGCCCCCAGGTCGAGCTGGAGCAGCCGCTTCTGGGCCAGCACGTCGGGCACCTCGTGGCCGACGATCCGCTGGGCCAGCCCCTCGACGATGGCCGTCTTGCCCACTCCCGGCTCGCCGATCAGCACCGGGTTGTTCTTGGTGCGCCGGGCCAGGATCTGGATCACCCGCTCGATCTCCGTCTCGCGGCCGATGACCGGGTCCAGCTTGGACTCCCGCGCGAGCTGGGTCAGGTCGCGGGCGAACTCGTCCAGGACCGGGGTCTGGGAGCGCTTCTTGGGCCGCGGATAGTACTGGTCGCCGAGCAGGGCCAGCGTCTCCTGCCGCACCTCGTCGAGCCGGGCGCCGAGCGACTCGAGGATCTTCGCCGCGATCGACTGCCCCTCCTTCATGAGGCCCAGGAGGAGGTGCTCGGTCCCGATGTAGTTGTGGCCGAGCTGCCGGGCCTCCTCGATGCTGAGCTCCAGCACGCGCTTGGCCTGGGGCGTGAACGGCACCTCGCCGAAGGTCAGCGTCTTGGGGAACCCGGCCAGGGCACGCTCCACCTCGGCCTTCACGGTCTCGAGCTTGAGGCCGAGCCGCTGCAGGACGGCGGTGGCGATGCCCTCCCCGTCCCGGATCAGGCCGAGCAGGATGTGCTCGGTCCCGACGAAGTCATGGCGGAACCGGCCCGCTTCCTCCCGGGCCAGGATGATCACGCGGCGCGCCCTCTCGGTGAATCGCTCGAACACTGGCGACCTCGCTCGTAGTGACTAGGGTTTGCGACCCGAACGGCCTTGTCTGGAGTATACCCCGGGGTCCGAGGGCGGCCTAGGGAATTTTGGCCCGACGAGGCGTAAGCGCGTGAAACGGCGGGCGGAAGACGGCCGTCACGGCCAGGCGACGGCCTGACCGTCGACCAGCCGGTAGCCGCGGTCGGCGCGACGGGCGAGCTCGTGGTTGTGGGTGGCCACCACGACGGCCAGGCCCCGCTCGTCCCGGAGCCGCAGGAACAGGTCCCAGATGACCTCGCTGGTCTTCGGGTCCAGGTTGCCCGTCGGCTCGTCGGCCAGGATCACGCGGGGCGCCCCCACCAGCGCGCGGGCGATGGCCACCCGCTGCTGCTCGCCCCCGGATAGCTCCCCCGGCCGGTGGCGCAGGCGATCGGCCAGCCCCACCTCGGCCAGGGCGCGGGTGGCGCGCAGGCGCGCCTCGGCCATGCCGACCCGCTGGAGCAGGGCGGGCATCAGCGCGTTCTCGAGCGCCGTCATCTCGCCCAGCAGGTTGTAGAACTGGAACACGAAGCCGAGCGCGGTGCGCCGCAGGCGGGCCAGGGCCGCGTCGGACCGCCCGAACACGTCCTCCCCGGCGAAGGTCACCCGGCCGGCGGTCGGCCGATCGAGCGCCCCCAGGAGGTGGAGCAGCGTCGACTTGCCCACCCCCGAGGCGCCGACCACGGCCACCATCTCGCCCGCCGCCACCTCGAGCGTCACCCCGCGGAGGACCCGCACCACCTCGGGGCCCATCCGGTACTCGCGCTCGAGGTCGAGCGCGGCCAGGAGGGGCTCATTCATAGCGGAGCACGTCCACCGGGTCCAGGCGCGCGGCGCGGCGAGCCGGCGACAGCGTGGCCAAGAGCGAGATCAGGAGCGTGGCCCCCACCACGAGCCCGAAGTCGAGCCGGGTGAGCTTCATGGGCAGGTGGCTGATCTGGTACACGTCCCCGGACAGCCGGATGACGTGGTAGGTGTTCTGCACCCAGATCAGGAGGAGGCCGAAGGCGCTACCCGCCAGCGTGCCCACGAGGCCGATGAGCATCCCCGCCACCAGGAACACCAGGGCGATGCTGCCGGCCCCGGCCCCCATGGCCTTCAGGATGCCGATCTCCTTGCGCTTCTCGGCCACCAGCAGCACGAGGTGGCCGATGATGGCGAAGGCCGCCACCAGCACGATGATGGTCACGATCACGAACAGGGCGAGCTTCTCCAGCTGCAGCGCGGCGAAGAGGTTCCGGTTCATGTCCATCCAGTCGCGGATCCAGTAGCCCCCGCCCAGCTCGGCCCCCAGCCGCGGGCCGAGGGCCCGGGCGGCGAAGGGGTCGTCGAGCTTCACCTCGATGCCGCTCACGCGGTCGCCGAGCCCGGCGAACTCCTGGGCGGCGGCGAGGCTCGTGTAGGCCAGGGAGGCGTCGTACTCGTACATGCCGACCTCGACCACCCCCGCCACCACGAAGCGGCGCATCTTCGGCACCAGGCCCACCGCGGTCATGGCGCCCTGGGGCGAGATGACCGTGACGTGGTCGCCCGGGATGGCGCCGAGGGAGCGCGCCAGCTCCCGGCCGAGGAGGAGCGCGGGCTCCGGCCCGCCCGCCAGCAAGGGGTCGAGGCGGCCGGCCCGCAGGTGGGCGGCGAGGCCGGTCCGCACCGGCTCGGAGGCGAGGTCCATCCCCCGCAGGAGCCCGCCCGTCGCCCCGCCGCCCTGGGCGGTGAACAGCGCCTGCTGCAGCACGAAGGGCGTGGCGGACCGCACGCCGGGCACCGCCGCCGCGCGGGCGGCGAGGCCGCCGGCGTCCGCCACCCCGCGGCCCCCGGGCTCCACGATCAGGACGTGGGGGTTGGCGGCGATGATCTTGTCCCGGATGCCGTCCTGGAAGCCCGTCATGACCGCCAGCACGACGATCAGGGCGCTCACGCCGAGGAACACGCCGCCGACGCCGGTCCACACGAACAGGGACAGGTTGAGCCGATGCCCGCGCGCGAGCAGGTAGCGCAGCCCGAGGAACAGCTCGAAGGGGAGCCCGCGCCTCACGCCGGGTCGTCCGCCTCGCCGGCCGGCGCTCCGTGCTCCGGCCGGAGGTGGGGGAAGAGGATGACGTCGCGGATGGAGGGCGCGTCGGCGAGGAGCATGGTCAGCCGGTCCACGCCGATCCCCTCGCCCGCCGTCGGGGGCAGGCCGTACTCGAGCGCCCGCACGTAGTCCTCGTCCATCCAGTGGGCCTCGTCGTCGCCCCGCTCGCGCTCCCGCGCCTGCTGCTCGAACCGCCGCCGCTGGTCGAGCGGATCGTTGAGCTCGGAGTAGGCGTTCGCCAGCTCCCGGCGGAAGCAGTACAGCTCGAAGCGGTCCACGAGCCGGGGGTCTCCGGCCTTCTGCTTGGCCAAGGGCGACAGCTCGGTGGGGAAGTCCACCACGAAGGTCGGCGCCACCAGGGTGGGCTCCACCAGGGTCTCGAAGACCTCCTTCCAGAGGCTCGCCGCCCCGAGGGCGCCGTCCAGCACGGCCTGGGTCCGCTTGTCCGCGGCGAAGCCGCCCCGGGCGCGGGCGGCCGCGCCCAGCGTCCGGGCGTCGGTGTCGGGGCCCACGGGGACCCCGAGGGCCTCCCCGATGGCCTCGAAGAAGGGCAGGCGCCGCCACGGCGGGGCGAGGCTCACCGTCTCGCCCTGGTAGGTCAGCCGGTCCCCGCCCAGGAGCTCCCGGCCGAGCTGGACGAAGAGGTCCTCGGTGAGCGCCATCAGGTCGCCGTAGTCGGCGTAGGCCTGGTAGAACTCCAGCATGGTGAACTCGGGGTTGTGCTGGGTCGAGACGCCCTCGTTCCGGAAGTTGCGGTTGATCTCGTAGACCCGGTCGAGGCCCCCCACGACGAGGCGCTTCAGGTAGAGCTCCGGCGCGACGCGCAGGTAGAGCGTCATGTCGAGCGCGTTGTGGTGGGTGACGAACGGCCGCGCGGTGGCGCCGCCCGGGATCGGCTGCATCATGGGTGTCTCGACCTCGAGGAAGCCCCGCGCGTCGAAGAAGCCGCGGAGCGCCGCCACCAGCCGGCTGCGCACCACGAAGGTGCGCCGCACGTCGGGGTTCGCGATGAGGTCCACGTAGCGCCGCCGGTAGCGCGTCTCGACGTCCTTCAGGCCGTGCCACTTCTCGGGCAGGGGCCGGAGCGCCTTGGTGAGCAGCTCGAAGGCCTTCACCGCCACCGTCAGCTCGCCCGTGCGCGTGCGGAACAGCGGCCCGGTGACGCCCACGAAGTCCCCCACGTCGAGGTCGGTGAACCAGGCGTACTGGCCGTCCAGCGCGTCCGCCCGCGCGTAGAGCTGGATCTGCCCCGACCGGTCCCGGACGTGGGCGAAGCAGGTCTTGCCGTGGTGGCGGAGGGCCAGCACCCGGCCCGCGAGGGACACCGGCCCGACCGCCTCGAGCTCGCCCTCGGGGGCGGTCCCCCACCGCGCGACGAGGTCGCCGGCCAGGTGGGTGAACGGAAAGCGCCCCCCGAACGGGTTCACGCCCCGGTCCCGCCAGGTCTCGAGCTTCTCGAGGCGGCGGCGGACCAGGGCGCCGGAGTCGAGGGGGGGGCCCTCGCCGCCGCTCACGGCGCCGGACTCGCCGGCCGGGAGGCGGTGAGGTAGGCCCGGATGAACGGGTCGATGGCGCCGTCCATCACCGCGTCCACGTTGCCGACCTCCGTCCCCGTTCGATGGTCCTTGATGATCTGGTACGGGTGGAAGGTGTAGGTCCGGATCTGGCTGCCGAAGGCGATCTCCTTCTTCTCGCCGGTCAGCTCCAGGAGCTCCTCGCGCTGCTTCTTCTCGTAGAGCTGGTAGAGCCGGGCGCGCAGGATCCTGAGGGCCGTGTCGCGGTTCCGGAGCTGGGAGCGCTCGTTCTGGCACGCGACCACGATGCCCGTCGGCAGGTGCGTGACGCGAACGGCGGAGTCGGCGGTGTTGACCCCCTGCCCGCCGGGGCCGGAGGAGCGGTAGACGTCGACCCGGATGTCCTCGTCCCGGATGACGACCTCCACGTCCTCCACCTCGGGGATCGCCGCCACCGACGCGAAGGAGGTGTGCCGCCGCCGGGAGGCGTCGAAGGGGGAGATGCGGATGAGCCGGTGCACGCCGACCTCGCCCTTCAGGTAGCCGTAGGCGTACTCGCCGGTGACCTCGATGGTGACCGACTTGATGCCCGCCTCCTCGCCCGGGAGCAGGTCCACGACCTCGGCCCGGAAGCCCGCCCGCTCCGCCCAGCGCAGGTACATGCGCATGAGCATCTGGGCCCAGTCCTGGGACTCGGTGCCGCCCGCGCCCGGGTGGATGGACAGGATGGCGTTCTTGACGTCCTGGGGGCCGGAGAGCGTGACCTTGAGCTCGAAGGCCTCGAGGTCGCCGACCAGGCTCGCGATGCCGGCCTGGATCTCGGCCGTCAGCCGCTCCTCGCCGGCCTCGGCGGCCATCTCCCAGAGGAGCCGCGTCTCCTCGGCGCGCCGGGCGAGGTCCCCGAAGGTCTCGAGCAGGCGCGCCAGCGCCGCCCGCTCCTGCACCAGCCCCTGCGCCCGCCGCGTGTCCTCCCAGAACCGGGGCGAGGCCATCTCCTGGTCGATGGCGCCGAGGCGCGCCTCCTTGGTGCTCAGGTCAAAGATGCCCTCGGAGGTCCTCGAGGCGCTTGTCCAGGTCCAGGACGTCCCGCTTGAGCTCGCCTAGCATGCCGGCAGGGATCTCCGCCACACAGCCCAGCCCAGCCCGAGCCCGGTGAGGCCGAGGCTCAGGTAGGCCAGCCAGTCGCCGTATCGGGTGTAGAGCGTGGTGCGCGCCCGGGGCGCCACGCGCTCGGCCAGGACGCCCCGCTCGAAGAGCGGCAGGGTCTGGGTGACCCGCCCGGTGGGGCTCACGAAGGCCGAGACCCCGGTGTTGGCCGATCGGGCGATGGCCACGCGATGCTCCACCGCGCGCAGCGGCAGCATGCCGAGGTGCTGCCACGGCCCGCTCGTGCGCCCGAACCACGCGTCGTTGGTGATGTTGACCATGAAGTCCGCCCCGCCCCGGACGAAGCCCCGGAACAGCTCCGGGAAGATCACCTCGTAGCAGATCACGGTGCCGAAGGCCGCACCCGGCAGGGGGAACACCGTGTGTCGCTCGCCCGCGTCGAAGTCGGATATGAACTCGGCCCAGCTGCGAACGAAGCCGATGAGCCCGGACAGCGGAACGTACTCGCCGAACGGCACCAGGTGGATCTTATCATACCTCCCCGTAATGCCTTGTTCCGTGAGGAGAAATGCGCTGTTCAGCCACCGTCCCCCCGGCTCCCGGCGGTCCACCGAGCCGACCAGCAAGGGGGCGCGCGCCTCGGCGGCGAGCCGGGTGAGACGGCCCAGCAGCCCGGGGTCGCCCCGGAGGAAGATCGTGGTCGCCGTCTCCGGCCACACGATCAGGGCCGGCTCCGCCCGGGCGGCCTGGCGCGTCAGCCGCTCGTAGCTTGCGACGTGCTCGGCGTGGCGCGCCGGGTCCCACTTGAGGGTCTGCTCGACCGAGGGCTGGATGACGGCCACCCGCGGACCGACGCCGGCGGCGCGCCGCTCCTCCGCTTGCAGCGCGAGCGTGCCCCAGCCGAGGCAGGCGGCCAGGAGCACGGCCGCCGCCGCGAGCCCGAGGCGGGATCGTCCCGGCCCGAGCGCCACCAGGCCCGCGAGGGCGCTGGCCACGACGGCGAGCAGGAACGAGACGCCGTAGACCCCGGCCAGCTCGGCGACCTGGATCACGGCCAGCATCGAGTGCTGCGAGTAGCCGAGGAGGCCCCACGGGAACCCGTCCATCAGGCGTCCCCGCACCCACTCCCCGGCCACCCAGATCGCGGGGGCGAGCGCGAGCGCCCAGCCCTCGCCGAGCCGGGTGCCGAGCCAGGCCACGGCGCCGGCCGTGAGGCCCACGTAGAGGCCGCAGTACGCGGCCAGGAGCCCGATGGGCAGCCAGGACACGGGCCACGGGATCGCGCTGTAGTGCTGGAAGGTGTGGTCGAGCCAGCGGAGCAGGACGAGGAAGAACACGGTGCCGGCGAGCCAGCCGTCGGCCAGGGCGCCGCGCGGCGGCCGCTCCACCGCCGCGATCAGGGCGGGCACGGGCCAGAGCCAGCCGAGCAGCCACCAGTCGGTGCCGGGATAGGCCAGGGCCCCGGCCGCCCCCGACAGCCCGAGGACGGCCAGGCGGAGGCCGGCGGCGGCGCGGCCGTCGCCGGCGTCAAACGCCATGCGCCAGGCGGTGGGCGAGCGGGGCCGGCAGGCCGGCGCGGAGGATCTTCTCGGCCGCGCGCTGGTGGTCGTAGCCGACCCGGCGGATCGACACCTGGCGGGCCTCACGGTCCCAGAGCGCGTAGGCGGCGCGCGGGTCGCGGTCCCGCGGCTGCCCCACGCTGCCGACGTTGATCAGGTAGCGGCGGCCGTCGTCCAGGGCCACCGGGGCTTCGCCGGGCGGGCGGCCGGCCCGGAAGTCCGGCCCCGCGGAGCCCAGCGACCACACGGCGGGAAGGTGGGAGTGGCCGACGAAGCACAGCCGCGTGTCGAAGGCGCGGAACGCCGCGAAGCCGTCCTCCGCCGACAGGAGGTAGTCCCACTCGTCGGGCGTCCGCGGGCTCGCGTGCACGAGCGTGGCGTCGTCGACCGTGGCCGTGAGGGGCAGGCTCCCGAGGTAGCGCGCCTGGTCCGGGTCGAGCTGGCGGCCGGTCCAGAGGGCGGCGGCGCGGGCGACCGGGTTGAACCACTCGAGGTCCATGAGCCCGAGGACGCCCCACTCGTGGTTGCCGGCGACGCTGGCCAGGGCCCGCTCGCCGAGCCGGTCGACGCACGCCACCGGGTCGGCGCCGTAGCCCACGAGGTCGCCGAGGCACAGGACGCCGGTCGCGCCCCGGGCGGCGGCGTCGGCCAGCACGGCGTCGAGGGCTTCCAGGTTGCCGTGCACGTCGGAGAGGACGGCGTAGCGGATGGGCCACTCCGGCTAGGAGGCCGCGTGGAGCTCCTTGTGGATGCGGTCCAGGATGCCGTTGATGAAGCGCCCCGACTCCTGCGTGCTGAACTTCTTGGCGATCTCCACGGCCTCGTTGATGACCACCTTGGGCGGGACGTCGTGGAGCCAGAGGAGCTCGAAGACGCCCTCGCGCAGGATGTTCCGGTCCACCATGGCCATGCGCTCGAGGTCCCAGTGCTCGGCGTACTGGGCGATCAGCTCGTCGATCTTGGTCTGGTGCAGCTTGGTCCCCCGCACCAGGGCCTCGGCGAACTCGCGCACGTCGGCGCTCACCGGGTGGCGGCTCCAGAACTCCGGCCAGTGGGGCTCGGGGCTCGCCTCGTCCTGCACGTCGAGCTGGTAGAGCAGCGCCAGCGCCAGCTCCCGGCCCTTGCGCCGGCGACCCATGGCGCTACCGGCGGGCCCGCCCCCGGCCGAGGCCGCGGGCCAGCCGGGCGAGCTCGAGCGCGGCCAGCGCGGCCTCCTCGCCCCGGTTGCCCACGGCGCCGCCCGCGCGCTCCCACGCCTGCTCGGCCGTCAGGGCGGTGATGACCCCGAAGCTCATGGGGACGCCGGTGTCGAGGGCGGCCCGCGTGATGCCGTGGGCCGCCGCGCTCGACAGGTACTCGAAGTGCGGCGTCGACCCCTTGATCACCACGCCCACGCAGACGATCGCGTGGTAGCGGCCCGTACGGGCTAGGGCCCGGGCGGCCTGGGCCAGCTCGAAGGAGCCGGGGACCCAGTGGACCTCCAGCCGCTCGGGCGGGATCCCCTCCCGGCCGAGCAACGCCACCGCCCCGTCCACCAGGCGCTTGACGATCTCCTCGTTGAAGCGCGCGGCCACGACGGCCAGCCGCTCGGGCGCGCGCCGGCCGGCGCGAGGAGGGATGCGGGAGGCGGGCGCCCGGCCGGCCATCTCAGTCCGGGAAGGAGGAGAAGAGGTGGCCGAGCTTGTCGCGCTTGGTGGCGAGATAGCGGCGGTTGGACTCGGTGGCCTCGATCTCGAGGGAGACCCGCTCGACCACCCGGAGCCCGTACCCCTCGATGCCGACGATCTTCTTGGGGTTGTTGGTGAGGATGCGCAGGTTCTTGAGCCCGAGGTCCTGCAGGATCTGGGCGCCGATGCCGTAGTGCCGGAGGTCGGCGCGGAACCCGAGGGCGTGGTTGGCCTCGACCGTGTCCTTGCCCTGGTCCTGGAGCTCGTAGGCGCGCAGCTTGTTCAGGAGGCCGATCCCCCGCCCCTCCTGGCGCATGTAGACCAGCACCCCCCGCCCCTCGGCGGCGATGATGGCCAGCGCCCGGTGCAGCTGGGGACCGCAGTCGCACCGCTGGCAGCCGAAGACGTCGCCGGGCAGGCACTCGGAGTGCACGCGGACGAGCGTGGGGGCCTCCCCCGCCACGTCCCCGAGGGACAGGGCCAGCGGCACCCGGTCGTCGACCGTGGTCTCGTAGGCGATCAGGGTGAAGAGCCCGTAGTCGGTCGGCATCACGGTGGTGGCCGCCCGACGGATCAGTTTTTCTTTGGTGATCCGATACTCTATGAGGTCCTTGATGGTGATGCACTTGAGGTCGTGCTGCTTGGCCATGGCCAGGAGCTCGGGCACCCGCGCCATCCCGCCACCCTCGTCCAGGACCTCGCAGATCACCCCGGCCGGATAGCTTCCGGCCAGGCGAGCCAGGTCCACGGCCGCCTCGGTGTGCCCGGCCCGGCGCAGCACCCCGCCCGGCATGGCGCGGAGGGGGAAGATGTGGCCCGGCCGGGTGAGGTCCTCGGGCCGGCAGACGGGGTCCACCAGGGTGCGGATGGTCACCGCCCGGTCGTAGGCCGAGGTCCCGGTGGTGACGCCCCGGCGGGCGTCCACGCTCACCGTGAAGGCCGTCCCCATCGGCGCGGTGTTGTCGGAGACCATCATGGGGATCTGCAGCTCGTCCAGCCGCTCCCCGGTCATGGGCATGCAGATGAGGCCGCGGCCGTACCGGGCCATGAAGTGGACGGCCTCGGGCGTCACCCGGTCGGCCGCCATGACGAGGTCGCCCTCGTTCTCCCGGTCCTCGTCGTCCACCACCACGAGCAACCGGCCGGCGCGGATCTCCTCGACGCCTTCCTCGATGCTGACGAAGTCGCGCGCGGTCTCGCTCATCCCCGTCCGTCCCTCACCGCCAGCGCCCGCAGGACGTACTTGCCGATCATGTCCATCTCCAGGTTCACGCGCCGGCCGGGGGCGAGCCCGCCCAGCGTGGTGTGCGCGAGCGTGTGCGGGATCAGCATGATCTCCAGCTCCCGCTCGCCGAGTGCTGCCACCGTGAGGCTGACCCCGTCCACGGCCACCGACCCTTGCGGCACGACCGCCCCGGTGAGCGCCGGGTCCGCCCATTGTACCGCGAGCCGCGCGCCGTCTTCCTCCCGGCGAAAGCCGGAGACGAGCCCGACGCCGTCGACGTGCCCCTGGACGAGGTGGCCGCCCACGAGCCCGCCGAGGCGGAGGGGGCGCTCCAGGTTCACCCGGTCGCCGGGCCGGAGGTCGCCCAGGGTCGAGCGCTGGACGGTCTCCGGGCCGAGGTCGAAGCCGAGCCGGTCCGGGCCGCGCGCCACCACCGTGAGACAGGCCCCGCTCACGGCGATGCTGGCGCCCTCCCCGGTGCCGTCGAGCACCGCGCGGGCCCCCACCACGAGGCGAGGCCCCTGCCGCTCGAGCACCGTGCCCACCTCCTCGATCAGCCCGGTGAACATCGCCGGACTACGCCTCGCGCCCGCCCGGGTCCCGGACCACGTCGCCCTCGAGGAGCCAGTCCGGACCCAGGGCGCGCGCGCCGAGCCCGGACAGCCGGAGCGCCCCGGCCAGGGAGCGTCCGGCCCCCCCGATCGGCGTCGGGGCCGTCGCCCCACCCAGCAGGAGCGGCGCCAC
>Ga0187892_10005436_pt1 | contig 20025 bp, 20 predicted proteins | sample MA1701073metaG_FD_139345 | JGI IMG/M metagenome (GOLD analysis project Ga0187892, IMG submission 139345) | Bio-ooze microbial communities from a basaltic lava cave in the Kipuka Kanohina Cave System on the Island of Hawaii, USA - MA170107-3 metaG ...
ATTACCCTTTCTTCCCTCACATTCTAGCCTAGGTAAGGTTCTTCGCGTTGCGTCGAATTAAACCACATGCTCCACCGCTTGTGCGGGTCCCCGTCAATTCCTTTGAGTTTCACTCTTGCGAGCGTACTCCCCAGGCGGAATACTAAAAACGTTAGCGACGGCACCCGGAGCATTAAGACTCCAGACACCAAGTATTCATCGTTTAGGGCCAGGACTACCGGGGTATCTAATCCCGTTTGCTCCCCTGGCTTTCGCGCCTCAGCGTCAGTGTCAGCCCAGCAACCCGTCTTCACCTCAGGTGTTCCTCTTGATATCTACGCATTTCACCGCTACACCAAGAATTCCGATTGCCCCTTCTGCACTCTAGCGCGACAGTATCACTTGGCCGTTCTGGGTTAAGCCCAGAGATTTCACAAGTGACTTGTCATGCCGCCTACGCGCCCTTTACGCCCAGTAAATCCGAACAACGCTTGGTCCCTACGTATTACCGCGGCTGCTGGCACGTAGTTAGCCGGACCTTATAAATAGTACCGTCATTTATTCTTCCTATTCTTTCGAAGTTTACATACCGAAATACTTCATCCTTCACGCGGCGTTGCTGGGTCAGGCTTTCGCCCATTGCCCAAAATTCCCGACTGCTGCCTCCCGTAGGAGTCTGACCCGTTATTCAGTGTCAGTGTGACCGACCGTCCTCTTAGACCGGTTACAGATCGTAGCCTTGGTAAGCCGTTACCTTACCAACAAGCTAATCTGCCGCAAGCTCCTCTTCAAGCGAATTGCTCCTTTAACAACTGTCATCTTGCGATGCCGCTGCATTATGCGGTATTAGCGTCCGTTTCCGGACGTTATTCCCCACTCGAAGGTAGATTACTTACGTGTTACTCACCCGTGCGCTACTTTATGCACTCTCCGAAGAGAGCTTTAATCGTTCAACTTGCATGTCTGAGGCACGCCGCCAGCGTTGATTCTGAGCCAGGATCAAACTCTCGTTGATTTCCTAGTTCATTGATTGCCAATTAAAGCGTGAGCTAAAATTGGACTTTTTGTTGTTCATACGAATTAACACATGGACACGCATATCTAGTTTTCAAATATCAACTTCTTTTACTTCGCTCTCCTAAAAACTTCCCCAGAGGCGAAACTAATGATTATACAGATGTTAATCTGCCTGTCAACCGCATATCCGAAGATTCTTAATTTTCTTCAAAATCTTTTCGGAGCCAGCATAAAGGCAAGTTTCGATTCTCTAACCTTGCCGCAGTATTGTCAAGAGCATCGCCCGTGTTTACAGGCTTCAGGCTCATATTCGAGCCGAATGAGATGAACCTGTTTTTGATATCGTTGTCCGATTATTTTTTAGAACGGAGCTATTGCGAACTTGCGTTGAATACTAGATCGATCACTTCACGAACGGCGCCTCGTCCGCCATTACGTTCAGTGACATAGTGGGCAGCGGACTTTACAGCATCATGTGCATCGGCGACTGCGATGGCGAGACCGACGAGTGGAAACACTTCGACGTCGGGCGTGTCGTCGCCGATGAAGGCAACCTCGTCGGGAGCAACACCGGCGGCGATGATGATCTCGTTGAATGTGGAGACTTTTTCTTTGCAACCTTGCAAGATAAATTCAATGCCGAGCTGTTTTGCACGCATCTCGACGATTGGTGAATTGCGACCGGAAATTATACCCGACTTAAAACCGGCTGTGTGCCAATCGACGAGGCCTTGACCATCGCGCGCGTGAAAAACTTTCAACTCTTCGCCGCCAGAGCCAAAATAAAGACGGCCGTCGGTTAAGACGCCGTCGCAATCCATTATCAGCAATTTGACTTTCCGAGCGCGGGTCAGAATTTCGTTATCGAGGTCGCGAGTCATATTACCTGACCTCGAACATCTCGACCGCAGCGAGCTTCCATGAAGCTCCAGATCTCACGAGACGAAACACGGCAATTCCGCTTTCATTGTCTTTGTTGAGCAGCTTGACGTTCATGTTGGCTTCGACGAGAACGGTGTTGGCATCGAGGCGATCGATGGCGCGAATCTGCGTTTGCCATTGCTCGGTGGAACCGGCAACTCCGCTTGCGAATCGAGTGACTTCGCCCGGCATGATGAGAGCATCGACATCGGCCTTTCTGTTGGCTGTCGCGGCTTTATCAAAGTCGGCGAAAAATGATTTCACACTTTGATCGATCGTCGCCGATGCGCCGAGTCGGTTGCGAATATTGCGAGCCGTGAGACTGGCCCCGTATTCGGCGTCGGCGCTTATCGCGGCTTCCACAAACTTTATCGCCGCACTTGTCTGATTGCCGCGACTCGCGATGTCAGCCAAACCGACGTTTGCCCATGCAATGCTTCTCGCGGTCGGAAGTTTTTCTTCCAATACTAAATTAAATTCTCGCTCGGCTTCTATAGTTTTATTTTGCGCAAGCAAGGCGCGACCCAGAAAGATTCGCAGATCGTCATACCGAGCCCGATCGCGAAGCGTCGCACGTGCAAGTGTTTCGGCACCTAAAAAATCCTGCTTATCAAAAAGTCTTTTTGTCGCAAGCAGCACGTCGGACTCTATCGACTCTCGCGGAGCAATGTCGTCCGAATAATCGGTTTGCGGATACAATTTTTCGGCGTCGATTTCTATGCTAATAATTTTCTGCGGTGTTCTAAAAGCCACTTCGCCAAAGCTCGTCGCTTTTAATGTCGTCGGAGAGACTAGTTTTTCGCCGCTCGCAATCGTTGCGACGACATCGACGATCGCATCGATCGATCCCGTGTTCCTCAAATTGACGCGAGACTCGCCGCCGGTCGATTGCGGCAAACCGGCGAGAAGATTCATGTCCGTCACCTGGTCGAAAAGATAATCGACAACGACTTTTTGCGATGAGAATGCGGCACGAAGTTCGACGAGATTGAGATTACCGTCCTGCGCGTTTGTGCGAATGATGTTTGCGAATTCCGACACGCCGACACGTCTAGCCAAGATCCGCCACGCCATAGCACCTTTGTTCGCGACCTCTGGATAATAAAAATCGTCGAGCGGCGAAACGAGATTCATCGGAGCGTCGCGCTTCGACACGGCGGCGTATGAATTCCGCTGTCGCAAACGTTCGATCTCGGCGACATCTTTGCCGTATTTGCTCTCGATAAATTGTGTTGCGATGTAGCGAGCGAGACCTTCGCTTATAACGCCGTAGCCTTCGCCGTTAACCGCAGTCGAACCGCCGAGCCAAATTCTGGCGACGCCTTCCGCGATGTTCATCGCCGTCAGCGAATCGATCTTCGATCGTCGAAAGACCGCCTCGTCCACGATCAATGTTCCGCCGCTCGAAAATCCGGCGCCGCGTCGGTTCGCGACGATCCTCAATGGTGTCGCAGGTGCGTTGCCGAGAATTCCCGCGACAAATGTCTTAGCCTCGGACATGAGCGATGCGAGTTCTGCGGAGCGCTTTTGTGCATCGGGCGACGATCCTTTCGGCACGAAAACAGTAATGCCGTTTTGTTCCGATGCATCCCAATTCCCTGTCACAAAAAACGGCTGCGAATTTAGTTTTTGCTCGAACGCACCCGAGCTCTGAACTCCCGACGAAATTACTGAATGCCCGGTCGCGTCGGCGAAACTGATACGCATCGGAGCTGTGTCGGCACCGCGTGTAAAGAACCAACTGTTCGGTGTCGGATACCAGAATGACAGCGGCAAAAATTGCGCGCCCGTCGGCGAGATCGCGGCAAGGGACGAGTTTTCTTTTAAAATGATTTTGTAATCGACGGTCGCCGTCAACATGTCGCCGGAGGCGATCGCACCGAATCTCAACCCGATTCGCTGAAGTGCCGTCGCCGTGTTGATCTTTTCCTCACTCTTCGAAAAATCGACTACCGAGTCGTTAATTTTTACAGCGGATATTTCTGCGAACGGTGAAATTCTCAGCGTCAATGTTCCCGCCGCGGCGCTGGAAATATTTTTAAGATTCAAAACGGCCCTGACCGTCATGGTGCGCGATCTTTCGTCCTGCGGCAGCGTGACATTCAGATCGTATTTTTGCACCTGCCAGGTTGCGGCCGTGGTGCGGGTCAGCGTCTGCGAAAAAGTCGTCAGTGAACCGATCGCGACGAAAAGAGTGAAAAGACTAACGCAAAAAAATTTTGTCATGTAGTTTGTCGGTTGACGATTGTGTTTTCTGCAGCGAGTTCGTGGATCGCCTTTAATTTGCTAAGAAGATTTTCAAGCCGCGCGAGCGGCAACTGATTCGGACCGTCGCTCGGAGCCTTTGCCGGATTATCGTGAACTTCCATAAACACCGCATCGACGCCGCACGCCACGCCGGCACGAGCGAAGTTTTCGATGTATTCGGACTGTCCGCCGGTTGCTTTGCCGAGTCCGCCGGGAAGTTGCAAACTGTGTGTTACATCGAACACAACCGGTACACCAAACGAACGCATCACGGGGAACGAGCGAAGATCGACGACCAGATTGTTATAGCCAAAGCTCGCTCCGCGTTCGGTTAGTAAAATTTTTTCGCATCCTGCGTTTTGAAGTTTCTCGACAATATTTTTTGCATCCCACGGCGAAAGAAACTGTCCTTTCTTTACATTCACCGCCTTGCCGGTTTTTGCCGCCGCGACCAGCAAATCGGTTTGCCGACAAAGAAACGCCGGTATCTGCAAAATGTCCGCGACCTCGGCGGCTTTTTCAGCTTGATGTGGTTCGTGAACGTCAGTGATCACCGGCACGCCGATCTCTTCTTTTACCTGAGTGAGAACTCCGAGCCCGAACTCCATCCCGTCGCCGCGAAAGCTCTCGATCGAACTGCGATTCGCTTTGTCGAATGAAGATTTGTAAACGACATCGACGCCGACATGCGCGCAAATATCCTTTATCTCCTGCGCCATAAACAACGCGTGCTGCGACGACTCGACAACGCACGGCCCGAGGAGAAAAGACAATTTGCCGCGACCGAACGAAACTTTACCTACATCAAATGCCTGCATAAAAATCGAACCACGATGCACACAGATTAGCACAGATAAATCTTATTCAGAATCTGTGTGTATCCGTGTTTCTTCGTGGGTAGTGTCCTGAGCTTGTGGTGTCCAATGTTTTTTCTTTTGTGCTCTTTGTGTCCTCGCTCAGTGACCTCTGTGATTAAGTTCCGTTTTAATCACAGAGGTCACGAAGGCAAGACACAAAGGGAACAAAGTGAGAACCACATATCTGTTGTTAATTGTCCTATCGAAACATTCGCCGCGTAAAGTCGTTGGCAAACTTTTCGTGTGGGTCGTGTTGGTTCATCAGATCGAGGAACTTCTGAAAGTGAGCGCCGTGGACGGCGTGCAGGTGAGCTTTGTCGAGCTTCTCGCAGTATTTTCCGAGATGCGGCCGGGCGCCGATCGCGATCAGTTCGTCCTCGGCGGCTGCGTAATAGTCTTCGAATCCATGCGAGTCGTTGCAGATCAGATCGATCCATGTCGAACAACGTTCGCGTCCGGCGCCGATCAGGGTTTGATCGTGACCGGCGGGAGTGAAACGAACTTCGAGTAACGCATACGGCAGCTTGCGCGGATTTGCCAAATACATGTCCTCATACAGTTTCAAAAACTTGTCGCACATTTTCCACGTGTCTTCGTATGGCACGGTGAATTCGAGTTCCTGATGCAGATGATAGATCGTCCGGTTGAACGCCTTGTTGCTCTCCATCACGAGATCGGTGCCGCGTTTGAAACCATATGCCAGATTCGACAGATTTTTCAGTTGGCCGGTGTATGCCATCGCGTTACCGCCCACCGCCGACATCAGCGCGTCGAACGAAATGGCGATAAATTCGCGCAACGGGCCGAGGAACGATTTCGCACTCGTCGTCCGGTCCCAAATACTGACCTGGCATTTTTCAGCGAAAGGAAAGATGTAAAGGCTGACGTGATCGTGGCCGTCAATGATCGCATCGAGATTGTTACGGACGTGATCGAGCGGTTCGAGTTTGAATATCTGTTCGACGTTAAATCGCGGTTCGGCCTGTACGACGACCTCTGAGATAATGCCGACCGCGCCGACGCCGCCGATCGCCGCCTTAAAAAGATCGTCCGCCGGCGTGCAAACGTGAACGTCGCCTTTGCCGTCGATGATCTTCATCTCGACAACCATCTCGCTCACCCAGCCCCAATCTTTGCCGGTGCCGTGAACGTCGCTCGACAAAATGCCGCCGATGCTCTGCGCGTCGTGTGACGGCATCGCCTTGAAGGCAAGACCGTTTGCGAGCAGCGTCGCGACGACATCGCGAACGCGCGTGCCGCCTTTGAACGCCATATGGTTCGGAGGCAGCGGCCGGTCGATTCTGCCCGCATACTTGTCGAGCGAAACAAGCGTCGCGTCCGAAACTACGCCGCCGTTGAATGAATGTCCCGAACCGAACAGACGAATCTTCTGCGAGTTGCGCACAAGATCGACGATCTCCTGCTCGTTTCTCGGCTGTAGAAAATTCGTCGGCTTGTATCCGAACTGCCGCGCCCAATTTCTAAATCGTCCGCCGCGCACACGACCCTCGAGCCAAAGCACTTTTCCAAACGTCAGCGCATTCACGATAATGTTCAGCTTGGTTACGAACACGCCGTAAAGATAACTTCGCGATTTCATGATCTTCGACCTCCGAGCTAACAGGCGTTAGCTTTATCCCGCATTTTCACGACTGCGGCAAACCGCGTGCAATGTCGAGATAAATATTTTTGATCTGCATTTCGTAATTTGCCTTCTGCTTGTGCAGACTGCCGCCGAAAAACGGATTGACGGCTTCGGCCAAATCCCACCAGCCGACTTGGTTCAGGTGATCGGCGGAAAGCGGAAATGCGTGTTGCGGAATCTGCTTCTTCGTGCCGTCCGACGCGACCAACTCGCGCTCCCATTGCTGCGATCTCACCGGAACCAAACCGTCGTTGCGACCCTCGTGTGTGCGGATGAGCAGCCACGACGCAACCAGCGGCACGAACATGTCGTCGCCGCTCTCGAAGCTCGAATAGGTTTGATAAAAGACTGCGTTCTTCGCTTCGCTGTCGCAAGCTCGACGATTAAATTCCTCGCAAACATTTGTTTGCAGATCGACAAATCCGTCGAGGCTGACGTTCAGCGCTTTGCGCACGACTTCGATCAGCAGATCGCCGCCGTCCTCGATCACCTTGTCAGCCAGCACCGTTCCAAGATGCGGCGTGCCGATCGTCGTCAAGCTCGCGACGCGATCCGCCATCTCGAGATCGACGATCATCTGCCGGGCATCGAGCCCGCCCATGCTGTGTGCGATGATGTGAATTTTGTCGGCGCCGGTCGCGGTCAAAATTTCGCTGACCTGATCGCGCAGTTGCGCAGCGCGCAGTTCAACAGTGCCCGCAAAATCCACGTCGGTCGCAAAAACCGAAGCGAATCCGTTTTCACCAAGATGCTTTCGTATGTTGCGGAAATAATGAAGCTCGTCGGTCAGCTCGCTGTCGGGAAGATTTAACTCGTCCTTGACCCGCTGTCGCAGGACATCGAATCGCGCAATTCCATGAGCCAAAATTATCGGGTGCATTGTATCTCCGCTCGGGTTAAATCGGGTCGATCGTTTCGATCAGTTCGGGTTTAAGTTCCGGCTCGGGAAGATAAGTTCGCTTTGCGTCATCACGTTTCCACTTGCGGGCGACGTGCTCGATCTTGATCGGATAAATTGTCAGCCGCCCCTTTTTATCGATGTGCATACGGATGAAATTTTTATAATCCTGAATCTTCATCGCCGAAAAGGCTTCGTTGTCGTGCCGACCAAAAATGTGCAGCGAAACAAAAAGATAAAGGCCCATGATGATCGAACCGACGACGTAACCGCCGAGTCCGCACACCAGCAGGATCGAGAAAAACCAGACGACGTTTACGTAAGCTTCGTGTTCTTTCAAAAACGTGGCGCTGTTGTAATTCGCCGGCTCGACAAACCAAACCATCAGCAAAAATCCGAGCCAGCCGAGAAAAAAGATCGCCGTCAAATGCGTGAGCCCGTGAATAGCACCGGCGGTGCGCCGGTAATATGTCGAGTTAGAGTCCGTAAAAAAGATCAAGCCCATCATCATCAAGATCACGACGATGAGAGCAAGCGGCTCCTCGAGACATCGAACAACCGTCGCCTCCAGAGCCTTGAGCCAGCTAAATTTGCCCTCGACGCTGCCGTGAATTAAAAACGCCAGCAGCGAATAAAGTATCGCCGTCAGAATTCCAAACGTCCGATTGTTTCGCGCAAAGCTGTGAACATTTTTCCAGTCCTGTCGCCGCGAAACCTTTCTTGGCGGATAGCTTTTCTTGATTTGGAAATCACCCGGAGCTTCTGCCTTTTTAAACTCAAAATCATGTGTAGGATGCAGAAACGCGCCGCCGCCGCCGGCAGTGATCTTCTGAATTCGCCTTTCGTCTTGCGACTCGAACCGTCGGTAATGATGTAGGTCGCCGGCGAGATAAACTTTGATCGCGACGCCGTTGCCGGAAAACATGTCTTCCAGCCTCGCGATCGTTTGCTCTTTCTTGTCAAACTCGTCGGTCATGCCCTGATACTTGATCGCCTTAACCCAATACGGTTCGGGCACAAACATGATCACGCGATCGCCGGTGCTCATCTTCTTGGCGATCGACTCGAAATATTCGAGCTGCCTTGTATCGATACTGTGCGAAAGTTGGAGATCGACGCCGAGAAACCACCAATTATGTGGAAGCTTGGTCGCGAAGTAACTCTGTCGCTGTCGTGTCCGCCACGCACCGGCAAAGATACGCTCATTGAAAATACTCGAGCAGAAAAGTTTTTGAAACGCGACGAGCGAATCATACCAGTCGTGATTGCCGGGCAAAGCAAAGACATGCGGAACTTTTTTCAAATCGGTTTCGCCGGTCATGTTTTTCGGCGCGGCTCCGCTTCGCCCCGCTCTGAACGCATAACGATAGGGTGCGATAAGCCGCCGTTCATATTCGTCCGTAGTCGCCGTGGGATAAACTCCGTCGCCGCCGAAGATTAGAATCTCACCGCGTTGCAACTTCTCATCCGAGACAGACAGCGATTCTTTCGCGAGCGAATATGCAACCGAGTAGGTCGGATTCCAGCCGTCGCCGACATCGGAAACGTAATCGATCCATATCTCATCGCGGGCGCCGCCCGACGCCTTAAATTCGCCGTCCGCGTCTATGGAAAACTGTTTTGTATAATCGAAAAATCGTCCGTCCGCCGGAGTCGGACTTACCAGGCGTGGATCGGCATTCTCGCCGACTATGCTCGAGATCGCCGTCTTTCTGCCAGTGTCGATAAGCTGCGAAGGGTCGTACCAATCGACCATTGGCGGGCCTTCGTAATCGGTTGCGTTACTCATCGCTGATGAAACCTCCGTTCAAATCGATCGAAAAACGCTAGTCTGTGTTGAATGGTGAACTGACCACAACAGTATGTTAGCTTTTTTTCAAATTCGCAACCTTACTCGTCCGCCGATATCTCAGCTCGTTCGGGAATCTCGACAGTTTTATCGCTCGCGACATCGTGTTCGAGGTTTTCGCTGTGCAGTTTATTTTGCCAGGCGGCTTGCACAAACGAATCGAACAGCGGATGAACGGCGAGCGGTTTTGATTTATATTCGGGATGGAATTGACACGCGATGAAGTACGGATGCACTTCACGCGGCAGCTCGATCATCTCGACGAATTTGCTGTCGGGCGATACGCCACTGAATACGAGGCCTTCTTTTTCGAGAACGTCGCGATATTCGGGATTGAATTCGTAGCGATGACGATGGCGTTCGCCGATCTCGGCTTCGTTGTGATACACCTCGCTTGCAAGCGAGTTTTCAGCCAAATTACATGCCCATTCGCCAAGCCGCATCGTGCCGCCATATTCTTCTACATCGATAAGATCGCGGAGTTTGAAAATGATCGGGAACGGCGTTTCCTCATTAAATTCAGTTGAATCCGCGTCACGTAGCCCGCAAACGTTACGTGCGAACTCGATGCACGCCGTTTGCATTCCGAGACAAATGCCGAAGTACGGCGTCTGTGATTTGCGCGAGTATTTTATCGCGCGCAGCATTCCGGAAATCCCGCGTTTACCAAAACCACCGGGCACAAGTATCGCGTCAAAATCTTGCAGCTCGTTTTCGTAATCGTCTTTCATCAGATTTTCGGATTCGATCCACGTGACGTTTACGCGCAGATTGTTCGCCACGCCGGCGTGCGTGAGCGCCTCGCGAAGCGATTTGTAGGAATCTTCGAGCTCGACATATTTACCGACGATCGCAATGCGAACCGAACCGGCGGTCGGCTCTTTGATAGTCGCGACAAGCTCGCGCCATGACCGTAGATCGGCCGTCGGAAATCCGTCTGTTAAATGAAGATTGTTGACGATCAGATCGTCGAGGCCTTGTTCGTGAAACGCGAGCGGCACTTCGTAGATCGTATCGACGTCGAGCGCCGAGATCACGGCGCTTTCCTGCACATTACAAAAGAGCGCGATCTTTTTTCGCAGATCGACCGGCAAAGGACGTTCTGAACGACAAAGCAAAACGTCCGGTGCAATGCCGATCTCGCGAAGCTCCTTGACCGAGTGCTGCGTCGGTTTTGTCTTCAATTCGCCCGCCGCCGCGATATACGGCACGAGCGTGACGTGGACAAAGATCGCGTTGTTGCGGCCCTCTTCGTTACCGATCTGGCGAATCGCCTCCATAAACGGCAGCGACTCGATGTCGCCGACCGTGCCGCCGATCTCGACGATCAAAACGTCCGGCTCATGCATCTCGGCGACCTTACGCACGGCGGCTTTGATCTCGTCGGTGATATGCGGGATGACCTGAATCGTCTTTCCCAAATAATCGCCGCGACGCTCCTTCTCGATCACCGAAAGATAAATGCGCCCGCTCGTCCAGTTATTTGCCTGCGAAAGTTTGGCGTTAGTAAAGCGTTCGTAATGCCCGAGATCGAGATCGGTCTCGGCACCGTCATCGGTCACAAAAACCTCGCCATGCTGAAACGGTGACATCGTGCCCGGATCGACATTTATATAAGGATCGAGCTTCATCATCTGCACCTTCAACCCGCGCGCCTCGAGCAAACACCCGATACTCGAAGCCGCCAGGCCCTTGCCCAAACTCGAAACCACGCCGCCTGTAACGAAAATATATTTGGTCATAATTTTTTCACCCTTTCGAAAACTTTTTTAAAACCAGCTTATAGCTGTTAGCTAATAGCTATCAGCTGTTTTCTAAACTGCCGTCTGCCTTTCCTTCACGCTTCTTTTTTTGAAACGTTCCGTCCTTCATTTGCTCGATAACTTCTTTTGCACGTTTCTCTGCCGGATCCATGATTTCTTGAAGTGCATTCATCGAAGCGCCGAGCATCGTTTTTTCTTCCGCTGCACGCCGTTCAAATTCCTCAGCCGTGCTTATGCGCGGCTTACTTAAAACTTTCAAGCCGATCAGTGCGCCGACGATCAGCAAAATAAAAAATCCAACTCCTATCCAATCCTGCATAAAAATAAATCGTTCAGAGTGCAAGCTTCAGCTTGTGAATACGCAAAATACGAACAAGCTAAAGCTTTCACTCTGAACTTGCGGCTTGCCCCCGCTCTTCCAGCATCTGTCTGACCAACTCCAAATCTTCTTCGGTATCGACGCCGATCGACTTTCCGACCGCTTTGATTACTTTGACTCTGGCACCGCTTTCGAGCGCTCGCAGTTGTTCGAGCATTTCGATCGTCTCGAGCCGCGACGGCGGCATCTTTGCAAGCTTTCGCAAGTAATAGCAGCGATAAACATACAGACCGACATGTTTACGAAAATACGAAAGCAGCTTTGGCTCGTTAAGGATCGCTTTATTCGGATCGCCGCCGTATCGCAGCGCCGCTTCGCGTGGGAACGGCATCGGCGAACGTGAAAAATAAAGCGCGTCGGCCGATCCGTTTACAACGGCCTTTACAATATTGAAGTTCATCAGATCGTCAAGTGTTTCAATCGGTTCGCTCGCGGTCGCGATATCGACGGTTTTGTCATATACGAGAATGCCGACTGCCTTATCAATGGTCGCGGGCGATATCAACGGTTCGTCACCTTGAAGGTTTACGATTATCGAATGTTTGGGCAATTTCTCAGCGACCTCAGCCACGCGGTCGGTTCCGCTGACATGATCGCTTCGGGTCATTACCGCTTGACAGCCATCGACATATTTCACGACGTCAAAAATTCGCTTGTCGTCCGTCGCGACGATCACGCGGTCAACTGTCTTCGCTTTTTTCGCTTGTTCGATCGTGTGCACGATCAACGGCTTGCCCGCAATCTCGCGCAGCATCTTGCCCGGCAAACGAACAGACGAGTAGCGTGCGGGAATAATTACGACGACTTGTTGCTGAGGATTTTGTCCGCGTTGCTCCACGGGATTTTAGGTTATCTTCATTCGAGCAGAAACACAAGATTGAAGTTGAGAAAGTTGAAGCCAAAGAAGTTGCCACGAATGCACGAATAAGAGCAGAAAAAAATATGGTCGAACAATTCGTACATTCGTGGCTAATTCTTCGTGGCCAATTTTCACACTACAACTTTAGTCCACTACCCGATATTTGCTGCAAAGAGCACCAATTAGCTACACTCATCTACGTGGAAACACCCAAACAAGCAGAATATTATTCGTCACTTTCAATGCCCGAACCCGCGCAAACCAATGTCACGCCGTCGCCCGACAACCCACCGTGGCGCTCGTGGGAAGCAGTCGGCGTTTGGATAGCGAGTGTTTTGTTTATACTCATCGTCCCGGCTATCTTCGCGATACCTTATATAGCATCGCGCGGCGTGCAACTGACCGACGCCGAGCAGCTAACCGAATTTGCAAAGTCGGACCCGATGGCGATCGTCGTGCAGATTCTTGCGATCATTCCCGCGCATTTGCTCACTATCGCTCTCGCGTGGCTCGTTGTCACACGCGGAAAGCAATTTTCGTTTTTGAAAATGCTCGGCTGGAAGTCGGGCGGCTTTGCGTGGTGGCAACACGTCGTCGTGCTTGTCGGTTTTGGCATGATCGCGGTCGCGGTCGGCAATCTTATCCCCGAACAAGAGAACGATCTTATTCGGATATTAAAGAGTTCGCGTGCCGCTGTTTACGTTGTCGCAATTGTAGCTATCGTCACTGCGCCGCTTGTCGAAGAGGTCGTTTACCGCGGTGTTTTGTATTCGGCCTTTCAGCGTGCGTTGGGTGTGCCTGCGGCTTTTGTGTTGGTGACGCTTCTTTTCTCGCTCGTCCATGTGCCGCAATATTGGCCGAGCTTTTCGACGATCATTCTGCTCACGCTGCTGAGCGTTATCTTGACCGCGATTCGCGTCAAAACCGACAATCTGCTGCCGTGCGTCATTTTTCACACCCTGTTTAATGGCCTACAGTCTGCTTTACTAATTCTCGAACCGTATTTTCCGAAACCCGAAACGCCCGAAGCCTTACCATTCATCGCCTGGCTGCTCAGATAAAAAGCGAAACAACCTTTCCGCCCACCGCGTTATCTAACTCGGTGCATGCCAGTTTGGTGTGCAATGCCGAAACATCCGTTTTTATGGCCACTTTCAAAGATCCGAATCAATGTTTTGCACCGCTCGAGGTTATCGAACGCCTGCTTGAGATTCGCTCGGAGCTTGGTTTTACGGAAACGCTATATTTGCACAGATCGCAGGAACTGACGGATTTTTTGGACGCATACGGTTTTGATATTTACGCTTTCTCGACGAAGAACGACAAAATAAACCTTGACGATTTTTCAACGCCGGTCGTGCCCGGCGGCGACAACATTCACAATTCGATTACGGCACATTAACAAGTTCACAACTGAAGACGCTCGGAATCGAGCGAAAGTCAAAAGGCAAAAGTAAAAAGGCAAAATAGCCCGCTTACTTTTGCCTTTTACCTTTTGCCTTTTTCTTTTTTTGCCTTTTACCTTTTTCTTTTTTTGCCTTTTACCTTTTTCCTTTTGCCTTCTTCATCGTGCTTTGACGATGAAGAGCGTTCCGTCGTCGTCGAGAAACTTCCTCTCGGTAAAATCTGCGACGCCTTTGCGGACGTGATCGATAATTTTTTGCGCGGGCAGATCGATGCCGTCGAGCACGCGTTTTGCGAGACGTTCGGCTCCGTATTCTTCACCGTTCGGATTCGCCGCCTCGGTGATGCCATCAGTGTAAAGAATCAAAACCTGATCGTCCTCGAACCTGATAAAATGCTGGTGATAATGCAGTTCGTCGAACATTCCCAACGGCATGTCGCCGTATTCGACAAAGCGATATTCGCCGTCGGGTTTGATCAGCAGCGGCGGGTTGTGACCGGCGTTTGAGAAGACAAAAGTGCGGTTCGTCGAATCCAATATTCCGTAAATCGCCGTGATGAACTGATTGTCCTCGATCGAATCGTGAAGCAGATTGCTCACCTTCGAAAACGCTATGTGCGGTGCGTAGCCGACCTGAATACCGGCACGCAGACTCGCACGCAAAAACGCCATCAGCAACGCCGCCGGAATCCCCTTGCCGACAGCATCGGCGACGACGATTCCGATCTGATCGTCAAATATCTTTACCCAATCGTAATAGTCGCCGGAAACTTCCTCGGTCGGGAAAATATACGCGCTGACATCAAAGCCATCGACCTGCGGATCGCTCGCCGGCAGCAGATCGAGCTGCACTTGTCGCGCGATCTCAAGCTGCGCCTGAATTCGCTTTTTCTCGACGACCTGTTCGTGCAGGCGAACCTTCTCGATAATGATCGCAACCTGCGAAGTCAACAGTTGCAAGATCGCGAGATCATCCTCGCTGTAAGCATCGAGATTGTCGCTTTCGAGATCGAAGACGCCGATCACGCGATCGTTTGAGATGATCGGAGCGAGCATCTCGGAGCGCGTGCGTTCGCGTGCCGCAAAGTAGCGCGCGTCTTTGCTGACATCGGGCGAGATGATCGATTTGCCGGTTTGTGCGACCGTTCCGAGAAAACCTTCGCCCATCTTCAAACGCGGCTCGATCTGCTCGAAACTTATCTGATAACCGCGAATCGCCTTCGACTTAAAAACGTAAGGACTCGCGCCGTCGGTTCCCTGCTCGATCAGATAAATACCCGCCGCGTCGTACGGAATCAGCGAATCGAGCGTATCCATAACGAGATTCAACACTTCGTCGAGATCGAGCGAGCGGCTGATCGTCTTTGTAATATCTAGTAACAGGCGCAGCTTATCAACGGTTGTTAGCTGTGTGTTTTCGGTTGAAGTTGTTGTGTCGGGTGACGGCATTAAATTGCAGATTATACATCAAATGCAGAAGCCCGCACGAAGTAAGGGCGCCTTATCGCACACTCAAATTCGAGGTTTCTGCGGGAGCCCTTACTCCGTGCGCGCCTTCTGCAACTATCCACTAAAAACCTTTGCAGCGTATTCGTCCCACAAACGCGAGACCTTGATGCGAAACTCGATCAACGCGCGGCTGACGTGAAAGTGCCGCGCGATCTCCTGAATCGTTTTGCCATTCGCCACCATACGCTTGAGCGCAGCGAACGGAACAAGAGCCGCAGCGCCGGTGCCGTAAGCTTCCTCTTCGATCGAGCGGTTGTAATCACGTGCGACGATCTCGCCCTTTGCGTTACGCCGCTCGATCGAGAGACGGCTCGGTTTGTGACCGAGAAAAACGTGACTGATCTCTTCCATTAGCGTCGCGTTGTGACGATTTTTGCCGTGGGTCGGATTTAGAATGATGAGCTTTCGTCCGTCAGGCAGCTTGTGCGAAGCCGCACCGCCCGACCACGCGTCTTTGCCGCCGCCGAGAAGATGCGACCTCGATTCTTCGCTCAACGCGGCGATCTGCTCGAACGGAACAACGAGCAGCTTTGCATAACGCGCCAGTTCAAATGGATCGAGCGGCTCGTCATCGCGCTTCAAACCGGCAAACTCGCGCAAACCCTGCGCGCGAATTTCGTGATGACGGCCTTTTTGAGTTGGAGGTTCGTCGAACTGCTTCACATTCTACTTATTTAAGGCGGAGGAGAGTTTCGACCGAAATATCTTCATCCACGTCTTCCCAGTGAATGCCAATGCCACCACCGATAAGGCGCAAGTTCTTGCGTTGAGTATCCGACGCGTGTTGTAAGCGAGGAAACCACACCAATGGCACAGTCACCGAACGGCCATCTGCAAGCTCGACAGAAAGACCGTCCGCCGCGCAGACAACGGAAACTGCCAAAGGCTCAACCTCAACCGCTAAAATACTCATTAGACTTCCTTGAATTCTGAATCGACGTCTTCGCTCGAGAGAGCGACGCGATAGTTCTTCGACTGTTTTTGTTTTGTGATGAGCAGGTCGTCTTTTGTCTTTAGCAGATCGGCTCGATTGTAAACTGAAATTTCAAAATTGTAACCGTGCGTGATCGCGTCTTTGGGACAAGCCTCGACGCAGTATCCACAAAAGATACAGCGACCGTAATCGATGTTGTAAACGCGCGCATAACGCTCGTCGCGACCGATGCGCTCGGCATACGGACGTGGATCGTCCTGAGCTTCGATATAAATGCAGTCCGACGGACACGCCGCCGCACAGAGATAACACGCGACGCACTTCTCCTTACCCGCTTCGTCCACATGCAGCAAATGCTGTCCACGATAACGCGGCTGCACAGTTACGGGCACGTCAGGATATTGCACCGTCCATTTGGCACGCGGTATCTCGGAGATCGTGCGCTTCATCCCCTTGATGATCGCGACGGTCGATTGAATTACGTCCGTGACAACTGACATATGGCTTTAACGTCCCTGCTGCAGCCGCTGCTGCTCTTCCGCCCAACGCATAATCTCGTTCGGGCCGACGACGATCATGATCATCCAGAGAGCCAGTCCCAGCAACAAGAAGATCACGCCCAAAATAATCCCGATGATCGCGAGAGCCTTGCCGCCGTATCGTGTCGGATCGCTGCTCGCTTTTTTAACCGCTAAAACACCTGTGATTATCGCAACGAGACCGGTGAGCGGCGATATCCAGAGAAAACAAAGCGGAATCGACAAGATCCCGACTATCAGCGAGATAATCGCGAGCATCTTGCTCTGTCCCGCTCCCGCCGGTGGCGGTGCGTTCGAGTCGAACTGTTGATTCTGCCAGTTTGCCTCCGGCGGCGCCGGCGGTGTCCACCCTTGAACAGGTGCCGGCGGCTGTCCCATCGCAGCCGCGGCGACTTCCGGTGGAATAACTGTGTCGGCCTCGCTCGATGTAGTTTCAGGTTCTAAAAAAACAGGTGGTGCCGGAACCGGTGCTTCGCCGGTTTGCGGCATGTCCGAAAACGGCGATGGCGGCGGCGACATGTCGGTAAAACTAGGCGGCGGCGGTTCGGGAACAGAAGGCAGTTCCAAAACCGGAGCTTCGGCCTCGGCTTCATCGGCGCGAATTTCCTCTGCCGGAGCATCGCCGGCCGAGCCTAGCACCTGCTTCATCTCGGCGTCCGAAACATACATCGTCTTAAGCGGATCGGCCGGAGGAATTTCGAGCGCGTCGTCGGGAACCGAAATCGCCGACTGAGAAGCTGTGGCGTCGTCTCCGATCGGTGCAACACTTTCCGCGTCGTCCTTCACGGCGGACGGCGGAGCAATATCAGCGGATGTGCCGACTATCGTCGCATACGGATCGAACGGCACGTCATCGACAAGCGGCGTTCCGTCAGGATTTTTTTTCATTGTAGTTTCCCCCGATTTTCAAATTTGAAATCTCAAATCTCAGATTACGTATGGTTTTTAATCTAACAAATCAGCCACGAATGCACGAATGTTGTTCCTCTTCTTATTCGTGCATTCGTGGCAGCTCTCTTCTATCAGACCAATTCAAGTTTGTTAAAAAAATACGCGATCTCGATGGTGGCGTTCTCGTCCGAGTCCGAACCGTGAACCGCATTTTCGCCGATAGATGTCGCAAATTCCTTACGCAGCGTCCCCTCAGCCGCCTCGGCCGGATTCGTCGCACCCATCAGCTCACGCCAAGCCGGAACCGCATCCTTTTTCTCAAGCGCAAGCACGACACACGGCCCGCTCGACATAAAGTCGCAAAGCTCGTCGTAAAAGCCTTTCCCCGCATGCACCGCGTAAAAACCCTCAGCCTGTTTCCGCGTCTGATGAATAAGTTTCATCCCGCGTATCTTAAAACCACCGCCCAGAATCCGGTCGATGATCTGTCCCTGCTTCCCGCCGCGCACCGCATCGGGCTTTATGATTCCAAATGTTAAGTTGTTCATTATTTTATTACTTTTTACTAATAATTTTTCTATGTCGATGACGCCGCACCTCGACAACGACAAAAGCCTGAGTCAGGTCGTTATGATCGTAAGTTTCTAATACGTGTTTGAGTTCTTCGTGAACCTCGTCCTTATTTGATGGCAAGATTCGAAGAAAAATAACCCCTGCGCAAATGCCTTTTACAAAAACCAAATTCCCATAATCCCGATCGCGTGTCACAAAAATTCGCCTTAGTTCCAGAGCCTTTACTAAATTCTCTTCGTCGGGAGTGCGGGACATTCCGAGTTGACTCACTTTGACGACATCATGTCCAAGTTCGTTGAGAAATCGGGCTGTAACTTCGTAAACATCCTGATCGAGCAATAGTTTCATCAAGCAATAACAACATCCTCGGCTGAGACAAGGGCGATGGCATAGTCCATGCAGGCCTTTATATCTTCAGTCGAAAGGTCGGGATAATAATCGCGTTTAATATCATCAAACGACAGACCGTCATTAATTAGCTCAAGCACGTCTTGAACTGTGATTCTCGTGCCCGCGATTACAGGTTTTCCAAAATGGATGTTCTGATCAATTTCAATTCGCTGATTCATAATTTACCCCGAGATCTTCTTATTACGCCGAAGCTTTTGAGCCGAGAACCTCAGCTACAGCCACTCCGATGTCGGCCGGTGATTGCACGACGCGGATGCCGGCTTCGGTGAGTGCTTTCATTTTTTCGGCGGCGGTGCCTTTGCCGCCAGAGATTATTGCGCCGGCGTGGCCCATTCGGCGGCCCGGAGGTGCCGTTTGGCCGGCGATGAAGGCGACGATCGGTTTTGTGACGTTGTCTTTTGCAAAAGCAGCGGCGTCTTCTTCGGCGGTGCCGCCGATCTCGCCGATCATGACGATGGCGTCGGTCTCGTCGTCGGCTTGAAACAATTTTAATGCGTCTGTGTGCGTCGTTCCGATGATCGGATCACCACCGATGCCGATGGCGGTCGATTGGCCGAGACCGAGAGCGGTCAGTTGTCCGACAGCTTCGTACGTGAGCGTGCCCGAACGCGAGACGACGCCGATGCGGCCTTCTTTATGAATGTGGCCGGGCATGATGCCGATCTTACACTTGCCGGGTGAAATGATGCCGGGGCAATTCGGGCCGATGAGGGTAGTCGCGAGTCGCGAGTCGTTAGTCGTTAGTCGGCGGCCGGCAAGGAATTCATTTGCTTTGACCATGTCGGCGACCGGGATGCCCTCGGTGATGCAAACAACAACAGGTATTCCCGCATCGGCGGCTTCCATGATGGCGTCGGCGGCGAATGCGGGCGGCACGTAAATTACGCTTGCGTTGGCTCCGGTTTCTTTGACGGAGTCGGCGACTGTGTTAAAAACGGCGACGCCTTCATGTGTCGTGCCGCCTTTGCCGGGCGTGACTCCGCCGACGACATTTGTGCCGTAATCGCGCATCTGTAGCATGTGGAACGTGCCTTCCTTGCCGGTAATTCCCTGCACGATCAGACGTGTATTTTTGTCAACTAAGACGCTCAAAATCGAGTTCTCCTTAAAAACCTAAACTGAATAAAACAAGTCACGAGTATAACATGCGGGCAATTAACGGCAGAAACGCGAGTGTCATCGAGCGTGCTTCGGTAGTGTCCTAAACTTGTGGTGTCCGATGACTTTTCCCTTTGTGCTCTTTGTGTCCCGCGCTCGGTGCACTCTGTGATTACTTCCGGTTTTAACGCAGATTAAGCATTAGAAAGAGTAATGATTTTTCTTCTTCTTTCTTCTTTGTGATTTCTTTG
>Ga0187892_10005437_pt1 | contig 20023 bp, 20 predicted proteins | sample MA1701073metaG_FD_139345 | JGI IMG/M metagenome (GOLD analysis project Ga0187892, IMG submission 139345) | Bio-ooze microbial communities from a basaltic lava cave in the Kipuka Kanohina Cave System on the Island of Hawaii, USA - MA170107-3 metaG ...
GCCAAGCAGGTCGGCCGGGTGCTCCCCCGGTTCCGAGAGGTGATGAGCCACTGGAAGACGACGATCCGCTCCGGCCTGGTGGGCGTGACCATCGGCGTGATCCCGGGTGTCGGCGAGGACGTGGCCTCCTGGGTCTCCTACGACCTCGCCAAGCGCACCAGCAAGCATCCGGAGGAGTACGGCAAGGGGTCCCGAGAGGGACTCATGGCGGCCGAGACCGGGGACAATGCCTGCATCGGCGGCGCCATCATCCCGGTGCTCGCGCTGGCCGTGCCCGGCAGTGCGCCCGCGGCCGTGCTCCTCGGTGCCATGTGGCTCCACGGCGTGCGCCCAGGCCCGCTTCTCATGATCGAATTCCCGAACTACGTCTGGGAGATCAGCGCCATGCTGATCCTGGCGGCCTGCGCCTCGCTCCTCATCAGCCTAGTGGGGGTGCGCTTCCAGGTGAAGATCCTGGCGATCCCGCGGCCGATCCTGATGCCCATCGTCTTCACCCTGTGCGTGATCGGCTCCTTCGCCATCAATGTGCGCATCTTCGATCTCTGGGTGATGTTCGGCTTCGGGCTCATCGGCTATGCCATGCGCCAGTACAACTATCCTGCGGCGCCCATTGTCCTGGGCGTCATCCTGGGCGACATGCTGGATGTGAGCCTGCGCCGCGCGCTGATCCGGACCGATGGCGACCTCACGCCGTTTTTCACCCGGCCGATCTCGCTGATCCTGCTGGCCTTGACCCTGGTCACTATCGCCTCCCGCGTGCCGGCCTTCCGGCGGGGGCTGGCCTCGGCGTCTGCTCTCCTCCGGGGAGGCCGCGCCCGGGCCTGAGCCGCGTCGGCGCCTCCGCCCCGTTGCGAGGCCCGACCCCTTCGATGAGATGAGGTGGCTCGGGCCGATCCCATGACGGAGACCACGACGACCATCCCGCCCAAGCGCACGCTCGTTGATAACCGGGGTAGGTCTCGCGATCCACCATCACGCCGGCGAGGGCTCACAGGGCGTGAGAGCGCTGTCTGATGTCGGATTGCAAGACCTGACCCGGCTAGGCCGCTTGGGGATCGTTGAGTTTTAGTGATGAGGGGGCCTTGCTTCTAGGCTCATACCTTCTAGGATATAGGTCGATCCTTTACGTCAGAACAATGGCCACGATCCCATTGAGTCTGGCTCGAGCGGGCCCAGGCGGACAGGAGAACGCAGGAGGTGGCGATGGAATTCGACCCACGATCCACTGATCGCTTGCCCTTTCATGATCCTGACGAGGCAGAGCAGGCACGCGCTGGCGCGACCGAGCCCTCCCGCGATGCGCAGAGACGGCATCTGCAGCGAGTTCCGCTCTTCAGCGGGTTCAACGAGGACGAGCTTCGTCGAGTCGCCGAACTCTCGAGGATCGTCGAGGCTCCGGTGGGGACTGTTATCACGCAGATTGGAGACGCGGGCGATTCGTTCTTCGTCATCATCGACGGCATGGCGGCAGTGCAAACTCCGGTCGGAGCTGGTAGCCAGCTACAGCCGGGTGACTTTTTTGGCGAGATGAGCCTGCTCGATGGGGAGCCCCGATCCGCGACGATCGTGGCGACGACCGATCTCCGGCTGCTCATCGTGGATCGCTCCCATTTCTGGCGACTGCTGGATGAGACCCCGGAGCTGATCAGGCGGATTCTCACGATCCTGTCACGTCGCGTGCGACGCCTCGAGCAGACTGTCCACGCGATACTCCATGGTACGAATCCTGCCTGACGCTGGCCGGGGAAGGAGACGCGCGCATGACTACATCGGCCACATCGGAACCCATCATCCGTCAGATAGTCGAAGCCATGAGGACGCTGGCCGGCCCACATCCCGGCTTCCGTCCCGTGCACGCCAAGGGCCTCGTCTGTTCGGGAACATTTCGCGCTTCGGCGGATGCTCGCCGCGTCGCTCGGGCGCCCCATTTCACAGGTCAATCGGTGCCGACCATCGTCCGGTTTGCCAATGCCAACGGGAACCCCGACGTGCACGATGGTGTCCCCAACGTGCGCTCGATGGCGGTCAAGTTTCAGCTCTCCGACAGCAAGAGCGCCGATATCCTCGCCAAGTCTGTCGAAGGGTTCGCCGCGCGGACGCCCGAGGAGCTGCTCGAGTTCCTTCGGGCTGAGCTCCCCGAGCCGGCCAGCGGCCGGCCCGACCCAGATGCCGTTCCGCGTTTTCTCGCCGCCCATCCCGCTGGACGCGCCTTCGTCGAGCGCCTGATGAAGAAACCGGTGCCGGCCAGCTATGCGCAGACGATGTACCATGCCGAGCACGCCTTCCGCTTCACCGCCGCGGATGGCACGAGCCGATTCGGCCGCTATCGTTTTGTGCCGCAGGCCGGCGAGGCCTTTCTCTCCCCCGCCGATGCCGACCACCAGCGGAATAGTTGACCGAGAAGCACGTCCGTGATGCTTTGGCACCGCCCCGGCCCTACGGGCGCCGATGGCTTCGCCGCGCTGGGGATGGGACTCAACGCTGCCGCCACCGCGCTGCTGGTGCCCGGCGTGGCGTGGTCGGGGTGGGCGGGCGCGCGCGCATAGGGAGAACTTCATGCTTGGCGGTTGGGTACCGCGCTGGGTGGTACCGATACGTGGTCAGATCCCAGTGGGGTCCAGATGAAGGACTCGGGACCTACTCGATCACCTGATCCGCCCGCTACAGGAGCGACTGCGGGATCGTCAGCCCACGCGCCTGGGCGGTCTCGAGATCGCTCGAAGCGCGTGGGCTCCGCTTAAGGGTCAATGGCTCTACGGTCTGATGATTTGCATGATGTGCGGATACCGGCGCCAGAGGAAAGCGCCCATCGTGACCGCGGCCAGGAGATTTCCGGCCAGGATCTCCTGCCAGGCGATCGCCTGGAGGATAGCCGCCGCGAACAGCATCGCACCTACGAGAAAGCCGAATTCGAAGATCACGAAGATCAGGAGGATGCCGAATCCTGCCTCCGGTCTTCGCTCGCTCGCTCGTAGAAGTACCGAGGCGCTGGCGCCGATCACACAGAAGACCATCCAGTGGACCCATGTGTAGACCAGGACGAGCTCGAAGGAGACGGTCACGCTTTCGAGGGCGGGGATCGGCGCGCCGGGCTTGAAGAGTACGGTGCCCAGGACGGAAGGCGTGTAGAGCGGTCGTCCCTTGATTGTGTCCAGGATCAGGAACCAGAGAGCAATCGTCGCGGCGCCGATGGTCCCGGCAACGATGCCGGCGAGGTATGGGTCAGCCCGGTTGGGCGTCCCCCTCTCTGCGCGAGTGGGCTCCGTGGCATCGAGCAGTGGGGTCATATGGTCCTCCTTCGCTGGGGACACGACCGCCGCCCCGCGGGGCCATCTCCATGGTCAACGAGGGGGTCGGTGGGTTGTCCTGCGATCCGATCCGGGTGCATCGCTACCTCCTCCCCCCAAAGAGCGAGTGCCTTCGTGGGCTAAGCATAGCGCCACCGGGCAGGCAAGGGAATGGCCTCCAAGCCTGCTAGTTTTGCGGGCGCATCGTCGCCGCTTTGATGTACGCACCCCCTCGGGGGTTCGTGCGGGCGGCATGAGGAGCTCGACTATGCCGGAGGCAGATCTGCTGCGGTCGGCGCTACTGGCGTTTGAGAATTAGCGAGCTTAGTTCGGTTCTCGGCGGAAGGAGAAAGGAGTCCTCAACTCGGCTCAGTGCGATGGACCGGTGATCTTGACAATCGGTCCCGCGCACGCATAGCCTTCACTCAGTTCTCCACGTCACGGTCCGGAGGCGGTGTCCGGCATGACGATCAAGAGGCCCATCGTCGCCTGCTTTGCAGCGCTTCTGGTGATCGCGGCAGTTTCGGCCATTCTCCCGGGTCCTCTGGAGGCGATTCCGATTGATGTCAGCCTTGATCCGAAGAAGTTTGGCACGCTGGACCAAGCCAAGACGAATTGTCCAAACCTGAACTGCGGACCGGCGGCGGCGGTCAACTCGTTCGTCTATCTCCAGAACATGTTCCCCGGCACGTACAAGGTTCCACTTGTCCCTGCTGGCAAGGAGATCGACGTGGCGAATGCCTTGAATGGGAAGAACTTCATGAATACCTGTTGCGTCGAGGGTGGCGGGACCTCCATCGCTGATTTCATCCTCGGGGAAATGGCGTACATGGAGCAGCAGAACACGGCTGCCACACGGTACAAAGCACAGATGAGCGACGAGTGGAGCGCTCCCGGGCATCCCGGCGTCAAGAAGCCGACTTTTGTGCAGGACAATACCAAACCCACCGTGGCGTTCATCGCGGACGAACTCAAGGCGGGAGAGGATGTTGAGCTGGCACTTAAGCCTTTCACGGGTCCGGGGCACTACGTCACCCTGACCGGCATCACGTTCAACACCGAGACCGGCACGGGGACCATTTCTTTCGTGGACCCCATGGGGGGCATGGTAGGCAAGGCTGGGATTAAGCGAGGTCCCGGAGAAAACGTGTCCATCATGACCGACTACATGATCGGCGATCAGGTGACCAGAGTCGTTGGAGCCGTTGCCGAATCACCTGTCCCCGAACCCACCACGCTGCTCCTGTTCGGCACGACCGCGGCCGGGCTCGGGTTCGCCCGCTGGAGACAGCGGAGACGGAAGCAGCCGCAACGGTAATTGGGGAAAGGACCGTGCAAGCCACCGCCGAGCCCGAGCAGGACTGGCGGCTCTTCGTGGTCGGTCGGGTGATCGGCGCCGTGTCGGGCCCGGGTGAGGCCGGCTCGGCGGTCATGCACTATCACGAAACGCACGCCGGCCCGCCATTGTTCTGCCCGAGCCGATCATGTTGGAGCCGACGCCGGAGGGCGTGCGCTTCCGCGGCCGCGCGGCCTGGGGCGCCCTGCTCTCCGGCGTCACGCAAGGATCAGGCTTGGTGGTGCCCCCGGGGTGACTCGAACACCCGGCACGCAGTTTAGGAAACTGCTGCTCTATCCACCTGAGCTACGGGGGCATACCGGCCAGGCCGCGCGCAGACACGAGTTTACCACTGTGGCTCCGGCAACTGGAGCACGTCGCCCCAGTGGCGGTGGTACTCCGGCGGGATGAAGCGATTCCCCCCGGCGCCCGGATACAGGGTGAGCTCGCCGAACACGGTGCGTCCATCCACCTCGTAGAGGTCGACGCGGACGAACGGCCAGCCGGCCGAGAGACGACGGGCGCAGGTCACCATCTCGTCGAAGTTGCTCGGCCGGGTCACGACCCGCCCGGCGTTCGGGCGGTAGATGACGAATGGCGGGACTTCCCAGTTCAGGTCGAAGGTGTCCGACGTCAGGTGCGTGGCCCGATCCCGCTGGGCCCGAAGGAATCGCGGCTCGCCCGCGAAGCAGAAAAGGGAGTATTCGGTCGGCGTGATCAAGGCCGAGTCGACGAGCAAGCGCTCGCCGATGATGCGGGGCCGGATGTTCTTGTAGGCCCACTCGCGGTTGGTCCAGTAGTGGCTGCGGCGCATCCATTCGGTGAGCCGCGCCCGCGTCGCGGGCACGTCGAGGTCGGCCTTCCGGGGGCAGAGGATGTTCATCCGCCAGCCCCAGTTGACCTTCAGGGCGAACGCGTCGGGGAGGGCATCGAAGTCGATGTCCGCGGCGCGATCCCAGACCCCGTACAGCTCGTTGAGGATGTGGGGGCCGACGCGATCGGCCACGTACGCCCGCACGGCGTACTTGTCGGCCACCGTGGTGGCGAGCGGGGGGCGATAGTAGAGCATCATCCAGTAGATCTTCTCGTTGAAGGTTTGCGGGTTGCGCAGGTTCAGCGGGCAGCCGAACGTGCGCCGGTAGCGGCGGGCCAGGATGACGCGATCGGGGACGTAGTCCCGCAGACGGGCGCGCGCCCGCCGCGCCAGCTCCTTGAGGAGCCACCCGAGAGAGCCCGGTCCCATTCTGGGCGGCGGGATTCTATCACCTCCGCGTCGCCAGCGGTCTGCTAGGATGGCGCGCGATGAGCACGGTCGACACCGGCCCTCAGGCCTCGCTCGAGCGCATGAACCGCTTCCAGGAGCCGGAGGCCCGCCAGCTCATCGCCGACCTCGGGCTGCCGCCGGGCTCGCGGGGGCTCGACGTGGGCTGCGGTGTCGGCCTCCACACGCTATGGCTCGCGGCGGTGATCGGCAGGGGCGGCCGCGTGGTGGGCATCGAGCCCGAGCTGGAGAAGGTGGAGGCCGCCGGCAAGCTCGACGAGGGGCGGCTCCGGTTCACGCCGGGCGACGGCACCGACGTGCTGCATCACCGGAGCTTGTGATCGACCGGGAGGGCCGAGCCGCGTGAGCCCGCCCAGATCTGTCCCCCTCCCGGTCACGGACGTCGCGCAAGAGGCCGTGGCGTAGCCAGAACGCTCCCGCCACCGTGAGCATCCTGGAGCTGCGCGCCTACTTGCCCACGCTCGCCGTCGGGGTCGGCGTCGTGATCATGTCGGGCCTCGCCGGGCCCAGCCTCGGGGCCCCCCGCGCCGCGCGACCGGCCTCCGCGCCACCGCCGCTGCAAGCGGGGGCGGCCACGGTCGAGATCGCGCTGCCCCCCGGCGTTCCGCTAGCGGGCGGCGGAGTCGGTCGCCGCCTGCTCGTCCCCGATATCCTGCAACGGTACCCGCTCGTCTTCTGGCTCAAGCCCTCGCGCGAGGTCCACGTACCGGCCAGGGCCCGCGCGCTCCTCCTCGAGCAGGGCGCCACCCGCCTTCTGTGGATCGCGGTGGATCTCGTCGCCATCGACCCTCAGCTCATCGACGATCTCCGCGCGCGGCTGGCCTCCGTCGGACTCGACTACACCGCCATCGCGCTGGCCGCCTCCCATACTCACTCGGGCCCCGGCGGCTTCGCGCGGTCGCCGCTCTTCGAGTTCCTCACCCTGGACCGCTACGTGCCGCAGATCGCCGAGCGGCTCGTCGAAGACATGGCCCGCGCGGCCCGCCAGGCGGAGCTCCGGAAGGCTCCGGCGAGAGTGGGCGGAGGCTCTCGGGTCGTCGCCGGGATAGGGCGGAGCCGCCTCGGGCTGGATCTGGACGAGGAGCTTGGCGTTCTCAAGATCTTCAAGCAGGACGGATCTCCGGTCGCGCTGGTCTGGAACTTCGCCGTGCACGGGACCACGCTCCGGAACGATCCGGTCCGCCTTTCGGGCGATCTGATGGGGGTGGCCTCGCAGCGGCTCGAGCGGAGCCTGGGGGTGCCCGTCCTCTACACGAACGGCGCCGTAGCGGATGTGAGCCCGGCCCGTCATCGGCTCGAGGGGGCGGAATCGCTAGGCGAGGAGCTTGCGCGCGCGGTGCAGGAGGTGTGGACCCGGGTGGGTCCTGAGCCGGAGTCTGCCCTTCAAGTCCGCATCGAGCCCATCGAGCTCCCCCGACCGAGACTCGTCCTCAGATCGTGCCTCGCTCGGTGGGTCCCGCCTTCGATCACCCTTGACCTGGCCTGGGCGCTGCCGGAGCGGGCCGAGCTCCTGGGGATCGTCATCGGCGGTCATGCCGTCGTCACCATGCCGGGCGAGCTGCAGACCCGCCTAGGCCAGGAGATCAAGGAGGCCGGGCGCGGGAAGTTCCGGAGCACCTCCGTGGTGTTCGCGAACAACTACCTGGGCTATTTCATGACGCCCGAAGCCAGCGTGCAAGTCGGTCCGATTCAGTGCGGGAGCCTGTACGGCGAAACGGCCGGAGATCGCCTGGTGGCCGGGGCGAAAGCGCTCCTGCGCAAGCTCACTCTTCCCTCGAGGTGAGCGCGGCCGCCGAGCGCGAGGAGGACCGGTGGCAGGCGCATCACGCCCCCGCTGGGCGGTTTGAGATTGACTCGGGGATTCGTCTTCTGATACGGATGAGGACGGTCAACCACGCCGTACCGTGACAGCGTGGCTCCGTGCTGATCGATCACACGGTCTATTCACCGCCCCACACACTCGTTCCGTCCGGTGGCCGCGCCGTCTTCGGACCCCCGGAACTCGCGGGTCATGTCGGGAGAGGATCCCATGGGCGAATGTCAGGTGAGCGTGGTGATCCCATGCTACCGGGCGGGCAAGTACCTGCCCGAGGCGATCGATTCGGTCCTCGCCCAGGAGAGTCGCGTGAGTCCGCTCGAGGTGGTCGTTGTCGACAATCACAGCCCGGATGATGAGACGAAGCGCGTGCTCGGCCTCTGGCGGCGAGATAGCCGCGTCCGCATCGTGGAGAACGCCGAGGATCTCGGGGTGTCGGGGGGGCGAAACGTCGGGATTGGCGTGGCCAGCGGAAAGTGGGTGGCGTTCCTCGATGCCGATGATGTGTGGCTCCCCGGCGCGCTGGAAGCGCGATGGCAGGCAATCGAATCGGAGCCCGAGGCGGAGTGGATCGGTGCCGACTTTCGAACGTGGCACGAGGACGGGTCGCTCGAAGAAACGGGACACTACCAGAAAGACGACGCCGTGGGTCGTATCCTGGCCCCCGCGTACAAATCGGGCAGGGTCCTGAGGTTGAGCCGGCCCGTTTCCCAATTCCTCCACTTTTCCCTGGCGTGGATCGGGACGGTCATGGTCAGGCGGGAGCTCTTGCTGCGAGTGGGGGGGTTCGAGCCCAGCCTTCGCCTCGCCGAGGACGTGCACCTGTGGTACCGCTTGGCCTCTGTGGCGGATTTCTTCTTCGTGCCGAAGATCACCGCCTTATACAGACAGCATCCGACCAGCCTGACGAGTCAGGGGTTGCGTGCAGGAGAGCTGAGACTGGCCTGGGACAGGGTGTACACACTGCTTCGGTCCGATCCCGCGTTTGGGCCCTATCGAGGGCAGCTCCGGGCGAAGGTGGCGGCCGCCCACGAGCGTGCTGCCTACTTCCATCGAGGTCGTGGAGAGGCGTGGAACGCCGTGCGGGCAGCGGCCCGCGCCCTGACCTACACGCCGGCGCGCCCGGCCATGTGGAGAAATCTCGTAGCCGCTCTGCTGCAACGGCGGTGAACGCCTCCGCGGCGCGTTCCCCTGGGAGAGTCCAATAGTCCCGAGCAGAACAGTGCGGACATCAGTGTCCTCGAAGGGTCAAGCGCCCCCCAGCAGCTCCCTGTACACCGCCTGCGTCCTGGCCATCATGGCCTCGACCGTGTAGCGCGCCAGCACCTCCCGCTGGCCAGCCTGGGCCAAGGCCCGAGCCCGCTCGCGATCACGCAGCAACTCCACGATGGCCGCGGCCAGCGCGGCGGGATCGGCCGGCGGCACCAGGCGGCCGTTCTCGCCGTCGCGGACGATCTCGGGGATTCCCCCGACGGCGGTGGCCGCGACCGGCGTGCCCACTGCCAGCGCCTGGGGAATCACCTGCGACGTGGCCTCCGAGCGCGTGGACGGCAGCACCAGCAGGTCGAGGGCGGCCATGACCTCCGGAATGTCGCGTCGAAATCCGGTCATGATGACGTGCTCATCCAGCTCCAGCTCGTGCGCCCGGCGGCGCACGTCGTCGAAGCCGACGCCGTCGCCAACGACGAGGAAGCGAGTGTCGGGCAGCGCACGCAACACCGCGCGGGCCGCCTCCAGGAAGTAACGATGCCCCTTGGAGCCCCGGATATTGGCGACGAGACCGACGACGTGGCCGGCCGGCGCCGACGGCAGCCCGAGCTCGTCGCGCACGGCCTTGCCCGACACGCCCGGGTGGAAGCGAGTGGTGTCCACCCCGGCCGGAACGGAGACGATCTTCGCCGGATCCACTCCGGCGGCTGCCACGATGCGGGCGATGCCCTCGCCGGTCGTGATGATGCGGTCGGCCAGGCGGTAGACCAGCGCGCGGCGCCGGAGAATCGGGATGGACACGTGACGGCTGCGGACCACCGGCCGGCCCAGCGACCGGGCGGCCAGCCCGCCGATCCAGCTGTCCACCGAGCTGTGGGTGTGGACGAGAGCGACACCGCGCTCGCGCATCAGCCGACGGAGGGCGACCAGGGCCCCCGGGTCCAGGGCGAACCGCATGCCCAGGGCCACCGTGGGCAGGCCGGCGGCCCGCGCCTCACCCAGAAGCCGGCTCGCCGGCTGGCACGCAATGAGGGCGCCCCAGCCGTGGTCGATCAGCCAGCGCGTCTCGGTGAGGATGCGGATCTCCTGGCCGCCGAGCCCGAGGGATGCTTCGGTGTGCAGGATGGTCCGTGTCAGTATGGACCTGGATTATAGGGGATGGTCCGGCACTTCGTCGAGCAGTTCACCTATGTCGGCCTCTTCCTCGTGCTCTTCGGCGCCGAGCTGCGCCTGCCTATCGCTCGCGGGCGGCAGTCCGTCAAGGGTGCCCGCGCGCGCGGCGCGTGAACTACGGTCGCGCGGCCCGAGTCCGCGCGGTAAGCTGGGTTCCGCGTATGGCACGGATCGTCTACGTGGTGGCGCGGAATCAGCCGCTGCTGCGCGGCTATCTGGTAGCGAAGGTCGGCGCCCGAACCGCGGACGGAGACGCGGTGGAGATCAAGCTGGACGAGCGGCGGGCCGAGCGCCGGCAGCAGCAGCGCGAGCTGCAGCACCCGGAGCGACGCCGGGGCGATCGGCGACTCCAGCCAGGTCTGGAGAGCCAGCTCCGCACGCGCGGCTACGCTCGCGTCCTCCAGCCCGAGATCAGCCACGCCGGGCGGGGCTCGCGCCCCCGGGAGCCGATCATCCGCTGGCGGCTCAGATCGACGCGGCTGGGGCGGGGCGTCAGGACCTGGCGGCGCGGGGCTCGGCGCGTCTCGAGCATCTTCACGGCGATCTGGAAGAGAATCCGGCCGGGGCAGAAGCTTCCGCCTTGAACAGCGTCACACATTGCCGCCAGGTGCACGGCATGCGCGTGACGTGGCTCGCTCTGCACGTGGCTTGACTGGAAGCTCCCCCGGGTGAGCACCCGGTGAAGCTCGTCGCCAGCGGCAGCTAGCCTCTCCCGACCGCCTACCGCAAGGCGTCACTCCCGGCGCTGAATTCCTGCTATCCTCGCCGCACCGGTGGGCAATCGCCTCGCTCGCGACCTTGTCAACACGCCGGACCGGCTCGCCGCTCGGGTCGCCTGCAACCGCGCCGGATCCACGGATTTCGACCGCTTCGTCCTGGATCTGCTCGAGCCCGCTCCCGCCGACGTGGTTCTGGACATCGGCCCTGGAACCGGAACGCAGATGCTGCCGCTGGCCAGCCGGGTTGGCCGGATCCTGGGGCTGGATGTCTCGCGCGACATGGTCGCGGCGCTCGAGCCCCGACTCCAGGCGGCCCACGCGCGGCTCCTGGTCGGTAGCATGGACGATCTTCCCTTGCTCGGCCTCCCCGCCGAGTTCAGCCTCGTCTACGCCGTCTACTCCCTCTACTACAGCGCCGACCCCCGCCGTGTCGTCGAGAGCGTCCAGCGCCTGCTGCAGGGTCCGAGCGCGCGCTTCGTGGTGGTGGCCCCGGATGAGGGGAACAACGCCGCCTGGTTCGCGGACTTGGGGTGCCTCTTCGAGGTCCCGGCGGACGTCCTGGAGGTTCCGGGGATCTGTCGCCGGGTCATCTTGCCGGCGTTCCAGGACCACTTCCGCACGGTGACGCGTTCGGTCCATCGTAGCGATGTCCGGTTCACCGCCGTCGGAGACCTCATGCGCTACTACGACGGGTGCCGGCCCTATTGCCGGCCAGACCGGCGCGCCGACGCCGAGGCATACTTCCGGGCCGCCTTCGAGCGCGACGGGGTCTACACGATCTCCAAGCGGAGCCTCGGCCTCGTCGGGAGGCCGTGACGTGGCGGCTCGCGGCTGATGAAGCCGGTGGTCAGCGTCGTGACCCCTTTCTACAATGGGGCGCCGTATCTGCGCGAGTGCATCCAGAGCGTGCTGAGCCAGAGCCTGAAGGACTTCGAGTACATCCTCTTCGACAACCACAGCACGGATGGCTCCGGCACCATCGCCGCCGAGTACGCGGCGAGTGACTCTCGGCTCCGCCTCGGCACCGGACCTCACGTAGGCCAGATCGACAATTTCAACCGGGCTCTCAGCCACGTCTCGCCCAACAGCACCTACGTCAAGATGCTGGGGGCCGACGACTGGCTCTACCCGGAGTGTCTCGAGCGCATGGTCCAAGTGGCGGACACCTCGACGCGCATCGCGCTCGTCAGCTCCTACAGCCTCGCCGGCCTCACCGTCTGCAACGCCGGCTTGCCGTACGACCGGGCCGTCTTCTCCGGCCGCGACGTATGCCGGCGACAGCTCCTGGAGGGACGCTTCTTCTTCGGCTCGCTCACCTCGGTTCTCTATCGAGCGAGCGTGGTCAGGGCCGGGGAGCCGTTCCTGACGCCCGAGGCGCCGCACGCCGACACCGAGCGGGCCTATCAGACACTCCGCGACCACGACTTTGGCTTCGTCCACCAGATCCTTTCGTACCTCCGGCGGGGCAACGAGTCGGTCTCCTCCCGGATCTCCGATCTCTATCCGGGGCTCCTCGACCGCCTGATCATCATCCAGAGATACGGGCGCGACTTCCTGGACCCGTCGGAGTTCGCGCGGTGCCTGCGCACATGCGAGCGCGAATACTACCGCGCCTACGTTCGGCAGGTGGTGGGCCCCGCCCGGCGCCGATTCCTCGCGCACCACCGGCCCGGGCTCGAACACGCCGGTTATCGTCTCTCGCGGCGCCGGCTCGTCGAGGCCGGCCTGGCGGAGGCCGCCGACCTGCTCCTCGACCCGAAGAAGACCGCGGGCCGCCTGGCCACCCGGCTCGGACTCCGCCGGCGCGCCTGACCCCGCCGTCGGCCCAGGCATGGCGCAGCCACGCGCGCAGGGCGCGTGCTCATCCGCGCCGGGAACGGGGTCCGCGACTCGATCGCTGGCTTGACAAGCGCCGGGCCGGCGGCGCAGAGTCTCCCCACTCTTCACCGTTCGCGTCGTCGACCCCGAGTCCCGGCTGGACGCGGCTCCCGCCGGGGGACAAGGAGATGGGCCATGCGAATCTCTCGGCGAGGTGCCCTCGTCGCGACCCTCCTCATGAGCGGCTCCCTGGGCCTGGGGCCGGTCCTGGAGCCCGCCTATGCCCAGGGCAAACCCATCCGGATCGGCGAGATCAACTCGTACAGCGGTGTCGCCACCGTCTTCACCTTCCCTTACAAGGAGGGACTGGCGATGGCCACCAAGGAGATCAACGACGCCGGCGGCGTCCTCGGGCGGAAGATCGAGTACGTCCACCGCGACGACAAGCTGAAGCCCGACGAGGCCGTCAAGGCCGCCCGCGAGCTGGTGCTCCAGGAGAAGGTCGACTTCCTGGCCGGCTGCATCACGAGCGCGGTGGGCCTGGCCATCTCCGCCTACGCCAAGGACGCCAAGGTGCTCTACTTCGCCACCCACTGCCAGACCTCGCGCCTGACCTGGGACGACGGGCACCGGTACGTCGCCCACACCACGAACAACGTGAACCAGTACGCGCGGGTGTTGGCCAAGAAGGCGGCGGGCTTCCCGTACAAGAAGTGGGCGCACATCTCCCCGGACTACGAATACGGCCAGAACCTGTGGGAGGAGTTCTGGGCCTACCTGAAGTTTCTGAAGCCCGACGTCCAGGTGGTCCAGCAGAACTGGCCCAAGCTCGGGGAGAGCGACCACAGCTCGTACATCACCGCGCTGCTCCAGTCGGGGGCGGAGGCCTTCTTCAGCGGCCTGTGGGGGGCGCAGGAGATCGCCTTCGTGAAGCAGGCCCGGCCGTTCGGCCTCACCGAGAAGCTCCACTTCTTCACGCCGGCCATCGGCACCCCCGACGAGCTGGACCCGCTCGGCAAGGAGGCGCCTGTCGGCGCCATCACCACCACCTTCCCGTGGTACGACGAGGCGGTGCTCAAGCGGCACCCCAAGCTCGCCGAGTGGAACAAGAAGTACTCGGAGTGGGCGAAGGCCCAGGGGGTCAAGGACCCCCAGCCCAAGCTCGGCGCCTCCTGGGGCTACGCGAGCGGCTACATCATCGCCGAGGCCATCAAGCGCGCCAAGAGCACGGACCACGACAAGGTGATCGGCGTGCTCAGCGAGGGGTTCGAGATGGAGTTCCCCTGGGGCAAGGTGATCATGCGCGGCTGCGACCAGCAGGCCATGCCCCCGCAGTGGAGCGGCGTTGTCAAGATGGGCAAGGACGGCAAGCCGTTCGTCGGCGACATCGAGGAGACCCACGGCAAGGACATCATCAAGAGCTGTGACGAGGTGGCGAAGCTCCGGGCCGCCGCCGCCGAGAAGAAGAAGTAGGCATCGGGCTCCGGGGCGGGACCGCCGCCGCGCGGCCCCGCCCCGCGCCTCGCCGCCCGGAGCCGCTGCCATGGACCTCATCACGAGCCTCTTCCCCTGGATCACCAACGGGCCGCTCATCGCCGTGCAGGTGATGAGCGGGCTCAGCGTGGGGATGTTCCTGTTCCTGGTCTCGGTGGGCATGTCCCTGATCTTCGGGGTGACGCGGATCGTGAACCTCGCCCACGGCAGCTTCTACATGGTCAGCGCCTATCTCATGGTGACCCTGGTCGAGTGGCTGCCCGAGGGCGCCACCGGCTTCTGGATCTCGCTCGTCCTCGCGCCGATCGGCGTGGCGATCCTGGGCGGCGTGATCGAGGTGACGCTGCTCCGCCGGATCTACCACCGCGATCCCATGATGCAGCTCATCCTCACCTTCGGGCTCATCCTCATCATCGGCACCCTCGTTCTCCTCGTCTGGGGCCCCGACAACAAGAGCGTGTCCCGCCCGGACGCCCTCGCCGGCTCCGTGCGCATCTTCGGCCAGCCGTTCCCGTCCTACTACCTGCTCGTGCTGGGTCTCGCGCCCGTCGTTGCCGTCGGCCTCTGGCTGGTCTTCTACCGCACGCGCTGGGGCATGCTCGTCCGCGCGGCCACCGTCGATCGGGAGATGCTCGGCGCGCTCGGCGTCGACGTGTCGACCCTGTACACCGAGGTGTTCGTCTTCGGGAGCTGGCTCGCCGGTCTCGGCGGCGCGCTCGCCGCCCCCACGGTGGCGGTGGCCCTCGGCATGGACGCCGACGTCCTCATCAACGCCTTCGTCGTGGTCGTCATCGGCGGCCTCGGGAGCTTCGCGGGTACGCTGATCAGCGCGCTCCTCGTCGGCGAGCTCCAGTCCTTCGGGATCCTCATTTTCCCGGCGGTGTCGATCGTCCTGCTGTTCGCGATCATGGCGGTCGTCCTGATCGTGAGGCCGTGGGGTCTCCTCGGCCGCCCCGAGGAGTGAGGGCGGTGACGCGCGCGACCGCGACCTGGGCGATCGGGTTCGTCGTCGCGCTGGCCCTTCCCCTCGTCCTCTCCACCTTCTTCATCGTGCTCCTGATCGAGATCGCCGTCGTCGCGCTCTTCGCCACCGCCTTCAACCTCTTGATGGGCTTCGGCGGCATGGTGTCGTTCGGCCACGCCGCCTACTTCGCCCTCGGCGCCTACGCGGCGTCGCTCCTGGCGCAGAAGGCCGGGTGGCCCATGCTCGCCGCCCTCGCCGCGGCGCCCGTGGTGGCCGCGTTCGGGGCCCTCATCTTCGGCTTCTTCATCGTCCGGCTGACCCACACGTACTTCGCCATGCTCTCGCTCGCCTTCGGCCAGATCGTCTACACGATCATCTTCAAGTGGACGAGCCTCACGGGCGGGGACAACGGGCTCCTCAACGTGTGGCCGCCCGCGTTCCTCCGGTCGCACACGGCCTACTACTACTTTACGCTGCTGGTGATTGGGGCGTGCTTCCTCGCGCTGTATGCCGTCGTCACCTCGCCCTTCGGATACGCCCTCAAGGCGATCCGGGAGAACCCCCGGCGCGCCCGCTTCATCGGCGTGAACGTCCGACGCCATCAGCTCTACGCCTTCGTCCTCTCGGGATTCTTCTCGGGCGTCGCCGGAGGCATCTTCGCCTTCCACAACGGCAGCGTCTTTCCCGACTTCGCGTTCTTCGCCAAATCCTTCGAGCCGCTCGTGGTCGTCCTCCTGGGGGGCGTGCAGTCCTTCTACGGCCCGCTCGCCGGCGCCTTCGGCTTCAAGCTCCTGGAGTGGGTCATCTCGAAGTGGGCACCCATCTACTGGCCGCTGTTCCTCGGCGCGATCGTGATCGCGGTGATCCTCGTGCTGCCGCAGGGCTTCGTCGGCCTCCTCGAAAGGCGCACGTGGCGACCGCGGCCGTCGATCGGGAAGTAGTCCTCGAGACCCGGGTCCTCAAGAAGCAGTTCGGCGGCATCCTCGCCGTCCGGGACGTGGACCTCGCGATCCCACGGGGCGATCTCCGGGCCATCATCGGGCCGAACGGGGCCGGGAAGACGACGCTCTTCAATCTGATAACGGGCGATATCCGCCACGACTCCGGGGTCATCCGCTTCTGCGGAGAGGAGATCAGCGCGCTACCGCCCGACCAGGTGTGTCGCCGCGGGCTCGGCCGCACCTTCCAGATCACCAGCGTGTTTCGGCGCCTGACCGTCCTCGAGAACGTGCAGACCGCGATCCTCGTCCATCGCCGGCGGCACTACAACCTGTTCGCCAGGGCCGGGCGCCTCTACCGGGATGCCGCCCTCGCCCTCCTCGAGCGCGTCGGGCTCGCGGGGCAGGCGCCCAAGCCGAGCGGGATCCTCTCGCACGGAGACCAGCGGCGGCTCGAGCTGGCGATCGCGCTGGCCAGCGAGCCCCGCCTGCTGATGCTGGACGAGCCGACCGCGGGTATGGCCCCGCGCGAGCGCCACGCGCTGATGGCGCTGGTGGCGAAGATCGCCGCCGACACCGGCTTGACGGTGCTCTTCACCGAGCACGACATGGACGTGGTCTTCGCGGTGGCCCGGCGCATCACGGTGATGCATCAGGGGGCCGTGATCGCCGAGGGCGCGCCGCGCGACATCCGCCTCGATCCCGAGGTTCAGCGCATCTACCTCGGTTACACGAAGGCTGACTGATGGCACTGCTCGAGGTGGACCGTCTCCACACCTTTTACGGCGACAGCCACATCCTGGTCGATCTCTCGCTCGAGGTCGTCGAGGGCGAGGTGGTATGCCTGCTCGGGCGGAACGGCGCCGGCAAGTCGACGACGCTCAAGAGCATCATCGGCCTCGCCCCGCCCCGCGCGGGTCGCGTCCTGCTGCGCGGCCAGGACCTCGCCGGCCAGCCGCCGTTCCGCGTCGCGCGCCGCGGGATCGGTTACGTGCCCGAGGACCGGCGCGTGTTCCCGAACCTCACCGTGCACGAGAACCTGGAGGTCGCGCGGAAGACGTGGGGCGCCGGGGGCTCGATCCTCTGGACGGCAGAGCGCGTCTTCGAGCTGTTCCCGCGCCTCGAGGAGCGCCGGCGTCAGCGCGCGGGCTCGCTCTCCGGCGGCGAACAGCAGATGCTCACGATCGCCCGCACCCTCATGGGCAATCCGGAGGTTCTTCTCCTCGACGAACCGTCCGAGGGCCTGGCCCCCCTCGTCGTCGAGATGCTGGGAGAACAGCTTCGCCGGCTGAAGGCGGCCGGCCTGACGATCATGCTCACGGAGCAGAGCATCCGCTTCGTCGCCGATCTCGGCGACCGGGTCTACATCCTCGAGAACGGGACCGTGCGTTACCAGGGCGCGATGCGCGAGTTCCTGAGCGACGACAGCATCCGCCGCGCCTACCTCGCCGTGTAGCACACGACGTCCATTGACCGCATGGTCATCCGCGCCGTCGTGTGCCTTGCCTGAGAGCCAATCCTGGGTTGGGGAGTATTTCAGCGCCGCCAAAGCCATGAGCCTCACGATCCCGAAATAGCCCCTGCTACGATCGGATCAGGTGATTGAATGATAGGCGGCATCGAACCCAGGGGGCAGGTGCCCCGGCGCCCGGATCCCGCGGATAAGCGCGAACCAGGCAGGAGGTCGCCATGGAACTGATCAGCCGGATGATGGACGGATCGATTCCTTACGATGCTGAAGGTCGCCTGGAGCCCGTCTCCTCCGGACGCGGGGCCAAGCAGGACGACAAGATCGAGCGGCTCAAGGAAGTCCCGCTCTTTGAGGGCTGCAGCCAGCGACAGCTCCGGAGTGTCGCCAAGATCGCCCGGGTCTTCGACGTCGCCGCTGACACCGTTCTGACCCGTGCTGGCGAGCCCGGCGACGAGTTCTTCCTGATCATTGATGGGACCGCCCGGGTCGAGGTGTCCACCGCAAAGCAGGTCCCCCTACACCCTGGGGAGTTCTTCGGCGAGATGAGCTTGCTGGATGGGGGGCCGCGGTCGGCGACGGTGGTCGCGGGCACGGCGGTGCGGTTGCTCGTTATCAGCCGCCGGCACTTCTCCGTGCTGCTGAAGGAGGTCCCCGGACTCACGCAAGCCCTGTTGATCGCCCTGTCGCGACGCGTTCGACAGGCCGAGGAGCAGGCGGAACGTCTCAGGTCACCCTCGACGAGGTCATGAGCGACACGCACCGCTCTGGATTGACCTGCTTGGTCCCCCGCGGCTAAGCTCTCGCCACCTGACCGACCCGTTCCCCGCCCCGAGCTGCTGGGAGGGCGCAGTATGCGGTGTCCCCGGTGCCGGCACGAGAATGCCGCAGGGCAGAAGTTTTTCGGCGAGTGTGGAGCGCGAGTCGAGTCCGCTTGTCCGTCGTGTGGTATCCCCAATCCGCCCGGGCAGAAGTTCTGTGGCGAGTGCGGAACGGGACTCGGCCCGACAAACGGGGCCGCCGAACGACCTCCTCGGTCCTACACCCCGAAGCATCTGGCCGACAAGATCCTCACATCGAAAGCCGCTCTCGAAGGGGAACGCAAGCTGGTCACTGTGCTCTTCGCCGACGTCAAGGGCTCGATGGAGCTGCTCGCCGACCGCGATCCCGAAGAGGCCCGCAAGATTCTCGATCCCGTCCTCGAGCGGATGATGGACGCCGTCCATCACTACGAGGGCACCGTGAACCAGGTGATGGGCGACGGGATCATGGCCCTCTTCGGCGCGCCGCTCGCCCATGAAGATCACGCCGTGCGGGCGTGCTACGCCGCCCTCCGGATGCAGGAGGCCGTGGAGCGCTACTCGGAGGAGCTGCGCCGCGCGCAGGGCGTGGAGGTGCAGATCCGCGTCGGCGTCAACTCCGGCGAGGTCGTGGTGCGCTCGATCGGCAGCGATCTCCGCATGGACTACTCCGCGGTGGGGCAGACCACGCACCTGGCGGCCCGCATGGAGCAGCTCGCGGCGCCCGGCAGCATCCGGCTCACCGCCGAGACGCTGCACCTGGCCGAGGGCTTCGTCCAGGTCACCCCCCTCGGCCCGGTGCCGGTCAAGGGGCTCGGCGCGCCGGTCGAGGTGTTCGAGCTGGTGGGGGCCGGCGCCGCCCGCACCCGGCTCGAGGCCGCGGCGCGACGGGGGCTCACGCGCTTCGTCGGCCGGACCGCGGAGCTGGAGCAGCTCCGCGACGCCCTCGACCGGGCCAGCCTGGGGCACGGCCAGGTGGTCGCCGTGGTCGGGGAGCCGGGCGTGGGCAAGTCGCGCCTCTTCTGGGAGCTCACCCACTCCCACCGCGTGCAGGGCTGGCTCATCGTGCAGTCTGCCTCGGTCTCCTACGGCAAGGCCACCGCCTACCTGCCCGTGATCGAGCTGCTCCGCGGCTACTTCGCGATCGGGCCCCGCGACGACCCCCGGAAGATCCGGGAGAAGGTCACGGGGAAGGTCCTGACGCTCGCCCCGGCGCTCGGGCCCGTCGTGCCCGCCCTCCTGGCGCTCCTCGACGTGCCAGTGGACGAGGCGTCCTGGCACGCTCTCGATCCCCTCCAGCGGCGCCAGCAGACGCTCGACGCGGTCAAGCGCCTGCTGCTGCGCGAGAGTGAGGTCCAGCCGCTGGTCGTGGTCTTCGAGGACCTGCACTGGATCGACGGCGAAACCCAGACCCTGCTCGACAGCCTCGTCGAGAGCCTGCCCGCGGTGCGCCTCGTGCTCCTCGTCAACTACCGCCCCGAGTACGGGCACGCCTGGGGCAGCAAGACCTACTACCGTCAGCTTCGGATCGATCCCCTGCCGCCCGAGAGCGCCGACGAGCTGCTCGATGCGCTCCTCGGCGCTGACGCCGCCCTCGGCTCGCTCAAGCAGCTCCTGGTCGAGCGAACGGAAGCCAATCCCCTCTTCCTCGAGGAGAGTGTGCGGGCCCTGGTGGAGACGGCGGCCCTGGCCGGCGAGCGCGGCGCCTACCGGCTCACC
>Ga0187892_10005438_pt1 | contig 20021 bp, 21 predicted proteins | sample MA1701073metaG_FD_139345 | JGI IMG/M metagenome (GOLD analysis project Ga0187892, IMG submission 139345) | Bio-ooze microbial communities from a basaltic lava cave in the Kipuka Kanohina Cave System on the Island of Hawaii, USA - MA170107-3 metaG ...
AATTGCGCGTATTATAGTCTCAGAATATCCATCTGTTGGAGAAAAGTGAAATATGGTCATGGGTCATGGGACTGCCCTTCCCATAAGACCACTCTACATAATATACAATATACCTTCATTTTGGAAATGTCTCATTTTTGTGTGCCTAAAGTCTCATGGAAATACTCATTTTTGATCTAGAGTTCTAAGTAAAAATATGGGGGATGCTCCTCTACAAATTGTAGATTCATTGCTTTCTCGTCAGTAGAATTGTGTAGATGATTAATCCATAGGAGCACAATTCTAGACTTTAATCGCTACTACCTTTTTCGTATAGCGATAGTTTTGTCTATTCTTACCCTTTGGTATGGACCAGCACTGGAACAGAGTTTGTTCAGGTATCTTTGTGCGGTTATTGGGGATATTTCACAGACAAAGGCTCCTGAGTTTACGACCTCTTTCTCCTCCACGGTCCTATCAGGTGATTCCTTTATACTGTCCCCCAGAAATTGTCTGAATCTAGGCTCTTTAGCCCTGTTTATCTCTAGCTCTGTTCTTGGCGCAAGGTCCTCTCGCTTACTCATATTTTCATTTACACACTCACTCACATCGTCGAGTGGTTGCTTCCTTGGATTTTTTAGATAGTTGCATGACCTGCATAGAAGCTGTAAATTGCCAAGATCATTATTGTCATCATCGTTGTCAATATGGTCTATGACAAGTTTCTTTTCTGGAGGAGTGGCACCGCAGCGTGCACACTTTTCTTTGTCTCGTTTCACCAGAAGTGCATAATACTTTTTCCTTTGGCGTGAATTCATTCTTGTCATTTCTGTTCTGCATGTTTTTTACAAACGCATCTGGCTTCTACAGGAAGACCAGTTACATCATCAAAACATATCCATCTCGGCTGATGTTTTGTGCATTCATTTCTTGAGCATGATTTACACAACAATTCAATAACAACAGGCATTATCTTCTGCTAGTCTTTGAAGCGTACTTGCTTCAGGTAACTCATGTTTTCTTCTCATTTTCACTTTTTCATGGTTTGTCCCTTAATCCATCTTTGGCATTATTTTCTAATGCCACGTAGTTGCCCAAATGCAACCTTCTACAAATCGCATGCCTACAGAGACTTTGATAAAAATGTCTATCTCAGCATGCGTATACGCACATTTTCTCAGCAACACCCTGCCATTGCGTCGTTGCCCTATAGATTTGGACTATAGCATATCTAATAGTGCTCCGCTTGGATTTAAAGTCTGCTCAAATTTCAAATAATTTTTCAGTTTTTTGAATTTTTAATTTGCATTTTTTGCGGGTCAACAACACAACCTTCATTACGTAGTTTGTCCATAACTCTATGGATAGCTTCATCAACTAAAGATGGCATTTTCTTTTCAAGATCAGATTTTTCTTCTACAAGTTTTTTGATTTTTATATCCTTTCTTTCAGAGTCATCTATAGTGAGGTCAGATATAGCTTTCTTGAATTCTGCAAATAACTGTTCATTAGTAACAGTAAAGTATACTCCATCTAATCCGTTTTTGTGACCCATTAGTTTCTCCGCAATATTGTAGTTGAAAGTTGGATGTGATTTTAAAACCGTGTTAAAATACTTTCTGAATCCATGTGCTATCTGAATATCATAACGTTTTCCGGACTTTTTCCTTTCAATTTTTGCTCTCTTGACACATTTAGCTATAAGCATTTGTGCCATTTGTTTTGTTATTGGTTTTGCTTTGACCATGCCCAATTTGTATCCCTCCCTGAACACAGGAGATTCCAAATCAAGGTGTTCTCTGTCTTTGCGTCTTTCTTCCAAATATTCGTCCAATGCTTTGCTAGCTTCTGGAGTCAGAAATCCAAAATACTCCTCTTTAGTGCCTTCATAGAACAGTACACTTTTGCAGTTTTCAGCCATATTCTCTATGTGCTTCATTTTTAATTCCTCTACCACCCCAATTCTACATCCTGTGGATGCCAAGAATAGGACTAGTGCTCGGGCACGCTTCTTCATTGCATACCTAAGCATTTCTTGGATCTGCTCACGACTCCAAGACTTGTTGCCTGTTTTTTTGACTTGGTCAGGATACATTCTTCTTATCTTGTTAAAGTTCAGGTCCACAATGTTATTCATTTCAAAGAAAGCCTTGATAGCAGCAAAGGCAATAGGTATCGTATTTGGAGAAAGTTTCTTTTTTAGGTATATTACGTAATCCTCTAACCTAATCTGTAGTTGCGTGTGAGGGATAATCAATAATGAATCATAGTCTCTAATTTTACAAAATTCTAGAAATTTATTTAGATGATGCTGGTATAGTTTCCAAGTTTTATCCCCTATACTGTTTTTTACCAGTAGCAAGCTTCTTTGCATAGTACCGTATTGGACTCACCCACTTATAATTGCCGTTTTAGTATACTATAAACAATTATAATTACCAACTCCAAAATTGACACATTGTCTGAAAAACCAAGTCTGCCAGGTGATAAGGTTGCGATCATTGAGGAGTTTGAAACTGGCAACAATACTTTTGATGATGGTCATACTATACGTTCAGTTGTAATTGGCACAAAAGAATTTGATAAAACCAAGCGCATTGCAAAAATTAATCAGTTCAAGCCACCAGCAGTTCCACAAGTAAATGATTTAGTGATAGGATATGTAGCTGCCTTGATGAATAACATGTTTGCAGTTACCATACTGTACATAAACGGCAAACCAACACATTCTGGCCTTGAGTGCATTTGCCAAGCAAAAGGCGCAAAGAAAAGAATCATTGCAAGAGTAAGTGATGTTGTAATGGTAAGGGTCATAAGCCATCTAAATGGAGCAATACATGCCACAATTAACGAACCTGAGCTTGGAGTTTTATTTACACAATGCAACAAATGTGCTGGTAAAGTAGTGCCGATTGGTGGCAATGTAAAATGTGTTGATTGTGGATATATTGAAGAAAGAAAGCTCTCAAATAAGTTTGGAAACGGCGATTTTATAAAACTAGGATCCAAGTAAGAACAATGCTTCGAGTTGCATTCCAAGGAGAAAGAGGTGCCTACAGTGAGGCAGCTGCATCCTACTTTTTCAAAGACAGGATTGAAACTGTTCCACATCCTACGTTTTACGATGTTTTAGAATCCACAGAAAAAGCTGAGTCTGATTATGCTATTCTTCCAATTGAAAATTCTCTTGAGGGCAGCGTAGGTGAAAGCTATGACCTTCTTTTATCAACCAACCTTAATGTTGTGGGCGAGATATACTTTAGGATCAGACATTGCCTGATAGGATTTGAGGAATTAGAAAAAGTTGACACAGTGTATTCTCATCCGCAAGCACTTGGGCAGTGCAGGAAATTTATTCAAAGTCACAAAATAAAGTCAGTGCCTACATATGATACTGCAGGAAGCGTCAAAATTTTACTTGAATTGAAAAGCAAGAATGCTGCATGTATAGCAAGTAAGAAGGCTGCAGAGATCTACAAAGTTCCCGTAATAAAAGAGGGAATAGAAGACAATACAAATAACTATACTAGATTTCTAGTTCTTGCAAAGAAAAAACATGAAAAAACAACAAAGGACAAGACCTCAATAATATTTTCCATAAAACATGTTCCCGGTTCACTTTACAGTGTTCTTGAAAAATTCAACACAAATAAAATAAATCTAACAAAGATAGAATCTCGACCTACCAAAAGTACGCCTTGGGAATACAATTTCTATGTTGATTTTGAAGGACATGAAACAGAGTCAGCAGTGCAGAACTTGCTAGAAAAAATAAAACAAAATACATTATTTCTTAAAGTACTTGGTTCATATCCACGCGCAGAATTAAGCTAAAAGCCTCTTGGTTTTCTTACTGAAAAGACTGCACTTATTCCAATGATTATGATGCCTGATATTATTGGCAACATGTGTTTTGCAAACTCTAGTGACCCGCTTACAAATTCAATAGAGCCGGTTACTTGAACGTCAGAATCGCCAGTATTAGTAACTTCGATTCTATGTTGACCATCTTTGAGAGCAAACCACACAAAATCTACTTTATTTTTGAAATCCTCATCTACCTGCAGACCCTGGTATAATGACTGATCATCATGAGGTGTTTCTATTTTTACATGAAATGAATTTCCTGTAACGTTAAGTAGCTGGCGAAAGTGATTCTGAACCTCAAATTGGTAAACTGTGTTCTTGCCACTTTCAATTGTTTCATCAATTTGAAGTGTTTGCTTTCCAAATGAGAGAATTAGAAAATACGAACCCCAAATGATTAGGAAACAGCCTATTCCAATACCTACTGCGGTTTTTTTACTTAGCAATGAGTGGGATGATCTGGTACCATATTTAAAAGTGAACTACATCAAATCGACGTCGTGTGGTTGGCTTTCCACAAAACCTGCACTTGTCATTTTAATAAATTCCGCGTTTTCTTGCATCTGTAGAATGTTGTTTGCACCACAATAGCTTAGTCCAGAACGAATTCCACCAGTAAGCTGTTTTATGATATCGGTTACGCTTCCTTTGTAAGGAACCATTGCCTCTACACCTTCTGCAACATAATCATTCAGATCTTCACCTATTGATACACTTCCTGTTTCCTTTGACTTTCTGCCAAGTGAAGCATAAAATGAAGCCATGCCTCTATAGATTTTAAACTTCTTTCCATTTTTCATGATAGGAGAGCCAGGGCTTTCATCTGTTCCGCCAAGGATACCGCCTACCATAACTGTAGAGGCACCTGCTGCCAGTGCTTTTGTTGCATCACCAGAGTTTCTTATTCCACCATCAGAAATTATTGGCACATCATACTTTCTCCCAATTTTTGCACAATCCAGAACAGCAGTAAGTTGTGGCACCCCAGAGCCAGTTATTACTCTGGTTATACATATAGAGCCAGAGCCTACTCCAACTTTAACAGCATCTACACCTGCCTTAATGAGATCCTCTGTTCCTTGAGCCGTTGCTACATTACCTGCTACAAGCTCACAGTTTGGAAATGCCTTTTTGATCAGACGAACTGTATTTAGCGCATTATCACTATGACCGTGCGCTATATCAACAACAATAACATCTGCGCCGGCATCAAGCAATGCCTCTGTTCTTTCCATAAAATCACCCCTGACTCCTACCGCAGCTCCAACAAGAGGCCTTCCCTTTTTGTCTTTTGAAGCAGCTGGATAGTTGTCTGTGTTTATGATATCCTTGCTTGTTATCAATCCTTTTACATGTCCATTTTCATCTACAAGTGGTAGTTTTTCTACTCTGTTTTTCCGCAGAATTTCCTTTGCTTCTGATACGCCGATTCCTAGTTTAGCAGTAATAACATCGCTTGTCATTACATCTTTCACAAGTTTTGTGCCTTCTGATTCAAACATGATATCACGTCTTGTCAATATTCCAACTAGCTTAGAATCAGGATCAGTGACTAAAAGACCTGAAACTTCCTTTTCTCGCATGTAGTTTATGGCCTCCTTGACAGTCTCGTTTGGTTTGATAAAGTAGGGATTTTCTATCATTACACTTCCAGAACGCTTGACTTTGAGTACTTCGTTTACTTGCTCCAAGATTGTAAGAAACCTGTGAATTATACCAATCCCACCCTCACGTGCCATCGCAACTGCCATTGTGGATTCGGTTACTGTATCCATGTTTGCGCTAATTATAGGAATGTTAAGAGAGATGTTTTTTGAAAGCTTGGTTTGCAAGTTGGTTTGTGATCTAGTAGATATACTTGAGCGTTTGGGAACAAGGAGCACATCGTCAAACGTCAGTCCATCCCGTATTTCCAACTAAACCTTCTAGTCTAGAATGACAATCTGTTATAAGCCTTTCCTGAAGTTGTGTGACAATTTTTGTGCAATAGAAACCACTTCTCTTGTAGCTTTTACAGTATGGGTTCTTATAATATTAGCACCATTAAGTACTGAAACTGCCTCAGCTGCAAGTGAACCATAAAGTCTTTCGTTAGGATTTTTCATTTTCAGTAAATTTCCAATAAATGATTTGTGTGAAACTGAGACAAGCACTGGACACCCAAGTTTGAGTGAACGTAAATTTTGTAGAATTAGAAGATCTCTTTGAACCCAATCGGAATTTATTCTTGTAAAAAACTTGCCTTTTCCTTTTTTCCTAAAAAAGCCAATTGCAGGATCTACCACTATATTTCTGCTTGAAATGTTTACAGATTTAGCGATGGCAAGACTTTCTCGTAATAGGTTTTTTGCTTGCAGTACTTGATTTCCCCGTATCAAATTTTTGCTAAATGCACATAGAACAAGTGATGGACTATATTTCCCCACAACCTTTGGCATGTCATTATCGTACTTTAGCCCAGTAATGTCATTAATTATATCCACACCAAGCTCAAGTGCAGCTTTTGCAACCTCTGCCCTGCACGTGTCCACAGAAATTGGAAGGTTAGATACTTTTTGGATTATCTTGATTGCACTAGTTACTCGTTTGGCCTCTATCTTTTCTGATATTATTGTATTCAAGTATGGGGCGGTAGACATGCCTCCTATGTCTACAAAATCTGCTCCCTCCTCTTCCATTTTTCTTGCAGCGCTAGCTATCTTTTCTTTTTCTGTGAACACAGATTTTTTAAAAAATGATTCTGGACTGACGTTTATTACTCCCATTATTCTTACAGGATTAGAATTTCCTACAGAAACTGAACCTAGCCTACTCACATGGTTTATGATTGGCCTCCTGTACATTTAGATTTACATGATATGAAAGGATGGGAAAAAAAATACTCTCTAATTTTGAAAGAATTCAGATATGGCAGAAAAAAAGATCTAAAGGCTGCAAAGGTTTTAAACTCTATTTTGGAAAAACAGTTTCCAATTAAAAGGTTAGAAAAAAAGATCAAAAATCAAACTGTGTTTGTTGTGGGTGCTGGTTCCTCTCTTGTTTCTTGCATGCATGTATTAAAAAAATACAAAAACATAACCAAGATTGTTGCTGATGGAGCAACTAAAGCCTTGATTGAAAATAAGATAAAGCCTGACATAGTAGTTACCGATCTTGATGGGGATCAGAAATTTTTAAAAAAGGCAGATAAAGGCAATGTTATCATGGTAGTACATTCTCATGGGGATAACATAGAAAAATTGCATCTTGCTTCTGAGTTCAAGTCTTGCATAGGGACAACAGAAGGAAGATCTTTTGGGAAAATTCATAATTTTGGCGGATTTACTGACGGTGATAGATGCGTGTTTCTTGCCAACCATTTTGGAGCAAAAAAAATAGTTTTGTTTGGAATGGATTTTGGAACTAAAATAGGAAGATACTCAAAAGAAAAAATTTATGATAAACATATCAAGCTAAAAAAGCTACGACGTGGTAAGAAGCTTTTGGAGTGGCTTGCCTCAAAAGACAATTCCAAACTATACACCACCTCAAAACCAATCAAAGGGTTCAGTAAGATGGGTTTTGCCGATCTTGAGAAGATTATCTCAAGCTAGGATTGTTTTAATATTTATTATCCATATAACATTAAAAAAACATGGATTATTCTGAAAAGCAGGTTCGTGACATTTTAGAGTTAAAAGAGTGGATTACTGAAGAAATTGAAAAACGTCAAATTGAGCTGGAGAGATTGAAAGGCAATCTAACAATTTTGGATTCAATTCTCAAACAGTCAAGCTTTAACAAAGCATCTTCTTTGATATCTAATCCAGACAACGATACTGTAATACCAATCAGACGAAGCGGAGATAATGCAGTTATTGCAAATGCACGCGTCACTTTAAATGAAGTTATCATTGTCCCATCACAAGACATAAAACTAGATGTAGAAACACATCCCTTCAAATCATTTTTCCTTGACAGAATAATAGGTGGGATGGAAAGCAAGGACAACGTTGATGTTCAGAATGGAAAGATAGACCCTAATTCAGTGATAAATTGCATAATAAACAAGGACGGAAATACAATCAGAGAGATTTTGATTAAAAACTATCGTGAGAGGGAGCGAGTAAATGAAATAATAAACACAGCAGCGTGGTCATTTTCCCGTATGATTGAGAATTCTAAAAAGTGAAGTTATGGATAAAATAGTTGTTGTAGACTTTGGATCTCAATACAGTCATCTAATCTGCAGAAGAATTCGTGAGTTTTCTGTATACGCAGAGCTAGTACCCTATGACATATCACTTGAAGAACTAAAAAAACTAAATCCAAAAGGAATAATCTTTTCAGGCGGTCCTGCTAGTGTCTATAATAGTGATTCGCCGAAGCCAAACAGTAAAATATTTGATCTTGGACTTCCAGTTTTGGGAATTTGCTACGGTCATCAACTGATCGTAAACAATTTTGGTGGAAAAGTAAAACGTGCAAACAAGGAGTATGGTTCTTCATCTCTCATGGTGGACAACGATTCTGATCTGTTTAATGGTGTGGGAAAATCCATAAGAGCATGGATGAGTCACGGAGACGTTGCAGAAAAAATTCCAAATGATTTTGAAATTATAGGTCATACAGAAAGCTCACACGCAGCAGCTATAGCAAACAGACAAAAGATGATCTATGGAATACAGTTCCACCCTGAAGTAGTTCACACGGAAAGAGGCATAGAAATTTTGAAGAACTTCGCAATAAACATCTGTGGTGCAAAACAGGAATGGACAATGCAAAATTTCATAGAAACAACTGTAAATGAAATTTCAAAAATAGAAGGAAATGTTCTGTGTGGTATAAGTGGTGGGATAGACTCTACAGTAGCAGCACTTTTGATTCAAAAAGCAATAGGAAAGAGACTCAAGTGCGTCTTTGTTGATAATGGGCTTTTGAGATTAAGCGAAGAAAATGAGGTAGAGGACATGTTCAAAAACAATTTTGCAGTAAACTTTACACGCATAGATGCAAAGGAGCGGTTTCTTTCAAAGATAAAGGGAATAAAGGATCCTGAACAGAAAAGAAAGATTGTTGGCGAGGAATTCATACAGATATTTACAGAGTTTGCTGAAAAAAATGGTCCTTTCAAATGGCTTGCTCAAGGAACTCTTTATCCAGATGTAATTGAGAGCGGTGTCTCAAAGGGGCCGGCTGCCGTGATAAAAACACACCACAACGTTGGTGGGCTTCCTTCTTGGCTTAGTCTCCAAGTACTAGAGCCATTACGTTTTCTCTACAAAGATGAAGTGCGAAAGGTCGCAAAGGTGCTTGGAGTACCAGACAAACTGCTAAACCGACATCCATTTCCGGGACCTGGACTTGCAGTCAGGATAATTGGGGAGATCACCCAAAAGAAACTGCAGATTTGCAAGCTTGCAAGCAAAATTGTTGAAGACGAGCTTATTGTAGCTGGGTGGTACAACAAAGTGTGGCAAGCGTATGCAGCAGTAGGGGATGACAAGGCAGTTGGTGTAGTAGGTGACGAAAGAAGGTATGGACATATTGTTACCGTACGTGTAGTAGATTCTATAGATGCAATGACAGCAGATTGGACAAGACTTCCTACAGAGATTCTAGAAAAAATAAGCAATAGAATTACAAATGAGGTAGAAGATGTAACGTGGGTCAGCTATGTCATTTCAAGCAAACCACCTGCAACTATAGAACCGCAGTAGCTAAAGACAGTACTTCTTGCATAGTTGGCGGTATACCATTTGAATTTCCCACATAAAGCGAAGATGCAGCGTTTGCAAAAAGTAGTCTTTCTTTTGGCTCAAGACCCCCCAGATATCCCAAAATGTTTGCAGCGTCCCAAACATCGCCTGCTCCTGTAACAAATCTTACTTCGGTAGGAAGGGATTTTACAAATTCTACTTCTTTACCGTTTGACCAAAAAGCCCCAAAGGAGGTATGTAGATCTATTGCTATAGATGTTGTTTCTGAAAGTCTAGAAACTAGCCTTTTGGTTTCATCGTTATCTGTGATCTCTCCAAGACCAAACTGTTTTAAGAGTATATTGCATTCATTCTCATTAAGACATAAGGAGTCCAGATTTGCAGCAAGCTCACTTACTGCTTCTTTAAACTCTCCTGACCTAGATTGTATGTCTGCAGGATCAAGAAAGTGAAGAGATTTGGTGGATTTTTCAAATACAAACTTGGAAAGATCCGTGCCCTTTTCATTGCTTGCCCAGTTGGCAACTATAATTGCGTCAGCATTCTGAATTGCACTTTGTTCTTTTTGTCCTAGTTTCTCTGGTCCAAAGTTTTCATTATCTCCAACGTCAGACAACATTATGTTCACAATATGGCATTTGTTATTAAATTCAAGAGAAACAGTTCTCCCAGGTTTTCCATCGATTAGAAACAAAGTTGAATTTTGAAACTCAGAAAATGTATCTTGTAGAATACGTGAGCCTGCCCTATCAGAAATTGTAATTAGTGAAACTGGTGCACCAAGCCGTGCAAGTGCATATGCAATATTCGTTGCATTTCCACCTTTTAGATCTGTTTGTGGAATCCCTCTTATGCTACCACCAAGCTGGCTTTTTTTTAAAATTAGCTCATAGAGTCTTGATATATCTTGTATCTTTACTATCCTGTCTAGAAAAAAATCGTTTAAAACAACCACAGAACCAACAATGTTAAGATTCTGCAGCTGCTCTAACATGAGAAGCTTTTAGCCCATTGGTGGATGAGGTGCATGTCCTCCTCCGCCCTTTGCACCGGATGAGGCAATCACGTCATCAATTCTTAAAATCATGCATGCCGCTTCTGTTGCAGATTTTATTATCTGTTCTTTTACTGCTACTGGTTCTATGATATCAAGTAAATACATATCTGCTATGCGGGTGTTTCGTGCATCAATTCCAGTCCACTTTTTACCCTGAGACTGTTTTGCTCTCAGTGTAACCATTGTATCTATTGGATCCATTCCAGCGTTTTCCGCAATTGTGAGAGGAATGATTTCCAAGGCTTCTGCAAACTTTTTGATTGCAAGCTGTTCTCTTCCTTCAAATCTGTCTGCCCAGTCCTTAAGACCTGAAGCAAGATATTCTTCTGGCGCACCCCCACCTGCAACAACTGCGGGTTTTTCAATCACGTCTTTGACAACCATTAAAGCATCATGAAGTGATCTATCAACCTCATCAACTACCCTTTGTGAGCCTCCTCTTAATAGAAGAGTAACTGCGCGAGGATTTCTGCAACCTTCGATAAACACCCACTTGTCAGTTTCGACCTTTTTTTGTTCTACATGTTCTGCAGAACCAAGATCTTTTGATGTAAGATCATCAAGGTTTGTGCTGATTCTTCCACCTGTTGCTTTTGCAAGCTTTGTCATGTCACTTTCTTTCACTCTTCTGACAGCAAGTATTCCTGCCTTGGCTAGATAATGTTGAGCTATATCATCAATACCTTTTTGGCAAATCAGAACATTTGCACCAACTTCACTTATTTTATCAACCATAGCTTTTAGCATTCTGTTTTCTTCTTCAAGAAACATCTGCATCTGCGTCGGATCAGTTATCCTAATTTCTGCGCTCATCTCCGTTTTTTCGATTTCAAGTGGAGCGTTGACAAGTGCGATCTTTGCCTTTTCTATTTTGGTTGGCATTCCACTATGAACTACCTCCTTGTCCAAGACAATGCCTTTTATGAGTGAGGTATTTCTAATGGAGCCACCTGCCTTCTTTTCCACTTTTATATTGTCCAAGTCTACCTTATTGGATTCGCCCTGTTTTTCTGATACTTGTAATATAGCATCTACAACAAGTTTTGAGAGCATGGTACTGTCTTCAGATACAAGTTTTGACTCCATGCTTGTTTTTGCTATTTTAAGAAGAATTTCTTTTTCTTCTGGATCTACAGACTTGGCAAGCTCTGCAAGAAGAGAAAGGGCCTTATCAGCTGCAGCCTGATATCCGTCAATTATTACCGTAGCATGAACATCTTTATCCAAAAGCTCCTCTGCTTTTGCCAAAAGTGAGCCAGCAAATACCACTGAAGAGGTTGTTCCGTCACCTACCTCGTTATCCACTGTCTTTGAAATTTCTACCATCATTTTTGCAGCTGGATGCTGAACATCAATTTCTTTTAGAATTGTTGCACCATCATTTGTTATAGTTACATCACCAAGAGAATCCACAAGCATCTTGTCCATTCCTCTTGGACCAAGACTTGTGCGTACAAGCTCTGCAACGAGCTTTGCAGCTGCAATATTGTTTTTTTGGGCGTCTCTGCCTTTTTGCTGGAGTGCACTTTCTTTTAATACTAGCACTGGACCTTGTGGAGTTTGCTGAATTGAAGCCAAAATTAATTACCTGTTTTTCTGATAGTTAGGTGCCCCTTTTAAAACCTTATTGATTTAGAATATCCAAATAGGTTCTTTTTTTGACATCTACAATTCCACTGTATAGAATTCGTATCTCTGGCAAGGCAAGAAAAGGGAGAAAGAGTGGAATTAGATATGGATTTTTGAATTTACAGCCTGCGTCAACGATTTTTGAATTTAGTTCTGAATATTCCAAAAGTGCATTCTCAAATGATAAAATTGATATCAAACCAGCGAACGGAAGAGCAAATTTGGCTACGATTCTTTCATCTTTTACTGCTATTATACCTCCTTGCATCTCAACTAAGCTATTTGCGGCAAAAGCCATGTCCTTTTCATTGGATCCTATAATTATCATGTCATTTTCATGAAAACTTTGTGTGGAGCCAAAAGCACCAATTGATGCACCAAAGTTTTTCAAGAATCCAATTGTTGACTTGCCTGTTCCAAACGTTCTGTCAATTGCGGCTACCTTCCACACATCTTTTTCAGTAGATGAGACTACGTTTCCATCTTTTGTTTGCAGTTCTTCGTAATCCTTTTGTGTTATTATTTCTGTGACAAGCTTGATTACAAGGGCGTGTACTGAAGAAGCCAAACTTTTAATGATAAAGTCTTTTGTTGTAAACTTTCGTTTTATCTTTACAGTTTTTTTCATCCATTGCGGGATCTTTGGCGCTTTTATCTTCGTCACTATATTGCCATGTGATACTATAAGTTTCCCACCAACAAAAACCTTCATTGGTTTTAGTTTGTCAAGATCATCGAAAACTAAGATGTCAGCTATCTTACCTGGTGCAATCCCCCCATAATCTCTTCCCATGTTGTAATAGTCAAAGCAATTTTTTGTTGCCATGGCAATAGCATCAATACGATCTAGCCCAAGTCTAACAGATTCTCTAATACAGTGATCAATATGACCAAATTCTAACAGATCTTTTGGATTTACTCCATCTGAACAAAACATCAGTCTGTCGTGATAGGTTCCGTGTGCCACTACATCTGGTATTATTTGGTTCAAATCCCTTCTGATGGAACCTTCTCTCATCATTATCCACATACCAAGTCTTAGCCTCTCAAGAACTTGAGCAAATTCTATTGGCTCATGGCAGGAAAGAATCCCTGACGAAACGTAGGCGTTTAGCTTTTTGTCACTTGCCCCTGCTGTATGACCGTTTATGATACAGCCGTTTTCTAACATGCTTTTTAATGTATTCATGGTTTTTGTATCTCGTGTTGTGACCTTTGTCCAAGAAAAAACCTCGCCAAGACCAAGAACATTTTCTGAGTTCAGCGCCTTTTTTTCTTCTGTAGGACTCAAAGTCTTTGTATGGCTAAACTTTCTGTCAACTGGCAGACCGCCTGGAATAACATGAAAAAACCTTATTGGCAAATTTTCTGTGAGCTTAACAAATTCTAGAAAACCTTTGTAGCCACAAACACTTACCATATCAATTGGATCTGAAAATATGGATGTTGTTCCACAGAGCAGACACTTTTTTGCCAGCTCTGATGGCAAAACAAATTGGTCTACATGTATGTGTGGATCTGCAAATCCTGGAGTGACATATCTTCCTTCTAAATCTATAACTGCAGTTTTTGCTCCAATTGTATGTGACGCGTCAGATCCTACATATGCAATTCTGTCTTTGTGAATGGCAACCTCAAGGTGTGAAGTTATCTCTCTTGAGTAAACATTTACAAGATTACAATTTTTTAAAACGATATCGGATTTCTTTTCACCTAACGCTACTGAATTTAATGATGAAATTATGGTAGCAAGCGAACTGGATCTCACAACTAAACTCAGTTTCTTATACTATTATAGATTCAAAGCGATGTTTAAATTACGGTCAGCAGCGGTCTTCTTTTATGAACATGCCAAAGGAGATCAGAAGGTACTGCCCCAAATGCAAAAAACATACACTACAAAAGGTCTCAATTTACAAGGCAGGAAAGAGAAGAGGCTCAGCCATAGGGGAGAGAAGGCATGCCGAAGATAAGAAAGGATACGGTGGTCAAAAGTTCCCAAAACTTGCCAAGCCTGCAAAGACTACAAAGAAAGCGACTCCACTCTTTACATGCCCAGAGTGTAAAAAGAAATTTAATACGTCAGGCATTAGACTAAGAAAGTTCGAGTTGGTTGCATAGTGAAGAAAGGACAAATTCTCACCCCAATACCAAATAGCAAGTTTCAGAGGGTACAGTGTAATGAATGCAATGAAGAAAGTGTTGTCTATTCTCATGTAGCCACTAATGTTACTTGTAAGTCATGTGGAAACCTTCTTGCAGAACCGACAGGTTCTATTGCAAAAATAAATGGTAAAATTCTAGGCAGTGCAGAGTAAATCGTAATCTTCTTTTGTGTTTAGATTAAGCGCAATCCTCTTATCGTCTAGTATTATATATGATTCCTTAACTGTGGTCATCACTGGTAGCTTGTTTGGGTTAACTACTGATATACCAGAGTAGGAGTATTGTTTTTTTTCATAAATCACTGAATACTCGGGTTTCAGATGGAGCGAATCAAGAAATTCTTTGCTAATAATAATTGCAGTCCAGATGTTATTGGCGTCAGTTAGTTGTACAATTTTTTTTATTATTTTTGCATCCAAAAGAGGCATATCGCCAGGTGCGACAAATACTGGCTCGTCAAAGTTATGCAGAATCTGGTTGAGATCATAAACATATCCCTTACCTGCAGTATCCATTGTATGAATTCCTAAGTTTGTGAGAAATTCCCATGTTCTTGGTGCATTAGGACTAGTAGCTGCTATAATTTTAGAAAAGCAATCAGATTCTTGAAGTGCAGATATAACCTGTTGGATAAGAGTGGTTTTGTGTCTAAGGAGTAGTTTCTCCTGTGGTGTCTTCATCCTAGTACCCTTGCCTCCACACATCACTAACCCTATCATACTGATGCAAAAATTAGAAGCGATGAAAGTCTAACAAGCTCGTTTGTTGCCCCAAAGACGTCTCCTGAAATGCCGCCAAAACTTCGATTTGCCGCAACAAGAAGCACGAACGATAACCCTACACCCGCTGCTATTACAATTACACCCATTACCCCACCAACCAAAACTATAGGTATGAGGGCTAGTGCACCAGCCACACCAAGCTTCTTTTTATCTTTCATAGATTGAGTGAATGGAGAGCTTAGGCCTTGCCATGCTGATGATCCTCTGTTTGCTTGCAAGACCATTACAAATTTGGCAAGAAGCTCACTTAACAAAAGTGCTTGAAAAAGTTCAAAGCCTTTCATCATTGAAAGTGCCATTATCATTCCTCCTGCATAGAGCACTATTGTTATTACACCAGCTGATCCTACAGCAGGATCACGCATGGCTTTTAATTTTTTTTCTTTTGTACCCTTTACCATCATACCATCAGCAAAGTCACAAAGCGCATCAGTATGATGTATTCCAGTTATAATTACAATGGAAGTAGTTAGCAAGAGTCCTACTATCAAGGGCTCTAAAAATAATGAAAGCCCAAATCCAGCTGCACCTACTATTAAACCAATTACAGCTCCACCAACAGGAAATAGGTACATGTTCTTTGCGACTGTATCTAGCTCTACATTTTTTGGAGCAGGAATTATTGTAAGAAAAGAAATTACTGAACTTATTGCTTTAAGCATGTAACCACCATCCAAAATATGAAAGTATTACAATTATAGGAATTGCAAAAATAGCACAAAACAGGATTGCTGTTAGCTTCATTATAGATATGGCAGACTTGAAATGATCTTCGGTGAGTTCAGAGTTTCCATCACCTAAGATATAGTAATCTATTTTTTCAAATCGTGCTCCCAATGCGCCTGCCAAGGTAGCCATAGGATACCCTGCGTTTGGGCTTTCTGTTTTTGAACTATCTCGTCTCATTATTTTAAGCGAGTGTTTCCAGTCTGCTTTAAGAATCATTGCAGCAAGTATCATCACAAGGCTTGTTATTCTTGCTGGCAGATAGTTTAGTATCTTATCACAGTTTGCACCAAACCATCCAACATTTCTAAACGTCTCTGTCTTGTAGCCTATCATAGAATCTATTGTGTTTACAGTTCGATAGACAAATGCACCAGCTAAGCCAAAGATTGCAAAATAGAAAAGCGGTCCTGTAATTCCATCAACAGTGTTTTCACTTATACTTTCTAAAGTTCCTGAAATGATGTGTTGTTTATCCAAATTCTTTGTGTTTCTCTTGACTATCATAGAAAGTTTTGTTCTTGCATCGTCCAAGTCATCTTTTGAAAGAGCCTGCATGACTAGCTTTGTGTGACTTTCCATTCCTTTTATGGCAATTGTGGTTTTAAGTAAAACCCCAGTAATTAGAACAGAAAAAACCAAAACAATAAGCTCATTTTCATAGCTGAAACTGGCAATTGAATTTATTGAACCTAATCCACGATTTAGAAAATAAAGTACCAGAGCAACCAATGTTGTGACTGAAATTGTAAGAACTGCTCCCCAAAGCTTTTCAGTTTTTGAAGAATGTCCTCGTGAAAACGGTACAAGTTTTCCAATTATTGTTCCAACCCACACAGTTGGATGAAATTTGTTTTTTGGATCACCAAATGCGAAGTCTATGCATATAGCAAGTACTATAGCCAAGAGTGGTAGCAGGATCATTGGATCAACCTACCTATTATCTTCATGTTTAAACTGGCTTTTACAATCCTGCTTAAATTTTCTATTTCTATATCCAAAGATTGCAGGTATTTTTTGTTCCAGCGTACCTGTTTTGGATTTGCGTGAAGTGAATCTTCTTCCGGAATGTCAAATTTCAAAAGGGGAATTGTTCCTAGCATAGGTCTGCCTGTCTTTTGCCTCAACTTTTTGAAGCTGGGACGCAGTATGCGCATATCTCCCCTAAACTTGTTTATCACAAAGCCTTTGATGAATTTTCGGTATTTCAGATCTATTAGTTCCATAGTTCCCACAATACTTGCAAAGCTGCCTCCCTTGTCTATATCAGCAACAAGAATTACTGGCGCACATAAATATTCCGCCATCCTCATGTTTGCAATATCATACTTTTCCAAGTTAAATTCTGCCGGGGAACCAGCTCCTTCCATTATTATCAGATCATAGTTTTGCCGTAGCCAATCAAGCGATTCTGTAGCTACCTTTAGCCCTTTGGAAAGGACAAATTTTTCGTAATAATCCTTTGCGTACATTTTTTTGTAAAATTTTCCTTTAACAAGAACTTTGCTTCTATAATTTCCAAGTGGCATAAGAAGAATCGGGTTCATGCGTGGATCTATTTCTGCTTTTGCTGCAATTGCCTGTATTGCTTGTGCCCTAGAAATTTCAAAACCATTTTCTTTGTATGAATAAGAAGACATGTTTTGGGACTTGAATGGAGCTACTCTATATCCAGAGTTTGCAAATATTCTGCATAGAGCTGTTACAAGTGTTGTCTTACCAGCACCAGATGAGGTTCCTTGTATCATCAATGCTTTTGACATATTTCCTCCAATGCTTTGATAAGTTTTACATTTTCTTCGTGTGTACGGATTGCTACTCGTAAGAATTTGTTATTAAGGCCACGAAAAGTGCTACAATCTCTTACAAGAATTTTTTTTTCTATGAGTTTTTTCTGAGTCGTTTTTGAGTTCATTTTTGATTTGATTAAAATGAAATTAGTTGAGGAGTCATAACAAGTAAAGCCACTTATCTTTGATATTGAATCTGTCATAAACTTAAGTTCTCTTTTTACTAGATGTCTAGTTTTATTCAAGTGAGAGGTGTTTGAAAGCGCCGCACTTGCTGCTTTTTGTGCAAGGCCATTTACATTCCAAGGGATCTTTATTCTTAGAAGTACATCTATGACTCTCTTGCTTGCTAGACCATAACCAATTCTGAGTCCTGCTAATCCGAATGACTTGGTCAGAGACCTTAATATGAAGAGATTATCAAATTCTTTTAGATATGTTACAAGGGACTCGTTTGATTTTGGAACAAGCTCGATAAAACACTCATCTACAAACATGAATGTTGACTTATCATAAGCGACTTCTAAAATTTTTAGCATGTTTTTTCTTGAGATCAAGGTTCCAGTTGGATTATTTGGATTGCAAATAAAACTACAGTTTGCCTTTGTGAAACGATCTTGTAGCTGTGAAATGTTTTTGTTTAGATTCATTGTTCTAAGGTAAGAAATTTTTGCCCCACGTAATCTTGTGGCAGCTTCATATTCACCAAATGTTGGGATTGGTATTACGACTAAACTTTTCTTGTTAAGAAAGGCTGTACAAAAATTGTAAATTATTTCTGTTGCACCATTGCCCACAACTATCTGGTCTTTTGTAATACCTGTGTACTTTGCTAGATCATTTCTAAGCTTTAAGGAATTAGGGTCAGGATAGACTGAAAGAAGGTCTATATTTTTCCTAATTACATCTTTTACTGAAGATGGAAAGCCAAGGGGATTTACATTTGAGCTAAAATCTATAATTTTTGAGTCAATTTGCAATCCACTAGAATAAATTCCACCGTGTGGCACAGGAATATGATCTGAAATGTTTCTTTCCAGCCTAAATTTCACACCATGAAATATCGTAAAGGGATTTAGTGTGTTTTGGTCATCGTGCTAAAGGAATATTAATTGAATTAAGCGAATATTTTTGCATGAAGCGAGTTGCAATCATAGGCGTTACTGGTGCAGTAGGACAAGAGTTTGTTCTAGCACTAAACAACCATCCCTGGTTTGAGGTAAAACAGATAGCTGCCTCTGAACGTTCTGCAGGTAAAAAGTTCATAGATGCGATCAGGGATCCAAGCAGTGGCATTTTAAAGTGGCATATAAAGGAAGAGATTCCAGAATATGTCAAAAACATGGTGGTTGAATCAGTAGACGACATCAAACCGGAAAATCTAGATCTTATATTTACTTCCATAGAGAGTGAAGCCGCTCGTGAGATTGAAACCAGATTCGCAAAAGATGTTCCTATAATCAGTACATCTTCTGCTTATAGATATGAGCCTGATGTACCAATTCTGATCCCAGGAATAAATGATGATCATGTAGGATTACTAGACATACAAAGAAAGAATCGTGGTTGGAAGGGTTTTGTAGCTCCGCTTCCAAATTGCACAACAACTGGACTTGCTATAACCATGAAACCTTTGCTAGATAGTTTTGGAGCTCAAAAGATAATCATGACGTCGATGCAATCAATGTCTGGTGCTGGTAGATCTCCTGGTGTTTCTGCATTGGATATAACTGACAATATAATTCCGTACATTCCAAAAGAAGAGGACAAGGTTAGAATAGAGACTGCAAAAATACTTGGCAAATTAGTTAATGGAAAAATTGATCCTGCTAATTTGAAAGTAAGCTGCACCTGCACCAGAGTGCCAGTAATTGATGGTCATACAGAATCTGTATTTGTGGAGACTGCAAAACACGCGGATCCCGAGTCGGTAAAAAAGGCAATGTTAGAGTTTTCAAAAAACGTTAGTGTTACAGGTCTTCCATCCGCACCAAAAAGCTACCTTGTTGTACATGAAGACCCAACAAGACCACAGCCAAGACTAGACAGGGAAGTAAATGGCGGTATGTCTACAGTGGTAGGAAGACTACGCGAGGACACTGTCTTTGAAAATGGTATAAAGTATGTACTATTTTCCCATAACGAAAAAATGGGTTCTGCAAAAGGAGCTGTGCTTTTGGCTGAGATGCTTTACAAAAAAAGTCTTATATGATCTATATAGAATTTGCAGAAAAATTGTAATAATACCTTTATTAACCTCCCTTTATTCCCAATAATTGGTGTTTTAAACGGCAAAAGTAGACGATTTAGATATGACCATCCTTTC